>WNFW01001213.1_pt1 | contig 17254 bp, 15 predicted proteins | sample 5400131 | NCBI WGS metagenome assembly WNFW01 (sample SAMN13153362, study PRJNA577476) | soil metagenome | isolation source: 20 cm soil or saprolite under grassland replicate 1 | place: USA:California | collected 2016-06-15 | reverse complement strand
GCCCCCTCCCGACGTACTCTTGTCATGGCCGGGCTTGTCCCGGCCATCCACGTCTTTCATGCCGCAACACTGTAAAGACGTGGATGCCCGGGACAAGCCCCGGCTTTGACCGACGCCGACAATCGGGATGAGGCGGTCTCAGGCGCAGGTTTGTAGCCTGGTTTTCCGGTGCGGTCGATCCAGTCAGGGATGGTGCCCAGCTCGCCTTGCAGGGTGACGGAGAGGTCGCGGCGCGTCGGGCCGGGGGTGATGACGATGCGGTCGATGATCTCACGGATGGCCTCGGCCGCCTCCGCAGCGTCGTCGGGATGGGCGAGCGCAGCGGTCAGGCGTTCGATTCTGCGCCGGTAGGTCTCGGCGATGCCGGGATGCATGTCGGGAACGTCCTGCGGGGCGTCCGACATGCGAGCGGTGAGACTGTCCTGTCTGGCCTCAAGCTCCGTGAGCCGGTCGGACAGGGCACGGTGCCAGCCACCTTGCTCGATGACACGGACGATTTCGGCAATGGCCTTGGCAGTCTCGGCAAGCTCGCGGCGCGTGGCGTCAGCTGTATTGCGGCGCTCACGGTTGAGCCGATTGGTTTCCTCGGTGTACGCGCACATGGCTTCCTTCGCCATTTCCGGCGTCATCATGCGCTCGCGCAGCCCGGTCAGCACACGGGCTTCCAGCACCTCGCGGGCGATGGTTCGGGCATTATCGCAGCCGTTGCCCAATACGTGGTTGGTGCAGGCGTAGCGGTCCTGTCCGCGACGGGCATAGGAGCCGCCACAACAGCCGCAGAACAACAGGCCGGACAGCAAGGTGCGTGGACGATGGGTGGCATTGAGCGCGCCATTCCGGGCAAGGCTGCGCTTCGTGCCCTCGCGCGATGCCTCGACCCGGTTCTTGTAGCGCGCCGTCAATTCGTCCTGCTGTGCCTTGGCGGCGTCCCATAGTTCCTGCGGCACGATGCGAAGCTCGGGGGCCTCGGAGCGAATCCATTCACTTTCAGGATTGAGCCGGTACGCAAAATGGCCCGTGTCGGGGTTCTTGAGCTTTCGCTGCCGGTTCCAGCGGATGACGCCGACATAGAGTTCGCAATTCAGAATGCCGGAACTGATGATCCGATTGCCCCGGATGGTGGTGTCGTTCCAGCGCTTGCCGGTCGGACTCGGGATGCCGTCGCGGTTCAAGTCTGCGGCGATGCGCTGTGGCCCCTTGCCGGCGACATATTCGCGGAAGATGCGGCGCACGATCTTGGCCTGTTCCTCGATGATCTCGCGCCCGCCCCGGATCGGCTCGCCGCGCGCGTCGAGCTGGTGGACGACGCGGTAGCCATAGGCGTTGCCGCCGCCGATCTTGCCGGCCTCGATGCGTCCCCTGATCCCGCGATGGGTCTTGATGGCAAGGTCTTTGAGGAACAGCGCGTTCATGGTGCCCCTGAGACCGACATGAAGCTCGTTGATCTCGCCTTCGGAGAGGGTGAAGATGGTGACGCCCGCGAAGCGCAGGCGTTTGAATACCCCCGCCACGTCCTCCTGATCGCGGCTGATGCGGTCCAACGCCTCGGACAGCACCATGTCGAAGCGGCTTGCCTGCGCGTCGGCAAGCAACGACTGGATGCCCGAACGGATGAGCGATGCGCCGGAGATGGCGCGGTCGGAATAGGTCTCCACGACGGTCCAGCCCTCGCGGGCGGCACGCTCGCGGCACTGGCGCAACTGGTCCTCGATGGAGGCGTCACGCTGGTTGTCGGAGGAATAGCGGGCATAGAGCGCAACGCGGGGCGTCGGACGGGTGGTCATCGGGGCGATCCTTTCACTCCTTGTCGGCCCCGTCCTCCATTCCTTCGGACACGATGGGCCTGTTGTCGTTTGCGGCGCGTAGCCGCTCGAAATCCTCGCGCGCCATGCGGCGGCCGATGATGCGGGCCAGCGTCAGCGCCACCCGGTCGATCTTGCGCCAAGTCTCCGCGCTCGGCTTCTCGGCGTCCGGCTCGCCGTGCGGGCCGATATTGTCGTTGGCCGGCTTGAACCGTTCCGGCTCAGTGTCGTCTTCCATGCCGTTTCTCGCACTGTTTTTCGAGACAAACAGGCATGAAGCGGCGGCGAAGCCGGAATGAAAAGACCTGATTTCGCTTCGTCGTACGATCGGCGGCAAATACTTGCGAACTGCGGCGTTTGCGTAGGTCGCTCCATACGCATCACATCACTCATGCCGCGCGCTTCAACGGACGTGCGCGCTCTATTCGCTTGCGTTCCTTCGGCGTGTTCATCACCTCCCAAAGATCGCTGCGCCGCTGTACGTTGAGCCAGAAGTCGGGACTGTTGCCGAAGACGCGGGCCAGGATCAAGGCCGTCGCGGCGGTCACATTCCTGCGGTTGCCGCACAACTCGTTGACGTGCTTGCGCTGAACGCCCATCGCCTTGGCGAGCGCGCCCTGCGTCAGGCCCATCGGCTCCATGAACTCTTCGGTCAAAATCTCGCCGACAGTCGCCGGCTTGCGCTTAGTGGTCAGCATGGTTGCCTCGCTCTCATCGGTAACTGTGATCGTCCAGATAAATCCCGTCCGCCTCGCCGCGCTCACCATCCCAGCGGAAAACCAGCCGCCATTGCTGATTGACACGGATCGAATGAAACCCCGCCAGATTGCCACGCAGCTTCTCGAAGTGATTGCTGGGCGGCACGCGCAAGTCCTGGTCGGTCACGGCGTCGTCGATCATCTGGAGTTTTCTGAACAACCGGGCTTCAAGATCGGGCGGGATGTTGCGGGAATGGGCATCGTCCACGAAGAAAGCCCGCAACCAGCCATCCCGAAAGCCGACGATCATTCCGTCACTCCCATTAAGAGTAATTGTACCACTCTATAACTCATTTTCAAGGATGATTTCCGCCCTCACCAGCGCCGCCACCTCTCTCCCTTTCGGAATGCGAGCGCGACCGCGCTCACATTCCGTCCTGGTCTGCTTGATAAGCCCCCACCGGGGCGTCGGCAGGCGGTCAAGGCCGAAGCCGCGCAGCGGGGGCGCGATAGCGCCAGCCTTGAGGGCCTGCCGGCGGTCCGGTTTCGTGGCGACCAGCAGCACCAGCCGTGCTGCTGCCAGTTCAAGAAGATGAACTGCGCCGGCCTCAAGAGACCTCATTGAGCTGGCCTTTCGGATGCCATGATACCGGATCGGCGATCCAGCGGTTGATGTCGGATTCGCGCCAGCCAGCGCCGTTGACGCTGATCCTGATCTGGGCCGGGAATGTCCCCTCGGTGATCTTGCGGTAGATGGTGGACCGGGACAGCCCGGTTCGGGAAAGAACGGTTTTCAGGCGGATGATACGGTCTGGTTCGGGCATGGATACGCTGCGTCCTGCTGACTGTTTCTGACTGCCCCTGATCCAGACAGAGCAAGCGGTTACGCGCGCGCAAGAGTATTTTTCGCGTCGTCGTACTGTGGCGTAGAGACGGCGAAAAATAGGATGGTTCTACAAGCCGATTCCTCGCCCTCGTCCAAGGTCGATGCCGTGAGTGAAGGCCAATTCCTGGCCGAGCCGGCGGCCTAATTCGAACTGGATGCCAAGTTCGAGTTTACGATTTGCGAGAATGGATTCCAGTTGCGGATCGCGTTCCAGGCTCTTGGCCATGTCGCCCATCGCAGAGCGCGTGGCCTTGTAACCGGACATGTTGCCGGCCTCGTATTGACGCTGGCTGGTCAGGTCGAGTTTCTGCCAGCGCTCCACGAACCGATCCGCGCTGCGCTGCGGATCGGTACGCAGTTCGGTTTCCAGTTGCAGGGCGCGGATCGCACGGGCGGTGCGGCCCGTGGCCGCTTCCGAAGCAAGGTCCGGGTTCTTCTTGTAAGCGGCCTCGGCATCGTGAGAACCATAGGGCCGCACGCCTTCGAAGGCTTTGCGGGCCTCGTTCAATTCCTTCACCTGCTCCGGGCTGGCCTTGCCGCCCATCTCCTGCGCCTCGAAGATCGTATCCACGGCACGGGCATGACGGATGAACGCCCGTGTGCGGACCTTGCGCAGCGCTTCCTCCGGGGCTTCGACAACCTCCCTCGCGGGCGCGGCGGTTTCACGCCGCGCCTCCATCCCGGCGCTTCCCCTTTCCGGCTGCGGCACGCCATCTGAACCAGGCGCACGGTCTGCGGGCAGGCGCAGACCGTCAAACATGCCGCGTAATTTTTCCGGTACGACCTTCCTGACGATTTCCGCGACGCGCTCGCGGAAAGTGATGCCGCGCCGTTCGGCATAGTCCCGCGCCGGATCAAGCTGCTCGTAGTCGGAGGCCATGTCCTTGGCGCGGTCACGCGACAGGGTGCGGATAAGCCGGTCCTGACCGCCAAAATCGTCGCGACAATAATGCAGCTCCATGCCGTCGCGGTGACGCGACAGAGCGACATAGCTGCCATGGGCGTCCATCGCCGGCGTCGCCAGCACATGGGTGCGGTCCACCGTCATGCCCTGCGCCTTGTGGATGGTTGCGGCATAGCCGTGGTCGATGCGGTCGTAGTCCTTCAGGTCGAAGGCAACGGATCGGCCATCATCAGTCTGCACTGTCATATTCTGTGCGCTGACTTGTTCGATGGTGCCGAGCGTACCGTTTTTCACGCCGAGACTACGTTCGTTTTGCAGGAACATGACGCGATCCCCGCTGGCGAAGCCGCGCACGCCGCGTTCGACCGTCACACGCACGTCAGCGCCCAGATCGCCCGCTTCCCGCATCCGTTTCCGCGCGCCTTCGTTCAAGGCGCGCACCTCGGCATTGGTGTGGGTGAGAATGATCCGGCTCTGGTCGGGTGCCGCCTGCCGATCGCGGTCCCAGCGGTCGATCAGATCGTCGCGCGCCTGCTCGCGGGACGCCGCCTCATGCACCATGCCGTGGCTGTCATAGGCATGGATCGCTTCCCCGGTCATGCCGGTCGCCAGATGGCGTGTGGCCTCACGCTGCCAGTCCTCGCGCTGGCGGCGCACCTCTCCGATTTCCGCACCGCCGTGGCGCTCGTGGATCGAGCGGAAGGCTGCGCCGGCTTCGATGGATTGCAACTGTTGCGAATCGCCGACCAGCGCCACCTTCGCACCAGCTTGCGCCGCATGGGACAGCACCCGCTCCAACTGGCGCGTGCCGACCATGCCCGCCTCATCGATCACCAGAACATCGCGCGCGCTGAGCATGTCGCGGCCTTGTTGCCAGCCATGCTCCATGCTGGCAATGGTGCGTGATACAATGCCCGAACCGCTTTCCAAATTTTCGGCGGCGATGCCGGACAGCGCGACGCCCCGAACCTCATAGCCCGCCGCTTCCCAAGCCTCCCGCGCCACGCCCAGCATCGCGCTCTTCCCCGTTCCTGCATAGCCGACCACGATGCCGAGATCACGCCCGTCCGTGACATGCGCCAGCGCCTCCACCTGCTCGCTCGACAGGACAAGGCCGCGCCGTTCGGCGCGGGCCAAGGCAGCGTCGCGATCCGCGTCCTGCACCTCATGGCGCTCTCGCTCTGCCATGAGTTCCGCTGCGCGGTGCAGACGCTGTTCGGCCTCGATCATGTCACGCGTGGTGAAGCGATCCTCGCCGCGTCCATCCTTGCCGAGTTCGACCAGATCGGGGGCGTTGCGCATCGCGCCGATGACCTCGTTGAACTGGTCCATCCCGTCGCTGTGCCGGTGCGCGAACTTCGCCATGTCGCGCCGCGTGAAGGTCGATTGCTGATGCGTGATCCCGTCGAGTGCCCGCGAAGGATCAGCGATGATCCGCGCGCCGTTATTGCGCGCGATCTCACGGTGCATCTCCGCACGGTCGGCGGCCTCGATCCCTTCACCCTCGATCCGCTGTGCCGGTGCGCCGATCTGGCTTTGCGGCTCCAGCGCGATGCCCTGCGCCTCAAGGCTGCGATGGTCGATCCGCGCGTCGATGTCGAGTTCCGCCAGCCGTTCGTTGGCAAGCCCGGCCCAGCGTTCGCGCCAGTGCTCGACCATCTCGGTGCGGTTCCAGTCTCGCACCTTCTGGCCGAAACCGTTCTCGTCGACAGAGCGCATGGTGAGCATGACATGGGCATGGGGTTTCGGCATACCGTCTTCGCCGATGTCCCAATGCACATTGAGATCGGCGATCATGCCCCGGTTCACGAATTCCGACTGCGCGAAGTCGCGGGCCAGTTCGATGCCTTGGCGCTCCGTTAGTTCGCGCGGAATGGCGAACTCCACCTCGCGGGCAAGCTGGGCGTCCTTGCGCACCTCGAACGCCTCGACATCGTTCCAGAGCCGTTCGCGGTCGCTCCACGCATCGGGCGCATTGTCCGGCAGCATCACCTCGGAATGGACGACGCCGCGCTTGGCGGAAAAATCGTGGCTGCGATCAAGCCGCTCGTCACGCAGCCGCGAGGCGGAGCGGTAGGCGGCGGACGCCACCGCGCTGGAGCCAGACTTGCGGCCAATGACCTTGACGTGAAGATGATAGATCGCCATCGCGATCAGATCAGTGGCACGGCCAAGCGCACGTCGGAACGACGTATAAGCGCGCCCTCCCTCGAAAAATTCTCGGGCGGAACTACCCCGTCCCAGGCTGTCCCGGCAGCCTTACAGCATTCCGCAGGCTGCTCAACTATCATCGCTGCATCGACAGCTTACGGAGAATATGATGCGCAAGCCACGAGACTTTGACGCGGAACTGAAAGCGCTCGAAGACAAGGCGCGCGAGCTGAAAACCCGCAAAGTGCAGCAGCTCGGCGAACTGGTCATCGCCACCGGGGCTGACACACTCACCACCAATGAACTGGCGGGTGCGCTGATCGTGCTGGCAGAGACAAAAGAGGCCGGAAAGAGGGAGGCATGGGCCAGGCGCGGGGCCGCTTTCTTTCAAAGCCGGTCGCGGCGAAATGCAACGGCATCTGACCGCAACACGGACGGCACTCCGGCGCAACCGGGCGGTGCGCAACCGGCATCAGGCCGCAAGGTCGCGACATGACATGCGCAGGTGGCAGGTCGAGCGCCGCAAGCGCACGCGGCACCTCATCGAACTCGGCGGTCTCGTCGTGAAAGCAGGGCTTGTCAACCTGACCGGCGATGATCGCGCCACCATTCTCGGCGCGCTGCTCTGGATCGCCGACAAGCTACAAAGTGATAAGGGCGAACAAGCGCGAGCGCTGTGGGTAGCAAAGGGGAAGCAAGCGTTCGAGGCGGACCAGGCGACACGCAAAGGGACAGATCGAACTGTTCCAGCGGTTCGTCGTTGATGTGCGACAATGCCGAGCAGCGAGCCGATCACCAGCTCACCCAGCGCGCGGTAGGTCGTCACCCAGAGATTCCAGGTGATCTCGCCGCTGCGCGCCAGAACCCACAGCGCGCCGATGGTCTCGCTGAACGAGGGCAGGAAGTGACGGTCGACCAGACCGGAATCCACGGCGGCTTGCCAGACGGCGACAGACGGCACGAGCGGCACATAGCGAAAGAGCCAGCGCATCCCGCGCCACTGCGAACCGATCGGCACCATTGCGACAGGCAGCGCCATCGTCAGTGACCAGCGCCGGAGACCTGCTGACGCATGCACAGCCAGACCTCGTTGCGCAGCCGGATAAATTCATCGGACAACACGGTTTGCTCGTGGCTTCCCCGGCGGTTGAGCGCAACGGGGAATTCACGCACGATGCGGCCGGGATGTCTCGACATGACGAAGACACGCTCCGACAGATAGACCGCCTCGTCGATATCGTGGGTGACCTTCACGACGGTCTTGCGCTGCGCCTGCCATCGCCGCAGCAATTTCGTCCTACATAGTCTCGCGGGTCTGCGAATCGAGCGCGCCGAACGGCTCGTCAAGCAGCAGGATTCGGATCGCAAGCCAGCGTGCGGGCTATCGACGCGGTGCATGTAGCGCCACAGATACGCGAGCACGGGCTCCGTCGTACCATGCGACCTCACAGAAGCCTCTAGATTCCCAAATCGCCTCGGATGTGATCCGATTCGGTTATATTCGTTGGGAATTCCGGTGACAGGCTATTCTTGCAGGGTCGGTTCGGCGCCGCCACCCATGGACGAAAAATCTCACCGTGCACCCTCCATATCCAACCGCATTTCCTTTGGACACCCGCCCTGCCCTGATAGCCCGCCCTTGGCGTTCCTTGCTATACTTGGTCATGCGAATCTTGACCTATCAGGGGCTGGACACTCACCGCCTGCAGAAGCCGCTGGCGCGGATCCGCGCGGCCATCGCGCGCCAGGATTTTCGAGCCGCAGGGATCAGAAAGCTGGCGCCGACGCCGTACTGGCGGGCCAAACTGGACGACAAGAGCCGGTTGCTCATGCAGTTCGTCCGCCACGACGGCGAGACGGTCTGCCTGTTTCTCGAAATCATCGACAACCACGCCTATGAAAAATCCCGATTTTTGCGCGGCGCCCGGGTCGATGCCGGCAAGGTCGAGGAGACCGCGGATGTGGCCTCCGCGGACGCCCTGGTGCAGGATGTACCTGCCGCCAATCCGATCCGGCTGACCTGGCTGCATCCGACCCGCGATCAGTTTGTGCTACTCGACAAGCCCATCGTGTTCGACGACGTCCAGGAAGAGGTCCGGCGCTCGCCGGTGCCGATCGTGGTGCTGGGGCCGGCAGGCTCGGGCAAGACGGCGGTGACCCTGACCAAGCTGCGCGAGGCAGCGGGCCGAGTGCTCTATGTCACTCAATCGGCCTATCTCGCCCAGTCGGCGCGCGGCCTATATGGCGCGCATGGTTATGAGAACGGAGACCAGGAAGTCGAGTTCCTGAGCTACCGCGAGTTTCTGGAAACTATTCAGGTCCCAGCCGGGAGCGAGGTGCGGCTGGCCGATTTCGAGCCCTGGTTCAATCGCAACCGCGCGACGCTGCGCGACGTTCCCGATGCCGACGGCTTCGCGCTGTTCGAGGAGTTTCGCGGCGTCATCGGGGCGAGGCCGGATGCGCCCTTGAGCCTTGACGAGTACCAGGCGCTCGGCGTTCGCCAGTCGCTGTTCCCGGCCGGCACCGCGCGGGCAAATGTGCATGGGCTTTACAGCCGTTAGGTGCCGTGGCTGAAGCAGGCCGGGCGTTATGATCTCAACCTGACGGCGCAAGCGTGGCGGCCTCTGGCCGAGCCGACCTACGACTTCGTGGTGATCGACGAGGTGCAGGACTTCACCATCGCCCAGCTTGCGCTGATTCTCGCCACGCTGAAAAATTCGGCGCATTTCCTGTTGTGCGGCGACGCCCATCAGATCGTCCATCCCAATTTTTTCTCCTGGGCGGCGGTGCGCGCGCTGTTCTGGCGAGAGGGCGGCGGCGACGACATCGCATCGGGCAAGATGGCGGTGCTGCGGGCCAATTTTCGCAACACGAAGGCGGTGACCGAGATCGCCAATCGTCTGCTCAAAATCAAGCAGGCACGCTTCGGCTCGATCGACCGGGAGAGCAATTTTCTTGTCACCTGCGCCTCCATTAAGCCCGGCTCGGTGCAATTGCTGGCCGCGAAGGAGGCCACGCTACGCGATCTCGATGCGTGCTCGCGCGCCTCGGTCAATCACGCCGTCATCGTGCTGCGCGATGAAGATAAGGCGGCGGCGCGGACGCATTTCCGCACCCCGCTGGTGTTTTCCGTGCACGAGGTCAAGGGCCTCGAATATCCGCATGTCATCCTGTTCAACCTGATTTCCACCGCCAGATCAGCCTATGCGGAAATCGGCAAGGATGTCAGCGCGGCCGATATCGCGGGAGACGAACTAGAATACCGCCGGGCCCGCGACAAGGCCGACAAGTCGCTGGAGATCTACAAGTTCTATGTCAACGCGCTGTATGTCGGCATGACGCGGGCGGTCGAGACCCTGGTGCTGGCGGAATCCGACATTGGCCATCCGCTGTTGGCACTGCTCGAACTGAAGGAAGCCGCCGGCGCCGCGACCGCCGCGGTGCAAGTCTCGACGAAACAGGAATGGGCGCTGGAAGCGCGCAAGCTGGAATTGCAGGGCAAGCAGGAACAGGCCCGCGCCATCCGCGAAACCTTTCTCAAATCCAGGCCGACGCCATGGTCGGCCTGGTCGGAGGCCGCCATCCGTGCACTGGAGCCGCGCGCGCTTCTCAAGACCGATCCGTCGGCCAAACTCAAGCAGGCCCTGCTGGATTATGGGCTGTGGCACGGCCAGCCAAGATTCATCGAGGACCTGGCGCACCGGGCGGCGTTCCACGCCGCGGCGGCGCTGATGCCGCAACGTCCGAAGCCCAGGACGGACACCGGCTTCGTTCTGAGCGACGAGACCTATTATCGTTTCAGCGGCCTCACGCCGCCGGAGAAGTCCATTGTCAAGGCCATGAAGGCCCAGCGCGAGCGCATGTTGCGGCCCTACGCGGAGCGCTCGTTCAAACCGGTGCTGGCCGATTGCGACCTCTACGGCGTCGACCACCGCGTCCCCAGCGGCTGGACGCCGCTGATGATGGCGGCGCGGGCCGGCAACGTGGCCCTGGCGGAGGTACTGGTGCAGCGCGGCGCCGATCTCTCGGCCACCGACGAATTCGGCCACACCGCCTGGATGATCGCGCTGTGTCGCGTGGTGGAAGAACCGGCCTTCGCCGCAGACAGAATTGGCCCGCTGTTCGACCTGCTGGCGCCGCCCGCCCTGGATGTCCAGACCGCCGGCCGCCTGGTCAAGCTGGAGCGCCATCAGGCCGAATACTGGCTGCTGAGCCTGATGCTCGCCAGCCTCAAGATCCAGGGCAGCAGCATGGTCGAACGGCGTCACGACGCGTACCGTTACAGCCGCGGCTTTTTCGCCGATAGCCTCTTGGAAACGTTGCAGGCGCTGCCCGACTATCTCTGGCACGCCTCGCGCCGCCGGCGCACCTATCTCAATCACGTGCTGGCGCGCGCCGAAGCGGGGAGTGCTTACCGGCCAGCCCGAAAGCTGTGGCAACGCTGGGGCAACGGCAACTATCTGCCGGCCCGCGACATGCATCTGCGTCGCCGCACCGCGGACGGTCAGGATGCCTGGGTGCCCATCAACGAAGCGTTGAACCTGGACTGGGTGATCCGCGGATCGGACCCGTGGTTTGGTGTGGCGCTGGCGGGTCCCGAAGTCGCGCCATCGCAGGCTATGACCGGACCGGACGATATCCAAGCCGAGTTATTTTAGGAACCACGGGCGGATTCGAAAAAGCCCAAACTGCCTCAGGGCGGCGCCAACGTTGCCAAATTATCCGCGTGGCTGTATGCGTGTGATATTCCTTGGAACTAGCGGAAAATAATCAAGTTTCATTTGAATTTAATGCTTTAGTGGGGATCTGCTAGCGGGAGAGCGCTACACCGCGTTACCCACTACCGAGGAAGCGTTGTTTTCTTATCGACGGCGAGCTGCCTAACTCCTTTCGCGGGCTCTAGATTTTATGGCCCATGTAGAGAAATCCCGTGATCCGTCATAGGCTCAAATTCCGGACATGCGCCCATCTCAAATTGCTGCTTCAGGCGACCGCTTGAATCATAGTTCGCCGGTCGGCATAAACCTGTCTATGCCGCACGCGGCATAGACAGGTCTCGATCAGAGACGCGACGGTGGCCCAATGCTCGGCGCCTCCGTCGTAACGTCAGCTCAACGCGTGGCCGGCCAATCCGTAGACCCACGGTTCATCTTTGTTTCGGTTCAGGAAGCGCCGTCCCTTGGACATGGTCGTGACGGTTTCGCTTAACCCGAGGCCGGTCTGCTGAAGAAAGTCAGCAAATAGACCCGTCTGCTCCCGCGTATCTACGCGGGCGAACTGTCCCGTGAGCTCCTTAAGATGCACGGCCGTGAGGTGGATCGCGTCACAATCATTGCTGGCGACGATCGGACCGATCACGTGACCACGCCCGAATTCGCGCTTCATGGAGTAGCCGACGGTCTCGCCGCCGCGGCTCAGAACGCAGATCGACGCACCTTCCGAAAGCAATGCAAGTAGCTTCCGGCGGCTTGTTCCGAACGCGCGCTCATCCAGCGCTGCAATCTCCTCAAGATTTTCGGCTGACAGGGACCTCAGTTCACCGTCCAGAACTGGCACCGCGGGGAGGGTTGATACGACCTCTCCCTGCCACTGATACACGACGGCTTCCTTCCCGAAGCCGAGCGAAAGATAAAGATGATAGGCGGCATCGGTCGAGTTCAGGCTCAAATTCCGATTGCCACACCGCTCGAACACCTGCTCCATGAGCCAGCGGCCGGTGCCTTGTGCCTGGGTGCGGGGCGATGTGATTACCAGGCCGATGGTGGCGAATTCGCGCCCGTGCGGGAACCACATCGCGCTTCCGAAAACGCGCCCGATGCCGTCAACAGCGACGATGCCCTGACCGGCGCGGCGCAGGAAATCCCAGTCCTTGGGTCGATGCGGCCAGCCAACCGCAATAGACAGCGCGTGAAGGAGCTTCACATCAACTTCGCGAATGTCCTGCGCGACCAATTCAAAGGACTTCAGGCGCACCGATCGTCCCATTTCAGCTCATCCGTTCTGCTATGCCTTTTGATCCTGCTGCCGAATTACGACAGTAGACGAGTTTGCCGCAACATCGCACGAAGAACCCAGCAGGTTTCGCCTGTTTAGGCCAAGTATTCGAAATTTTCAGCCTACGGCGTAACGCAATTCAGCAGGTAAAGCTCCTGCTTGCGGCCTGTCCGATAGCGGATGAAATCTCATCGATCGTGCGGTACGGACGGCGAAGCAGGCGTTGAAGACGAGTGGCTGGGCGGATGCCCGGTCGCGCGAGCGCTTTGGCGCGCTTGGTCACGTGGGAAACTTCGATAGGGTGCGATGATCAGCGATAGCGGGAGAGTTCCAGGTCTACAGTCTCGATATCGGGTCTTCGTCCGGAGATCAGGTCTGCGATAATTCGTGCTGATCCGCAGCTCATCGTCCATCCTAACGTTCCGTGGCCGGTATTGAGAAACAAGTTACGGATTTTCGTCGGTCCGATGATCGGGGGGCCATCGGGGGTCATCGGCCTCAAACCGGACCACAAAGAAGCGGTCTTGGGATTGCCTCCCGGGAAGAGGTTCATCACCGAGTGTTCGAGCGTGCGCCGCCGCGCCAAACTGAGGTCGTTTGAATACCCGGAAACCTCCGCCATTCCGCCAACCCGAATGCGCTCGCCCAAACGGGTAATTGCGACCTTGTAGGTCTCGTCCATCACAGTCGATTCCGGCGCGCGCGACGCATCCTCGATCGGAATTGTCAGCGAATAGCCCTTGATGGGATAGACAGGAAGGTTGATTCCGACCTTGCGCAGAAGGAGCGGCGAATAGCTGCCGAGCGCAACGACTATCGCGTCGGACCGCGTGAAACCTTGATTCGTGACAACACCACGCGCTTGTCCGCCCTCGACCTGCAGCCCCTCGATAGTCTGCCCGTATCGGAAGGTCACACCGAGGCCGGCAGCCCTTTTCTCAAGCGCATTGCTGAACTTGAAGCAATCGCCCGTCTCATCTTTTGGGGTCCGAAGCCCTCCTACGATTCTATCGCGAGCATGACGCAGGGCCGGCTCGATCCGGATACAACCGTCTCGATCAAGTACCTCGTAGGGGATTCCATCCGCGGAAAGGCTTTCGACATCTTTTGCCGAGGCGTCGAGTTGCCGTTGAGTGCGAAAGAGCTGTAGCGTTCCCTGCATGCGGCCGTCATAGCTCAATCCGCTGTCTTCTCGTACAGCAGCAAGGGCAACCCGGCTGTACTCCGCAAGCCTCAACATCCGACTCTTATTCCGCGCATAACGACTGGCGGTGCAGTTCGAAAGCATACCGAACAGCCAGGAAAGCATTGCGCGGTCAAATTTGGGCCGAAGGATCAGTGGTGGGTGCTCCATCAGCATCCACTTGATCGCTTTCAGGGGGATTCCTGGGGCCGCCCAAGGCGAGCAGTATCCAAACGATATCTCACCGGCGTTCGCATAGCTCGTTTCCAGCGCGGGCCCAGGCTGCCGATCAACGACTGTTACTTCGTGTCCGGATTTTGCGAGCTCATATGCGGTCGTGACTCCCACCACCCCTGCGCCCAACACGGTGACCTTCATGAGCCCTTCAGTTCCTCGTGGTCGATTTGCGAGATCCCGCGATGCCAGGATTCAAGCTTGTGAGCGTTAGTTGCGGCATGGCCTCCGCAGCAGACCCACTCAAACTCCGGATCAGCTATCCGACACTTAGAAATCCGAAACCCTTCCAACCGCAAGTCCAGCAAAGCGATCTGGCCGATACGGCTTCGGATCGACGATCGGCATGACGCCAGTCACCAAATCCGCGACCAGGTGCCCAGCGCCCGGGCCGATACCAAAGCCGTGGCCGCTGAAGCCGGCGGCCAATATCAATCCAGGAAAGTTGGACACTTCTCCGATGACTGGCACGCCATCTGGCGTCGAATCGATATAGCCGGCCCATGCAGCGGTGATTTTCGAGTCTCTCAGAGCCGGTATCAGATCGAGAGCGCGCCGATATGTAAGTTGGATCGTGCTTTGATCGGGTACCGGATCTAGAACACGAACACGCTCCATCGGAGTCGGGCCATCGAGGGACCAACGGCGGAGCGTTTCATGTCCTGACTTCACGCCTTCTAGGCCGCCGGGCATCAGACTGCGCCAGCGCCGCAGGAACATCGGGAGGAATTGAGGGGCAAAGCGGAACTGCTGCGCAGTTGGATCGACGCGGCCTCGGCCACTGATGGCCAGCGTATGTCCACCGTCGCCGCGCTTGGTAATCGAAACCTTGGAGGTGTGGAGCGCATCCGGCAGGCCCTTCGCGCCCGGCGAGATGGAAAGAATGGACGAGCGGATCGAAGCGAGTGGAAGGCGGATGCCGGCCTGGTGGCAGAAGGAGGAGGACCACGCGCCGCCTGCCAGTATGGCAACCTTCGTGCGGATTGTACCGCGCTCGGTCACGACCGCGCTAAGGCGCCCGCCCTCCGTCTCCAGCCCGCGCGCCGCGCACGCCTGGTGCACCGTGCTTCCACGCCTGAGTATGGCCCGCGCTACCGCCGGTGCAGCGTTCGCAGGATCCGCGATCCCATCGGTCGGCGCGAAGACGCCGCCCTTCCAGGCGCGCCCGGTGGCTGCCCCTCGCGAACTGGCTTCGGTTGCGTCGAGCATGCGAGTGCTGACGCCGGCGCTTCGGGCGAAGTCGCACCAGCGCGCCCAGCCCTCAAGTTCGGTATCTTCGTTGCTCAGGTAGAGAAGGCCACAACGGGCGAAGCCAGTGTTCTCGCCACTATCGGCGCCGAACCTTTCCCACAGGTCAAGGCTCTTGGTAGCCATCGGCAGCTCACGGGCATCGCGGTTTTGCTGGCGGCACCAGCCCCAGTTTCGGCTCGATTGCTCGGCTCCGATCCGACCCTTCTCCACGAGAGCGACGCTGAGACCCCGCATGGTCAGATAGTAGGCGGCGAACACGCCGATGATGCCCCCTCCGACGACCACGGCGTCGGCGCGGTCGGGAAGATCCGGCGAGGTCTCAATGTGGCTGAGTGGCGCGGGCATCCTGGCTTCCTGATTCTCGATGGCCGCATCCTAAGTCGAACGCCCAGGTGGACGGCACCGGATTCGATGGCAGCCCGGCATTTTATGCTGTATCGTCGGTGTCCTGCAAAACACCGTTCCAGAACGGAATGAAACCCGTCAATGGCGGTTAGCGGATGCAGGAGAGCAAGCTCTTGGCTAACTCTGCCAAATTTTCTGCTGCGCGTCCTGGCTCGCGTGGTTTAATGGAGGACGGTCAATGAAGCTGGATCGGATCGACATCAAGATCCTCCACGAGCTCCAGAAGAACGGCCGCGTGACCAATGTCGAACTCGCCGAGTTGGTCGCTCTCTCGCCCAGCCCATGTCTCATGCGCGTGAAGAGGTTGCAGACCGAGGGCTACATTGAAGGCTACTCAGCCCAAATCAATGTGCGCAAGCTGGGCCAGACGCTGACTGTATTCACGGAAGTGACGTTGAAGAACCATCGACAGATCGACTTTGCCCGCTTCCTGGCGGCTATCGACAAGGTCGACCAGCTGATCGAATGCCATCTGGTCTCGGGAGGTTACGATTACATGCTGAAGTTCGTCACGGCCAGCATTGACGAGTACCAGACGATCATGGAACGCCTGACGGATATGGATATTGGCATCGACAAATACTTCAGCTTCGTTGTCCTGAAATCCCCGATCGTACGATCCCACATGCCGCTGACCAGTCTCTTTCCAGTTTGATTGCCGCCTGCACCGGTCGCCTTTAGAGTATGATCCGGAAAAGTGTGAAGCGGTTTTCCGAAAAGATCATGCTCAAACAAAGAGCTAAAGCGCGATGACGATTCGACCCGATCTCATCGCGCTTTAGTGGTGGCAATAGGCTCGCACCTGCTCGGCATCCTGCTGCAGCGTATCTAGCCAGGTTCGATCAAGCTTGGGCACCGAAGAGAACAAGAGCCGCGTATAGGGATGTTCCGGCATCTTCAACCCGGCCGACTTGATCTCCTCGACCTTCTGACCACGATACATGACGATGATCTCGTCGCAGATCGCTTCGACGACCGACAGATCATGGCTGATGAAGAGATAGGAAAGACCGAGTTCCCGCTGCAACTCCTTCAAGAGCTCAATCACCGCGGCGGCAACCACAGTATCGAGGGCCGAGGTGATCTCGTCGCACAGGATAAGTGTCGGTTCAGCAGCCAGCGCGCGAGCAAAGTTCACGCGCTGCTTCTGGCCGCCTGAAAGTTCTCCTGGCCGCCGATGGCGCATCGATTTTGGCAGATGGACCAGGTCGAGAAGCTCGGTGATGCGGGCATCGCGCGCCTTGCCCCTCATGCCATGGTAGAAGGTGAGAGGGCGTCCCAGGATGTCTTCCACGGACTTCGCTGGATTGAGCGCTGTGTCGGCGTGCTGGAACACGATCTGTATCTGGCGGAGTTCGTCGAGGCTGCGGCCGGTGTTTCCCAATTCGCGATCATTGAAGATAATATGCCCTGCGTGGGGCGGCAGGATGCCCGCAATCGCCCGTGCAAGAGTGGACTTCCCGCAGCCGGATTCGCCGATGATGCCGAGATTTTGCCCCCGCTCCAGCTTGAGGCTGACCGACCGGACCGCGCTGACCAACGGCTCTCCTCCGCGCGAACGAGAGCCGTAACCGACCGTCAGATTATCCACCTGCAGCAAGGGGCCCTTCATCGAGCTCTCGTGTTCTGACCCACGCTCTTGCGCCTTCGGCCTGAATGCGGCCAGAAGTTCCCTTGTGTAGGGATGGCGGGCTTCTTCCAGGATCGTGCTGGTCGTGCCTGTTTCCTGGATCTCACCGTCTTTGA
>WNFW01007480.1_pt1 | contig 17267 bp, 15 predicted proteins | sample 5400131 | NCBI WGS metagenome assembly WNFW01 (sample SAMN13153362, study PRJNA577476) | soil metagenome | isolation source: 20 cm soil or saprolite under grassland replicate 1 | place: USA:California | collected 2016-06-15 | reverse complement strand
ATGACGGAGGAGTAGTACTTCCATGAAATCCCGTGCGTCTCGAGCTGATCGAAAATCGTTGGCAAGTACAACCCGCTTCCTCCAATCATGTTGGTAGTGAGCCCACCGGCGTGGCCGGCGAACGAATACAGTCGGTTCGGGATTGTGGGCCCGAACATCGACTGGAAGTAGCGGTCCGCCAGAGTATAGTTGTCCGCCAAATCCCAATACCCACCGATCTGTCGCCTGTCGTAGTAACCCATCGCGAAGGACCCTAGGCCGTGGGCGGCGGTCTCTGCGGCAAGAACGAATCCGTCATTCCTTCCTCCGTTGTAGGATTGAAGCATTGCCTCGCGACTGTGAGGCAAGTCCGGCGTCCAGGAAGTCGTAAGATGATGAGGTGAGATTGAGCCGCCACGCCCATCAGAAAGCGCTACGTTTGGTGGGATCCCGTCGGCTCCCGGGAACGTTCCGAAATAGTTGTCGAAGGCATGGTTCTCCTTCATGATCACGAACACATGTCGAATCGGTGTGGTTCCCGCGACATCTACGCTCGATTCCGGCCGCGGCGCAGCAAAGTTCACCGCGACGAAAGCAACCGCGAAGAGAGAGACGGAAAGGACGAAAGCAACGATCGGAACGCGAATTGCTTGGATGCCCAACTCTTACCGCTCCTCCATCGCTTGGTGATAGACTGACAGAATTCGAGGGGTTATCGTCTTCCAATCAAAGGCTGCAGCTCGGACCCGTGCCTCCGCTCCCATTGCGATCCGAAGATTTTCGTCGTGGCAGATCTCTGTCAATGCGTCGGCAAGCGCCCGCGCGTTCCCCGGCTCGACAAGGATACCGGTCCGCCCTTGTTCGACAATCTCGGGAATCCCTCCCACTCGCGAAGCGACGACCGGCAATCCCGTGGCCATCGCCTCCAACAGGACGATGCCGAAAGGCTCAAACAAAGACGGCAGGACCAAGAAGTCAGCATCCCGGTATTCGTTAACGAGCACTCCTCGGTCGACCCTTCCGACAAATGCCACCTTGTCCCTGATTCCTAGCCGCTCGGCCAACGATCGAAGGATCTCGGTCGCTCCCCAATCTTCGCCAATCAGACGCACCCCGAGTGGCAAATCGGAAGGAAGGAGTGCGAGGGCTTGGAACAGCGTCGTGAGGCCCTTCTGATCCGGATCGAGCCGGCCGACGAAGATCCCTCGTAGCCGATCTCCCTTCCGCTGTCCTTTTAGCCCGTCTAACTCCCCGAGGTCAACCCCGTTTGGAATGACGGAGATTCGATCAACGGGAACTCCGAGGGCGGCGAGGTGGGCGGCCTCGTGCTGGCTCACGGCGATGACGCGCATGGCCCGACGAACCGTGAGCGGCGCAACGATTCGGTCGAAGATTGACTTGCTCAATGCTGGTCTCCCGGCATCTGAGTGGGGCGTGATGACGAGGACCGAATGGTCGAGAGCCGTGCCGACGCTCGCGGCGAACGAGGGAAAGTACCCGTATGCATGCGCATGGACAACGTCCGCGGGGCTCTTCACCAGCTCCTTGAGCATGGAAGGAGCAATGCATCCAAGCCCATGGGGAGCGTCGAAGAGTTTCCAAACTCGCGTTCGAGTGACAGGGAACGGATACGGATCGTTCGCCCCATCCATCCTTTCGAAGGGAGTATCCCGCATCAGGTCGGTGGTCAGGACCTCGACCTCGATCCCTGCCTCTTTCAGGCCCTGAGACAGGTGGTAAACGTGCTGTTCGACCCCTCCAATCGCGGGAGGGAACCGCTGCGTCACCTGCAGTACCCGCATAGTGTCTCCTATGGGTCGCCGGGAACATCAGGGAGCATTCGTCTCGAGATGAACGGGAGCCGCATGAACGGTCGGATGAGCCATGGCCTCGTATCCCTGACCGGATTAAAGAAAGTGCAAACAAGCTGAACAAGGTGAATCGTGAACAGGGCTTCGATAACGTACAGGGCCCACACGCGGATACTTCCCAAGTCCGACTGGTCGAAGGCGTAGGCTACGTCGACCGCCCGAGAGTCAATTGGACCGAAAAATCGCACGAGCAAGTCGTTGTTCACAAGCAAATACGTGAGCCCGAGGATCCAGGTGATGACCCAGAGTGACCTGCGCCCCGGATGCCAGATAACCAGATCGATGTAAAATAGCGGGAGGAGGTAAACCAGATACTGTTCATAGACGCCCCACCGGGTCAGAAAAAAGACGGTTGTGACGAGGAGCAACGATTGGACGACGTTTTCGGGGGAGGGTTCCGAGAAGCGACGGCGGGCCACGAATCCGGCCAGCGCCGTGGCGGGAACCCACAGGTATCCCATCAAGAAGTAGAATCCTCCGAGACTCGCGAAGAGCGGTGCGAGGGCAGGCGCTTGAAGGATGTTTACGTAGGTTAGGCCGCCCCCTCCGCCATGGCTTGCGGACTGGGACATCGCGGTGATCCCGAGGTAGTCCCATCCCATCAGGCCCATGATCGACACCGTCAACAGGAGCGGTACGAGAACCGCGAATGCGACCAGAAGTCGCCGTGGTCCGCGCTCCCGAATGGCGTAAAGCGGTACATAGATTAGCGGAAGCCACTTTATTAGAATCCCGAGACCTAGAGAGACGTAGCCTCGAGCCCGGCGCGTCGAAAGGAGAAACGTAAAGAACAGGGCGGCCACGATTCCGTCGAATTGACCCCATACGGCCGAAATGAGGATCGGGTAGGGGAATGTCATCCAAAATCGAAGGCCTAGGGTCGCCGTCCTCCGGTCCCCTCCCCACCGTGCAATGGCCCGAAAGACAAGAAAACCGAGGACCACATCGCCCAGTATTGACGGCTGCTTGATCAGGAAGTAGAGGACAAAACGATTCGTGCCCGGAAGGACCGAATATAGGCGATAGAGGCCCGCAACCACGAGAGGCCACGCCGGGAGGTACCCGACCCCCGGAAGCTTCTCGTTGAGGTACGAAAAACTGAGGCCCGTCACAGGGGGCAAGAAAGCAGAATAGGGATTGGCCCCTTGAGACACGAAATAACCATTACGAATCCAGAGCTCGAAGTCGTACGGATGCCCGGTCCAGAAGCTGAATGCCTCTCGAACGAGGAGGCCAAGCAACAAGAGGCCGGTAGGGGTCGTCAGGAACTCGAGTCGGTGCCGGCCCATCAACCCACCACGGGCCAGGCCGCCGGAGCTTCGGGTCGTCGGCTTCGATCGACGATTGAGAGAAGGTGGGAGAGCAATTCCAATGGCCCTGCGAGGCTCAGGAAGGCAAAGGCCTCGATGGGACGGTGAGACAGTTCAGAGAGCACGATCCGCGCCGCCAGGAACGGGTCCGACCGGACCAGTCCCTCGAGTGTAAAGGGATGCGCTCCCAGGAGTTGGGCCACTTGCCGGTGCCCCCGGACGATTCGCCGGCGTTGTTGAAGCAGCCCGTTGAGGTTCGACGGGGACTCCACGATGACGATCGCGTCGCGGCAGAACCGCACGGTAATCCCCTGGAGGGCACCGAGGACGCCAAAGTAGGCTCCATCGTTCACAAGGTTCCTGGGAATCGAATCGGCGAAACCGCGGCGCATGGCCATGAGCTCATCGCAGCAGTGGTTGCCCAGGCCGCGATCGGAGAGCGCCTGCAATGTCCGGTTGTGGAGGCGCCACCACACCGCTTCAATCATATCGACGATCGGACTCGGCGACGCATCGGGAGTGGGAAAGCCGCACGCGAGCTGAATCCGATCATCTCCTTTGAACTCTTGGACCAGACTCCGGAGGGATCCCGGGAGGAGTCGAGCGTCTCCGTTTACGAGGACTAAGATGTCGCCCTGGTGGCGGCTGAGGATCTCATTCAGTGCTGACGACTTTCCCCGTCTCTCCGTTTCTCGAATCAGAAGTAAACGAGGATCGCTCTTGGCTCGCTCCTCCACAATCCTGTCAGTGCCATCCGTGCAACCGCTCGCGACCACGATGATTTCCGCGATGACGAATTCGGAGGGGAGTTCTTCCGTCAACAAGGAGTCGAGCAACGTCGAGATTCGACGGGCTTCGTTGTGCGCGCAGATTCCGATGCTGACGATGTTCGTCAAGTACCATCTCCAACGGGAAATTCCTCTTTCGTCAACAACCAATTGCGTGCTGGACTTCCGTCTTCTACCGAGACAAGCGCGAAGCCGTGGCTTTCGACGATTCGTCTGCACTTCCCAGCGGTGTGATCGGTCACTTCCAAGATGAGATGGCGAGTCATCTCGAGGGCGGCCGCTCCTGACTCGAGGACCGCGATCTCGTGGCCCTCCACATCAATCTTCAACCAATCAATCCGTTCCAAACGGTGTTCCCGCACGACTTGATCTAGGGTTTTTCCACGGACGAAGACCTGATTCGCCTCTAACAGATTCCCTAACCCGGGACCTGGGTCCTCCCTCACGGCAGAGAGGCCCGTGTTGGACGGCGGCGCGGTCGTGAGGATGAGGTCATGTGCGCGTGCCGTGATGGCTTCGCGGATGAGAACCACGTTCGCTTTCTGATTCAGTTTCACGTTCCGTTCAAGGAGCCGAAAGTTTGCGGGGTCGGGCTCGATCGCAACGACGGTCGCCCCGTTGGCCGCGGCAAGCAACGAGTACCGGCCGATGTGCGCGCCCACATCGACAACAATGTCATCGGCCTGCGCTCTAAACCACGAGGTTGTGAGAGGCTCGTGTTTCGGTGAAACAATGTCGAGATCATTCGTGCGAGGTCGAACCTCGAATTCGACCCCGTCAATTCGGACATGCACGTTGTTGGCTCCTGCGAGGAGGAGGCCGACGGACTTGAATCGCGCCGGGGCGGCCACTCGAAGGACCATTGCCATACAATAGGCGGCAAACAATCGAATCGCGTCAGGGAACGTTCCCGGGCGAACTCGGAAATAGGCCTCAATGGATTGGGCAACGGTCATGTTATCGCGCTCTCAATTCGAGCAGGAAGTAGTCCCCGAGACACCGAAGGAACGGGACATCTCGTATCGTTCGATCGCAGGCCTTCAGAAACGAGACGAATTTTGGATGTGATACGAAGCGACGACCGAAGTCGCATGGGGGTACGCCAACGGAGATGCCGACGGTCCGTTCCCACGAAAAGAATGGTGAAAACATCCTCTCGACTTCTCCAGGGGAATGGGGAAAGACAGGAACCCCGAACCGCGACCTGCCGACCGGAACCGAGGATTGGAGTCGGGCCAGAGCGCGGCCGGGCCGCATCGCCAGTCCATACCAAAGCATCTCGGAAAGGCATGTCCGATTCCAGACTCCCAGAGAAATTCGGGCGGCGGGCTTCACGAGGCGACGAAGGACAGGCGGAATCCTGTCGAGGTGGGGTTCGCAATTCAAAGCTCCGAAGTGCGAGAACGCTCCATCGAAGGAATGAGGGCCGAGGTCGCTCACGATTTCTCCCATCTTACTGATTGGAACCCTATAGGTCTCGATTCTGTCCCGAACACCGGCGGTCTCAGCCTTACGCTCGAGTTCGTTCAGCATCCCTGAAGAAATGTCGAGGGCCACAACCTGAATCCCTGCCTCTGCGAGGGGGATCGATTCGAGACCTGTCCCACAGCCGAGCTCGATTATGCGGTCCCCGGGTCGGTAGAGGTTTCGGAGCGATTCGAGAGCGACGGCACGGAGATGGAGATCAAAGGGGTTCGTCAGGACCGCCCGATCGTACTTCGGCGCGGACTCATCGAACATCGCTTCCACCGCTCGATAGTACGGAACGGCCTCGGGGGACTCGTCGAAGGCAATGCATCCGATCTCCGACCCAAACCATCTGCGAACGGTGTCCGGACCGACGATAGATTCGTACAGTGACAGAACCTCATCACGAAGTTCCGTCGAATTGTCGACCAGCCTTGCGGTCCCGAGGACCTCGCGTGAACCAATGCTCCAGTGGATGAACGATGATTCCTTGGCCTGGGTCGCCCAGTCCGGGGGCGCGGTCGCAGCATAGAGCACATGCGGACTCCCTCGAACTGAAACGAATCGAAGTGAGATCTCTCGAGCCTCGTTTCGGCGCACGTCATAAAGCGTGAGTCGGAGCACGCCGCTCCCCGGTTGTGGCTCTCTCTCGGTCGCGGACGGTATTATTGACAGAAGAATTTCCCAAAAAGACTAATTACTACCAAGATAGTTATACCTTGAGGTTGTCGCCTCGGGGGGCCCGTTAACTCTTGAGTTCCGATGGGCTCTCCATCGTGATACCGACCTTCAACGAAGCGGAAAACGTCGCAACGCTTCTTTTCGAACTTGGATCCCTCCAGCCCTTGCTCCAGCGACCTCTCGAGGTCGTCCTCGTCGATGACAACTCTCCGGATGGCACGGGGTCGATTGCAGATGCTCTCGGACGGGAACTCGGCCTAGACCTTCGGGTTCTGACCAGAAACGGGAGGCGGAGTCTGGGCGGCGCCATCGCGGACGGCCTGCGCCTCTGCCGATGGAATCTTGTGTGCGTCATGGATGCGGATCTCTCTCACCCTGCAAGGCTGGTCCCGCTCCTTGTGGAGTCGCTCGACGGGGTCGACGGCGTCGTCGCCTCGCGGTATGCCCCCGGAGGGAGTATCGAATCGTGGCCTGTCTTCCGTCGGATGGTGAGTTTGACCGCGACAGCTCTGGCTCGGTCTCTCCTTCACATCCGATACCGAGATCCCCTTTCGGGGTTTTTTCTCGTGCGACGCTCGTGCCTACAAGGAGTCCGCATCACTGGCGAGGGAAACAAACCGCTCCTGGAAATCTTGGTGTCCTCTCGCCCGGTCGTGAAGGAAGTGCCGTACCGATTTCGGAATCGCCAGAATGGCGAGAGCAAGCTCGACGCGCAGAGTATTTTGGACTTCCTACACCTCGTGGGCAGGCTCCGGTCCAGATGCATCGCGCAATCCCGGATGCGCCCAGAGAGCCGGGGCGAGGGGACGGCGAATCGGGACTCCTGAGACCGCCTAAGCAGAGGCAGATGCCTAGGCGATTGTCGTGCGCTGGACGTGGAGATTTGATGGAACTGTGTGAAGGACTCCCCGTGGAATCGGCTCCGCTTGCATCGCAAGGATGGGCTCCGAGGCCCCGACAATCATCTCCCCGAAGTTGTCCATGTACAACGTGTAGTATTGTCCGTTCGCCTCGAAGTCGCGGTAGATGTGGAGGACTTCCCCGTCCGAGAGCATGAAGTTCAGACTCGTGAATCCCTCGTACTCTTTGATCGCGGTTTTCCTTGCGGCGAGGGTCGCCTTGGCAACGTCCTGGTGAGTGCGACCCCGGAGCGAGTCCAAGACGAGATCGAAGAGAATCTGCGAGTCGATTTTCTCCTCCCCGGTGGACTCCTTGACGAGGGACCCGTTGTGCTGGAAGGCCCACGTGACCCCATCTCGCTCGGTCACGAATGGATGCGCGAACTTCTGAGCCACCGAGCCCGAAGAACTCGCTCGACGCAGATGCCCCATGACGATCAAGGACTGGCTCGCGGACCGCTCGATGTTCAGTTTGGCGATCTTCCAGTGGGGCCCCGATCGGGCACATCCCCTGGGTCGCCAAGTCGGCGAACTCCTCGAACAGATCGTAGTAGACCGGCCCTTGGCTCACAACCCCCATCATCCGACACATGAGGCGAGCGATTTGGCCTAGCCTATTTGAGGATAGTGTCATCGTGTGACGACGCGGTGCTGGTTTCCTGGGGCTGTCTAGTCCGTCCATTCGCGCCCAGGGGCGTCGGGCCTCCAACGATTTCGCCGATCCGAAGCGCAAATTTCTTGAGCGGCCCCAAACCAGGGAGAATCACCTTGCTCCATGCGATGGAGCCGAGGACCAGGACCGCGGCAAGACCGGTCAGACCCAGCCGATCGAGCGGATAGCCAATCGTGCGGTTTAGCAGGAAAGTGAGGGATGGAACGAGAAACGCACTCAGACCGGCGATCGCAAGGGAGGACGACAGGAGGGACTCGGACCGTCGAAGGACGAACAACCAAATTACGACGGCCGGGGCGACGAAGTCCACGGCGGTGAGGAGGGCTGCTGCGCCATCGGTCAAGGGCCCGCTCCTCCGGACGAGATGATTTCGAAGACCCGAGTTGCGCCGCCGTGTACGTCGGTCACCGAGTATTGAAGCATGTATCCCGGATCGGAATCGAGGCGCAAGTCCCAGGCTTGCTGGATGAACGGGATGTCTTCCGGCGCGATCCAGGTGGGCGATGGAAAGGGACTTGAGAGGACGACCCAATGAATCCGGTTCGCAGAGAAGACGCCGCGAAGTCCGGTGTCGGTGTAATTGAACAGCGCCTGGACGAGAGCGATATCCATGTCTCTGTCGGGTTTCGAGAGCCGGTCCGCTTGGTGCAGGTTGACAACCGGGAATACGTCGTTGGGAACGAAAACCGACAGGAAGGGATCGACGCTCGCCAAAGCCAACACGGCTTCGGATGAATTTGAATGGCTGGAGAGCCAGCGGTAGGCTTCTAGCTGGTATGGTTCCAGATAGTGGAGCGCGGCTGGATCCGTGTTCGAAGCGAGTCCCCAAAGTCCGTTGGCCGCCGTCAGAACCACGACGACGAACAAGGGCAGAACTCGTCTCGCTCGTCGGTCGATCCGCCCGGTCCTCTGCGCGCCGACGAGACCGATGACGAGGCCGGCCGCACCGACTGCGAAGGGGATGCTCATCTCTCGAGCGATACGTTCCGAGGCGAAACTCGTCCGCGAGAGGGCGGCGAAAGCGGCGGCCCAGAGGCCCGCGAACTGCCCAGGGCTCCTGCGGACGAGCAAGCCAAGGCCCAGGCCTCCGATCACGAACAACACGGGGCTGATGATGACCATGTAGGAGAAGAGGTCAATGACAGGGAACCCTCCGGCAATTCCGCTTGTCACCGGGAATAAGTACGATGCGTAGACGGGCCACACGATAATGGCGGTGATGCCGAGGGTAGCCCCATGGGCTATGACGGTCCGACGAATTCGAGTCCATCGACGCTCAAGCGCATAGTAGAGAAGGAGCGCTACAAACGTTCCGAACGCAAGGAGCGCCGTTAAGTTGTGTGTCAGGACAATCGCAAACAACGTCCCGGCGGCCAAGAGGTCTCGCCGGTCCCAGATGAAGGAAAGCCACAAAGGGAACATGACCCCAGCGGCCAGGAGCTCACCGTAGGATCCGTCCCTGACCGTCTTTGCCAGGACAAACCAGTTGAGCGCGACAAAGGCGACCGCAATGAACGCGTCCCTCGACCCGCCACCAAAGAATCGACGCAAGAAGCGCCACATGACAATCGGCGACAGGACGGCGAGGATTACGACGTACACCTCGACTATCAAGAGGAGATCCGCGCCCGACCCGGCAACCAATAATGCCACGGATAGGTCGAAGAGCGACGGATACTCGAACATGGGCCCTCCCGCCGGGAACTGGGAATACGCCACAAAGGCTCGCTGCGACTCGAGGATGTCCTTTGCGAAGGTCGCGTGGTGCGCCGAATCGGCGCCGGGGGGGACGATCGGACTGGTCAGGAACATCGCGGCGATGAACAGGGCGGGGACAGCAGCCGCGGCCAAGGAAGCAAGGTCCCACGGGTTGGCGTGGAGCCGATTGAAAGGCCAACGGGATGTCATCGCCCTAACACCCGAGACTCGAGGAGGCCCGCGAACCGGTCCGCGATCTTGCCGAAGTCCAGATATTCCCGAGCCCAGGCATACCCGTTCTCTCCCATGCTTCTAGCCATCGCCGGTTCGTTAAGGAGGCAGCAAATCGCGGCTGCGAGGTCCGTCGGCCTCCGTCCGCGAACGAGAAGCCCATTTCGTCCATCCTCGATTGTGTCCGGATTAGCTGCGACGTCGAACGCAACCATCGGTTTAGACATCGCAAAGGCTTCCGCACGCAGGAAGCCTTCCCAGAGCGATGGGGATACATAGACCGCACAGGCGCTGTACAGCTGCGCCAATTCATCCCAAGGAACGACTCCCGTGAAAAGCACCGCGGCGGAGAGGTTCTTGCGGGCTGCAAGATCTCGAAGATGCCGAGCATAGACCGGGTCGCTCTCCTTGCCGACGATCCCAAGGACCGCCGTCGGGAACCGTTCCCGGACTATTGCGAATGCCTCGATCAACGTCTCAAGATTCCGCGAAGGTGTCATCCGACCGACGAAGAGGAGGAGGGGTCCCGGACGGAGGATCGGATACCGCTCCACGATTGGGGCAGGATCGACACGCGCCCGATCGAACACGTCGAAGTTGATTCCATCGAGATACATCGTTTCCGGTACGACCCCGAATCGTTCGATGACCCATCGCGCTGTGAAACGGCAGGGGGCAATCACGAGGTCCGCCGATCGGGCGTAGGCCGCCTCGGCCCGCGTTGCAATCCGGATGTACATCCGTTGCGGAAAGGTCGGGAACAAACCCGGGTCCACGGAACCCCAGGCGGTCGCGACGTGGTAGACATCCGGAATGCGGTAGGCGAGGAGGTTCGCCGGATAGGTATGCACGTTCACGACGTCCTGCCTTCTCAGAATTCGGCGCGCCATCGCCCAAGCCCGGAGGTCGACGACTCCGTACCGCCCCATGCCTTCCGGCGGGACGAGGGCCGTCGGCAAAATCTCCAACGCGGCAGGTTCGATCGATTCATAATCCGACTTAAACGTCACGACCGTCACGTCGTGCACCTTCCCGATGCGTCGAGCGAGTTCGTACAGCCCGGTGTCGATTCCGCTGCCCACGATCAAGGAGTGGTGGAAGAATGCAATCCTCATGGGCAATCAACAGTCCTTAAGAGATAGCGTTTTCATTTGCTCGTTCCGATGCCGCGGCTCGGGGAGGAGTCGATTCGCATTACAGCAGTCCGTCCGACAGACATTCGAGAAATCCACGCGGCCTACAACAGGCTCGGCGACGCCGGGAAACGACACTTCCACCCCGGGTTCCTCGGATCGGAGGCCCTGTCGCCCCGAGGAATTGCCGGCCGCCTCCTGCTTCGGGTCTCCGCCCGGCCCCTCGGCCTGCGAGTCCTCCGCACCCTCCGAATCGCTCCCTTCCTCATCGCGGCGGTCGCGCGGACCGAGTCGTCGATCTCGGGATTCGCATTCGTCCTCGTTCGCAAGATGACCCGACCTGGAACCTTTGGCGTTTTCGTGCTTCCCGGCTCTGAGAGCCGTGGCGTCGGAAGCCGACTGACGGAGTCCGTGTTGAGAGAAGCAGAACACATGGGACTGCAGGAGGTCGAGCTGACCGTGCAAGCCGACAACGATCGGGCGCGCAGACTCTATGAAGGTCAAGGGTTCGTGATCGTGGAGACCGTTCCGCGAGGCGACCGTTACCGGGGATACGCCTACGACTACTACCGAATGCTCCTTCGTTTTGCCGAGCGGCCCGACCATCACGAAGACAGGACCTCCTCGTAGAGACGGAGGTACTCCGTCGCGACGTCGTCCCAGGTTCGCAGGCACAGTGATCGACGGTTCGGTGCCCACATATTCGCATCGAGCAGCTGCTGGATCGCCTCCGAGAGCGCGCGGGGATCGCGAGGGGCCACAAGCCGACCCGAGACTCCATCGTCCGGTAGCGTCTCTTCGCTTCCGCCGAGACGGGTCCCGACGACGGGCGTGCCGCACGCGAGGGCCTCAAGGAGGACGATGGGGGTGGATTCGGCCAACGAAATGGAAGGACACACGACCACGTCGGAAGCCCGCAGCAAGTCTCCAACGGATCCATCCGGGATGAAGCCGAGGAAGCGAAACATCTCTCGGAGCCCCAGACGATCGACTTCTGATTCCAGCGGGCTCCTTAAGGGCCCTTTCCCCCCGACCGCGAAGGTCACCGATTTCCCGCTGAAACTCTTGGCCGCTTCGACCATCACATGGAGCCCCTTGTACGGCACGAGCCGGCCGAGGAACGTGACAAGACGCGTGTCCCCGTTTGTCAGCTCCTGGCGGATGTGGACGCCGCCGTCCTTCGAAACGGTGTGGTCCGGGCTCACCCCTTGGTGAATGGCACGTATCTTGCCGAGAAAAGATGGGAGGAGTCGGCTTTCCTGGGCATACCCTCGGGAATTGGTCACGATGAATCGTGCCCGCGAAAGGGTCGGGCGCGCGGATCGCGCGTCGTAGAGCGATTCGACCAGTCTGCCGGCCATGCCACTTCGGGCGTCGAAGCGACCGCCGTCGTACAGTGCATCCATGTGGTAGGTTGCGACGAGGGGCACCCGGCCGCGGACACAAGCCATCGCCGCCCAGGCCTCGAGCCTCGGTGAGGGCATGTGCACATGGACGACATCCGCCGTCCCGACGAGGGACTCGACTTCGCTTCGCGCCGTCCGCCCAACCGGGATTAACCGGCGAAACAACGGTCTTGCCCGGACCCGATGAAGGGAAGCGGCATATTCGTCGACGGAGGTCGCGGGGCGCCGGACAGGTTCCGAAGGCGCCACGACGTCGAGAGTCGCTCTACCCTGAAGGGCCCGAAAGACGTTTGCAACATAGTCTTCGATGCCACCACGAGGTCCAGGGGGAAGTGGGACCACGGTGAGGACCCGCATCCGGCCCCTCCGGGTTCACGTCGCTCGAAGTCGGTACCATCTCAGCGTCCGCTGAATGCCCTCGTTGAGATCGACCGCCCCTCGCCAATCGAGCAGAGCGCGTGCACGCTTGGTGTTCGCGACGAGCGAGGGGCTCCCCGTGACAGGCTTGTCCAAGCAGGTCGTGGGGATCCTTCCCAAACTGCGGGAGATGATGTCAACCACTTCGCCGACAGAATGTCCCTCGCCGGAACCCAGGTTCAGCATGAGTGGCGCCGTCCCGTCCAGCAGGGTGAGGCGAGTGAGGGCTTCGACGGTGTCGTCGACGTAGGAAAAGTCTCGAACGGGTTCCCGATTCCACACTTCGATCCTCGACTCGCGGAGACCCTGGCAAAGAATCTGGGGGATGAGGTACGTGGACGCCTGCCCCGGACCGTAGGTGTTGAAATTCCGAACGATGGTCATGTGCAGTCGGGAGGCATGTTCGATGCATGCCTCCTCCGCCGCCTTCTTCGTCCGCGCATACGGGTCCGACCCGAGCAGCGGGTGACCTTCGTCAATCGGGAGATACTGGGCGCAACCGTAGACGGCGGCGGTGGACACGAACACGAAACGGACCCCCTCGGGGGAGGCGTCCAAGACGTTTTTCGTCCCCTGCACGTTGACCTCCCATGCCCGCTCCGGATTGTCGCGGCAAGCGCGTGGATCGGCAATCGCTGCTAGGTGCACAATGATGTCGGCCGACGAGAGAGTCCTTCGCATTGCGTCTGGATCCGTCACGCTAGCGACGAAATTCCGGTAGCGGCCACCCGCGGATCGCCGGGGAAGGACCGGTCGATCGGTCGTGTCCACGGTAGCGACATCGGCTCCCAAGTCGAGAAACCGGTTCGCCAGATGAGAGCCGAGGAAACCACACCCACCCGTCAGCAGGACTCGGTAGGTACTCAAAATGGCAGACTCCTCTACTCGAACCCGCGGACGGCCGCTCGGAGCGTCCCGATAACGTGGTCTCGTTGTTCGTCCGTCATCCCATAGAAGACGGGCAAGTTGAGGACGTGGTCGGCGATCCGCTCGGCGTTCGGAAAGTCGCCCAAGGCCCCGACCCCGCGATAGGGGGGCTGCTGATGGATCGGGTAGGGCCAACCAACCCTCGTCTCGATTCCCGCCCGACGCAAGGCTTCCATGACCTTCTCCCGGTGCTGGACGAGAAGCGGGTAGAAGAACCAAGAGTGTACGGCGCCGGCCGGAACATGCTGGAGTTGGACATGGTCCTCCTTAACGAAGGCTTCGGTGTAGGCCGCTGCGATTTCGGCTCGCTTCCGCAAGAAGGAGTCGAGTCGACGAAACTGCGCGAGGCCGATGGCCGCGTGGACATCGGACATTCGATAGTTCTGGCCGACCAACGGATGGAAGTACTTGACGCTCGGGTCTTCGCCCTGGTTACGAAAGATTCGGGCGAACCGAGCAATCTCCTCGTCGTCCGAGAAGACCATCCCGCCCTCGACGCTCGTCATCACCTTCGCAGAGTGGAAGCTCAGGGTCGACACGCGGCCATGCGACAAGAGGCTCTTTCCGTTGTACGCAGCCCCGAGGGAGTGCGCTCCGTCTTTGACCAGGGTGAGCCTATTCTCGCGGCAGATTTCATCGAGAGCATCACAATCCGCCGCCAGGCCACCGTAATCGACGGCCACGAGCGCCTTCGTGCGAGGACTCAGGCGCGATCGAACCGCCTCGGGATTGATGTTGAAGGTCTGCGGGTCGACATCGGCCAGGACCGGGGTCGCGCCCTGATAATGAACGGCATTCGCGGTAGCGATGTAGGTTAGGCAGGGCATCACGACTTCGTCGCCGGGGCGGATTCCAACGCCTTTGAGGGCCACGTCGAGGGCGGCCGTCCCGCTTGAAACAGCTACCGCGTTTTTGACTCCGACGTATTTCGCGAGCTGCGTTTCAAGAGCCCTGACCTTTGGACCCATGCTGACCCAGCCCGTGCGGAGCGAATCCAAAACCTCGCGGACCTCATCCTCGCCAATCGAGGGCTGTGCCCAGGGAACTGACATCGTCTCTTCCGGACGAGATCGTAGCAAAGAAGCCCCCCCAACATCCGCAGGAACCTGCGATTGTCTCCGAGAGTCAGCAATAAAGCTATATTTCAACCTTGCGAGAATGTTACCGAACGCACGCTCGGTTGCCCGGGTTTTCTTCTTGTAATTCGCTTCCGCCTCGGACGATTCGAAGTTTGTTCGAGCATCCCAATGCACGCAGTAAGGCGATCGATGAGCGTCTTACGGTCGTCCCGGAAGGAGAGACGGAGAAAACAGGGAAGGGCGAGGGTCGCGAGGATCCTCCGTTCGCGCTCGGCCGATTCCGCCGGATCCGCCAGTGTCGCGAAGGTGCAGACCGCCATGACCGTTGGGTCGGGATAGGACTGGATCGCCCGACGAGCAAACCGTCGCGCCGGGTCCTAGGCTGTTCAGCGATTGGAACAGATTCAGGACTTCTTGGCCGGTCTTCGTGTCGAGTTCTCCCGTGGGCTCGTCCGCGAGGAGCAAGGGCGGATTGTTCGACAGGGCAACCGCGATGGCGATCCGCTGTTGCTCACCGCCGCTCATCTCGTCCGGCCGATGGCGCGCACGGTGGGCGAGGCCGACGAGGTCGAGGAGTTCCTTCGTCCGAGCCTGCCGGGCCGTGCCGTTTTTGGAGGCGAGGCGCATCGGCAGCTCGATGTTTTCCTCGGCGGAGAGCGTCGGGACGAGGTTGAAGAACTGGAAAACGAAGCCCGCCTGGCGCAATCGATATCGGACGAGCTCTCCGTCGCTCATGTCGACCAGGTTGGAGCCGTTCACCTCGATCCGACCCGCGGTCGGGCGGTCGATTCCGCCAAGGATGTTCAAGAACGTCGTCTTGCCGCATCCCGAAGGCCCTCGAATCGCGACGAGTTCGCCGTCGCGGATGTGCAGGTCGAGGCCGCGCAATGCGATGACTTCCGCTTTCCCCGTTCGATAGACTTTGATCAAGTCCTTGGTCAGGATCTCTGGCACGTTTATCCACCTCGCAGCTTGAGGACGCGTCCGATGTCCATTCGGGCGACTCGAAGGGAAACGAGGAAGGACGTAACGAGCATCGCGAACGGCGCAGCCGCGAGGAGCAGGAGGGACACGACCGGGATGATCAGGAACTGCGGCACAAGGCTCTCCCCGGAACCCGAACCCAAGGTGGTGGAGAGGTACGCCGAGAGGACGCCCACTCCTGCACCGACGACCAGCCCGACGAGCATGATCGACGACGCCTCACCGATCAACAGGCCCGCGGTCTGCCATCCGCTTGCCCCACGCGCTCGGATGGACGCGAACTCGACCTCTCTCTCAAGGGTCGCCGCGAAAAGGATGAGCCCGAGTCCCGCGGTGAGGATGACGACCATGAACGCCATCTCCAGCTCCATGAATCCGAAGAAGGCCCGGAACAGCGGGACGGAACGCAGCTGCTCGACCTCTTCGTCGGCGACGCGAATCCCGCTGGCGCCCAGGCTGCGAATTTTGTCCCTGGCCGCTCGCCAGTCTTCCCCGGCCCGGAGCTGGACGAGGTATCGCTCTGGGTCGATGACTCGAGACCTGCCCGTGCCGACCAGCTCCCCCAAGGTGCCGCGACTCCCGTAGATTGCCAGAGGCACGCCGGGTCCGACCGCCGATGTTCCGGGGAGTCCACGAACCGTCCCGCCGATCCCCGCGGTGACGGTGATGTGCTGGAGCTGACCCGTTTCGTTCCGCACGTCCCTGATGAACGTCAACACGTCTCCGACCGCCAGGGACTGACTGTCCAGGTACCCTTCCGTGACGAGGACCTGACAAACCGATGCGTCGGTCCGATTGTTTGCTCGGTCGCAATCGGGACTCGTGAGCACCCGCTGCACCGCCTCGCGGTCGAAGTCGCGGAAGTACCACGGTTCGGGGTTCGTTGTGGACAGATACGTTTCGGGGTCCAAGACGAACACATCCGCATAGCCGAGATTCGGCGGAACGTACAGCCTCTGAACGAGCGTGAGGCCCCCGACTTCCGGGAGGGCCCGGACACTGGCCGCGAATCCCGGATCGGAAGGAGGGGCGTCCACGGAAAGGCCCCCGCCGATCTCGGCCCGGATCTGGCTCTCCTGGTACGCAAGCTGCGAGGAGAAGGTGACGAGGGTGAACATGCCGAAGGCAAGGCCGAGGCCGATGATGACCGCCACGTTTGCCGCTCGTCGTGGATTTCGCTGCAGGTTCCGAGTGATGACATGGTACAAGTTCTTCGTAAAGGGCCTGGTCACGCGGGAAGCGGCCTCGTAGACCCGGCTCGAGGACCTTGTCAGGAGGCGGCTTGAACCGACCATGAGGAAGATCGGCGCCAACGGGAGGAGGACGATGAACAGCGGGCCGATCAGGAAGGTGACGAAGTCGGTCTGGAAACGACCGTACACAACGATGACGTAGGTCAGGGCCGCCAGCGTGATGAGGAGGGCGTCCCAGGACGGCCGGTATCGGATGTGGGTCTCTCCCGGGGAGTAATAGCGAAGCGTTTCCACGATGGGGAGGTCGGCCGTCCGCCGCGCGGACCGGTAGCTGGTCGCCGCCATGAAAAGCACGCTGAGGACTGCAACGGTTGCGATGGTCGCTGGCGAAAGGACGACGAGTTCATATTGCGGAGCCGAGGCCGTGCTGAAGAGGCTGACGTAGGCGAGCAGGAGGCGGCTCAGGCCAATGCCCGCCACGAGGCCAATCAAGGCGGCAATGACACCTCCGAGGGCCGCTTCCAGCAGGAG
>WNFW01006419.1_pt1 | contig 17271 bp, 15 predicted proteins | sample 5400131 | NCBI WGS metagenome assembly WNFW01 (sample SAMN13153362, study PRJNA577476) | soil metagenome | isolation source: 20 cm soil or saprolite under grassland replicate 1 | place: USA:California | collected 2016-06-15 | reverse complement strand
TGCTCACGGATTTGCGCGGCATTGAGCATCGCACATGGCAGCGAGCCGAGGGCGCCCGCCTCGGCAACTGACGCTGCGAGCTCCCAATCCATCGCACCGGCCATCGGCGCCTGCACGATTGGCACCTCGATCTTGAACAACGCGATGAGACGGCGATCCGGCCACATGCGCAAAATCCTCCTTGGTGTCGCAGCCTTATTTAATCACGCCTGATTCCGTTGCACGGCCAGTGCGGATCGCATCCATGCGAACGACACGTTGAGAGGACCCGGAGTCTCGTTCGCATTATCGGCGATTCTCTCCGCTCCGCTGGATCATCGCGCGTTGTGCATCAGCAGCAGCGATTTATGCAAAAATTTTCTCGGCTCATGCTAGCCTAGCAGTCTGGCGCTTTATCATCCGCCCCCCTGCGCAGGAGGCCATTATGCTGACCATAACGGCGCTCGAGCCGCGACAAGACGAGGGGCTTTTACCGACGCCGCGAGCGCGGATCGGAATGATCATCCCCTCGGTCAACAGCATGACCGAGCCGCAATTTAATCATTTTGCACCGCCCGGTCTCGGGGTGCACGTTGCGCGCGCCCGCGTTGCCGGCGAATGGAAGCGCCCGCTCGCGATGATGGAGGAAGAGATCGCCGCCGCAGCAAAGCTGCTCGCGGATGTGGCACCGGATCTCATCGTGTTTCACTGCACCGACACCTCGATGACCCAGGGCCCCCGGGGCGAAGGTCGTATTCTGGACATTGTTCAGGATGCAACGGGCATCGAGGCGCTGGCCACAAGCCGCCTGGTGCTGGAAGCATTGCAGGCACTCGGCCTGCATAGGCTGCTCCTCCTCAGTCCCTACCAGAGCAACCAGGCCGTGATCGACTATCTCACCGCGACCGGTTTTGCGGTCGTCCATGACGTGGCACTTGGCCTCAACGCGCTCGAATTCGCTGCAGTCACCCCGCGCGAATGGGTAGATCTCGCACGCACACACGACCGAGCGGACGCCGACGGCATTTTCCTGAGCTGCACCAACACCCGGCAGATCGAGGCAATCGAAGATATCGAGCGCGTGCTCGGCAAGCCGGTGGTCAACAGCAACCAGGCGGTGCTATGGGGCTGCGTCAAGCGGCTCAAGTCGGCGTTTGCTCCCTTGCCTGCGATGCCGCGTCTTGGCCGCTTGATGCGGCACATGGATGCGTAGCAAGCGATCAGCAAAAAGGGTCGAAGCCATGAAAGCACGTCTTACCGGCGCCGTGGCATGTCTCATCCTTTTTGTTTCGATTGCAGCCGCGCAGACCTACCCGACGCGCCAGATCACGCTCGTAGTTCCCTTTGCGCCAGGCGGACCGGCTGATTTTCTCGGTCGGCTCATCGGCCAGAAAATGAGCGAAGAGCTGGGCCAGCAAATCGTCGTCGATAATCGGCCGGGGGCTAACACCATCATCGGCGCCCAGGCAGTCGCGAAGGCGGCGCCCGACGGCTACACCTTGCTGATGGCGATCGACGGCACGCTGGTGATGAATCCATTCCTCTACAGTACGCCGACCTCGCAGGTCAATGTCGGGCTGTTGAACATGATGGCCGGGACCAATTTCACCACCATTCCTTATCACGGCGGCACCACGCAGATCACCGGCATCCTTGCCGGCGATATTGCGCTCGGCATGGAGAGCATCAATGTGTCGCTGCCGCTGTGGCGCGAGAAGAAGGTCAAGATTCTCGGCCTGGTGAACGCGCAACGGCTTTCGCTCGCTCCCGAGCTTCCAACTATCGCCGAAACCTTCCCAGGCTACGATCTCGGCATCTGGCAGAGCATCGTCGCGCCTGCGGACACACCGCGCGATGTGGTGACCAAACTGCATGGGTCGATCAGGAAGGTCTTGGCAGCACCGGATGTCCGCGAAAAGCTGGCCAACGCCGGCATCGAGCCGGCCAGCAGCAATACGCCGGAGGAATTCGCCGCCTTCATCCGCTCCCAGGCCGAAACCCGCGCCAAGGTTATCCAGGCGGTCGGAATGAAACTCGACTGACACTCGCCATGCGGATGGCACCTCGCATCCTCATCGCCGCTGTTGCTGTCGCGCTGACGCTGGATCCCGCGTGGGCACAAGCACCGCTCGAGGCGGACGCAAAGGGTTATCCCAACCGCCCGATCCGCATCATCGTGCCATTCCCTCCGGGCGGGCCGGCGGACACGATCACGCGCCTCGTCGGGCAGCGCATAAGCGAGGATTGGGGCCAAGCTGTCGTGATCGAAAACCGCGCCGGCGGCAATACCGCGATCGGCGCGCAAGCGGCGGCGCGTGCGGCATCCGACGGTTACACGCTGCTCGCGGCCATGGATACGACCATGGTCATCAATCCATTAGTGGCGGCCAATCTGCCCTATGATCCACACAAGGATTTCGTGCCGATCACGCTGTTGACCAAGACCATGTCGCTCGTGGTGGTGCGAGGCGATGGACCCAACACAGTCAAAGAGCTGATCGCCAAGGCCAGGGCCAATCCCGGAAAGCTCAACATGGGCGCCGGCACCATCACCTCGCGCCTGGGTGCGCTCCAGTTCGCCAAAGCCGCCGGGATCGATGTGCAGCTCGTTCCATTCAAGGGCAGCGCCGAGATCGGCCAAGCCGTGCTCGCGGGAACGGTCGATTTCGCGCTCGATAGCACCGGCACAAGCCTGCCGCTGATCCAAAGCGGCCATTACCGCGCGCTCGCCAAATACAGCAACCGGCCGCTCCCCATCTTGCCCGACCTGCCGAGCCTTAGCGTGGCGGCGGAGCTGCCCACCCTTGGTGAAAGCTCCACATGGATTGCGCTCGTGGCGCCCGCCGGGACGCCTGCCGCCATCATCGGCAAAATCCATCGCGAGGTGGCGAGTATCTACAATGACGTGGCCATGACCACCAAGCTGGAGCAAATAGGCATTCCGGCGCTGCGCAGTAGCTCGCCCGCCGAATTTGCCGCCTTTATCGGCAGCGAGACGGAGCGCTGGTCCAAGGTCATTAAGGAGAGCGGCAACTTGAAATTGGACTGACACCGGCTGGACTGACGACGCTTAAACCTCACCATCTGGGGCGGGCGCGTCCGCAGCATCGCGCGGTGGTCCCGGTCATCATCGTTTCTCGCGCAAGCCAGCGCGCTGCAGGCGCGGCAAAACTTCATCGCAGAAGAACGGAAGCTCGTCGAGGTAATTCACGAGCGAGACGGCAACCCCTGTCAGCCCGGCTTTGCTGAGATCGATCAGCTGGCTCGCCACGTGATCCGGGTCGCCCACAATGGGCAAGCCGCCCATACCCTGCGCGTACCCGCTGCGGATCTGCTGAAATTTTTCCGCAGGCGTGTTTTGCGCCGTGATGTTCTTGAGCGCAAGGATGTCGTCGACCGCCCTCCAATCGGCACGCTCGACAATCGAATAATGGAAATACTCCTCGGCCTCCTTTTTGCTGGGCCTGCAAGTGACGACGCCGACTGTATAGACGCCGAGCTCTCTGCCTTGCTGCTTGGCCTGATCCTTGGCTGTCGCAACCTTTTGCGCCGTTTCGTCGAGCGAGGTACGGGATGCCTGCAGGAAGAACGCGTCGCAATTGCGAATGGCGAAGGCCTGGCCCACTGGGGACGCACCCGCATTCATGATCAGGGGTCGCGAGCCGCCATAGGGCTTGGGCTTGCCGCGAATACCCTTCATGTCGAGATATTTTCCGTGAAAGTCGAAATCTTCCTTGTCCGACCAGATCATCTTGATGACGTCGATCCATTCCTGCGCGTATTCGTAGCGCGCTTCGTGGTCGCGTTGCTTGACGCCGAACATCGTGAATTCACCCTCATTCCAGCCGACCACGATGTTGAGCCCAAAACGGCCTTCGCCGATATGGTCGGCGGTCACCATTTCCTTGGCGGCAATGATGGGATGAAACAGCGGCGCGTGCACCGTTCCGAAGACGGTGACGTGCTTGGTCGAGGCGAGCAGGCTAGTCGCCCAGGTGATGGTCTCGAGTGTTGCGCCCTGGTAGTCGGTGTCGCCGCCATAGCCCTTCCAACGGCCAATCGGGAGGAGAAAGTCGATGCCCGCGTCATCGGCCATCTGCGCCAGCTTGAGGTTGTCCGGCCAACTCCCCGACCAGCGCTCGGGGACCAGCGTGACCGCCCGGCCCGACGAGCAGTTCGCCCCGAACAAGCCGATCTTGAGCTTGTTCAAGTTGTACATCGCCATGCGATCTTGCCGGGATGAAGCGGGGGCGAGCACGGTAGTCTCCTTCGGCAGGCCGAGCGCAAATGAGGCTAGCGCATGGGCAGGGAATTTTGAATGGGATGCCGCATTCGCCGATTGCCTTGCAAAAGCGCAGTGGTGAGAATTGCCAAAGAAAACCTTCGTGCGAGAAGCATGGTCTCATGATCCGTAGTGCAATCGCGCTCGCAATTTCGGCGGCGTTGATAATGGGAACCGCCGCCGCGCAAGAGCGGCCCGCGCCGTTTCCCACGCGCCCGGTCAAAATCGTCGTGCCGTTCCCGGCCGGCGGGCCGACCGACATCCTCGCGCGCGTGATCGCGCAACGGCTGAGCGAGATCTGGGGACAGCCGGTGGTGATCGAAAATCAACCCGGCGCCAATACCGCGATTGGCGCCGCCCGCGTCGCCAAAACGCCGGCCGACGGCTACACCCTGCTGGCGGCAATGGATGTCACGCTGGTGCTCAATCCGCTTGCAAGCAGCAATCTCTCTTATGACCCGCTCAAGGATTTTGCGCCGATCACGCTCGCATCCAAGAACACGTCGCTTTTGAGTGTGCGCACCGAGGATGGACCGAAGACCGTGAAGGAGCTGATTGCGCGCGCCAAGGCGAATCCCGGCAAGCTCAACTATGGCGCGGGGATTATCACCACGCGGCTGGCCGGCTATCTCTTCAACCGCGAGGCCGGCCTCGACGTGCAATACATTCCGTTCAACGGCAGCGCACCGACCGTACAGGGCCTCCTGACCGGCGCCGTCGATTACATCATCGACGGGGCGGCCACCAGCCTTCCCCTCATCCATAGCGGCAAGTTACGCGCGCTCGCCAAGCTCAACAGCCGGCCATTGCCAGCCTTGCCGGAGGTGCGGCCGCTCGCCGTCGAAGCCGCGATCCCGGCGCTCGAGGATATCTCGACCTGGATCGGGCTCGTGGCGCCTGCCGGCACCCCACGCGCGGTCATCGACAAGATTCAGCATGAAGTCGCCAGGATGTACGCCGATCCTATCATTGCCGAGAGGCTCGAGAGAGCGGGGATCACCGCGTTCAGCAGCACGCCCGCGGAATTCGATGCTTTCGTGCGCAAGGAGCTGGACCGCTGGGGCGAAGTCGTCAAGGAGAGTGGAATAAGGCTGAATTGAGCGGCGGCGCCGCTATTCCAAGTGCATACCGAAATCTTCTCGAAAAATGCGCTGCCCCTTCGCGGTGATCGCCACGGCGCGGCTCGCGGGGATGCGACGAATCCAGCCATTCTGGAAGCTGTGGGCGCAGATTGCTGCCCCGACTGCGCCCGCCAAATGCGGTCGCCGTTCACTCCAATCGAGACAGGGCCGACACAGCACGCGCGGGGCGCGCTTACCGCGCCGTGCCAACAAGGCATCGACGTCGATTCCCATTCGGTGGAGGAGCTGGGTGCCGGCGTCGGTTACCAATCCGGCATCGCTCGCCAGCTCCGCGTAGCCACCGGCTACCAGAGCATCTGCGAGCGCAACGCCGAGACGGCCGGCAAGATGGTCGTAGCAAGTCCGCGCCGCCCTGAGGGCTACGTCTCTCGGACCGACGAAGAGCGGTCGCTTACGCTCCAAGCCGGATGCAACTTGCATGATGCTTTCGATCATCTGCGCGACCGCCTGCGACGCAAGCCGGTAGTAGCGATGCCGGCCTTGTTTCTCCAGGCTGAGAAGGCCGACCGCAGCCATACGCGTCAGGTGACCGCTCGCCGTCTGTGGTGTGACGCGGCCGACCTGCGCCAGCTCTGAGGCTGTCAGGGCGCGCCCGTCCATCAGCGCATGGAGCATGCCCGCACGTGCGGGGTCGCCCACCAGCGACGCGACTGTGGCAAACATCGCATTGCTCGCCATTGCCAAACTCCAAGATAAGGCAGCTGTACCCTACACCTGTCCTCGATCTGATGCTTCGGTAATTACCGTAACGTGGCTCGGCGCATTGGAACACAATGCCCGCATGACAGCCACGCAGACATCTGGCGGCACGTTCTACGGATGGCGGGTGGTCGGCGCTGCTTTCGTTCTCGCCGTCTTCGGTTGGGGAATGGGATTCTATGGGCCGCCCGTCTTTCTCAGCGTTGTCCACGAAACAACGGGATGGCCACTGGCCCTGATATCCACCGCGGTTACCACGCATTTCCTCATCGGTGCCGCCGCAGGAGCCAATCTGCCGAGCCTTTACCGACGCTTTGGCGCTGCGGCGACTACAAAGGCGGCCGCTCTCTCGCTCGCAGTCGGCACGCTTGGCTGGGCTATCGCGGATACGCGATGGCAGCTGTTCGCGGCCGCGCTGCTCAGCGGAGCGGGTTGGGGCGCAATGAGTGCCGTAGCAATCAATGCAATCGTGTCGCGCTGGTTCGTGCGCGGACGACCGGCAGCGCTGGCAATGGCTTACAACGGTGGGAGTATCGGCGGCGTGGTTTTCTCGCCGCTGTGGGTGGCCGCGATCGATCGATTGGGATTTCCGGTCGCAACAATGGTGATTGGCTCGGTCATGGCAGCCGTGATGTGGGTTCTCGCTGAAGAACTCTTGTCGCGCACTCCCCAGCAGATGAGTTTGGCGCCCGACGGCAACGCGCCCGCCGCGCGCGCGATGCGCCTCACTCGAGCGGCTGCGAACGCGCACCCTGGATCGCTGCTGTGGAGCGATATCGCATTCCGGACGCTTGCCGCCGGAATGGCCTTGGGACTGTTCGCACAGATTGGCCTGGTCGCGCATCTGTTCTCACTCATGACGCCCATACTGGGCGCGCAACAGGCGGGCGTGGCGATGGGACTGGCGACGGCGTTAGCAATTGCCGGCCGTACGCTGGTTGGCTGGATCATCCCGCTCGGGGTCGACCGGCGGCTTGTGGCATGTGCGAGCTGCGCCGTGCAGATGACCGGCTCCATGGCTTTCATTGCTGCGGCGGGCTCGAGCGTTCCGCTGCTGTGGCTTGGGATCGTCTTGTTCGGGCTCGGCTTCGGCAATTCGACGTCATTGCCGCCGCTCATTGCGCAGGTCGAATTCGTCGATGAGGACGTGCCGCGGGTGGTTGCCCTCATCGTCGCTATCGCTCAGGGAGCCTATGCGTTCGCGCCGGCCGCCTTCGGTGTGATCAGGAGCTTTGCGCTGCATGCCGACGGCGCCACCTCCGGCGCGGCTCCGCACCTCTTTGCTGCCGCGGCACTTGCGCAAGGACTCGCTATCGTCGCCTTTGCGGCGGGTCGGCGTCGGTGATCCACCAACCGTTTCCAGCGTCCGCCATTGCTCAGTCAGGAGCACATAGCCTAATGTTCTCGCCTTCCGTCCTTGTTCTTCTCCGACAACGAATGATCTTTACCAGGGCCGCCGCCCACGGAGTCTCAATGTCCAAGCCCACAATCCTGATCTTTGCCCCGCGCGAGGAACCGCCGGAGACCATCACCGCGCTCGAAGGTTTGGGCTGCGAGCTCGTTTTCGGCGAGCGCGCGTGGCAATTGCCTCGCGCCACGCACGAGGAGGCCGTGGTGGAGGCGGCGCGCAACGCGGTGGCGCTGATGGGCACGTCGATCCGTCACACGCCGATCAGCCGGCGCATCATGCAGGCTTCGCAGCGGCTGCGCATCGTCGCGAAATATACCGTCGGCGTCGACGACGTGGACACGGAAGCCGCGACCGAGCTCGGCGTCATGGTGTGCCACGCGCCGACCGAATCGAACTGCTTCGGCGTCGCCGAAACCACCATCGCCTTCATGCTGTCGCTGCTGAAGAAGGTCGCCGAGCGCGACGCTGATGTGCGCGCGGGCAAATGGCGCACGGCCGACAATTTCGCCTATTACGTCGGCAGCCGCGCCTCTGATGGTTTTCCCGGTCAGACCATCGGCCTCGTCGGCCTCGGCCGCATTGGCACACGCGTCGCCCAGCTGCTCGCCCCGTGGCGCGCACGGATCATCGCTTATGATCCCTATGTGCCCCCCTCGCACTTCCTTACCCACGGCGTCACGCCTGTCGATTACCAGACGCTGCTGCGGGAATCCGACGTCGTGTCCTTCCACGTCGTGCTGACGCGGGAGACGCGCTACATGTTCGGCGAAGCCGAGCTCAAGCTCATGAAACCTCACGCTATCGTGCTCAACGCCGCGCGCGGCAAGGTGATCGACGAAAACGCGCTCGCCCGTGCCATCGCGGAGGGCCGCATCCGCGGGGCCGCCATCGACGCGTTCGAGGAGGAGCCGCTGCCGATGGACTCACCCCTGCGAAAGCTCGGCGAGCGCGTGCTGCTCTCGCCGCACTCTGCCTCGTACACGGAGGGAGGTGAGTTGCGGCAAGGCGTGGCCTGGGCCACGCGATCGGTGGTGACCGCGCTCAAGGGTGGCATCCCCGATAACATCTATAACCGGGAGGTCATTCCGCGCTGGAAAGAGCGCTTCGGGGGCGCGAGCGCGACTCTGGCTTGAGCCTGCGGGCGAGGCGTCATCTTCGCTTCAGATCGGCCCTAGAATTGCGTGCAGCTGGCAAGGGCAAATCGTCAAATTTCTGTGAAGCGTCAGCTGGTTAAGCTATGCATTTTATGCATATCTGCGGCGCAGCATAAGGCCTAATGCGCCGCACCATGGAACCCTATTTTAGGGTCCGATTTCGAGAATGCCCGGCCGGTTCGGCTGGGCGGAAAGGCAAATGACCATGTTAGTTGCAATCGTGAACTTCCTCCGCGCCTGGAGGCGCTACAACCAGAGCCTGAGGGAACTCCATCAGCTCGGCGATCGTGAACTGGCCGATATCGGCATCACGCGGTCGGACATCCCGCGCATCGCGTGGGATAGCGCCCATCGCGTAAGCTCTTGAATCCAGGCAGCGCCCGCTTTTGCGGGCGCTCATTTTTCGCCATCCGCAAACAACCGGCAAAAAAATGATGTTCCTGACAATTTTTTGGACGGCGTTCATTCCGTACGCCATGTTGGTATTGGCGCTCGTCAGCAGGGCCGTTATGAGCACCTTCCGCAGCCATCGTTCCGAAGGACATCCATTGCGGGTGCTCGTTAGGGCAAGCGAGCCCGCTCGGCGGCAAAAGAGCGCGTAACCCGGCAATCCAAAACGAGGTACCCGACGCCACCTGCGGGCGGCCTCTGCATTGTCCCCTGCCCGCGACAGGAATAATTTCTGTCCATGGCGCAGGCGCATTTTCAACCGGTGCACGTGATCGGCGGCGGACTTGCCGGAGCGGAGGCAGCTTGGCAGATCGCCGCGAGCGCGTTTCCCGTGATGCTTCACGAGATGCGCCCGCTGCGCATGACGGCGGCCCACAAGACCGCCGCGCTTGCCGAATTGGTTTGCTCCAATTCGTTCCGCTCCGACGACAAGGAACTCAACGCCGTCGGCCTGCTGCATGAGGAAATGCGCCGGCTGGGATCGCTCATCATGCGCATGGCCGACGCCAATCAGGTGCCGGCCGGCGCTGCCTTAGCCGTCGACACGCGATTGCGACGCTCACAGGTGAGGGCGCGCTTGCATTCTTCGATGCCATCGCACCGATCGTTCACCGCGATACGATCGATATGTCGCGCGCCTGGCTGCAGTCGCGCTATGACAAGGCGGGACCCGGCGGCTCCGCCGCCGCTTACATCAATTGTCCACTCACACACGAACAATACGACGATTTCGTTGCTGCGTTGCTTGCAGGCGAGAAGATCGCCTTTCACGACTGGGAAACACCCTATTTCGACGGCTGCCTGCCGATCGAGGTGATGGCGGAGCGTGGGCGCGACACCCTGCGCCATGGTCCGATGAAGCCGTTTGGCCTCACCAACCAGCATGAGCCGGGGGTGAAGCCCTACGCTGTCGCTCAGCTGCGCCAGGACAACCGGCTCGGGACCCTTTTCAACATGGTTGGGTTCCAGACCAAGCTCAAACACGGCGAGCAGACGCGCATCTTCCGCACCATTCCCGGTCTGGAGCGCGCCGAATTCGCGCGTCTGGGCGGCCTTCACCGGAATACTTTCCTCAACGCGCCGAAGCTGCTCGATGAGACATTGCGGCTCAAGGCGCAGCCGCGTTTGCGCTTTGCCGGACAGATCACCGGCTGCGAGGGCTACGTAGAATCCGCCGCGATGGGACTCCTCGCCGGTCGCTTCGCCGCCGCCGAACGGCTCGGTCGATTCCTCACGCCACCGCCGCCGACGACGGCGCACGGCGCTTTGCTTGCACATATCAGCGGCGGCCACGTCGAGAGCACGTCCGGCACGCACTCGCCGGAGGCGCGCTCGTACCAGCCCATGAACGTCAACTTCGGCTTGTTTCCGCCGCTTGCGCACGCCGTCAAGGATGAAGGCGGCTTGCGTCTTCGCGGCAGCCAAAAAACGCTTGCGAAAAAACGCGCGATCACGCAACGCGCGCTGGCGGACCTGGAGCGCTGGATCAGCGGCCATGACCGCGCCGTGGCGGCTGAATGACCCTGGCGCTGCGCGAGATCGAGGGCCGCTGGACGAGCCGCCTAGTGCTCAAGCGCGACTCCTTCTCGACTGTGGAGCGCGGCCGGTTTTCCACACCTGCGGGCGAGGTCGAGGCGGTGTTGCGCCGAATCGACCAGGTGCCATGGTGGACCTTCCCTATTGCCCATCACCTTTTCCTGCGTGAGCGCAGGGCGCTTGCGATCGCCGGCCGGCTCGGGGTCGCCCCGCCGCTCCTCTTTGCCGGACGGCGCGTACTCGTGCGCGGCTGGATCGAGGGGGTCGCCCTGCAGATTGCAAAACCTCATGGCGACCGCGCCTATTTCCATTCCGCGCGGATCGCGGTTCGTAAGCTACATCGAGCTGGAATTTGTCACAACGATCTCTCCAAGCAGCAGAACTGGTTGCGGGGCAGCGACGGCCGCGCCTATCTCACCGACTTCCAGCTCGCCAGCTGTTTCCAGCGGCGCGGCCGACTCTTTCGAATTCTCGCCTACGAGGATTTGCGGCACCTCATCAAGCACAAGCACCGCTATCTGCGGGACGCCCTCACCGCCACCGAATGGCGCGTTCGCCGCCGCAAGAGCGGCTTCACGCGATCATGGATGGCGACCGTCAAGCACGTCTACAATTGGGTCGTGCACGGCGTATTCCGCCTTCCCGACCTCGAGGGTGGCGGTGCTCGCCTTCTGTATGACGCTCCTCGCATTACCGCGTGTCTCAAGCGTCATCCGCAGGTGCGCGACGTCGCCGTCGTCGGATTCTACGATCGCGGCGCAAAGAACAGCCTGTACGCGTTTGTCGAAGCGGAACCGGGGCTGTCGGAGCGCCCGTTGCGTGATTTCATCGGGCAGTCGGCTGCCGACGCCGAACCGCCTGAATGCATCCAGCTGGTCGATCGGCTGCCGCGGCTGCGCACCGGCGAAATACGCCTCGAGCTGCTACAGCTCGTGGCCTCCAATCAGCTCGACCAGATCGACCAGCTGATAGTGGACGCAACCGAGCGGGAAATCGTGGGCGCCATCATCGCCCAACGACGCAACCTGGCCGATCGGTTCTAGGCGAACATCCGGTGCGGCCACTTCGCCGCGCGCCAAACGCGCAACTGCCGCCGCCATCCCGCGATTTCAAACGGCGTGAACGGATCGTAACCGCGCCGCTCCATGCGCGCGAGCGTCGGCCCCGCGAGTGCGACTGGCAGCAGCGCGGGCATGATCGCGGCTGGCGCGGCGGCGAGAAGTCGTTGTGCCTCGCGCAGATGGCGGCGACCGTGCGCCCGCAACTCGGCCAGTGCCGCGCGTAGTTGCGGCGTCGCCTGCCGCCCTGCGACGTGCTCGCGGGTGGCTCCGTGTCGCGCCAGAATCTCGAGTGGGACGAAGAGTTGGCCGCGCGCGGCGTGGATCGGAAATGCCGCGAGCAACCCGGCAATGGCGTGCGCGAGGCCGGCATGGCGAATCAGCACCCCGGTATCGATGCCGCCGGCGAGAATTCCTGCCGCGAGCGCGATAAGCCCGGCAGACACACCCTCTGCATACGCTTCGAGATCGGCCAGGGTGCGCATCGGCTCGTCGTAGAGATCGAATCTACGCGCATCGAGCAACTTCTGAAATCGCTCCGGCGGCAACTGATAGCGCGTGATGGTTGCGAGCAACGCCACCGCGACCGGATGGCCTTCGCCGCGGCCTCCCAACGCGTCGCTCCACCATTGCAGCCGGATCTCCCCCGCAAGCGCCTCCTGGGCCACCTCGCGCACGCGGGCAATTTCCAGATTGAACGCGTAGAGAGAAAGGAGCGCGTTCCGATGCTCGGCGGGAGCAAACAGAGTGCTGAGAAAGCGGTCCTTGTCCGCCGCGCGGACGAGCCCCTCGCAATGGGCAAACGCATCCTGCATGGGGCTTTATACGGTGCGCCTCAGGCGGCCAGTCGAGCTATCACGGCCTGGCGGTGGATGCCCTCTCTTTACCCGTCCCTTCCTCCGCTTCCATGCGCGTCGTTCCGACGCCGAGATAGATCAGGATCGGCGCGGCGATGAAGACCGAGGTATAGGTGCCGACCAGCACGACACCAAAAATCATGGTCGCCACGAAACTGTGGATGGCATGCCCGCCGAAGAGAAGCAGCGCCAGCAGCGCGAGCGTCACGGTCACGTGGGTGATGATCGAGCGCGACAGCGTCGAGTTGACCGAGATGTTGAGCAGGTCCGGCATCGACATGCGCTTGTACCGGCGCAGCATTTCGCGGATGCGATCGTAGATCACGACGGTATCGTTGAGCGAGTAGCCGAGAATGGTGAGCAGCGCGGCGATGCTCGACAGATCGAAATCGATCTGGGTCAACGACATGTAGCCGATCGTCAGCACCAGATCATGCACGTTTGCAATCATGGCGCCGAGCGAGAACTGCCATTCGAAGCGGAACCAGAGATAGATGAGAATTCCGAAAATGGCGAGGCCGAGCCCGATCGTACTCTTCGCCAACAGTTCCGATGATACACGCGGCCCGACGACCTCGACCCGGCGGTAATCAACCTCGCCGCCCAGAGCCTCGCGTACTTTGTTGATCGCCACCTGCTGCGCCTGCTCCCCACCCGGCTGCTGAGCGACGCGGATCAGCACGTCGGTCGGCCCACCAAACTCTTGCAGCTGCACGTCGCCGAGCCCGAGCCCGCTGAGTGCCGCTCGCATCTTGGCAAGATCCGCCGCACCGCTTTTCGACTGCACCTCGATCAGCGTGCCGCCCACGAAGTCGATGCCGAAATTGAGGCCGTGAAAAAAGTAGAGCAGGATGGCGAGAATGGATAACGCCGCGGATGCGGGAAAGCTGATGCGCCGAAAGCGCATGAAATCAAACTTGGTGTCGTCCGGGACGATCCGCAGCAGCGGGAGTTTCGGATGCAGCCGCACGTTTTACCTATGAAATCGCCAGCTGCCGCGGACGCGCCCACCTCACCCACCAGGCGACGATCAGCCGCGTCAGGGTGAAGGCGGTGAAGACGGTCGTGACGATGCCGATGCCGAGCGTCACCGCAAACCCGCGCACCGGTCCGCTGCCGAAGAAGAACAGCACCGCCGCCGCGATGAAGGTCGTGATATTCGAGTCGAGGATCGTCGCCAGCGCTCGCGTGAAACCGGCGTCGATCGCGGTAATGGGCGTGCGGCCGGTGCGAACCTCCTCGCGAATGCGCTCGTAGATGAGGACATTGCTGTCCACCGCAATCCCAATCGTGAGCACGATGCCAATGATGCCCGGCAACGTGAGCGTTGCATTGAGCAGCGATAAAATACCGAAGATCATGCCCACATTGATGCCAACGGCGATGCTGGCGAAGACGCCGAACAGCCCGTAGGTCACCACCATGAACACGACGACGAGGGCACCGCCGAAATAGGACGCGAGCTTGCCCTTCTCGATCGAATCCTGTCCTAAGCCAGCGCCCACCACGCGCTGCTCGATCACCGTGAGCTTGGCCGGCAGCGCGCCGGCGCGCAGGAGAATGGCGAGGTTGTTGGCGGATTCCACGGTGAAGTTGCCGGAGATCTGCCCACTCCCACCCAGGATCGGCTCGCGGATGACGGGGGCGGAAATGACCTCCTCATCCAGCACGATAGCAAACGGCCGGCCGACATTTTCCTGGGTAACCTGCGCGAATTTGCGCGCGCCGGAGGTATTGAATTTGAAGGTGACGATCGGCTCGCTGGTGCGCTGGTCGAAGCTGGGCTGCGCGTCGGTCAGCTCCTCGCCCGACACGATCACCCGCTTCTCGAGCAGATAGGGTTGCCGATTCTCCGCCTTAGAGCCGTAGACGATTTCCGATTCTGGCGGCGGGCGGCCCTGCAGCGCCTGCTCGGCCGGCATAGAGGTATCGACGAGGCGGAACGTCAGCTTCGCGGTCTTGCCGAGAATTTCGAGCAGCTGCTGCGGATCCCCGAGACCCGGCACCTGCACCAGGATGCGGTCATTGCCCTGCCGCTGGATCGACGGCTCGACCAGACCGAGTTGGTTGACGCGCTTGCCGATGATTTCGACCGATTGGTCGACGACCTGCCGGATGCGCTCGAGCAGGGCGGGCTCGGTGGGGGTAAGCCGGACCACCCCGGCGCCGACGTTCTCGATGTCGACCGAGCGCGCGCCGGTGCTGCCAGCAAAGCCGCCGAGCGGCTGCGCCAGTTCTCGCAGCCGCGTCAGGCCCTGCTGCAGATCGGTCTCGCGAATGGCGACCTCGACCGAATTGCCCCGGATCACAGGCGCGCGAGTGAGGCCGACGGGAGGTTGCTGGCGCAGCACCCGGCGAGCGTCGTCCTGCAGGGCCAAAAGCTTTTGGCGACGCACGTCATTGGCATCGACCTCCAACAGGATGTGAGAGCCGCCCTGCAGATCCAGCCCGAGCACGATGTGGCGCTGCGCCCATGCCGGCCAGCGCTTGACCATGCTTTCCGGGAAGAAATTGGGTATCGCGAACAGGCAGCAGATCAGCGCCGTGAGCAGGATCGCCGTTGCCTTCCACTTCGAAATATAGAGCATGGCTCGTCCCGGTTCGCGCGGCGGCCGGTCTCAGCTCGATCCGGCCTCATCCTTCACCGGCTCGCCCTTGGCGCGCACGCCCGACACCATACCGCGCACCTGACGCACCCGCACCCCATCGGCGATTTCGACCTCGATCTGATCGTCGTCGACGACCTTGGTGACCTTGCCGACGAGCCCCCCGGAGGTAATGACCGTGTCGCCGCGGCGCAAGTTCTTGACCAGTTCCTGATGTTCCTTCGTGCGCTTTTGCTGCGGCCGCAGGATCAGAAAATACATGATCACGAAGATCAGAACAAAGGGCAGCAACTGCACCCACATACTGTCGCCGCCGAACGGGCTGCTCGCTTGGGCAAAAGCGGGCGTCACGAACATCTCTTTATCCTTTGTGCTTGGTGCATTCGGTCGGCGCGCCGCGCGCCGACGCTGCCACAGTCGACCGGCAAAATCGGCGCGGACTATAGCGGTCAGCGCTCCAATTGCAACGCTGGGTTTGCCTTCAGAATTCAACCGATTCGGCCATTGCCATGGCGAACTTGCAGGCTCGCCAGCGCCCCGCTAAGGGTGCGGCGCGCACGATTTCATCCCATGGCCAAACGCATCCAAAAGGCTTCGCCCTCCCCGCTCTCGCGCACAGCCGCGCAAGCCGCTGCTTCGCAGGACACGGTCGAGCGCATCGCCGGCGCGCTCGAACGGCTCGCCCCCCGCGCGCCGGAAACACCCCGCTTTGCGGCCGCGGACGCGTTCTCCTGGCATCCTGACGAGCGGCGGCTCGTGCCGGTCGCACATGTCAATCGCGTGGAGATGTCGCTGCTTAAAGGGATCGACCGCCTGCGCGACGTGCTCCTCGAGAACACGCAGCGCTTCGCACGCGGGCTTCCAGCGAACAACGCCTTGCTGTGGGGAGCGCGCGGCATGGGCAAATCATCGCTGGTCAAAGCCGTGCATGCGGCGGTGAATGCCGCGCACGCACAGCGCAAGGCAAGCGACGGGCTGCTCAAGCTCATCGAGATCCATCGCGAGGATATCGAAAGCCTCCCCGACCTGATGGGACTCATGCGCGGAGCGCCTTACCGTTTCATCGTGTTCTGTGATGACTTGTCCTTCGAAGCCGAGGACACCAGCTACAAATCGCTGAAGGCCATGCTGGAAGGCGGGATCGAGGGCCGACCGGACAACGTCGTCTTCTACGCGACGTCGAACCGGCGTCACCTGATGTCGCGCGACATGATGGAGAACGAGCGCTCGAGCGCGATCAACCCTGGGGAGGCGGTGGAAGAGAAAGTGTCGTTATCGGATCGCTTCGGCCTGTGGCTCGGATTCCATCGCTGCAGCCAGGACGAATTTTTGGCAATGGTGGATGGCTATCTCGCCCACTATCGGATCGCGTATCCGCGCGAGAAAACGCACCGGGAGGCGCTGGAATGGGCGACCACGCGGGGGGCGCGCTCGGGGCGCGTCGCCTGGCAATACGTGCAGGACCTCGCCGGCCGACTTGGCGTCAAGCTTGAGGACAAAGGACGCAAGTCGGACAGGTGACGATTTTGTTGCGTTGCCTGTCGCGCGTCACGCGCCGTTCAGGAAGCGGGTCGGATCGAGCGGCGAGGATCCCTTGCGGATCTCGAAATGCAGCTGCGGCGTGTTGACGTTGCCGGTCTGGCCGGAGCGCGCGATCATCTGGCCGCGTTTCACCTGATCCCCGCGCTTGACCAAGAGCTCCTTGGTGTGGGCATAGGCGGTGACGTAGCCGTTGGGATGGCGCACAAGAACGAGGTTGCCATAGCCCTTGAGCTCGTTGCCGGCATAGGCGACAACGCCGTCTTCCGCGGCCTTCACCGGCGTATTCTCCGGCAGCGCAATGTTGATGCCGTCGTTCTGCTGGCCGTTGGTCGTGGGGCCGTAACCGGCGATGACGCGCCCGTTCGCCGGCCAGCGGAATTTTGGTACCACGCTGTTTGCGTCCGCTAGCTTCGCGGCCTCCTTGTCTAGCGCGTCAGCCGGCGCGACGACACTCGCGCTGGGCACCGGCTCGGCTTCCTTCGGTGCGGCCGAGGCGACGACGGCCTTTTGCGGCGCGGGGGTGGCCGCAGCAGCGATCTTTGCTGCCGGCGCCTG
>WNFW01001210.1_pt1 | contig 17275 bp, 17 predicted proteins | sample 5400131 | NCBI WGS metagenome assembly WNFW01 (sample SAMN13153362, study PRJNA577476) | soil metagenome | isolation source: 20 cm soil or saprolite under grassland replicate 1 | place: USA:California | collected 2016-06-15 | reverse complement strand
CGCCAGCATAAGGTGCGACCCCGAGATCGAAAGCAACCGGGCGCAATTGGTCACTGGTTCGTCCATCAATCCGATCCATACCGGAAAAGGTAGATCGCACACGAGCGCTCGTCATCGAGGAGTTTTTCGTCTCCAGGACCAGACTAGAACCCATCTCATAAATTGGGACTGATGCGCTGGTCTCTGGCGGGCAGCCGTCAAGGCGCGACGAAGGAGCATAGCAAATGCGTTCTGTGATTGAGGAGAATACAGCCGGCGGCCCTGTCAGAGACTCAGCCCACAGGGTTACTCGATCTTTGCCGCTGCGGCAGCGTTCCTCATCGGTCAAGTACCCGAGCAAAAGGTGGGCGGCGTTAGCCATACCAGTGGGTCGGCGGGGACATAGGTTCCGCCTCACTATCCCACGGAGGAACCAGAGGAAGAAAATCCCCAACCACACCAGCCAATAGAAGCCGCCCGTCGCCAAAGCCTGCGTTGTGCTTCAGCAGGCCTAGGAGCCAGGCCGCCGCACCCATTAGCAAAAGCGCCGCCCCACCAGCACGCGGAACCCTCGTAAAAAAAGTTTGTCTGGAAATCACATCCTGCCACGCGCGCCAGCTCCGAGCAAAAGCTTCCGATCAACCACTTCAGCCGATCACAGATCGATTCATCAGCCGCTGAATTGAAGGAAAGAAGTCGCTCGTCGCCGATTAGAATTGGGAATCAACCAGCGGGGTGTTTTCGGTGGAGAATCTTCATCGATTTTGCTAAGCAGGCGCTTTCGACCGGCTCGAAATTTTCCATCAAATACTGCCAGACTAATTCGTGCGTTGCCGAGAAGCGCAGGTCTTCCCGTTTATCCAGAGGCGTATCAGAAATGATCGCCCAGTTCACATTTTTGACAGCCAACTCATGAATCATCGCCTCCTGCCGCTGCGCCGTGGCAGGAACGTAGTAGGCGAGATCCCATAACGGTGATTCATGTCTCAGGATCGGATATAATGTTGGCGTGAAAGGCGCGATAAGTACGCTTTCGCGCGGCGCAATATTCTCCGCAGCGAACTCTCGCAAACAGGTAAACAGCCGGTTGGTACTGGTAGGCACAAAAATTTTACCGCCGGCGTCGTAACGTACCCAGGGCGTCGACGACGTGATGCGCTGATACATCGGCATCTGCCTGCCAACGGTGAAAAGTGCCGCGGCGATCAGTATCGCGATTACGGCCCAATGATAGGATTTGCCTGCTCCGAGCAAGCCGAGCAACGCCAGCGCGGCGAGAGTAAAGGGATGGATCACCTGCGCGAGATGACTGAAGTCAGCGCGTGAAAAGGCGTGGTGCAAATAAAATAAACCAACGAAAGCGCACGCGATGAAAACCGCGTGATCCTTGATCGTTTGCGATCGCATGGACAGAGAAACAGTGATTGCTGCGAGGTAACCAAGCGGAATTGCGATAAGAAAAATTCCAAGAAGGAATTGAGTCGTACCAGCGGCGGAATTTGGCGAAACCCGCCAGGGCCAAGGAACAGGTAATGGGAGATTGGTTCCATGGCGAAAAATCGACTGAATGGACTCGATATAACTTGCAAAGAACCCGGGCACACCGACGAACATCGCGATTGTCGGCACGAGACCAGCCATGATACCTGCAACCCACATTCCGAGATGCGACATCGAGAGCAATGGGCCCAGTTTGAAATGAAGGAAGAGCAACAGAGACGCTTGAGCGAGAAAATTGTAGAGTGCGTGATTTTTGCCCAAAAAGACGCACAGGCCGACAAAAAAACTGGCCGTGAAAATCCGAGCGGGCGACGGTTCTTCGATCAGGCGGACCGCAATCCAGATTCCGCAGAGCAAAAGCGTGCTATCGAAAAGTTTGTGGGATGGAAACATCCATAATGTGAGCATCACGCCGACGGCAGCGAGCAGCGCCCAATTCTGTACGACCCGGCTCGCGGCCAGCAGTCCAGCCCAAAGACCGAGGAGTTGGAAAACAGTTTCCGAGAAACGCAGCCCCACGAGGCCGTCGCCAAATAAGTACATTCCGGCCGCGCTCCAGTAATACCGGCCTGGGTCGTACGATTGGAAATCCCGCAGCGGCACTTTGCCGTGCGCGGTTTGTTGCGCTCCGTACCAAAGGAAACCTTCATCAGCCAGGTTTATTCCCTGTCGCCCATGCACAGCAAACGAGGCGCCAAGCAACACGATCGCCAGCAGCAAAACATTCCACGGATTGAAGGTGTGCGAAGCAATCATGTTCACCGTCACAGCCCTTTGCAACGAAATGTACTTACCGCTTCGATCACTTGCACCTGTTCAGATTTTGTCATGCCAGTATAGAAGGGCAAGCGTAAGAGGCGCTCAGTAATTTTCGTCGCTGATGGGAAAGTCGCCTCCACCAAACCGCAGACCCATCGGGGACAGATGGAGCGGCAGATGAAACACGCCAGAATCCCCGAGACCTGCTAGATGCGAGATCAAATCCTGCGTGCTTTTGGAAGAGGGAATGATCACATGAACCAAGTGGTAACTCTATTCGCATTCGGGTGGGACGGTCGCTTCGGCCTAGGAAGCTAGTTGGCGCGCGTAGTTGTCCCAGACCTCAAACCGCATCGACTGAATCTGGTCCCGGCGTTCGAGCTGTGCGCGCAGGAAGGCCGCGAGCAAGTCGGAAGGCAGATCCCTCGACGCGACATCGACTCAGTTGCACTTGTCGATCGCGTCGCCGGCTGCGAAGAGGCGCTTGAATGGAATGCCGATCAGTGTAGTCGCTGGCTTTTTTGCGACCAGCAAGAGCGAGCCACCGGCGGGAATTGAAACGCCAAGGCTAATCATCGCTCGCTCCACATCCATAACGCGTTCCAGGAGATAGTTCGCTAAAGCACCGAGCTTGAATTCCGCCGTGGGGTCAAACTCCCTATTGGCCGGGCGCTGCTTTAAACGTGCGATAAGCATTAGCGGCAAGAGCAGGGAGACGAAAGAAGTTGCCCTTAGCGTCTTGAAACCCGCCCGCTTAACTTTAGCTTTCAACTCGGACATGCTGTATCGGCGCACATGCCGCGAGTATTCGTCGACCTCACTCCAAAGGAAAGAATGTTGCGGGACGGTCAGAAGGATACCGCCCCCTTTGCGCACTGCCTGGTACATTTGCGAGAGGACTAATTCGTCATCTCCAATATGTTCCAGCACGTCAAAAGCGCCGATGACATCAAATTCGCTTTCGAAAGGTATTTGGCGTGCGTCCATTTGGAACAGCTCTACACCAGGCAGTCGATCGGCGGCGAAGCTCAAGCCCGCGGAGAAAACTTCGCCGCCCCCCAAGCTAAGTCGGGGTAGCTCTTTCCTGATACCGGCCAGAACGAAACCGGTTCCGCAGCCAATTTCAAGAAAATTTGTCGCGTCTGGAAAATAGTGTTCGAGTGCCCAGCAAAGCAAGCGGTTGCGAGAACGAAACCAGAAACTGCCTGGTTCCAATTCGGCAAGTCTTCCGAAATAACTGGCGTCGAATCCTTCGCTCTTTTCGGCTAGTTCTGGGGCGAAAGCCAAATGGCCGCCGAGCCTTTTCGGCTCGTATAGGCAAGATGGACATTGCCAGCTCGCATGGTCGAACGGTTTGCCGCAGTTACAACACAGTCTCATCAAAACTTGTTATTAGTTCTCATTTTCGGCTTATCAGGAGATCGCGCTAGCAGCCTGTAAACGTTCAAGTCACTTCCTGGCCGATTGTAATGTGAGCGGGGACGGCGACTAGTCGGCCGACTTAGCTTGCTTCCCACCTAAAATCCTTTAAGGCGGCTAGAACTCGCGCCTGATCCGCCTCAGTGAGGTCGTTATAAAAAGGCAAGCGGAGTAAGCGCTCGCTTATCTCTTCCGTGGCCGGACAGTCGCCCTTTTTCCCACCGAATCGCCGCCCCATGCATGAGAGATGGAGAGGCAGGTAATGAAAGACGCTATTGATTTCACGAGTGTTCAAATAAGTGATGAATGCCTGACGCGCTTCAAGTGAAGGCAAAACAAGATAAAACATGTGGTGCGGTTGTTCGCAGTGCGATGGCACTGATGGGAGCTGTACACCGCGATCGACCGCCCAATCCCTGAGGTGTTCCTCGTAATACTTCCAAATCCGCCTCCGTTTTGACTGAATCATCTCGCGGACTTCCAGCTGAGCGTAGAGGAAAGCCGCGAGAATATCAGAAGGCAAGTAACTCGAGCCGATGTCCACCCAGGTATATTTATCCACCTGTCCACGAAAAAAACGGCTGCGATTGGTCCCCTTTTCCCGAAGGATCTCGGCGCGCTCGATGTACTGAGAATCGTTAATCAACAGGGCCCCGCCTTCCCCGCAGGTAAAATTTTTGGTCTCGTGAAAGCTTTGAGTAGCCAAACAGCCGATCGTCCCCAGATACTTGCCCCTATATTTACCGAACAAGCCATGCGCGTTATCCTCGACCACGGGGATGCCATGCCGCAAAGCCACTTGCATGATGGCCTCCATCTCGCAACCGACGCCGGCGTAATGAACGACGACAATGGCCTTAGTACATGGAGTGACGAGACTTTCCAGTCTAGTCTCGTCCAAATTAAGAGTGTCCCGCCTTATATCTATGAAGACCGGACGGGCGCCGCGCAGCACGAAAGCGTTGGCCGTCGAGGAGAAGGTGAACGAGGGTACGATTACCTCGTCGCCCGCTTTGATGTCAAGGAGTAGCGCCGCCATTTCGAGCGCGTGCGTACAAGAGGTAGTGAGCAGTGCTTTGGGAATGCCAAGCTCCTTCTCAAGCAGAGCATGGCATTTCTTGGTAAACGCACCGTCTCCAGAAAGCTGCCAGTTGGCGATGGCTTCCCGAATGAACTCAAATTCTTTCCCAGAAAAGAATGGTCGATTAAATGGAATGCGCAAAACAGCGAGCTTTCCCTTAATGCATGTTAAAATGGAACCTCACCCCCGGCCGGCAATAATGATCCCCGCCATTATCAGCAAGATGCCAAACATTTTGGGCATAGTCACCGTCTCGTGGAAGAGCAGGGCGCTCGAAAGCAAAACCAGCACGAAAGCGAGGCTCATAAAAGGATAGGCATAGCTCAGTTCGAACTTCGTCATTGCCGCCATCCAACAAAGAAAGGCCAGGAAACCGGCGAACAGTCCGCCGATTATCCAGGGGTTAAGAAGTAAACGAAGTAAAAACAATGCTCTTTCCGGGAATGACTCTGGAAAGGCGCCCGCTTTGGCTACCTGCCATTTCAGGATCAATTGCCCGCAAACGGTAAGAACGATTACGGCAAAGATGTAGACGAAGTCGGAAAGTGATTTGTGATTAATTGCCCGGTTCAACTGTCCATTCATTGAGTGCGGTTTCTATTTCTCTCAGACAACGATTTTAAGATTTCTGATTCCAACTGAGGGTTCCTCATCAGCGGCCTGACTTCGCTTCTTGCAGGCGATGATATTCGTTAGACTCGAGCGGCGGGTAATATCACATTGTCTCACAGCGGTTGACAATTATATTATTCCTGTTTCTTCCTGTGAGGAGTTCAATAGCAATTATGTATCTTTATTCGTCAGAATCCAATCGGCCAGGCTTGTTCGGCAGGCTGGTTGGGCGAGCGCTGCTGGCCCGATTTTCGCGGAGCACCGGCGTCCTAGACAGCCGGCGGATTGCTTGGGGGAGCCCGGGGAGGAGGAGAACGGTCGAATGGGTGAGTTGCAGGAATTGATGGCGAGCATTCTGATGTGCGAGCCGGGGACTCTGCCGCCGGAGTCAACGCCTCTGCGCGACATCAAAGGCTGGGATTCACTTAAACACGTCCATCTCGTTGTCGGACTTGAGAAGTATCTGAACGCGCAGCTGACGGCCAGGGAGATCCAGGGGATCATCACCTTAGCCGATGTGGCCTGCGTTCTCAGGCGGAAAGGCGTCGATGCCTGACCGCTTGATGCTGGTTACTGGGGTCGCCGGAGAGATCGGGGGTTATCTCGTCGACGAGCTTCTCAAGGATGGCTGGATCGTCTGCGGCCTCGACCAAAGATTTCCCGCTGATGTCGATCGTGCGGGGTTTTCTTTTCAGGAATGCAACCTTTCCGACGCCGCCGACGCTGAGGAGAAGATCGAAATATTCCACGAACGCTTCGGCGCTTTCGACGCAGTGGTCAACTGCGCCGGCCTCATCGCCAATTCTCCTTTCCTGTCATTCGTTGAAGGCCGTCTCATTCACCATGACTTCGGACTGTGGGACCGTGTTCTTTCCTCCTGTCTCTCCTCGGCCTTCCGAGTAACGGCATGCACGGTCCCCAAGATGGTCGGCTCGGGCAAGAAAGGTGTGATCATTAACATCAGCTCTATTTGCAGCCGCGGAAACATAGGCCAAGCGGCCTATTCAGCGGCTAAGGGGGGACTAAACAGCCTTACCGCGGCGTTGGCGAAGGAGCTTGGTCCTATGGGAATACGTGTTGTCGCCCTATCCCCGGGCTACTTCGATACGGCTTCGACGCGCAAGCACGTGCCCGCCGCCAGGCTCGAGGAGATCACGCGCTCCGTGCCGCTGAAGCGGCTCGGCGTGATTGAGGAAGTCCTTTCTGCAGTGAGGTTCATACTGACAAACCAGTACGTGAACGGCACGGTTATCGAGCTGGACGGAGGATTCGTGCTTTGAGCGCCTACTCACATAACGTCCCCGACCTATTCAGGTACATCGTTCAGGCGCATCGCGATAAGGCGGCTCTTGTGTGGTCGGACCGGGCGGTTGTGACCTTCGACGACCTGAACAGACTCTCCAACCGGGTGGCCCTTTACCTTCAGCGGCAAGGCGTCCGCAAGGGCGATCGCGTTTGCATTCGCCTGGACAAGTGTACCCTGACGTACGCTCTTGTCATCGCTTGTCTTAAGATCGGCGCGCCATACTTCGTGGTTGACCCATCCAATCCGTTCGTCCGGGTCTCACACATTCTCGACAAGTGCATGCCGAGGCTCGTCTTCTCGGGAAAGGAGACGCCGCTCGATCTACCCGATCATCGGGTGGTAGAGGTCGACCAGGAGAATCAGTTCGCCATGCTCGACGAGACGGGCGAGAGCGGCTTCGAGCCGGAAACGGACATCGTTGGCACCGACTCTGCATACATCATGTTCACTTCTGGATCGACGGGGTTTCCAAAGGGTGCGGTCATGTCCCACGCGAACCTTTTGAACTTCATCCAGTGGGCCCGTGGTGAGTTCTTGGTCACCCCGAACGACGTCTTCACGAACGTAAATCCACTATACTTCGACAATTCAGTTTTCGATTTCTATGCCAGCATCATGAACGGAGCGTCCCTGGTCCCCTTCGATGCGGCCACGATAAGTGACCCGTACCACGTTCTGCGGCGAATCGACGAGTTGCGGTGCACGATCTACTTCTCTGTGCCGTCATTGCTGATCTACTTCCAAACTCTGAAGATGATTACGCCGTCGTCGTTCGCCCACATCCGTAGTGTCATCTTCGGTGGCGAAGGATATCCCAAGACTAAGCTCAAAGGGCTGTTCGAGTGCCTTCATGCTCGCGCGGAGCTTGTCAACGTCTATGGTCCAACCGAATGCACTTGCATTTGCTCGGCCTATCGCGTGACCCAAGCCGATTTTGAGGACCTCGATGGTTATCCTCCACTCGGCGGACCGATACCGAACTTCTCGTTTAGGATACTAAACGAACGAAACGAGGCGGCGGCCCCGGGCGAAGTCGGCGAATTGTATCTCGGAGGACCCTGCGTTGGACTTGGATATTTCAACGATCCAGAACTCACACAAGGAGCCTTCGGGCAGAACCCGCTCAACTCGCACCACCATGAGCGCATCTATCGTACCGGCGACCTCGTTTGTCTTTCAAAGGACGACGGTAAGATCCACTTCGTCGGCCGCAAGGACGATCAGATCAAGCATCAGGGATACCGCATCGAATTGGGAGAGATCGAGCACGCGCTTTGTCGTATACCGGGGGTCGACGAAGCCGTGGCGCTTCACACAACCCGGAACGGCATCAGCCTCATCGTGGCAGTGGTCGCCTCGGGCAACGGTCTTCAGGCTGACGCGATTCGAAAGGAGGTCTCCAAGATCGTTCCCGCTTACATGGTTCCCGGTCGGGTCGATGTCTTCGAGCGATTGCCCAAGAACACCAACGGCAAGATAGATCGCAGGCTTCTCAAATCGCGCTACTGCTGAGGACATGAAAATCTCCGTCGTCACGACCCTCTACAATTCCGCTCGGTATATCGGGGAGTTCGTGGAACGTGTCCGGACCCAGTTGAAAAAGCTTACAGACGATTACGAGATCATCCTCGTCGACGACGGATCTCCCGACGATTCGCTACGGAGTGCGTTGACATTGTTGCCGACAGAACCGCGTCTCAAGGTCATCGAACTCTCGCGGAACTTCGGGCACCACAAGGCCATTATGACCGGACTCGAACACGCGTCGGGTGATTTGGTCTTCCTGATCGACGTAGACTTGGAGGAACCACCCGAACTGCTGGGCCAGTTCTTCCCCATACTCCGCGATGAAGGATTCGACGTCGTCTTTGGCTTGCAAAAGGCACGTAAGGGAAGGTTGATCGAAAGGTTCGGTGGGCATCTGGCCTGGAGATTTCTGAACCTCTTTCTTCCGGTGAAGATCCCGCACAGTCATAGCACTGTTCGGCTGATGACGCGGGACTACGTCAATGCGTTAGTCCGGCACAAGGAGCACAAGACAGCCATCGGCGGCCTCTGGGTGATGACGGGCTATAAGCAGAAGGGCATTGACTTCGAAAAGGGATCCCGCGGCCAGACGAGCTACAATATGAGCAGGCGGCTCCTTGCTCTGTTGGACAGCATCACGTCGTTCAGTGAGCTGCCGCTTTTTATCATCTTCTATATCGGATGTGCAGTTATCTTTGTCTCGATGGTCATGGGCGTGTTCTTAATCATCAGGCGCCTCAATGGGCATTTACTCGAAGGTTGGGCCTCGACGATCGTTTTGATATCGTTCTTCGGAGGGCTGGCGGTGTTCTCCATTGGAGTTGTGGGGCTTTACGTATCGCGAATCTTCATCGAGACCAAAGGACGTCCCTACACACTTATTCGAAAAATCCATGGCCAGGAATAACAGTAGGCGTAGGCGGATCACATTAATCTGCACGATGAGCTGCAAGAGGTGCGGACGTTCCCAGGGGGTGGCGCGTGTCTGAAATACGTAAGACGGAACCGGCGATTAAGGAACATTACGCTGACTTCTACTCAGAGCGGAACCCGGCAAAGGTTTATCCGGTGGAGTTTGTCGTTCGGACTCTCCTGGGCACCTATCCCCATCTCAAGCTCGACCGCTCAGTGTTCCGTGGCGCGAAGATCCTTGACCTGGGGTTCGGTGACGGCCGGAATATGCCTCTGTTGCACGACCTCGGTTTCGAAGTTTATGGTATCGAGATTTCTAAGCAGATTTGCCGGCTGACGAAGAGTCGTATGAAGAGGCTCGGCGTGCCTGTGCAACTTGCGACAGGTTCCAATTCGCACATCCCTTTCGGTAATGAAGCATTCGACTTCATTCTGGCTTGCCACGTCTGTTACTATGTGAGCCCAGGCGAAAGCTTCGCGGACAATCTGAGAGAGATCGCGAGGGTCCTGTGCACGGGCGGGCGCTTCATCTTCTCTCTGGCAAAGACGGATAGCTACGTGCTGAACGACGCTGAGCCGCTGGGAAACGGCCTCTATCGAATTACGCAGGATCCCTATAACCTCCGTAACGGCGGCATCTTTCGCGCGTTCGCGTCAAGGCAGGAAATCCTCGATGAGCTCGGAGTCTATTTCAGGGATTTTTCCCTTGGTCTCTGCGAGAACGATTTCTACGGTATCTACGAGAAGGTCTGGATCGGGACCTGTTTGAAAAAGAGTTAGCACACGCATGTCTAGGATCATTATCTTCGGCATCGGGCGGGGCGCGAACGTCGCCACACGATATTTTAGCGACGACAGCTCGCACGAGATCGTCGCGTATACTGTCGACGACGAATACGCTGATCGCAAAGAGTTCATGGGCCGTCCGGTGATCCCTTTCTCCCGAATCGAGAAGGAGATTCCTCCGGAAGCGAGCCAAATGTTCGTCCCGCTCGGATTCCAGAGGATGAACGCTCTGCGCGCCGAGAAATTCGCGGCGGCCAAAGCAAAGGGCTACTTCCTGGCGAGCTATATAAGCTCGCGAATCCTGGCGTGGGGAAAGCCGCAAATCGGCGAGAACTGCTTCATCCTGGAGGGGAACGTCTTCAATTACGATGTGACGATCGGCAACGATGTGGTTATGTGGTCTGCCAACCATGTTGGCGACCTCTCGATTATTGAGGACCATGTCTTCGTCTCCTCGCATGTGGTCCTCTCAGGAGACGTCACCATCGGTGCGAACTCGTTCCTGGGCGTCAACGCCACGATCTCGAATTACGTTCATATCGGGGCGCGCTGTTACATTGGCGCTAACACCCTCATTGCTCAGAACACTCCGCCAGACAGCGTGTACATGACAAAAGGCACCGCCAAGCTTGAGCACATCGATAGCCTCCGGTTCCTGCAAGTGATCAAGTCATGAGATCCAGGTGAAAGGACTGAGATGAAACGAGAACTCCTGGAAGTCTATGTCTGTCCCGTGAGCCATTCGCGATTAAGCTTTTCGGGAGCTGGACCGGCCGAGCTGGAAGAAATAACTGAAGGGGAACTCGTATCTGCGGCTGGTGCACATTATGTGGTGCGGCAAGGCGTGCCGGTATTCCTGCCTTTCGCGCTGCTCAGCGAGACGGAACGGGAAACTCAAGCGGAGTATGATGCCTCCGCCGAACAGAAATATGACGCCGCGGTCGACTGGCTGTTCCGAAGCTTCTATGAGAACGAGGATGACGTGCGCGAGCAAATGATCGATCTGCTGCACCTGACACCCGCTGGGAAGGTGCTTGAAATCGGCTCGGGTACGGGACGTGATTCCTTTCGCATCGCTCGGAAGCTCGGTGAGCGTGGCGAGTTCTTCGTTCAGGATCTTTCAGAGCAAATGGTACTCAAGACGCGTGAGCGACTTGAAGCCGAGCGCGGGAAGCTCGGACTCTCTGCAAAGATCGATTACTTTGTATCTACAGCGCGGTTTCTGCCCTTTCCCAAAGGTTTCTTCGACGCCGTCTTTCATTTCGGCGGTTTCAACAACTTCAGCGAGCCAAAGAAGACACTCGCAGAAATAACGCGGATTGTGAAGCAGGGCGGACGAGTTGTCTTCGGGGACGAGGCGCTCCCTCCGTGGCTTGACGGGACCGAATTCGGCGAGATGATCATCGCGAACAATCCGCTCTTTAAACACAAGGTGCCTCTTGAGTATCTCCCGCTGAACGCGCGAGAGGTCACGCTGCGCTGGGTCCTGGGCGGGTGTTTCTACCTGATCGACTTCAAAGTCGGGGATGGCCCGCCACCGGCCGACATTGATCTGCCGCACAAGGGTTGGCGCGGGGGGACGATGAGAACGCGCTATTATGGGCGACTAGAAGGCGTCACGCCGGAAGCGCGACGGATAGCTATTGAGGCTGCCAAGACACAAGGTGTGAGCGTCCACGAGTGGCTCGACTTGGTCGTTCGCAGAGCGGCGAGATCTGGCCGCAGGCTCCCAGGTGACGATTGCGCGAAGATCTGAGCAGATGAACTGGCGAAAGCTGGGCAATATATTTAAGCCGTCAGGAGAGTTCGATTGGGCACGCTCTCATGCCGCAAACCCTACTCCGGAACACGTGGAAGGTGACACTTTCCGGATTTACTTTAGTGCACGCGACGCGAAGAATAGATCGAGCATTGGATACGTAGTCGTGGACTTGGGCGCTAACGGCCGAGTTCTGGAAGTTCCTAGCGAGCCGGTCCTGCGTCCCGGGGACCTGGGCATGTTCGACGATTGTGGAGCCTCTGTCGGCTGCATACTCCGGGTTGGCAACGCGCGGTACTTGTATTACATGGGCTGGAACCTCGCCGTGACCGTGCCGTGGAAGAACGCACTCGGGCTGGCCGTGAGCGAGTCGACCGACGGCCCGTTCCGGCGCTGGTCCCGATTCCCGGTCGTGCCACTCGATGAGACGGACCCTTATACGATCTCGTATCCATGGGTAATGCACGACGGGGGACGATACCGAATGTGGTACGGCTCAAACCTGCGTTGGGGACCCGAAAAGAAGGATATGCAGCACGTTATCAAATACGCAGAGTCGTCCGACGCCGTGCACTGGGAGAAGCATGACCGGATCGTGATCGACTCTGCCTCGCCCGACGAGAACGCGATCTGCAAGCCGTGCGTCGTGAAGGACGCCGACTGCTACCGAATGTGGTTCTGTAGCCGGGGGGAGAAGTATCGCATTCAGCATGCCGTATCCCAAGAAGGGCTTACTTGGACACGGCTCGGACGAGATGAAGGCATCGACGTGTCGCCAGATGGTTGGGACTCTGACATGATCGAGTATCCCTGCGTCTTCAATCATGGCGGTCGGCGGTTTCTGCTTTATACTGGCAACGACTTTGGGGCTACAGGCTTCGGTCTCGCAATCCAGGAAGCATGAGAACACGCGGGAGTAGCGATGGCCCCCGGGGCCAGAGCTATGAGCTTATAACGTGAACGTTCTCCTCGAAAAGAACCAGCCCCTAACCGACGACGAGAAAAAGCTCTTCGGTAGTTTCGGCGTTGGCGCGAAGATTCGTCCGCCCTTCCGGATACTCAATCCACAGCGAATCTTCATCGGAGACTACGTAAGCATCCGAGAGGAGTGCTACCTCCACGCCTACGAGGACCTGACGAAGCTATACCCCTTCATCGACGATCAATACAAGGGAGATTTTGATCTGTCTCAGTACAGGTACGACTCTCGTATCGTGATCAGCCGCGAGGTCCAAGTGGGACGAAACTTCTTCATCTCATGCACGAACTCGGTCGAGATCGGAAGAAACGTGACCATCTCAGAGCGAGTATTCATCGGCGACAACAATCATTCCTTCTCTCATCCGGAAGTGCCGATTATGCAGCAGCCCAACAAGGTTGGCCTTCCTATAGTCGTCGGTAGTGGCTCGTGGATCGGGGCCGGTGCGTCCCTGTTGGCAGGGACGCGCCTAGGCAAAAACAATGTTGTCGGCACGCTGTCTGTCGTCAAAGGCGAATTCCCGGATCACGCGGTGATCGGACCGGAGCCGGCCAAGCTTCTTTTCGTGAAGCAGTATCCTTCCACCTGATGGCGGCGAGCTCGCACGCGGAACTGGCTAAGCTGACAACAAAGAGTCCATTTCAGAAACTCTTCATATAACTGGTGGCGTCGGGACCTTCGTTGAAGATGAGATCAATTATGCTGACTTGCGATTGGAAGGGCGGGTAGAGCTGCGTATACTCCCGATAGCCGGAGTAATCCATGTAAGAAACGGCAATACCTTCGTTCCTAAATAAATCTTCATTGAGGTAAGCCTTCGCCGAAGGCCCCGAGAGGTACGCCGTCGCACCGGCTTGCTGGCATAAATGAACCAGCCTTTCGGTTTTATCCCCAATCAAATCGTAGTCCATCGACCATGATATGGTCGTGCTTATCCCAAGAATTCGGCAAATTGCGACAATGAAGCGATAGTTAATGTGTGATAGGAGTTTGTCGTCCGCTCGCGAATACAATTCCTCAAGCAACTCTCTTTGCATTGGAAAATGTTTTGCCCTCGAGTAACTATGCGTGATGGACGCCCAATGTTTCCGCCCCCAGGTCGGATCACTGATCCTAGTATCTTTCATCTTTTGAAAGTACTTACCTTTTACTTCGACCGGTATCGTTAGCCACAGGGGCCCACTCGAAGTCTTGATGATATTCCGGTTTCGCCAGTTTCTGATCGTGTACTGCACGTCATCGTAGAGAATAAATTCATCTACAGAATTGATTAAATCAAAGTACCCTCGCCACGGGATGTAATTTGATTGAACGACAGCTATCGTTTTGCTCATTGTAGTCGCTCAGGTCGGCTGAGAGCTGCCAGCACTGCTTAATCTAACGGCGCGTTGCCGCCCGCCCATTTGCAAAGCAAATCGCAACAAAAGGAGCGCGCCAGAAGCAGCAAACAATAGCTGTGGCAGCCAGCTCCACAAAACGAACGGCCGGAAGAAGAGCTCGACCTCCCTCGTGTTCGGAGGAAGGACAACACCTTGATAAAACCGGTTCACGATCACAGTGCGGAGTGGTCGATTGTGGGAACCGGCCCACCATGCGCGATGATATTGCTGACTTAGGAACAAAAGCGTTTCCTCCGGCGACATGGTCACTTCGATCTTCTGGAAATCATTAAGGGTTTCCACCTGATGTGATTGCAGATTCGGCGGGCCCGCCGCTAGATCGATCGTGGCTTCTCCTGCACTCGAGAAATGGAAGCGCGGAGTTTGCAGCAGGTCGACGGGTGCGGTGACTGTTTCATAGAGTTTGATTCCGTTCGCCTCTGCTACCAGCGTCAATTGGTCCGTTGCCAACGGGCGCCTGGAAAGAATCAGGTGGACGTTAGAAAACGGGAATGTTTGGTCCGCGAGCGCCCGTTTAATATCGAGGAATCTGAAGTGTTTGCGGTAAGTGCGAGTTCCGACGGCACTCCAATGTTCCATCAATTCCTGATATCTGCGCGATGAAAGCGAGTCATACGAATTCACGCTGTTTAGGCCGAAGAGGGCCTCCTGATTCGGAGGCAAGACAATGATCGCGCTGTCGGCAATCGCAAAACGGTCTCCATCCGGCGCGTGAGCTTTAATCGCATCGATCAGTTTCGATGAGATGTGAATCGTCTGGGGCGGACGGCTTAGGATCAACGCTCTTCCGTAAAGAAATGTGGATACGACAGCAACCAGGATGAGCGCTGGAATACTGCGCCAATATACGGAGCCGAGCAACGCGGCGACGAGTAGGAAAGTGGCTGCGACTGCAACCGCATCAATAGACAGCCGGTGCCAAATCAGCAATGCGACGACCGATTCCGCGGCGAGCGGTGCCAGTAACCATGCCGCAGACCGGATCGTCAGCCGCAACTCACTGCGGAAAATTGCATCCACCGTGAAGGCGCTCAAGACAAAGCCGGGAACGATTCCACCGCCGAGTAGTTGGATGCGAGATAACCCAAAACCGAGATGGTGAACTGCAAACAAATAGACCGCCGGAAAAATTGTCCCGGCAAGACAGGCGATAAGGAGTAGTTGCCAAAACAACACCGCGCGCCTGTTTTTCAGAATGAACGAAAACCAGATCAGACAACCATAAACCGGTGTGAAGCTCAGGCCATTGAAGTGCAACGGGTATTTGGGATCAATGGCGTTGCCGAGCCAGGACCAGTCGAAAAGGGTTATCAGAAAACTGGCCATTTCTCGCGGGTTGCGACATGGTGGCAGAACTCCCAGGAAAAAGCTGTCGCTCACATCGCCGAGCCTGGCGGAGTCCTTCGCGACGAACAGCAAATCGAGATAGACCGGGAGCGACGCCAGCAAGCCTGCGCCGGCACAACCGAGCATCGCGAGCATTGTCCGCAATTTTTCTCTACGCGGGCTAGGCATTTGCACGAGCCTGATCAGAGCATATGCCCCTATCGTGTAGGCGGACAAAATCGTGACCTGCGGATAGCCAGCCATAAGCAGGCAGTACGTGGCAAAAGCCAGCCCAAACGCTACAGCCCACGATGGATTTCGCGTAAATTCCGTGATGAGCCACAACAAACAGACCGTCCAGCAAATGGCCGATAGGAACATCACAAAGCAAAGCCAATAGGAAATCGGGGTCGTGAAGGCGAGCCCGAGCGCGGCGCAACCGCACGCGACAGGATGCAACCCAAGCGACCGCAGGAAGAGCAGGAGGAAACCGGCGGTCAACCCGACGGTTAAAAGGATCAGCGCGGTATATAAAGCAAATGGACTGGATGTAAAGCACGACAACAGGTTCGTGAGCGCAAATGCGCGGCTCAACGCGCCGTGGAACGCCGCACGACCGAGCTGAACATGCGGGTTCCAAGTATCCAGCCACGCCTTGTGCTGGGAGCCAAGATTGTTCGCAAGTTCCGGGATGAAAGCGCTGCTCTCATCGGAGAATTTACGGTTGGAGATACGTGCGCCTGCATCCCCCTCGACCGCGCCGGCTTCGAGCGAATTGTCGTGGGGAAAAATGACTTCGCCCAAAAACAGACTTCGGGAAAAGTGCAGAATAAACACCCCGACGAGCAAAAGCGTCGCAAGCCGAAAGGTCATGCCTGTCTGAGAGCTAAGTCTGGCACTGCGCGTATCTCAGACGAGGTCACGACCCCACCAGGCGGCGGAATACTTCGCGGTATTTGGCGGAAGTTTTTTCGATCACGTCCTTCGGCAGCCGCAGTCCTGGCGGAGTTTTGTCCCAATCGAGTGTTTCCAGATAATCGCGTACGAATTGTTTATTGAAGCTCGGCGGGCTTTTTCCGGGTGCGTAACTGTTAGCGCGCCAGAAACGTGACGAATCGCGCGCGAGACATTCGTCAATGAGAATGAGCTTCGCCGTCGAGCCCGAGCCGATCTGCCGCGACAAATAACAGCATATCGCCCGGATCAAAAACTTCGCACAGTTTGGCGCTGCGTAACTTCTTGATTCCCGGAACTTCGAGTTCACTTTGGGAAGCGATTTCCATTCGAGAAGAGTCATTGCAATTATGTATCGCGTCAGCCACCGCGGAAAAGACAACAGACGATTATTATGACTGAACCTCGGCCGGCCTCGTTGTAAACCTCACACGCGCACGGTCGGTCCGCGTTGGCTACAGCCGCGGTTTGGCGACTGGAATCGTCACTTCTCCGCCCCGTCAGATCACATTGCCAATAGGATTTCATTTATCCCGATGATTTTCAGTCGGTGCTCAATCTTACCTAACGGATTGAAAAGACCAACGCATTGTTCGCTTCCAGAATCGCGGCTTTCGGCGCCGGTCGTTGAAACATTGAAAGGTAATAGAAGCTCCCTTGATCTTGCTTTGAAGCCAGCTTTCAAACCCGCACAGCAAGTGATTCGAACACTCGCTGAAGAAATTGTTTGTTCAGGCTGGCGTTTACCATGCACGCCATCTATGGTACGCGGTCGTTATTCGGCATAGGTATTTGCCTGTTTCTTGAAGCGAAAACACTTGAAGGATTCGTCGACCGCCAACACCGCTGTTTGCATCGCCGGCGCGCATCGCTCAGGAACGTCGATGCTCACGAGGCTATTGCATGCTTGCGGCCTCTATTTGGGCCCAGAAAACGAGTTGATGCCCGCGCAGGCCGATAACCCCGATGGTTTCTG
>WNFW01006687.1_pt1 | contig 17283 bp, 17 predicted proteins | sample 5400131 | NCBI WGS metagenome assembly WNFW01 (sample SAMN13153362, study PRJNA577476) | soil metagenome | isolation source: 20 cm soil or saprolite under grassland replicate 1 | place: USA:California | collected 2016-06-15 | reverse complement strand
CGTCATCGCGGGCGCCGCCGCCGATGCCCGCGTGCAGGAGACCGGCCGCTCTTCGCCGGGCCGCGAGATCGGCATCGGGATCTCGGTCGATGCCCGGGCGTCTCTCGAGCCCCACCCGGTGAGGCGGGCGAGCACGTGTGAGACCGAGTGGATTCTCCTCACTTCCGGTACCACCGGCGCACCGAAGCTCGTGCAACACGATCTGGCGAGCCTCACCGCCGCGCTCGCCGATCGCCGGCCGGCGCCCGAGGTCGTCTGGGCCACCTTCTACGACATCCGGCGCTACGGCGGGCTGCAGATCTACCTCCGCGCGCTGCACGCGGGCTCGCTGGTGCTGTCGGATCCCGCAGAGCCTCTGATCGGCTTCCTCGCCCGGGCCGCCGCGGCCGGAGTCACCCACATCTCGGGGACCCCCTCGCACTGGCGGCGGGTGCTGATGAGCGGCGCCGCCGCGACCATCGCGCCGCGCTACGTGCGCCTCTCGGGCGAGATCGCCGACCAGGCAATCCTCGACGGGCTCAAGGCCGCGTATCCTCACGCAACCGTCGCGCATGCCTTCGCCTCGACCGAGGCGGGAGTCGCTTTCGAGGTCCGCGACGGCCGCGCCGGCTTTCCTGCGGCGCTGCTCGATGCACCGGGATCCCCGGTGCACCTGCGCGTGGCGGAGGGGACGCTGCGCATCCGCTCGGCCGGCAGCGCGCACGGCTATCTGGGCGTGGATACCGGGTCATTCCCGCGAGCATCCGATGAGGCAGTCGATACCGGGGACCGCATCGAGCAGCGCGCGGATCGCTGTTACTTTCTCGGCCGTCAGGGCGGAGTGATCAACGTCGGGGGACTCAAGGTGTACCCGGAAGAGATCGAGGCGGTCATCAACTCGCATCCCTGGGTGCGCATGTCGCGGGTCAGCGCGCGGCGCAACCCGATCACGGGTGCCGTGGTCGTCGCCGACGTAGTGCTCGCCGAGGCGGAGGGCACCGGCGGGCGTCCGCCGTCCGAGGCGCTCGAGCGCGAGCTCCTTCACAGCTGCCGGCGATCGCTCGCGCCCTACAAGGTGCCGGCCGCCATCCGCATCGTGCCGGGGCTCGAGGTGTCGGCCGCCGGCAAGCTGGCGCGACCTGATGCGTAATGTCATCGTCACCGGCGCGAGCCGTGGCCTCGGTCTCATGATCGGTACGGCGCTCGCAGCGGCCGGCTACCGGGTGATCGCGATCGCGCGGCATGAGACCGCGGAGCTGCGCGCCGCCGCCGCGGCGGCGAGCGAGGCGCAGCGCGGCGCGCTCGAGTTCCGGGCCTTCGACCTCGCGCAGATCGGGGCTATCGCCAAGCTCGCCGCCAGCCTCCACGAGGTATACGGCCCGCTCTACGGGCTCGTCAACAACGCCGGAATCGGCACTGCGGGCGTACTCGGCCTCATGCCGGACGCCGCGATAGCGGAGCTGCTGCGCCTCAACGTCGAGTCGCCGGTCGTGCTCACGAAGTACGTCGTGCGGCGCATGATGAGCGAGCGGGCAGGGCGCATCGTCAACATCTCCTCGATCGTGGCTGCGACCGGTTACCACGGACTGTCGGTCTACTCCGCGACCAAGGCGGCGCTCGGCGGGTTCACCCGCTCGCTCGCTCGCGAGGTGGGGCCGCTCGGCATCACGGTGAACGCGGTGGCGCCGGGATTCGCCGACACGCAGATGACGCGCTCGCTCGTCGAGAATCAGCGCGAAAAGATAGTGCGGCGAAGCGCGCTCCGGCGCCTGATCGGGGTCGAGGATGTCGCAGCCGCGGTCGAGTTCCTCCTGAGCGACGCCGCGAAGAACATCACCGGCACGACGCTGACCGTGGACGCGGGCAACAGCGCTTGAAGGCCGGGCCCGGCGGTGTCCTAGGGGCGCACCTGCCCGGCGAGCAGGCGCTGGTAGAGCGGTACGTCGAGGCGCTGGTACTCCTGCCGTGCGGCATCGCCGAGGTAGAGCTCGTCGCTCACCGTGCGTGGATCGTAGCCCTCGCGCGCGAGCTCGCGCGTTCGCTGCTTGAAGGTGCCGGTGAGCTCGAGTGCGGCCACGATCCGCAGGAAGAGCGGCCGCGCGTAAGGGGGCAGCTCCGCCGTGACCTTGCGGTGCAGCTCCCCGAGCTCGAAGCCGGCGCCCGTCACGATCGCCGCCATCCCGGCGCGGCCGTCCGCGTCTGGCACCGGGACGCCGTAGACCGCCACCTCGGTCACGCCGCGGCAACGGCCGATCACGTCCGCGACCTCCGTGGTCGACACGTTCTCTCCCTTCCAGCGGAAGGTATCGCCGACCCGGTCGACGAAATAGAAGAATCCCTGCGCGTCGCGGCGCATCAGATCGCCGCTGCGATACCAGGCGTCGCCCGGGGAGAACGCCTCGCGCAGCACCTTGCTGCGCGAGGCGGCGGGATCGGCGTAGCCCTCGAAGCGAGTGGTGCCGTGATCGTCCAGAATCTGACCGATCGCCTCGCCCACCTCGTCCGCGGCGCAGCGCACGCAGTGGCCGCGCGCGTCGCGAAGCGGGGCGCCCGCCTCGACGTCGAAGCGCACGATCTCGACCGGCATGCGGTGCGCGAGAAAGGGCGGGATCCGCCCGATCGACCCCGGGCGACCCTCGCAGTTGTAGAGCGAGAAGTTGCCTTCGGTCGCGGCGTAATACTCGAGGATCTGCGGGATGCGAAAGCGCTGCTGGAATTCCCGCCAGACTTCCCCGCGCAGGCCGTTGCCGCAGGCGAGGCAAGCGGCTCACCGAGAAGCGCTCGCGCACCACGACCGCGGCGCCGCCGACCAGGGCGGCGCCGCACGCGACCACCCCGCCCACGCTGTGATACATCGGCAGGCAGTTGTAGAGCCTGTCGTGCGGCTGCACGTCGATGAGGCCCGCGAACCACTCGCTCCATTGCATGAGGCGCAGGTGACTCACGTTGGCGGCCTTCGGCAGGCCCGTGGTGCCGGAGGTGAAGATGTAGAGCGCGCGGTCGGCGAGCGCGGGCGGCGCGCGCTCCGCGGCACGCAGCGGCTCGCCCGGCAGACCCGCCACCTCGAGGTCGAGGCGCGGCAGATCGTGCGCGCCGGGCCCGTGCGCCGAGCAGCCGACCCCGGCGGCGAGCCGACTGCGCACCGCCGCGAGTGCGCGCGAGAGCTCGGCGCCCGCGATCACGTGGCGCGGCGCGACGATGCCGAGCGCGTGCGCGAGCGGCTCGCCCGTCAGATTGGTGTTGATGAGCGCGACCGTGGCACCGATGCGGCTAAGGCCGAGCCAGATCGCCAGGTACTGCGGGCAGTTCTTCATGAGAAGGCACACGACATCGCCCGGGGCGAGGCCCCGTGCGAGGCCCCAGCGGGCGTAGCGGTTCGCGGCCGCGGCGAGCTCGCGATAGCCGAGCGTGCCCTCCGAGCCGATGAGAGCCGGGGCGTCCGCGAAGCGCCCCGCAAGCCGCTCGATCAGGACGGGGAGGGTGACGGAGGGATCGCGACCGACGGCGGCGGTGCGCTCGAGCGCGCGGACCCACGCCTTGAGAGGTGATCGGACGCTTTCATCAGGTGTAGCTATCATTAACGCCCGCGTGACCGGCGCGGGCGCACCGCGCGGCGCGATGTCGCCGAGCGGCCCCTTTCGATGCCGGTCGCACGCTGCGCAATTCTATAGCGTGAGGCATCTCATTGCGCGAGGCGCAAGGATGAAGTGAGGCGCCAGGATGAAGCCCGAAACCATTGCTCTGCACGGCGGCTACGGCGGCGACCCCACCACCAAGGCGGTCGCAGTCCCCATCTACCAGACCGTCGCCTACTCCTTCGACAGCGCGGCGCACGGCGCGGCGCTCTTCGACCTCGAGGTCGAGGGCTATCGCTACACCCGCATTGGCAACCCGACCTGCGACGTGCTCGAGCGCCGTATCGCCGAGCTCGAGGGCGGAATCGATGCGCTCGCCGTCGCCTCCGGCCAGACGGCGGTGTACTACACCATGCTGAACCTCGCCCAGGCCGGCCAGAACATCGTCTCGGTCCCGCAGCTTTACGGCACGACTCATACGCTCTTCGCGCACATCCTGCCGCAGCTCGGAGTGAAGGTGCGCCTCGCCAGGTCCGACAGTCCCGCCGAGCTCGAGTCGCTGATCGACGCGGACACGCGCGCGCTCTTCTGCGAGACGGTCGGGAACCCCGCGGGCAACATCTGCGATCTCGAGGCGCTCGCGGCGGTCGCGCGCCGCGCGCACATCCCGCTCGTGGTCGACAACACCGTCGCGACCCCGATCCTGTGCCGGCCGATCGACTACGGCGCCGACATCGTGGTGCACTCGCTCACCAAATTCCTCGGCGGGCACGGCACGAGCCTCGGCGGGGCGATCATCGACAGCGGCCGCTTCCCCTGGGCGAAGCACGCGGCGCGCTACCCGAGGCTCACGCAGCCGGACGAGTCCTACCACGGGCTCGTCTACACCGAGCACTACGGGGCGAAGGCGTTTCTCGGCCGCGGCCGCAGCGTCTTCCAGCGGACCATCGGCGCGGTGCTCTCGCCCTTCAACGCCTTCCTGCTGCTGCAGGGGATCGAGACGGTGGCGCTGCGGGTCGAGCGGCACGTCGCGAACGCGCGTCGCGTCGCGGAATTCCTCCGCGCCGACCGCCGGATCAGCTCGGTGAGCTACGCCGGCTTCCCCGACAATCCCCACCATGCACTCTGCCAGAAGTACCTCGGGGGGCGCGCCTGTTCGCTCATGACGTTCGAGATCCGCGGCGGATACGACGCCGGCACACGCTTCTACGACGCGCTCGAGCTCTTCAAGCGCCTCGTGAACCTCGGCGATGCCAAGTCGCTCGCCTGCCACCCCGCCTCGACCACCCACCGGCAGATGTCCGCCGAGGAGCAGCGGCAGGCCGGCCTCGGGCCTGCCACGATGCGCCTGAGCGTCGGCATCGAGCACATCGACGACATTCTCGCCGACCTCGACCAGGCGCTCGCCGCGGCGACCCGCGCGTGAGTGAGCGGCCCATGACGAGCCGAGCCCCTCTGCCGCCGCCCGTCGCGGCGCTCTTTCCGCCGCGGGACGAGCGCGAGCGGATCGATGAGCTTCTCGGCCGCGAGCTCGCCGAAGCGACCGCGCGCGTCGTCGCCGGGCCGGTCATGCCGACGCTCGAGCGGGAGAGGCTGCGCCGCGAGCTCGAGCCGTTCGATTTCGCTCGCCCGCGGCCGCTCGAGGAGCTGATCGCCTGGGCGATCGGTGTGATGGAGCAGGGGGTGGTTCACATGAACAACCCGCGCTATTTCGGGCTCTTCAATCCGCCGGCCAGCTTTCCCTCGCAGTGCGCCGATCGCATCTCGGGAGCCTTCAACCCGCAGCTTGCGAGCTCGGGCTCCTCTCCCGCCCCGGTCGAGATCGAGGCGCACGTGATCCGTGCTTTCGCGCGCCGCGCGGGACTTCCGGCGGCGAGCGGCGGGCACTTCACCACCAGCGGCTCGGAAGCCAACTACACCGCACTCGTCTGCGCACTCACCAGGGCGCAGCCCCGCTTCGGCACCGACGGCGTGCGGGCCTTCCCCGGCCCCGTGGCGATGTATACCTCGCGCGCCTGCCAGCCGGCCTGGTTCAAGATCGCGCATCACGCCGGGATCGGACGCGCGGCGCTCAAGCTCATCGACACCGACGGCAGCGGCCGCATGCACGTCGCCGCGCTCGAGGCAGCGGTGAAGCGCGATCGCGCGGCAGGGGTCGTCCCGGTGCTCGTCTCGCCGACCGCGGGGACCACCGGAGCGGGGATGATCGATCCGCTCGCCGAGTGTGCGCGCATCGCGCGCGAGCACGGCGCCTGGTACCACGTCGATGCGGCCTGGGGCGGGGCGGCGCTCGCCTGCGAGCGGCTGCGCGGCCTTCTCGCCGGGATCGAGACGGCGGATTCGATCACCATCGATGCCCACAAGTGGCTCGCCACCACCATGGGGTGCGGCATGTTCATCACCCGCTACCCGCAGACACTGAGCGAAGCCTTCCGGGTCACGGCGGAATTCATGCCCTCGAGCAACACCCAGCTCGACCCCTACCTCAATTCCCTGCAGTGGTCGCGGCGCTTCATGGGGCTGCGGCTGTTCCTGTCGCTCGCCGCCGGAGGCTGGGAGGGCTACGCGGCGCACGTGGAGCGAGCCGCGGCCGTGATCGAGCGGGTGAAGGAAGGGCTGTCGGCGCGCGGCTGGACGATCGCCAACGACTCGGCGCTCGCGGTGCTGTGCGCCCTGCCGCCGCCGGGCGCGCCCCCCGTGCGCGAGATCGTCCGCCGGATGCTCGAGTCCGCGCGCGCCTGGGCCGCGGTCGCGATCCACGAAGGGCGGGACGTGGTCAGGATCTGCGCGACGCACGGCGAGACGTCCGAGGGCGACGTCGAGGCGCTCGTCGGCGCTCTCGAGGCGGCATGCCTGGAACCCACCGTCGCTGAGGTTCCGCGATGACGATACGGAGTGAGTCCGGTCTGACACGTCGGACGTTGTTGACGGGAGGCGCGTTCGCGGGCCTCCTGGCTGCTGGCGCGCTGGGGCGGGCCTGGCAACAGTTGCAGCGTCTGAAGTACGACCCCGAGACGGAGCTTCCTTCGACAGCTCCGGAGGTCGTTGCGCGGGTGGGCGCCATGCCCTATCGGCGCTTCGGAGCCACTGGTTTGCGGGTTTCGGAGATCGGTTTTGGCGCTTGGGCCATCGGTGGGAAGGCGTACGGCGCCGTCGACGTCAAGGACTCGCTCAGGGCTCTGGCACGGGCCGAGGAGCTGGGCTGCAATCTCGTCGATACGGCTTCGGCGACGGTCTACGGGGACTCGGAGCTCGTCTTAGGGGAGTTTCTGCGCGAACGTCGCAGCCGTTGGATCGTCGCGACCAAGTACTCCTTCCAGCCCGAGGGCATGACCGCGACACTGGAGGCGCAGCTCAAGCGCCTCGGCACCGATACGATCGACTTCTATCAGCTGCATTGGCTGCCTGGGGACCCTCACCTCGACGACGAGCTGTACGGACTCAAGAAGGCCGGCAAGGTGCGCTTCATCGGTGCCTCGATCTATACGGCCAGCGATATCGACCATGTCATCGACCGCATGCACCTCGACGGCGTGCAGCTGCCCTTCAGTCTCCTCGATCCCGATCCGTTTCTGCTGCGGGTCGACCGGTTGCGGCAGAGGGGTCTGGCGGTCCTCATTCGCTCTGCGCTGAAGGAAGGCTTCCTTACGGGCAAATTCCGACGTGATGCGACCTTCCCCGACCCGAACGACCAGCGGCATAGCTGGAGCGCGGAGAAAATCTCGCGCACGTTCGATGAGGTCGAGCGGTTCAGATTCCTGGAGGCGGATGCCGGATCGCTGTTGCGAGCCGCCGTGGCCTATCCGTTGTCCTACCCGGAGGTGTCGTCGGTTCTGCTCGGAACGAAGACCGCGGCTCAGGCGGAGAGCAACTTCCATGAGATCCCGGGTGCGCGCCTCAGCACCCCCAGTCTGCACGGGATACTGACGCTACAGGACGAGATGGATGCAGGTGCCCGGCGCACGCCGGCGGCGCTCGTCCGTCGAGTGCTGGGTTTGTCGTGATCGCGGACGGCGAGGGTCTAAGCCTCAAGCGGCGAGCAGCCGCCTCACCAGCGCCTCAACCGAATTGATCGAGCGGAAGTTCTCCGGCGTGATCTCGTTCTGGGGAATGCTGAGATCGAACTCCACCTCGACCGACAGCATCAGGCTCACCATCTTGAGAGAGCTCACGCCGAGCTCACTCAGGGCGGCCTCCGGCGCGAGGCTCGGCCCTGCGCCCGGTCTATCGAGGACCTTCTCGACGAGGCCGAGCAGCCGGTGGCGCAGCGCGAACTGCGGCTCTGGATCCTCGGCAGCCGGGCTCATGGCCCGGCCAATGATACTTCTTCTGCGCTGCTCGCTCTGGCGGCGGCAATGAAATCAAGCCAGTTGCGGTAGAGGGTGACGGCGGCGGGGCGCCAGGTGTTGCGAAGCGTCGCGGCCGCGGCGGCAAACGGAAAGTCCTCGAGGAGTGCGGGCGAGCGCTCGGCGAGAGCGCGTGCCTCGAATGCCTCGAGGAGCTCGCGCCCCTCGGCGCTCAGATACCCCTGCGGCAGCGTCGGGTAGTGAGACTGCTGGCCATTGAGATAGCGCCCCACATCGCGCCGGTATTCCTTGAGGAGAGTCGTGTCTTCGTACTCCGGATGGCCCTGGAAGAAGAGCATGAGACTCTGGTCGTGGCGCACGAAGGCGTCGGCGCCGCTCTCGGGGGAGAAGCTGAGGATCTCGTAGCCGGCCGCGCGCAGCGGTTCGACCGGCAGCTCGTTCCAGCGCGAGTGCGGCATGGGGAGTGGCGCGCTCACACCGTCGAGCAGCGCATGGCCGGCGAGAATGTCGTGCGCAAACACCCCACAGCGTTTCTCGGCGAGGCGTCGCCGCTGAATGCCGTCGATACTCTCGACGACCGCGTGCGCCGCCAGGCACGACCAGATGCTCGCCACCGCGTGCTCCTCCGCCCAGGTGATCAGCTCGACCAGACGCCTCCAGTAGGGCTCATCGGCCAGGCGAGCGGCGATCGGCTCGGTACCGGTGACGATGAGCGCGTCGGGCTCCGCGGCGAGGAGCGTCTCGATCGGCCAGTAGCCGCGCGCGATGCGCGCGCGGGCGTCCGGGCCGCGCGGCACCTCCGGCAGTGACGAGAAGCGCAGCTGCACCGAGTGGCTCCCGGCTGCGGCTGCGAGCAAGGCGGAGAACTGTGCCTCGGTGGAGGCGACCGCCGCGTCCGGCATGTTATTGACCAGGCCGACGAATATGGCGCCGTCGCAGCGGGTGGACGACACGGGGGCGCGCCGGGGGTGGGGTGGGGCGGTGTGCGCCTCGATCTGTACCGACATGGGTTTTCAGCTCAGGGGTTGTGACGCCGGCCAATAGTCAGAAAGACCTATCTGTCTTCATTCTCCAGCATTGTTTTAACAATATAAGTTGAGCCAGTGAGCCGGGAGGTTCATAGCGTGATGGAAGCTCAGCTGCTGACGGAGGTGGCCCGCGGAATCGGCGGCGCCGCGACCGGCGATCCCGGGGTGCGCGCCCAGCGCGTTGCGCAGGTTGCGGCCCAACACGCGGTCGAGGTCGACAGCGCCGCCCGATTCCCCCACGAAGCCGCGGCACCTCGGGCAGTCCTGCTCATCGACCGCCATGATTTACGCGATGCACCAGGTGAAGATCGGGTGCATCACACGTCACATGGGAAGGAGCCGCGCGCTCGAGCGCATCCTGAGCACGCTGTGCGCCGAGCAGCTGCTGCTCGCGTCCTCGACGACCGAGGGGCAGGGCGGGGGCAACATCCGCTCGAGCGAGGCGCCGGTCGAGCACCACGAGGGCGGGCGCATCAGTCTCGAGCGCCGCGCGAGCGTCATTTCCTACGGCGCCCAGGCGGACGGCGTCGTCACCACGGCCCGCCGCGCTGCCGATGCCGCCCCGTCCGACCAGGTGCTGATCGCCTTCCTCAAGAGCGACTACACCCTGACCCGCCTGCAGGGCTGGGACGCGCTCGGCATGCGCGGCACCTGCAGCGAGGGCTACACGCTCAAGGCGCAGGGGGACGCCGGGCAGATTCTGCCCGAGCCCTACGAGGTGATTCACTCGCGCACCATGGTGCCCTTCGCACACCTGCTGTGGGGCTCAGTGTGGGCGGGCATAGCCGCCGGCGCGACCCAACGCGCGCAGGCCTTCATCCGCAACGCCATGCGTCACGCCAACGGACAGCTGCCGCCCGGCGCCCCCCAGTTCACCAAGGCGCTGACGACGCTGCGGACGCTGCGCAGCATGCTGGCCACGTCGCTCCGCAGCTACGAGAACTGCATGCACGACCCGAAGGCGCTCGCCGCGCTCGACTTTCAGACCCTGATCACGCTCACCAAGGTCGAGGCCTCGGAGCTCGCTGCCGCGACCGTGATGAGCGCCATGCGGGCCTGCGGCCTCTCGGGCTATCGCAATGACGGCGACTACACGATCGGACGATACCTGCGCGACGTGTTGTCCTCACCCATCATGATCAACAACGACCGCATCCTGGCCAACCTGGCGCCCTCGGCGCTCGTGAGCCCGATTCCGAGGTTCCTTCGCGAATGAGCGCTGCCCACCCGGAGCCCCTGCACGCGAGTGCGTCACGGGCTCACGAGGGCGCCGAGGCGCCCGATCCGCTTTCCGGCTTCGCGCCGGCGCTCTTCATGGGGCTCGGGTCCGACGGGGTCTACGCCCGCACGGCACTCTACGAGCGCGTGTTGGAGCGTCTCGCGGCGCTGATCGATCGACTGCGGGATGTGCGCGCCGAGGTGCTGCGCTTCCCGCCCGTCATGAATCGCCGCCAGCTCGAGAGGTCGGGCTACCTGAAGAGCTTCCCGAACCTCCTCGGCTGCGTATCCGTGCTGCACGGCAGCGAGGCCGCGATCCGGGCGGCCGCCGATCGCTGCGAAACGGGCGGCGACTGGACGGCCTCGCTCGGCGCCGCCGACCTGGTGCTGACGCCGGCGGCCTGCTATCCGCTGTATCCGCTGGTGGCCGGCCGCGGACCGCTGCCGCCCGGCGGGCTCATCTTCGACGTCGCAGCCGACTGCTTCCGACGCGAGCCCTCGCGCATGCTCGACCGGCTGCAGTCCTTCCGGATGCGCGAGTTCGTGCGCTTCGGCTCACCGGAGGACATCGTGGCGTTCCGCGAAGGCTGGATCGCGCGCGCCCGGGAGCTGGCCGCCGAGCTCGGGCTGCCGTACGCGGTCGACATCGCGAACGACCCGTTCTTCGGCCGAGTGGGGCAGTTGATGGCCGTGAGCCAGCTGCAGCAGTCACTCAAATTCGAGCTGCTGATCCCCTACCACGCCCGCGCCAGGCCCACCGCCTGCATGAGCTTCAACTACCACCGCGAGCATTTCGGTCAGGTGTGGGGCATCAAGGGCAGCGGCGCGGAGCCGGCGCACACCGGCTGCGTGGCCTTCGGCATGGACCGCCTCGCCGTGGCGCTGTTCGCAAATCACGGCCTCGACCCCGATCAATGGCCGGCATCGGCGCGCCGAACGCTCGCGCTGTGAGCGGCCAATAGGCGCCGCGATCGCCCGCCCCCCAGCTCTCGCGGGAAAGTCCATGCCACTCGATCCGCGCGCCAAGCGCTTCCTCGACACTCTGGCGGCCTCGGGGGCTGCGAGCACTCTCGCGCTCACGGTCGAGCAGCGCCGCCGCTCGCTCGCGCAGCTGCTCAGCTTCGCCGGACCCTTGCCGACGGTCGGCGGCGTCGAGGAGCGGACTTTCCTTCGGCCCGCCGCCTCGCTCCGGGTGCGGATCTACGCGCCGGCCGGGGTCGGCGCCCATGAGGTGCTACCGGGACTCGTCTACTTTCACGGTGGGGGACTCGTCGCCGGGAGTCTGGAGACACACGATGGCATCTGCCGGGCGCTCGCCGCCGCCAGCCGCTGCCGCCTGCTCTCCGTCGATTACCGCCTCGCCCCCGAGCATTCCTTCCCGGCCGCGATCGACGATGGCCTCGCGGCGACCTGGTGGGTCGCGACCCACGCCGCCGAGCTCGGGCTCGATCCCGATCGCCTCGGGGTGTGCGGCGACTCCGCGGGGGCGACGCTCGCCGCCGTCGTATGTCAGTCCGCCGCCGCCTTCGGACAGCCGCGCCTCGCCTGTCAGTTCCTCCTCTGTCCGATCATGGATTACGCTGCGGAGAGCGACTCGCGCCGCAGCCTCGCGCAGGGTTACCTCATCGACCGGGCGACCCTCGAGCACGACCTGCGGCACTACCTCGGTCCCGAGGCCGACCGCGCCGACCCGCGCGTCTCGCCGCTGCGCGCGCCTGGAGTCATGAATCTCCCGCCCACGGTCATCCACACCGCCGAGTTCGATCCGCTGCGCGACGAGGGGGCGGCTTACGCCGAACGGCTGCGGGCGGCGGGGGTCAAGATCACTTACCGCTGCCACCCCGGTATGATTCATCTCTTCTATGGCCTGGGTGCGCTCATTCCCTATGCCGGCGCCGCCTTCGGGCTCATGGGCGCGGATGTGCGCTCCCTGATGGCGAAGCCGGCGAAGACGATGATCCCGGCGGGGAGAGAACTCGAAGATGAGCGGGCGCCGCCAGGTTGAAGAGCTCCTGCAGGGCCTGCACGCCGCCCGTATCGAGGGCAGTCTCGAGCGGGTGTGCGCATGCTTCTCCCCCGATGCGCGGCTGCGCATCGCAGGCTCGAGCGACGGCAAGCCGATCGCGATCGCCGCCGCCGGCATCAGCCAGATCCGCCCCTGGCTCGGCATCCTGGTCAAGACCTTCCGGTTGAGCGGCTACGAGCTGCGCTCGCTCACCATCGAGGGCACACGGGCCGCGGCTCACTGGCGCGTCGACATACATTCCAAGATCACCGGCGCGATGGTCGCGACCGAGCTCGTGGATCTCATCGAGGTGCGCGACGGGCGCATCGGCTCGTTCGTCGAATTCTTCATGCCGTGCTGAGCGCCATGAGCGCACGCGCCGCTCACAGCTCGAGCGGCGATGGCGGCCGATGAGCCGGTCGATACGGCCTTCGACGCCGGCAGATGCGGCGGCCATCGTCGCGCTGCTCGCGCAGGCAGGATTGCGTCCGCACACCGAGCCGGAGCACCTCGACTGGAAGTACTGGCGCCCGCGCAGCGACTGGCCGGGGCCCCGCTCCTTCGTGCTGACCGATGGGAAGGGGACCGCGCCGATCGCTCACGCGGCCATCGTGCCCGGGGCGTGGAGCTCGGGCACTCAACGCGCGAGCGTCTTTCACGCAATCGACTGGGCGGCGCGCCCGGGCGAGGCCGGGGCGGGAGCCATGCTCATGAAGGCGATCGGGTCCCAGGCTGGGGCTCTCATCGCGATCGGCGGCAGCGCCGACACGCTCGCCATTCTGCCCCATCTCGGTTTCCGCGCCGCCGGCGCCGCGACGCTCTACGCGCGGACGCTGCGTCCGCTGCGACTCTTCGACGGTGCCGGGCGCGCCCCGTGGCGGGCGCTGCCCCGGTTCGTCCGGGGTGTGGCGGGGGTACTTGCGGCTTCCGCCCCGGCGGCGCCCGAGTGGCGGGCACGCCGCATCAGCGCCGAGGGTCTCGAGCAGATGGGCGGGGCGCTGCCGGTTTCGGGACGCGGCACCACCGCGCTCGAGCGCAGCGCTGCGCTCTTTGCACACTGGCTCGCCTGCCCGATCGCGCCGATGCGGCTCTATCTTCTGAAGCGTGCCGGTCGAGTGCGGGGATATTTCCTGCTCGCCTCGGCGCCGGCCCAGGTCCGCATCGCGGACTGCTGGGTGGATTCGGAAGAGCCAGCCGACTGGCGCGCGCTGATCGCCTGCGCCGTCGCCGAAGCGAGGCTCGATACGCAGGTCGCCGAGATCGTCGGGTGGGCGAGTGATCCGTTGCACGCAGGCGCCTTCAAGGCGTGCGGATTCCTCGCGAGGGAGGCGACCCCCGTTCAGGTCCGGCCGTCGCGCGGGTCGGCGATGCCGCCAGGGACGCTTCGCGTACAGATGCTGGATAACGACGCCGCGTATCTCCATCGAGGCCGGACCGAGTTCTGGACGTGACGCGGCCGGTCTCGAGCCGCAACTGTGAGGTCTATTCACAGCTCGGGTCAGGCTTCGCTTTACACTCTAGTGTAAAGTCCGGCCCGGTCGGTTTCAGGTCCTGCTCGGCAAGGGGGGCGCGTTGATGTCCATCGCGATGCAGCGTCGGAAGCTCCTGATCCTCGAGAACGATCGGGCGCTGCGACGCGATCTCGAGGCGGTGTTCTCCGATCTCGACGTGAACGGATGCGAAACCTCCGAGGCGCTCGCCACCGTGCGGCGCACCGAGCCCGACGCCGTGCTGTTCGACCTCGGCACCGCGCGCGAGCCGGCGGTGGCCGCGCAGAGCCTGGAGCTGCTGCGCCAGATCCTCAACATCAGCCCGGACACCAAGATCATCGCGATGACCGAGCACGATGCGCGCGAGCTCGCGGTGGCCGCGGTGGGGCTCGGCGCGACCGATTTCTATCACAAGCCGCTCGATGCCGGGGTGCTGTCGATCGTGGTGCGGCGGGCGCTGCGCATCCGTGAGCTCGAGGAGGAGAACTGGCGGCTGCGCGAGCGCACCGGGGCGATGGCGCTCGACGGCATCCTCGGGGTCAGCGACTCGATGCGGAGCCTGTGCCGCGCGGTCGAGAAGGTCGCCCCGACGAGCGCGTCGGTGCTGTTGCTCGGGGACAGCGGCACCGGCAAGGAGCTCCTGGCCCGCGCGTTGCACCGCCTCTCGGGCCGTTCACACAAGCCCTTCGTCGCCATCAACTGCGCGGCGATTCCCGAGACGCTCCTCGAGAGCGAGCTCTTTGGATACGAGAAGGGCGCCTTCACCGGCGCCGCGAAGCGCACCGCCGGAAAGCTCGAATCGGCCGAGGGCGGCACGGTGTTTCTCGATGAGATCGGCGAGATGCCCCCGTCGCTCCAGGCGAAGCTGCTGCGGGTGGTTCAGGAGCGCACGGTGGAGCGCGTCGGCGGACGCGTGCCGGTGTCCCTGGATTTTCGTCTCGTGTGTGCGACCAACCGCAACCTCGACACCCTGATCGGCAACGGGAGCTTTCGCGATGACCTCTTCTATCGCATCAGCGAGGTGAGCATCCGCGTGCCCCCGCTGCGCGATCGCCAGGGCGACAGTCTCCTGCTCGCCCAGTTCCTGCTGCAGCAGCACTCGGAGCGTTTTGGCAAGCCGACGCGGGGCCTGGCGCCCGATGCCATCCGCGCGATCCAGGCCTATCGCTGGCCGGGGAACGTCCGCGAGCTCGAGAACCGCATCAAGGGCGCGGTCATCATGGCCGAGGGCGCCGTGGTGACCGCGAGCGATCTGGGGCTCGAGGATCCGGGTGACGACCCCGAGTACCTCAATCTGCGCACGGCGCGGCAACGCGCCGAGGCGCAGGCGGTACGCCAGGCACTCGCGGTGGCCAAGGGGAACCTTTCGCGCGCGGCGGAGCTTCTCGGAGTCACCCGGCCGACGCTCTATGACCTGCTCGGCAAGCACGGAATCGACGCCGCGCAGTTCGGGCGGCATGCGACGCAGGCTCCGGAAGCCGCGACAGCCCCCGTGGAAGCCGCGGCACCGCCCGGTGACATTGCCGGCGGCGGAGAGTAGCGCGCGACCTCGTGAGGATCCGCGGCGGGCGATTCCCAGCGCGCTCAGCGCTGCTTGAACTCCTCCGGCGTCAGCTGGTGGCGCGCGAGGAGCTTGTAGAAATCGGTGCGGTTGCGCCGCGCGAGCCGCGCGGCCTGGCTCACGTTGCCGCCGGTGATCTGCAGGATCTGCGAGAGGTAGCTGCGGGTGAACTCGTCGCGCGCCTCGTCGAAGGAGGGCAGCCTTCCTGGCGTGCCGCCGAGTGACTGCTGCACGAGCTCGACCGGAATGATCGGGGTCTGCGACAGCGCCACGTTCTGGCGCACCACGTTCTGCAGCTGGCGGATGTTGCCCGGCCAGTCGGCGGTCGCGAGCAGCTCCACCGCCTCGGGCGCGTAGATCTTTCGCACGCCGCTCTCCTTGGCGATCTGCGCCAGGAAGTGCGCCACCAGGAGCGGTATGTCCTCGCGGCGTCGGTTGAGCGAGGGCATCTCGATGTGCACCACGTTCAGCCGGTAATAGAGATCCTCGCGGAACTGGCCGATCGCCATGAGCTGCTGCAGGTCGCGGTGGGTGGAGGAGATCGCGCGCACGTTGACCGGCACGGCATCGGTGCTGCCGACCGGGCGGATGACGTTCTCCTGCAGCACCCGCAGCAGCTTCACCTGCAGCCGCATCGGCATGTCGCCGATCTCGTCCAGCATCAGCGTGCCGCCGTCGGCGGCCATGAAGAGGCCACGGTGCGCGCGCGTGGCGCCGGTGAACGATCCCTTTTCGTGCCCGAAGAGCTCCGACTCGAGCAGATCCTCCGCCATGGCGCTGCAGTTGATGGCGACGAAGGGCTTGTTGCGCCGGGGGCTGCCCTTATGGATGGCGCGCGCCAGGAGCTCCTTGCCGGTGCCGCTCTCGCCGGTGATCAACACGCGCGCATCGGTTCCGGCGACCATGTGCGCCTGGGCGAGCTTTTCCTCCATGGCGGCGCTGCGCGTGACGATCTCGGCGCGCCAGTCCTCGTCCGAGGCGCCGAATCCCGAGATCCGCAGCGCCTTCTGCACCTGGTCGAGCAGCTCCTGCTTATCGACCGGCTTGGTGAGGAAGCCGAAGGCGCCCATCTGGGTCGCCTGCACCGCGTCCGGGATGGTGCCGTGAGCGGTGAGGATGATGACCTTCAATCCCGGCCAGCGGTTCTGCAGCTCCTTGAGGAGCCCGATGCCGTCCATCTGGTCCATCCGCAGGTCGGTGATCACCAGATCGGGGCGGAAGCGGCTGGAGGCCGAGAGCGCCTGCGCCGCGCTCTCGACCGCTTCGACGTCGTAGCTCTCCGCCCGCAGGCGGATGGTCAGCAGGCGCAGCAGCCCCGGGTCGTCGTCGACCAGGAGAATTCGCGCCTTGCGCTTGCCGGTCTGGTTCAAGACCGGTTCCTTACTGCCCACGGTGATCATCGTCCCGTGCTCCCTGGTTTGCGCTCGTTCAGCGAGCGCTCGATGTTGGCAATGGCGTCGAGCTTGGCGCGCGCCTCCTCGAGCTCCCGGCGCAGCCGGGCGTTCTCGTCCAACTCGGCCTGAAGGCGGTGGTTGGCGTTGGCCATGCGCTGCTGATCGGCCCGCACTGCATCGTTCTGCAGCCTGCGGTTTTCCGCCTCCAGCGTCAAATGGTCGTCGATTAGCGATAGCTCGAGAAAGGTGAGCGCCCGCTCGGCGGGCAACAGCATCTCCGGGTTGGCCATCAGCTCGCGCAGCAGCCCCTGGGCCCTCGGGAGGTCCGCCACGGGGTGCCCCGGGGTGCCGAGAATCAACGCCAGTTTCAGCTCCCGGCTCGGGGTCGGCGCCACGTCGTAATCGCGCTGGGCGTTGGCCACGATCTCGGCCTGCACCGAGGGGGTGCCCTGGACCAGCTTCTGGAGCAGCACCAGGTATTCACCCAACACGGTGGAGCCCGCCGAGGCGGTCTTGATCACCGGCGACGGCGTAGGCGCGCGCTGCCCGAGGCCGAGACTGCTGCAACCGGCGCCGATGAGCACCGCCGCGGCCGCGAGCGCCCCCCCGGTGGCGCCGCGCCGCGCGCACGGGCGTCCCCGGGGCGCCGCGGTCCGGTTTCTCAGCAGCACCTCAGTCCTTTCAAGCAGCATGGGCGCGCGCCTTCGCCTCGCTCTTCACGGGCCG
>WNFW01004222.1_pt1 | contig 17289 bp, 18 predicted proteins | sample 5400131 | NCBI WGS metagenome assembly WNFW01 (sample SAMN13153362, study PRJNA577476) | soil metagenome | isolation source: 20 cm soil or saprolite under grassland replicate 1 | place: USA:California | collected 2016-06-15 | reverse complement strand
TGAGAAAAATCGATTTCGCGGCGGTTTTTGCACTGGGACGGAAGTGGGAAGTCTTTAGCAGAAACCAAGGTGGTTGCTCAAACAACTAATCGAACATTCTCAAGCCACTCTTCGGTCTTCGGGTAGAAGCTGCATACCTACTCAGCCAGCGGGGTTCGGAAGAGCAGTTTCCCGCCTAGCCAACATCAAAGAGGTCGCGCCTCAGAGAGGTAGACGAGAATGCTACCTAAATTGTCAGCAGACCCAGACTGGTTCTCAATCCCAATGCCAACATGAGGACTACGAATATGGACAACAACAAGAATGGAGTCACATGGGCAATTTCGTCCCATGTCCGAGCAACTATCAACGCGGATGGCGGCGTGCTCCTCGATATCGAGAAAGGCTTGTGCTACAGCATGAACCCGGTAGGAGCGAAGATCTGGGAGGCGATTGGATCCAGAGAGCGTAGCGCGAAATTAGAGGATATCGTCACGGCGCTGGCTCCACAATTCACTGTTTCTCGTGAGCAACTCGCGCGCGACATCGATGAGTATCTGCGTGACCTAGAAAAAAAAGGGTTGATCCAAGCACCCAGTCCGCATTCAGCGCCTAAGAGATCTTAAGGGAGCGATTGATATGATTTGCGCTTCGTACCCATTGCACGTTGCTCCTGGCGTCGGCGTAACGACGTGTTTGTTTGAGCGTCAAACATATCTAGTTATCGAAGATCTCAAGAAAGAGACCTGTGTAACCAACTCGGCAGGGACCTTCAGCCGAACTTCCTCAGCCCTGTTTTCCCGGAGACGTTCAGGTAGATAGTGCAATGCCAAGAAGCCGTGTCAGCTATAGAGGGAGGGACTCCATGTTCTACGAACCACCTGTAGTGCGATACAGAGGTGACCTTAATGATGTTATCCGCGGTTTGTTCCCGAGCCGGCGGAAAACGCGACCTAGTGAGGACCGGAGGATTGCGAAACTATTGCACTTTATCGACGGACAGGACGGAAAGGTCGGCTGGGATCTTGACCATGTCTGTCGAGAGCTGCAGCTGAATATATCGGGGCCATATGCCGCTCAGCTTTTCAAGCGGTGCACTGGATTGGGCGTAAGGGAGTACGCGAAGAAGAAGCGCCTATTGTTGGCTGCTAAGAGATTAGAAATCCCCGATCTTCCCGTAAAGGTCATTGCCGCGGAGTTCGGATACCGATCCGTAGCCCATTTCTCCCGAAGATTCAAGGAACAGTTCTTCTTAAGCCCTAGTGAATTCCGGAAGAGGCGGGCAGGACTCCAGCGGAAAGAAGCCCGCGACACCAGGGCAGCTGGCTGCCGGAATTGAAAATGGCTCTCGAATTTCGTCAATGGCGGGTCTGAAGTGTCGGGAATGGGTCAGGGGAGAAACCTGCCGGGTTTGACGAGGAATACAGATCGTCGCTTGGTATAGCAAGCAATGCGACAGATCCTTTTGTCCACAAATGACCGACGAACAACCCGGCAAGATCAGCATCTCTACCGCCAACCTTCGTACCACCGTTGCTTCGAAGCTGTTGCGGGTTCATTTGCAAGCTATTTAGCAAGTTTGTTGTTGGGTATCAAGCAGATTTGTTCAGGGCTGGGTCAGGGCCACCGGCTCGACTCTCACGTTCTTCGAGTTTTCAAAAAGGCGTGTACTTAAACGCTGAGTTAACTTGCGCGGACAGAACTAGATCGCTCAGGCATTTCTGCCGTTTGGTTGGTATGGCAAGCGAACCCATATCTCGGGAAAGCAGCCGAACCCAGCCATGAACTTTTAAGCTCCAAGCGATGACATCGACTCAAGCATTTTTCCGTTCTGTTCAGGACATTTTTGAGTATTATTTGCTCATGCCTAGCCCCGGCCGTGTTACACGCATGGATGTAACCGCAGCAAAAGAAGATCTGCAAAACCGCACCCTGGCGCCAATCGGGTACGACGTTGGCCGGCTTTTTTACTTGTCTTCGATGAAGGATTACAGCAGCGGAAAATATCATCATCACGGCCTCGCCGATTCTTTTTCTGAACAGGCTGCGCGTGCGGCGCTCGCGACGTGTCACTTGGAAGTTTTCTACCGCCTAGCGATTTGCCCCCTGGAATTGCTTGTGGCTCAGATCGAGCGTTTCATGACGTCAACACGTCAGGATCTGGAAAAAACTGTCAATGCGTGGGAGTCCCTTGAGGTGTACCGCTTAGCTGTCCCGTCTTGTTGCAATCCACTGACAGCCGCACTGTTTAGGTCCAACGTTAAGATTGCGATTGCGCTTTTGAAATCTCGTTGCCCGCCTCGGTTAGAGAAAGCACAATCCGCATGGCCACGCCTGTCACTTGGCCGATGATCTCCGCCTCTTTCTCGAATACAAAGACGCGCGTTTTGATAGGGGAGAGAGGATGAGCGAGGAGAAGCAATTTGTCCTCGACTAGCTCGCACCACGAGCACGCGTACTCGTTCCGAAGGTCAACAAAGTAGATGGGGCGGTCGAATTCAGATCGGGCGATCACATGCCGTGGTTTTTTCACTTCGGGGTCGATCTCGACGAAGGATCCCGGCCTAATCAAAGGGTAGAGCGTGTAGTCCTTGAGTCCAACGAAGCCGTATAGCCGATGGCGCAAGTCCAAGTGCTGAATGAATTCGATCGGGACTTTTCCCCAAGATTCAATCATGCGCGACAGCAGATTCGTGTGACTGAGATTTAGACCGGCGTCGAAACGCACGGGAACCTCGAGCGTCGCAGGTCCATCTCCCAAATCGTATTCTGTCAGGTGGGTTTTCGCGATTGGCAGTTCAGCGTGGTACTTCTTCACCTTCTGAGTGTCAACGCCGTACAACCCAAGAACTTGCGCGTAACTCAAACCATAGATACTCGCGAGCGTAAACAGTTTGTAGATGCTGGGCAGCGCTGCTTTTTCGTTTTCGATTTGCGTCAACCATGGACTCGAAACGAGAAATTCTTCATTGCCTTCGGCATCGGCAATGGTTTTGCTGAAGACTGCAACTTCGCGCGTGGTAATCCCTAGTCGGGTGCGAACGTCCTTGAGCCTTGCTCCAGGGTCCATGGGTTTGTTGCGAGCCCGTTCTTGTAGCTACATTCGGCCAAGCAGGGACACACAATAGTGGTGAATCTCCGCCCAATTCCTTTTCATTCCACCGTCAGGAAATATGGCCCTCAGCATGTTCTCTGGGTGGGATACGAACAGCAACAAAGAGCGCCAAATGCTGCTCAACTTGAGAGGAGGAAGGATATCGATATGGGCATAGCATTCTCCGGGGCTACTTCAACCCTACTCCCAAGGTGGCGCGACTCCCTCCTTAGATTAGTGCGCATTGTACGTGCAGCCTCAGGCAATGTCGATAGTACTTTCTAGATTCTTCGCAGTATCGCCTGTTGCCCCGATTGAACATTCCGTGAACGCGCCAAGACGACCGGCTTTGTTTGGTATAGCAAGCACCCGGTCTACGCTATTGAACTGCAATTGAGGTATTTTCCAGTTCAAATCGAGATTTTGCAGGCGCGGGTCCGTCCTTAAAGACTGGGAGCCTCAAACCATTCGAGGGCTGCTTGCTGGACCGAGCTTAACCGGGTCGATTTTCTCAAGCCGTAGGCTAAAGACGGAACCAAAGTATTCGGCACTGCGGAGCGTGTATGTTACCAACTTTACTGCCTCAAAAGGCCCACGCAACCAAAGGAAAGCCAGCAGCACATTAGAGATCAACACAAAGCAAAGATACTTGACGGTGAGCTGGAACTCGAGGCTTGGACTCGGCTCATACGTGTAGCTGGCCATTTTGAGGTGAAGATCTATAAGGCGTGCGACTTGTCTCTGCGTCATGCGCAGCCATTGTATCGCGAGCCTTTTGCGCTCCTTCAGAAAGAAGCGCCGGACGTCGCCTATCCTACCCTGTGAAATGAACTCCATGTCTTCATTAGCAAAGATTCTCTTAATCGCCGCGGTCTCCACAAACACAGAATCAAGAGCCGCGCGGGCCTGGTAGTAATCTTCAATGGTCACTACTTGTGTGCGGCTTCTCCTGCTCCACTGCACAAGCAAGCGGCCGCCAAAGATCAGGATAAGTGCGCCGAGAAGTACGATTGGAATCAGCCCGCTCACGGCCGTAATGTCCTTCCGACACGCGTCGACAGGTGAGCGAACGTCGCTCTGGTCTTGGCAGCGAGAAGTCCGTAATCCCGGTCGATTGCACTTTCTGCTGGCGGCAAGGGATCGGGCTGGGGGGACCATAGGCTCGCACACCAAATAATGAAGGTTATAAGGTGCGTTATCGGAATTAACTTTCTCAATCCAATCGAAGATCCGTTGCCAGGAGTAGACAGGAAAGCCAAATTCACTGCATCGAGTGCGACCAAAAATGAATAACCGAGCGTTAAGCCCAAGAGATTGCGCCCAAACGAAATTCGGTAGCGTCCAAATAGCCAAAGCATAATGAATAGAAGCGCGCCCTCCACGTATAGGAGATAGCGGCCAAGGTCGGCAGTGGCACGAGGAACGGAACCAAATCCTCCATGGAGAAGATCGGAAGCCGCATAGGTAAGAGCAACAACGAACACGACCAGCAGCAATCTTTCAGCAGTACGTGCCACTCCCGGGTTGTGGCGAAGGGCTCTCTTGAAAATCTCGAAGATTACGCCGTAACTAGCAACGATCCTGACGACCTCAGTTTCCCAGTAGAAAGCTCCGTATAAATTTGGAGTCTGTCTATAGCAGAGGATACGAAGAACTTCGATCAGGAGAAGACTCCCGATGTAGCAATAAAAGAAAAGATAGCGTTTCTGGAGTCCAGTCCTCAAACCGCGGAAAAGGATAGCTGCTTCCAGAGCAACCGCAATCAACCAAATCAGATCCGTATTCATAGAGGCAGGTCGCGAACGATGGCAAATCGTAGCATGGAAGCAAGAGGAAGGTGCACTACACCTTCCTCTTGCTTGGTTTACCGTTTATTCAGATGGCAACGAGGCTGCTTCGCGCTTCGATTGACACGCGGGTGCCAGAACTCTCCAACCGCCTACAAGGCCGAGTGTCCATTGGCTAAAACAGCAGGTGGAGGAACTGGTGGGGGGAAGGTGGTGCGGGTGATCCGCCCTTCCCCCTCAACCAATCTCGATGTAAGATTGCCCGGAACCGGAGGCTTTGGGTATGGCGGATAAGGTGGTACAGGTGATCCACCTCTACCGATGAACGTCGATTTGAGATGGTTTGAAGCTGGAGGCCGGGGCGGGTAAGGTGGTACAGGTGACCCACCTCTCCCAGCCCACCTTGAGGATGCGAATACACCGAGAAGCAAACTGCTGAGTCTCCGTGAGTTCATTGTGTCCTCCTAAGGACGAAAATCTGAGCTGTCAAGCAGCCCAGTCCGAGCTATAGAAGCACAAAAGAGCGAATAGAAATGTCGTTTGTGATTACTTCAAATGGAGAGTGCTTGCTATGACAATCAAGGCGATCAACCGAAAAGAGGTTGATCTTACAATAACCCAAATTCCGACGGGATATGCGCTTGCTCAAACAAGCAGGCTGCGGCGACCCGAATGCTCTTCGCCTCGCTGAGTTTGTTTGGAGGTTCCGTTTTTACCGCGTACGCTTTCGCGACAAGCAAGCTCGAAGTCAACGGTGGGATCTCAGAGATCGTGCCTTGCTTTTTGACTTAGGCTCATTCCGGGACGGAGACCCGCCAGCCTCTCGCTTGATCATTCTGCGAGCCAAACCCATGAGCAATTGCCTACCCCGGTGAGACAATTTGCCGAACAAAAGCTTGAAGTGATCCAGAAGGCGGAGATCTTTCTTCGACAAACTCGCAGAATGTTCGGCGAGCCAGGGACACTCCCTCGCGGAATCATAAACGCCTACGACATGCCAAGGTGGCAAGGCTTCATGCCAGCTATCCTCCAGACTGTGAACGCTCACCGGGTAACCTTTGAGTTGGCAGAATCTAAAGCGCGACGCTCGGAACCTATCGAGAAGCTGATGCTCAGTTGGGCAGATGAAAAGAATTGTTTGCTCGTATTGGTGAAGCTCTGAGCGCGTGAGTCCTGGGCCAGCATGCGGGACATCACAGAGGCGTTGAAGCGCATTGCGCAGTCAAGGTGGAAATGAAACTGGAGCCCACCAGCGGGCGCTTCTTTGCGCGCGTTTCCAACACACCAGATTCCATGCGATAATCGTCTCACTGTTCCCCGTAGATCGTTCCCCACTTGGAGTCTGGCTTGGGTCTGCCGTTTTGCATCCTCAAGTTGCGAGGCGACGGAAGTCCGCATTTCGTCGAAGCCGCGCAAACCCTTGGTGCCACAAAAGCGCGCGTCACGGCACTCGCGGAGATGTGGCCGGGCGAGTACGTCATCATCCACAAAGAGCCAAAAAGAGGCGTAATCCTTTTAGAGTCATACTATAAGTCCCCAAAGTCAAAGAAGGGACGATGGGTTGTGTACAAGGGCAGGCTGAAAAAAAGACAGATTAAGCCAAGCTACTTTTAGTCTTTTTTCTGTTCTGTTCCCGTTTCTATCTGTGCGCGCAGTGCCTGCCAACCGCATCTCTATTGACATCTCTATTGACACTCGAACTTCGGGGATATACCTTTTGGAGGTTCCCCGCGCAAATTGCCCGGAAGAAGACCAGCCCTCATGCACCGGGTATATGAAATCTTCGAAGTCTGGCCCGATGGCTCGACGGTAAAAAGAGCCGTTGTGTCTGGCTTGGAGTTTGCCAAAGTAACACTCGATGCCTTAGCGGAACGCACGAGTCACGAATGCAAGGCTGTAGATGCAGAAACACGCCAAGTTGTGGCGCAGAGGAATGTGCCTCGGGTGAAGGGGCGAACGGCCAAGCGAATTTTCCAGATCGCTTACGATGAGGGAATAGGGTTTCGAAGGACCCAACTGCTAAAGGAACTTGGCTATGGCGTTATCTCGGTCTTGGGCAACGAAGCGGCGAAAGTTCTTTTGGGCGTGGTTCAGCATTATGACCTCTTTATCGTCGGTCACGCGGCACCCGAATCCGCCAGAAGAGAAATGGTCGCTTGGCTCAAGGCAAACTACCCAAGAGTCAAAATTCTCGCCTTGAATCCGCCTCGCCAGCAAATCACCGATGCTGATTATAACGCGCTACAGAACGGTCCCGAGACCTGGCTACCGATTGTCACGGAGCGGTTCGCAAACCCTAATTGAGTGCTTCCTCTTTCGCAGTCCCAATAAGCCACTGTGGACAGTCATTTTTTCTGTTTGACTGTTCTTCCTCACCGCTCACAGTCGCTTTTGCTCGAAATCACAGCGAACAGCTGCCGCCGTGGCATTTTTGTCGGACGGATTGGATTGAATGGAGGCAATTCTCAGAGGCTCGTCCCAATCCGGATGGAAAACCACGACATCGACCGCCAACGACCCGTCGTCCTGCTCCTTACACTCGACGAGCAAGGAACTCCAGAACTCTTCCTTGCCGTCATTGTGGACTCTCTGCCCAATCCTTACGGACACCGAATCGCTCGCGACCTCAAGATGCCCCGCATTTCCAGCATGACAACGCACTTCGAACTTGCGGCACTCTGTGCTGGCGATTGGGTTCAATTTTAGCTCCTGGACCGTTTCGTTAAAAGGGTCGCCAGAGGTTAACTTAATAGGTTCGATGTCCGCTTTTCTCATAGCCTGCCCGTCCATTAGAAACTACCTCCTCGAGCTAATTCCGAAAGGGTTCGTCCCTTTTGTGAAACGAATTTCCATGAAATGCACAATTGGGACAAATTGTTCCGCTGGGCGATTCTAAGGCGCACGCGCTGGTTTTTATGGAGCGCGCGTGAAACTCAAGACTTAGTATCGCTCTGTCCGATACGGGGATGGTATCGGGTAAAACCTAGAGGTAAATCTGAAAACATTTGTTGCACGCAAGATACCATCTGCACGGACAGAATGTCTGCTTGCTATAGCAAACAGAACCACAAAATTTGCCAACGACGAGTCGCGGGAATCTCATCATCAAGAACTATATACGGCTACCGCGATCAGTCTTCTCAGGATCAAACTCGTGCTTGTACTTTTCCACTAGCTGAAGAGGCTCTCTTTGAATCGCACATCTCGTCCAGCTCGCATTACCTAGTCAGCGGCCAAGCCGTATGCGAAGAAGGATTGCCTTATTGATGCAAAGGCGACGACCGCTAACATGGGCCGAGAACAAGCCGGTTTCGGAAGAAACGCGGACAGTCACGGTAAACGCGCACGGCGCAATGGTCCTCCTAGGTCTAAAGGTCTTGATCGGACAATTGCTCACTCTGCGCAATTCGAGAACCGGAGAAGAGGTCGCTTGTCGCGTGGTCTATGTGAGCCCACATGAATCGGAGAAGAGACAAGTAGGCGTCGACTTTATGGAGCCTTGCCCTCGGTTTTGGCGCATCTCCTTCCCTCCAGCTAATTGGACGACTCGAAGTCCTGAAGCCAAAGGCAACCCAAGCCGGCTCGGCAACACACGGACAAATTCAAGACAAGAGAAATGAGATCAGGTTCTCGATTTCGAGCTGTTCCTCAGGGCCTCGCCCACCTTGAGCACCAGCGTATCGCGCGAGAAGGGCTTTTGCAGGAAAAAACCTTCGTCCAAGAAGTCATCGTTGCCTCGGTTGTATTCGAGGTAGCCAGACATGTAAACGATCCTCAACCTGGTCCGGAGGCCCTTTAGTCGTTTGGCGAGCTCCGGCCCTCGCATGTTGGGCATCACGACATCGGTTAGCAGCAGGTGGACCGGCTCGTCCGACTGTTCGGCGATGGCGAGAGCTTCCGCACCGTCCTTGGCGGTAAGCACCGCGTAGCCAGCCGACTCCAAAAATTCGGAAGCAAGCTTTCTGACTCCCTCTTCGTCTTCCACAACTAGCACCGTCTTGCGCCGCCGAACAGGAGTGACCGCAATTCCCTCACACTCAGAAGACTCCGCAGCCTCGTCGACTCGTGGGAGGTAGACTTCGAATCGCGCCCCCTTCTCCGGCTCAGACTCCACCCAAACGCAGCCGCCGCTCTGCTTAACGATGCCGTAAACAGTAGCGAGTCCCAATCCAGTTCCTTTGCCCTGCTCCTTAGTGGTGAAGAATGGCTCGAAAATGCGCGACTTCGTTTCGGCATCCATTCCATGACCAGTGTCCGCAACCGCGAGCAGAACATACTCGCCCGGTAGAATCGGAGGCCGAGCCAGGGCGTATTGCTCATCCACTGTCACGTTACGCGTTTCGATGGTCAGGGTACCACCCGATGGCATGGCATCACCGGCATTCACCACAAGATTCATGATGACTTGCTCGATCTGTCCTGGATCTGCCTTCACTCGCCCAAGAGATTCGCTAGCGTGGAATGCGAACGCAATGTCTTCGCGAATCAGCCGTCTAAGTAATTTGCACATTTCCGAGACCAGCATGTTCAAGTCCAGGATTTTCGGCTGCAATACTTGCATACGACAGAAGGCCAGCAACTGGCGAGTCAGCGAAGCGGCGCGATCCGCTGCGTTCTCTATTTGTTGAGTGCGTCCAAGGAGCTGATCGTCGGATTGCAGGCGCTCAACCAATAAACTGCTGTTCCCCTTGATGACGGTTAGAAGATTGTTGAAATCATGTGCCACGCCGCCTGCCAGCCTCCCCATTGCATCCATCTTCTGCGCTTGGCGGAGTTGTCCTTCAAGCTGTTGTCGTTGTACTTCATGTTGTTGTCTTTGTTCTTCGTTCCTCTGCAATGTGTTGCGCATGTCCTCGAAAGCCCGGGTGACCCGTGCCACTTCGTCACCACCATGCGATTTCAGAGGATAGACGAAATCGCCATGTTCGAGGGCGCGCACTCCGTCTGCGAGGTACGCCAGCGGACGCGTGGACCTGTCCGAAATCACAAACACCAATATGCCTCCACCTAACACCGCGGCTAAACCCAACCCGATCAGTAGGCGGTTCAATCTCTTCAAGGATGCAGTTGCCTCGTCATGAGACTTCAGAACAGTGAGACTTAGGGCTGGCTGGGCACCGGCGTCCAGCGTGAGGGAACTTGTAAAAAATCGCTCATCGCCAATTCGGATCTCTTTACCTCTAGGACGATCTCGCAGCTGTCCTTCAAGCTCTGACTGTTTGGCGAACGAAAACGTGCTCATCACAAAATCGTTGCCGTACCGGAAGATCAGGTGACTCGATGAAATGCGCGCCAGGTCCCTCGCCCCCGTAGCGTCAAGCTCACGCCCGACTACTACTGTGCCCAAGAGGCGGCTTTTCCCAGGCTCACCTTCGTAGTACGGTTGTAGCACCACCTGAAAAAGATGCCCGTCGTCAAACCACCATCCGGAACCACTTCCCTCGTTGAAAGAGCGTCGAAGGAATTTTTCAGCGGTAGCAATGGAAAGCCTTGAGGTAGTCGTTTGCAGGGCGATAATCTTGCCTTTTCGGTCCGCGAGCGCAAGCAGGTCGCAATCGCCGAACTGCCCCGGGTTTTGACTGGCATCCTTGATCGTCGTCGCGTCTCCGTTTCTCACGTACGCTAACGTGGCGAGTAGGTCGGCCCTGCGGCTCAGCATCATCTCTCGCTGGTGTTGAACGCCTTGGATAGTCAGGACCGCATTGCGGGCGTCCTGTTCGATTTGCCTTTGGACTAGGGCCTGAGCCGAGTGACGCACTACAAGCAGGGTGGCGGACGTGAGCGCAGCCGTAAATAGCACAAGCCACAACAACAGCTTGGTGCGCAATCTCAAATTGTTGTGGCTCCTAAGGAGGGCCTTCAAAACGCGGTTTACTCCCGTGAAATGAATAAGTTGCCTCAGGTAACGCGGGGCCTCAAGCAGGCTTTCAGGAACCGCTTCGGGCGATGACGAGGGACTTAGTTCACCGGGAGAGTGCATGTTAGACGCTTAGGCCAACTAAGTTATTGTGTGTGTCGCAGAAGGGGGAATGGACTCTCGGTACCACCGAACAGGTACTCTGGAGCCGCAGGAGACGAGGTCGTTCAGCATCTCCGAAGGGCATTTTTTCGAGCCGGGGCAGAACTCAAGCACTCGCGATTGGTTCAGAATCTCTCTGTTGCTGAAATCATCAAAGCGCGGGGAGCACCGAGCGGCAAATGACCGCTTGGGGAAGAACAGAAGCAGGCGCAAGACACGCCGCGACAGTTTCGCTGATTTTTTGATTTTTTCATTTTTTTTCAGTTCACATTCGCTCGAACGGCGCTAGGATACAGCTTCGCTCTTCGCATAGTGTTTTTCTTTCTCATCATACATTCTGCGATCCGCTTCAGAGAGAAGCTCCTCCGCAGAGGTGCCGTCAACCGGATAAAAGGCGCTTCCCACGCTCACGGAGACGACCATCTCTGCACATGAAGACCGGCTAGCCTCTTGTACAGCTTGGTTCAATCGACCTTCCATCTCCGGGACTTGGTCTCTCGTCAGCTCCGGGAAGATAAAGACAAACTCGTCTCCACCAAGACGGCCGACCTGGTCGTATTCGCGGCAGGAGGACTTGAATCTGGCAGCAGTTTCCTGAAGAAGCTTATTTCCGGTGAGGTGTCCATAGGTGTCATTCACCTTCTTGAAGCTGTTGAGGTCGCATAGAAGCACGGCCAGCGGCTTTTTTGTGCGCTGCACGCGGGAGAGCTCTTTTTCAAGATGCAGACAAATGGCCCTGGCGTTGGGGAGGCCAGTGAGATAATCGGTGCTCGCCGTGATTTGCGCTTTCTCGTATTGGAGGGCGTTCTCGACGGAGACGCCGAGTTTGGAGCTGGCTGCCAGCAGCATGCGGAGGTGTTCTTTGGTGAAGCTGTTCTTTTCGCAACAGTAGAGCGTCAGCACTCCCGCAACACCCTCTCGGCCACGAAGGGGGACGCACAGTGCCGACTGCAAAGTCGTTGCGCGAGAGGACTTTCCGAGATGGGAAGTTTCTGCGGCGGGATTGCCGTTCGTTATCGGCTTCTCATTTCGCGCCACCCAGCCGGAAAGTCCTTGTCCCAATGGAATTCGAAGGGAGGAGAAGAGGTCGTAATCCACACCGTGGACATATTCAGGAATAAGCATACCTTGCTGGCGAATAAAGAAGGCGATACAGTCGTGGCGAATCAATTGCTTCAAGCGAATCGCAACCAACGAGAGCGTTTCCTTTAAGCTCAGGGAATTCGCGAGCGTCTGGGCAAGTTCAAAGAGGAGCTGAGCTTCCTGGCGCGCCGAGATAATGGAAGTCACGAAGGAGGTTGCACGGACTTCAGCGTCATTCGCCACTTCCGCGAAACCTGAGGACGGAGCTACCAGAAGAGGCACACTCCGCACAATGTCTAAGCGCTTCCTCCCGGTTTCCGCGGTCTTGACCATTTCCTCTAATTCGACATAGCGGCGTTCTATGACCTCGACAACACGAGGATCGAAACTCTGGCCTTTCTCCGTTATGAGTTCGTTCATGGCTTCCTGGGGAGTCATCGCTTGCCGGTAGGGCCGATCGGAAGCAAGGGCATCGAAGCAATCGACGGCGGAAAGGATTCTCGCCCCGATTGGGATGGCTTCTCTTTTCAGGCCGTCCGGATAACCAGAGCCGTCCCATTTTTCGTGGTGGGAGCGCACGATGGGCACGACGGGGTACGGAAATTGGACGCGATCTAGTATCTCCGCGCCAACGACCGGGTGAATTTTCATTTTCTCGAACTCTTCCGGGGTGAGGCGCCCAGGCTTCGAGAGAATGTGCTCGGGCACGGCGAGCTTGCCAATGTCGTGGAGCATCGCGGCGGCGCGAATGGCGTTTAAATGGTCCTGGTTCAGGCCAAGCTCTTTGGCTATCTCGACCGCGTAAACTTGGACTCGCCGCAGATGATCGTGAGTCGTGTGATCCTTCGCTTCGATTGCCAGGGAGAGCGCTTCGATGGTGCGCAAGTGAAGCGAAGCAATTTCCTCGGCGTGCTTCTTTTGCGCCTCCGCGTGCTTCTTTTGTGCTTCGAGGCGGTTCAAGTAGGTCCGGTAGGAGCGGTAGATCAAATAAACGACGGGGAAGGCGAGAAGACCGAATTGCCAGCCGACCAGCCGATTGATTGCGCTCACCCCACAAGCAATCAGCGCACCGAGCAAATAATAGGGGAAGGCCCACAAATAGCATTCCTTCCAGACATGGACGGGGTTGCCTCCTTCGGTCATCGCGATGATGCCGGAAACGGAGAAGGTATTGAAGGCGAAGTAGGTCGTCGCTGCCGCGGCTATCAAGAGTGGCCAGCGAAATCCGACACCTGCGGCGATTTTGCTATGAAAAACGAGTTCCGCGGCGCTGATGGAGAGGGCGAGGTTTGCCAGATTAAAGAGCCATTGAATCGGACGGGGACGCGGATTGGGGTGCCACAGGGTCTGCACAAGTCCCCCGAGACAGCCCATCAGCATCGTCTCGGAATAGGAGAGGTCAAGGATGCCAACCAGAATAAAGAGGAAATTCGCCGACATCGTGGCCTTGATGCCTGGCAAGGTCACTTTGAGCACGGAGGCACACAAAGCGACGGTTAGAAAGCAGGTATATCGGAAGAAATCATCCGAGTGCCAGCGCACTAGGGCATAAAGCAATAATGGCAGCCCTCCAATCAGCTGAGTGACGACGAAGGTGAGTCCAGGAATCCCGAGTGACTGGACGTCACGCCAGGTGCTGCTCCAGTAGTTCTTCGCAGCAGTTGCTACCACACTCGTTCCTACTCTCTGCTGATTGACTCCTGCGGGGCTCTTACCGGATAAAGGAGCGCCCAAGCCTTACGAATAGAGAGACCAACAAACAGGCCGTTCCCTCAGCCAGAGCGAACCCCGTGGTAATTTTCACCGCTCCGAGGCCCCGTAAAGCGCAGAATGCGATCTCTCGCAAATCTTGATAGCTGAACCATATATTGGGAATAGTACGGCCAGAGTCCTGTATTGAAAGGGATACTGGCATTTGGGCGGAAAGTGAAAGCCGGTTTTCTCAATTCCCTGATCCATTTCAACTACGCCAGCTAGTAGCCTGCGAGCGTTCAAAACCGGCTGAACTTTCGTACTACACCTGGGGACCCCCTGTACTATCGACTGCCCCGCAGCCAGAATTGATACTTCCAGCACTTACAGAACTCAAGGCAACGGGCCCTGTCCCCCTCTTGGCCCATCAAGGCAGTTAGGAGGCCAGCTCATGTCGGCCAGACCGGAAACAAGACAATCCTCTAACGACAGCTCCCTTGAAACGACAACTTGGGGTGCGCGGTTCGCGCTTTTGACGCTGATGACGCTGCTGGTTGCCGGGCTATGCCTAGCTGATGGCAACAAGCACAAACTGTCGAACGACCTTAACGTTCTCAAAGGCGGCCACAACGGCGCCACCGTGGACGTAATCATACAGTTCAATCAAACACCGACCGAGGCCCACCATCAGAAGGTACAAAACAAGGGCGGGATTCTGAAGACCAAGCTGGACTTCATCAAGGGCGCGCACTATTCCGTTCCGGTTGAGTCGCTGGATGCCCTGGCGGACGATCCCGATGTGGCCTATATCTCGCCTGACCGGCGATTGAGCGGCGCGCTTGACAATACCGCCGCTGCGGTGAACGCAAAGGCCGCCTGGCAAGCCGGCTGGGACGGCACGGGAATAGGTGTCGCGGTGATTGACAGCGGCATCACCTACCATACCGACCTGTATAGCACCGGTGGGAGCGGTGGCAAGCTCCGCATCATTTACAGCCAAGATTTTGTCGGCGGAGGCACGAACGACTATTACGGGCACGGCGAACACGTCGCCGGAATAATCGCGGGGAGCGGGAAGAGCTCCAATTACTCGACCTACGCGCGCACCTTCAAAGGCATCGCGCCCAACGCAAACTTAATTAATCTCCGCGTCCTCGACCAGAACGGCCAGGGAACCGACAGCGGGGTGATCTCCGCCATTCAAGTGGCCATCAGCCTCCAGAGCAAATTGCACATCCGGGTCATGAATCTCTCGCTCGGACGCCAGGTGTTCGAGAGCTATACGCAGGACCCCTTGTGCCAGGCCGTGGAGGCCGCTTGGAAGAAGGGGATCGTCGTCGTCGTGGCAGCCGGCAACTATGGCCGGGACGACTCCATGGGTACCGGCGGGTACGCGACCGTCACTTCGCCGGGCAACGACCCCTACGTCATCACCGTGGGCGCCATGAAGACCGAAGGCAGCCCGCTGCGATCCAACTCCTTGATCGCCAGTTACAGCTCCAAGGGACCCACGCTCTTGGATCACGTCGTCAAGCCGGACATTGTAGCGCCAGGAAATCGGGTTGTTTCCTTGTATGGATATCCCTTCGTTAACCCTAACCCTGCTGGACCATACTACGTCTATGAGGCGCTACCCCAAGAGTATCCCCAGAATTTGGTGCCTTACGGTTATTACGATGGGAGCGGGAGTCTTAACACCGTTTCCAGGTCGAGTACCTATTACTCTCTGAGCGGAACCAGCATGGCCACGCCGGTGGTAAGCGGAGCCGCTGCGCTCTTGGTACAGGCCCAGCCTAGGCTTACGCCCGACCAAGTGAAAGCGCGGTTGATGAAGACGGCTTATAAAGCGTTCCCCGTCTCCAGCACGGTCGTCGATCCGCTCACGGGTGCAACCTATGTCAGCGAGTACGATATTTTCACCGTCGGAGCCGGATATCTGGACATTGGTGCAGCTATCGCGAACTCTGACGTGGCCACCGGCAATGCCCTTTCCCCGACCGCCATATATGACTCCACTCAGAATTCGGTCTATCTTGTAAACGCCGCTGGCTCCACTTGGGACAGTTCAGTTGTGTGGGGCACCTCAGTAGTCTGGGGAACGAATGTCTTCGTGAACGGCACGTCGGTGGTCTGGGGCGGCAGCGTTTGCTGGGGCACGAGCACCGATGCTGGCTTCAGCGTGGTCTGGGGCACCAGTGTAGTCTGGGGCACCGGCAACCAAGTCACTTCCGAAACCTCGAATGTTATTCTGGGCGAGAATTAGGGTGGGTATTTGCGGGAGCATTCATCCCACATCCTCTGCTCTCCCTATGACTTAGAGCTGCATCAGGGACGTCGCCGAGCAACAATTGACACGCGTTCTTCGTGAGCCGACTCCTGCCGTTTCGCTGAGATCTAAATGAGCGTCAACCCCATTTATATAATTTACCCCATGGACTTCTCAGGTTTTCGCCTTCTTGTTGCGGGTAGGCATGCCCCTCTAAGGTAAACACCGCTTAGCCCAACTACCCAGCAGAGTAGGTAACCTTCCGAGGAAAGAAAAGGCCAGGGAAGCCCTGGGAAAAACGACGGGCGCTAACTGCCTGTCTTCTCTGGCTTTGCCGATCCTAAATTTGTGCACTGACCCCTGTCCCGGTCCGTATAGCAACCCCAACGGAGCGTTGGCCGCCCAGAGCCGCACATCGCTCTTGGCACTAACTCACGGCGCCTAGCCAAAGTACCTAACCCACAGCCTGAAAACCACGTTCGAAGGGACGCGAGCAAGTTGCCCAGTTTTCGCACACGGGCTCGCATTCCAGTGGTTGCCTTTCAGCAGCACGTTTCCACGGGGATCCACTAAAACCGAAAACTTCCAAAGGAGCAAAGGAATATGTTCAACCATTTCCCCAAGGTAAGAAGATGGTCCCTGGTTATCCTGGCTGCAGTAATAGGAACCTTCATTGCACCCCCAATAGGGTACGCCCAAGGCACTTGGACGACGCTTACACCTGTTTCCCCTTCCCCTACTGAGGGCATGAGCGTGGGAGGGGTTGGGCAAGTTATCGTAGGCGCCTACGGATTCTCCTCCACTGCTGGGGCGTATACCAACCAAACGCGGCTGTACAACATTAGCGCGGACTCATGGAGCACGGGATCTCCGGCTCCTTTGCCAGCTCGCGCTGAGGCAGCTTATGGCGATACCACTCATGGCGGGTTTTTATACGTTATCGGCGGCGAGAACTCCGCGGGCGTCTTATCCGATCTGCAACGCTACGACCCAGTATTAGATGCTTGGACAACTCTTACCTCAATGCCTACGGCACGCGCGGGGGCGACCGCGGCGGCGGTTGACGACAGCATCTTCGTCATTGGAGGCCGACAAAGTACCGGTGGCCCATGCAGCGGCGGACCTTACTTGGGGACAGTGGAGAGGTACGACATTGATACCGACACCTGGAGCACGGTTGCACCCCTGCCAAACCCGCGTTCTGACTTAGCTGCGGTGGCGCACGGAGGCAAGATATTCGTCTTTGGGGGTTGTACAGGCACAGCCTCCGCACCTAGCATCACGAACGAGGTGGATATGTACGACCCGCAGACAAACACTTGGGCGACTGGACTGACGCCTATGCCGACGGCGCGTGCCAGCCTTGTTG
>WNFW01001645.1_pt1 | contig 17299 bp, 17 predicted proteins | sample 5400131 | NCBI WGS metagenome assembly WNFW01 (sample SAMN13153362, study PRJNA577476) | soil metagenome | isolation source: 20 cm soil or saprolite under grassland replicate 1 | place: USA:California | collected 2016-06-15 | reverse complement strand
CATCGAGTTCCCGGATGCGCCCAACGCCAAGGATGCGGCGCTCGAAGAGATCACCTGGGAGGCGTTCTTCGAGAAATTCGACGAAGCCGATCTCGCGCTTGTCTACCAGGAAGAGACCGCGAGTGGTCAGAAGAGCAATTTCAACAAGCTGATCGGGCGCGAGACGGCGGAAGCGCGCGAACACGGCGACAATCGCGCCAGCCGGCATCGCCGCGGTTAAATCGGAAGCGGCAGCAGACGTCACCGCGCGCGGCCTCTCGCCGTCTGCGATGTCGCGGGATGGCGAAAGCGGTGTTGCTGCTGCGGATCGGCGGTCATCGGTGGTATGTACCGGCAGCTACCGTCGGAGCCAGCCGAATGATCCGGTTCGCCCTTTTTCCTGTGTTGCTCCTCGCATTTCCTGGCACCGCCCCGGCGGCCGATGTGGCCGCCGGGCAGGCGGCATTTGCCCGGTGCAAGATCTGCCATAGCGTCCAGGCCGGCGCCCCGAGCCCGGTCGGGCCTAATCTGCATGGCGTCTTCGGGCGCAAGGCCGGCACGCTCGAAGGCTACAGTTATTCCGAGGCGATGAAGAATTCGGGGATCGTCTGGGACGACGAGACCCTGACAAAATATCTGCGCGACCCTCGGGGTACGATGCCCGGCAACAAGATGGCCTTCCCGGGCATCAAGAACGACGATGAGGTGCCAAACCTCCTCGCCTATCTGCATCAAGCGACGCAGTAGCCAGCGCTGACCGACACCGCGATGGCCGATGCAAGGATCATTGACGGCAAGGCGATCGCCGCCCAATTGCGTGAGCGCGTCGCCGCGGCGGCAGCCGCGTTGCGCGACGAGCACGGGATCGTCCCGGGGCTCGCCGCGGTGCTGGTCGGCGACGATGCGGCGAGCCAAGTTTATGTGCGCAGCAAGGCGCGCGCCTGCGCCGCCGCCGGCCTCGCCTCCTTCGAGTTCCGCCTGTCCACCGATGCCGGCATATCGGCAATTCTCGAGTTAGTGACGACGCTCAACGCGGATGAACGGGTCGACGGCATCCTCGTCCAGCTGCCGCTGCCGGCGGAGATCGAGCCGCAATCGGTCATTGCGACGATCGACCCGGCGAAGGACGTCGATGGTTTTCATCCGGTCAATGTCGGGCGCCTGTGGAGTGGCGACCCAGGCCTCGTCCCTTGCACGCCGCAGGGGATCCTGGTGCTTCTGCGTGCCAGCGAGGTGCCGCTGGAGGGCGCCGAGGCGGTCGTGCTCGGCCGCTCGGGCATTGTCGGCCGGCCGGTGGCGGCGCTCCTCGTCGCCGCCGACTGCACCGTCACGATCGTCCATTCCAAGAGCCGTGATCTTTCTGTGATATGCCGCCGTGCCGACATCCTGGTCGCGGCGATCGGCCGGCCGCAGATGGTCAAGGCCGATTGGCTGAAGCCGGGCGCGGCGGTCATCGACGTCGGCATCAACCGGGTCGCGACGGCGGACGGTGCGAGGCTGGTCGGCGATGTCGATTTCGCGGCGGCGCGCCAAGTCGCCGGCGCGATCACACCGGTGCCCGGCGGTGTCGGGCCGATGACGATCGCATGCCTTTTGCGGAACACGCTGTTGGCCGCGTGTCGCAGGCGCGGATTGCCTGACCCGGCGAGCCTATAAAAATACCTAGCCTGTAAAAAGAATTGACAGGGTCCGAATTTTATCGCGGGAACCGCGACCGAGCACCGCTTGTTTTACCCGGTGACCATCCTCGAGAGGGAGTCACCGGGTCATGATGAAAACTGTCGTTAGTCTCGCTTTTGCGGCCGCCTGCGTTGCGCTGGCCCCCACCGCGAACGCGCAAATTGTCAGCAATGAGCTCGTCACAAACGGGCCGCAAGCCAGCCGCGGCGATTTCGGCGACTGGAATGCGCGCCGGAACGTTATCGAGAGCCGCCACTATGACCGGCTGCTGCAGATTAGCCCCGGCTTCCGCCAGGCGCGCATGCGCCGGGAGTGCGGGCCGATCGGCGATCCGCAGCTGCGTGCCGATTGCTTGGCGAGCTTCAACCAGTATGAGCCGATGGTAGGCTCCTCCACCCTGCCGCGGCGTTATCGGACGGCTCCGGGCGCGGGCTACTAAGCTCGGGCTACTAAGCTCGGCCGATCATCTGAGAAATGGGAGAGGCCGCCTCCGGGCGGCCTCTCTTTTTCACGACTCAGTCGCCCAGCACGTGGCGCTCGATCGCGACGGCGAAACCGTCCTCGTCATTGGACAGGGTCACGGCGCTGGCGGCTTGCTTGACCGCCTCGGCGGCATTGCCCATCGCAACCGAAAACCCGGCGGCGCCAAACATTTCGAGATCGTTCTCCATGTCGCCGAGGACGAGGATCTCCTGGCGCGGAACACCGAGCCTCTCCGACAGCAGGACGATCAGGCGTCCCTTGTCGATGCCCGGCGGGACCACATCGCAATAATAGGGCTGAGAGCGCGCCACATGGGCGCGGCCGGCAAGCGCGCTCCCCAACTTTGCGACTAATCGGGCGATCAGATCGTAATCGTCATTGGGGCCGACGATCTTGCCGGCGCCTGCGAGATGCGCCTCGGTAAAGCGCGGGACGACGGTCGGGGGCGTCTGAACTGTGCGGGTCTCGTGCGCGACGTGAGAACCCTCAGGATTGAGGATCACCCATTCATTCCCGACGAACAGCCAGCAATCGATTGCATATGCTCGGAACATCTCGACCGCCGTTCGGGCGGCCTCGGGCGGAACAAGCTTTTGCTCGACGACGCTGAAATCGGGCGTGACGATGGTGCCGCCATTATAGCCGCCAAAGGGCAATGCCAGGCGCAGCGGCTCGATCAGCATACGCAACCCGAAAGGCGGACGGCTACTGCAGATCGAAAACCCGATGCCGCGCGCATGCAGGCGCTCGACCGCGGCAATCGCGCGCGGTGTCAGCACCTTGCTGCCGGTGACGAGGGTACCGTCGACATCGGAGACGACCAGCGAGACCTTGTTCATCGCGAGACCGTCCCGCCGGAGGTGAGGATTTCGACGCCATCTTCTGAGGCAACGATCACCGCCGAGCTGCGCCCGACGAAGAGCCCATTCTCGACGACGCCGACGATCGCGTTGATCCGGCGTTCGGTTTCCGCTGGGTCTTCGATCGAAGCGAACAGGCAGTCCAGGATGAAATTGCCGCCGTCGGTGACGAAGGGCTCGCCCGAACCGGCGCAGCGCAATTCCGGGCGGGTTTCGAGTTCTTCGAGCCGCGCGCCCGTCGCCTCCCAGCCGAACTGCGCGACCTCGACCGGCAGCGGCCCCGTCGTGCCGAGCCGGTCGACGAGCTTGTCATCATCGACGATGACGATGAACCGGCGGCTCGCCGCGGCGACGATCTTCTCGCGCAGCAGCGCACCGCCGCGGCCCTTGATCAGATCGAGGCTGGTGCGCTGCACTTCATCGGCGCCATCGACCGCGAGATCGATCTGCCGGTGCTCGGCAAAGCTGGCCAGCGGAATGCCGAGCCGGTGCGCCTGCGCCGCGGTGCGCTCCGATGTCGGAATGGCGATCACCGACAGGCCTTGGCCGACGCGGGCGGCCAGCGCTTCGACGAAGAAGGCCGCGGTCGAGCCGGTGCCAAGCCCCAGCACCATGCCGCTTTCGACGAATTCAACGGCGCGTTCCGCGGCGGCGCGTTTCAACTCGTCGCGATCCGCCATTAGTGCGAGCCCCGCGGCGCCGCGGACTGGCGGATCGCCATGATCGCCGCGGCGTAATCGGCCGCGCCGAATACCGCCGACCCCGCGACGATCGCCGTGGCGCCAGCGTCGATGACCTCCCAGGCATTGACGCCGCTGATCCCGCCATCGACCTCGATGATTGGATCGAGCCCGCGCGCGTCACACAGTTTCCGCAGCGTGCGGATTTTCGGCAAGACCGAGGGCAGAAAGCTCTGGCCGCCAAAGCCGGGGTTGACGCTCATCAACAGAATGATGTCGCAAAGATCGAGCACCTCCTCGATCTGCGTCAGCGATGTTCCCGGGTTCAGCACCACGCCGGCCACCTTGCCGAGATCACGGATCTGGGACAGCGTCCGGTGCAGGTGGATTGTCGAGCCCGGCTCGCAATGCACGAGCAAATGGTCGGCGCCAGCATGCGCGAAGGCGTCAAGATACCGGTCGGGCTCGACGATCATCAGATGCACGTCGAGCGGCTTTGACGTGACATGCCGTACCGCCTCGACGACGACCGGCCCGATCGTCAAATTGGGCACGAAGCGGCCATCCATCACATCGACATGGATCCAATCGGCGCCGGCGGCCACCACCGCGTTCACCTCCTCGCCAAGGCGCGCGAAATCGGCCGAGAGGATCGACGGCGCGACGATGATCGGCTTTTTCATGCCGGCAAATTCATGTCAGGCGATCGGGCGCCATTGGCGGCCGGCGCGCCACAGCAGCTGATCGGCGCCGTCAGGCCCGGCGGTGCCCGCGGTGTAGAATTCGAGCGGGGCGCTCTTATCCGTGCGCCACAGATCGAGAATCGGCTGCACCACCGCCCAGCCGGCTTCGACGCTGTCGGCGCGCTGAAAAAGGATCGGGTCGCCAATCATGCAGTCGTAGACCAGGGTCTCGTAGCCAGTGCTCGGGTCGGTATTGAAGTAGTCGCGATAGCGGAAATCCATCCGCACCGCGCCGAGATGGATGTCGGGGCCGGGCCGCTTGGCGCCGAATTGCAGCGAGATCCCCTCATCCGGCTGGATCTGCATGACGAGCACATTCGGGGTTAACGTCTCGACCGGCGTGTCGCGGAACAGCGCGAACGGCACCTGCTTGAACTGGATCGCGATTTCGGTTGTGCGGCGGGTCAAGGCTTTGCCGGTGCGCATATAGAACGGCACGCCGGCCCAGCGCCAATTGTCGATGCCGAGGCGCAGCGCGACGTAGGTTTCGGTCATGCTGTCCGGCGCGACACCCTCCTCCTCGCGATACGCCTTGACCGGCTGGCCACGCACGACGCCGGCAGTGTATTGCCCGCGCACGACGTTGCGGCGCACATCGTTGTCGTCAAGCGGGATCACCGCCTCGAGCACCTTGTCCTTCTCGGTCCGCACCGCGTCGGCGGCAAAGGAGTTCGGCGGCTCCATCGCGGTCAGGCTCAACAGCTGAAAGACATGGTTCGGCACCATGTCGCGCAACGCGCCGGTCTCCTCGTAGAACCCGGCCCGCCGCTCGACCCCGACGGTTTCGGCGACGGTGATCTGGACATGATCGATATGGTCCCGGTTCCACAGCGGCTCGAAGATGCCGTTGGCAAAGCGCAGGACCATGATGTTCTGCACCGTCTCCTTACCGAGGAAATGGTCCATCCGGTAGATCTGATCCTCGGACAGGACCTTCGCCAAGCGGGCATCGAGCGCCCGCGCGGATTCAAGGTCGTGGCCAAACGGCTTTTCGATGATGACCCGGCGCCAATGCTGGTTCTCTTCGCGGGTCAGGCCGGCCGCCGCGAGCCGCTCGACGACCGGGCCGAACAGCGAGGCCGCGACGGCAAGGTAGAACACGACATTGCCGGCGGTGCCGTGCTCGCTCTCCGCCTCTTTGAGCGCCTGCGCGAGACGGTCGTACATTTCGGGATCGGTAACGTCGCCCTTCAGATGCGTCATCCGCGCGGCGAGAAATTCCCAGGCCCGCGCATCGAATGGCGCGGTCACCGGACCCGTGCCGGTGTCCGAGACAAAGCTGCGGACGCCCTCGGCCAAATAGGCGCGAAATTCCTCGTGCGACCGGTCGGTGCGGTCGACGCCGATCAGCGCGAATTTGTCCGAGAGCCGGCCCGCCTTGGCGAGGTTGTAGAGCGCCGGGATCAGCAGGCGCTTTGTCAAATCACCGCTCGACCCGAAGATGACCATCGCGCAGGGCGGGCCCTGAACGGCACGTGCCGTACGGCCCGGCGGCCCATCGAGGCGGAGATCCATGCCCTATCCTTTTGGCCTTAGCCCTTGGGCGGCTCTTGATGCCCGCCGAACTGCTTGCGCATGGCGGACAGGATTTTCTCCGCGAAGGTGTGGTCCTGGCGCGAGCGGAAGCGGGTGTAGAGCGCGGCCGACAGCACCTCGGCCGGGACGGCCTGCTCGATTGCCGCCTGGATCGTCCATCGCCCCTCGCCGGAATCCTCGACATGCCCGGAGAATTCGCGCAGGTCGGCATCCTCGGCGAGGGCGATCGCGCTCAGATCGAGCAGCCAGGACGACACCACGCTGCCGCGCCGCCAGACTTCGGCGACATCGGCCAGATCGAGCTTGTAGCGGCGGTTTTCCGGCACCGCCGGCGTATTGACGTTGCGCAGGATGTCGAAGCCTTCGGCGAAGGCCTGCATCAGCCCGTATTCGATGCCGTTATGCACCATCTTGACGAAATGGCCGGAACCCGCCGGCCCGCAATACATGTAGCCCTGCTCGACGCGGGGATCGCGTCCCTGCCGGCCCGGTGTTGCAGGGATCGTGCCGCGCCCCGGCGCCAATGCCGCGAAAATCGGGTCGAGATGATCGGCCGCGTCCCGATCGCCGCCGATCATCATGCAATAGCCGCGTTCGAGACCCCAGATGCCGCCGCTGGTCCCGACATCGAGATAGCGGATGCCTTTCGCATTCAGCATCTCGGCATGGCGGACATCGTCCTGGAAGAACGAGTTGCCACCGTCGATCAGGGTGTCGCCTTTTTCCAGAAGATCGGCGAGTTCGACGATCGTCGCATGGGTAATCGCGCCAGCCGGCAGCATGACCCAGACCGCGCGCGGCTTATCGAGCTGATGCACGAAGTCAGCGAGATCGCGGCTCGGCGCCGCACCCTCGCCGGCGAGTCCGCGCACCGCATCGGCGCTCTTGTCATAGACGACGCAGCTGTGCCCGCCGCGCATTAGCCGGCGCACGATGTTGCCGCCCATCCGGCCAAGGCCGATCATGCCAAGCTGCATCGAGCTGTCTCCGTTCTGAGCCGCTATTGAAGCGCTTTTTCGAGCGCGGCAGCGAAAGTACGCAGACCGCCCTCGACATCGGCCGGTAGATGCACCCGCAACAGCCGGCGGCCGCGTTCGGCCAATACGTCGAAATCGCCGCGCGCCTGCGCCGCCTTGACGATGCCAAAGCTGTAGCGCTGTCCCGGCACCGGCAGATCCTCGGCAATGTCACACGTCATCTGCAGAAAGACGCCGGTATTCGGGCCACCCTTGTAGGCCTGACCGGTCGAATGCAGGAAGCGCGGCCCGAAGCCGAGGCAGGTCGCGGCGCGGCTGCGGTCGCGGATCATCCGCCGCAACCGCTGCAATATCTCGGCATGGGCCGGGTTGCGCTCGATATAGGCAAGCAGAGCGACATAGTCGCCGGCGTGCACCCGGGCGAGATGGGCTTTCAGGGTCGCGGCAAGACTTGTCGCCTGCGGTTTCAGCGCGGCGGCATTCTCGGGATCGGCGTAAAGCGCGATGCCGTCGGCGGTGAAGAACGGCTCCTCCGGCGGCAATTTCCCGGTTTTCTCATAGGCGGCGGTCAATTCGCGCGTCTTGACCTTTTGTGCTTCGACATCGGGCTGGTCGAACGGGTTGATGCCGAGGACCGAGCCGGCTACCGCGGTCGCCATCTCCCAGCGGAAGAATTCCTGGCCGAGCTGCATCTTGTCCGAAACGGTGATGCGCACGACCGGGTGTCCGGCCGCTTCCAGCGCGGCAACGGCCTGCTCGTGCTCGCCATCCTGATCGGCGGCGAGGCGCAGATAAGCGAACAGCCGGTCGTTGCCGTACACCGCCGGGGCGCCGACCGGCTCGCCATCCACCGGGATGATGCCGCGACCGAGCTTGCCGGTCGATTCCGCCAGCAGCTGTTCGAGCCAGGCGCCGAGCGAGGCAATCCCCGGCGAGGCGATCACGGTCAGCTTGTCGCGGCCGAGGCGCGCCGCCGAGCCAAGGATCGCGCCAAGCACGATCCCCGGGTTCTCGACCGGTGGAGCGCTCGCGGCGCAGGAGCGCACCATCGCGGCGGTCCGTTCGAGGAACGGCCGTACCGCGATGCCGCTCGCCGCGGCCGGCACCATGCCGAAGTCGGACAACACCGAGTAGCGTCCGCCGATCGTCGGCACGCCGTGGAACACCGTGCGGAATTTCTCTTTCTGCGCCGATTTTTCGAGCGCCGAACCCGGGTCGGTGATCGCGATGAAATGCTGTGCCGCGTCGGCTTCACCGAGCGCCGCCTTGGCGCGCTCCCAGAAATATTGCTTGAAGATATTGGGTTCGAGCGTGCTGCCAGATTTGCTGGAAACGATGAACAGGGTGCGCGCGATATCGATCGTGCTGTCGAGATGGCGTATCTGCGCCGGATCGGTGGAATCGAGCACGTGCAACCGGGGAAAGCCCGGGCCGGCGCCAAAGGTCTGCGCCAGCACTTCGGGACCGAGGCTGGAGCCGCCCATGCCGAGCAGCACCGCATCGGTGAACCCGGCACGTTTCACCTCGTCCGCAAAAGCTTCGAGGCGCCCGGGATCCTTCAGCTGGGCTTCGGCAACGGTGAGCCAGCCGAGCCATTGCGCCTCGTCGGTGTTGGTCCACAGCGCGGCATCGCCGTCCCATAGCCGCCGCGCTTTACCTTCCTTGCGCCAGTCTTCGAGCGCGCTCTTGAGCGCCTCGTTCAGATCCTGCGGCAGCTTGTAAGTCATCGCGTTGAGCTTGCCGCCGAGAACGGTGCGGCGCTTTTTCTGAACGGCGGCGTAGAGGTTGTCAGCGGCCTCGGCGAAGAGGCGCACCCCATCCTCGACAAGCCGGGCGGTGATCTCGTCAATCGAGATCCCGGCCCTCGCCAGCGCGCTCATCGCCGCCTCGGCCGCCGGAACATCCTCTTCGAGGCTCATTCGGGGCCGGCCGTGGTCGCGGAACGCCTCCATCGTCGCCGGCGGCATCGTGTTGACGGTGTCGGGGCCAATCAGCTCCTCGACATACAGCACGTCGCTATAGGCCTTGTTCTTTGTGCCGGTGCTGGCCCACAGCAGCCGCTGGGTCTGGGCGCCGTGCTGCGCCAGCCGCTGCCAGCGCTCGTCGCGGAAGATGTGCTGGTACAGCTGATAGGCGAGCTTGGCGTTGGCGATCGCGATCTTGCCCTGCAGGCCTTTGAGCCGCGCCTTTTCGGCAGGATCGTTTGCGGCGGCGATTTTCTTGTCGAGCGCCTCGTCCACCATCGTGTCGATGCGGCTGACGAAAAAGCTCGCGACACTCGCTACTTTGTGCGGGTCGCCGCCCTTGGCGACGTATTCCTCGAGACCGGAGATGTAGGCTTCGGCGACCTCGGCGTAGACCTTCTGCGAGAACAACAGTGTGATGTTGATGTTGACACCCTCGGCGATCATCGTCCGGATCGCCGGCAGCCCGGGTTTCGTCGCCGGGATCTTCACCATTAGATTGTCGCGGCCGATCTCGCGCCACAGCCGGCGCGCCTCCTCGATCGTCGCGTCGGTCTGCATCGCCAGATAGGGCGACACCTCGATGCTGACATAGCCGTCGCGGCCCTGGGTCTGGTCGTAGACCGGGCGCAGCGCGTCGGCGGCGCTCTGGATATCGGTGACCGCGAGCCGCTCGAACAGCGTACCCGGATCGAGATCGCCGGACGCTTCGAGCTCGGCGATCTGCGCGTCGTAATCCTCGCCGTGGCCGATCGCCTTCTCGAAGATCGACGGGTTCGAGGTCATGCCGCGCAAGCCGTCCTCGGCGATCAGCCGCTTCAATTCGCCGCTGCGAAACAAATCGCGGCTCAAAAAGTCGAGCCAGACCGATTGGCCGTATTCCTGAAGCGTCTTGAGCGGATTGGTCATCGGCTATGTCCTAGCGGCGGGGTTAATCCAGCCACATCAATGGGTTCGCGATCGATCGAGATCAACGCCGTCACCCGGTCAACGCGCATCGGTGGGGATCGTGCCCGGTGGCCAAGGCCGCGGCGAGTTGCGCAACCATCGTATCGGCCGGAGCATCGACCGAGACCGTGATCGCATCCTCCTCGGGGGCGGGCGGTTCAAGCGCGGCAAATTGGCTGTCGAGCAGGCTGGCGGGCATGAAATGATCGTGCCGTTGGGCAAGCCGCTCGCCGATCAGCGCACGCAATCCTTCGAGATAGATCAGCCGGACATCGGCCCGGCCCCCGATGATGATGTCACGGTAGCGGCGTTTCAGCGCCGAGCAGGCGACGACCCCGCACTTGCCATCGTCGCGCCATTGGTCGATCCGCGCCGCGACGGCGGCGAGCCAGGGCGCGCGGTCCTCGTCATCGAGCGGATGTCCCGCCTTCATCTTCGCGATGTTCTCCGGTGGATGCAGCGCGTCGCCTTCCAGAAACAGCCAGCCGAGCCGTCGTGCCAGGACCCGGCCGATCGTCGTCTTGCCCGAACCCGACACGCCCATGATGACCGCGATGTGCGGGGCCTGCCGGTGCTCTTGCAAGGCTCGCTCCAACATCCCTGAGCCGATGCACAACCTGGGCGGTTATATAGGCGGGCGCGCTCTTATTGTGTCGTATTTTCGCGTAACAAACGTGTGCGGAGATGAGCGCCGCTTATCGCCCGACGGCGTAGGTCTGCATACCGCGAGGATTTGCGCCCGCCTTCAGGATCGTGCCTTCCGGCGTCTCTTCGCGGGCGCAGGCGGTCAGGCGTCCGCCCGACCAGGTCTCGCCATAGCGCACCGTGTGCCCGCGCTCGGCTAGTGCGCGCAATGTCGTCTGCGGAAAGCGTCCCTCCAGCAGCAGCGAGCCGGGATGGGCCGCACGCGGGTAGAACGAGCTCGGCGCGTGATCGTTGTTGAATTCCGGACAGTCGATCGCCTCCTGCAAATTCATGCCGTGGTGGACATGGTGCAGAAAGAGCTGCGTCGACCACTGGTCCTGGCCGTCGCCGCCTGGGGTGCCGAAGGCCATCCAGGGCTCGCCGTTTTTTAGCGCGAGCGTCGGCGATAGCGTGCTGCGCGGGCGCTTGCCGGGCATGAGACTCGAGGGCGATTTTTCGTCGAGCCAGGAGATCTGCAGCCTCGTGCCGAGGCAGAAGCCGAGCTCGGGGATAACGGGCGAGGATTGCAGCCAGCCGCCGCTCGGCGTCGCCGAAACCATGTTGCCCCAGCGGTCGATGATATCGAGGTGAACGGTGTCGCCGGCGACCGCGCCAAGCGGGCTCGTCGTCGGCTCGCCGATGCCGTCATACATGCCGACCGTCGGCTCGCCGATACCGGGCCCCGCGGCGCCTTCGAGGCCGCCGACCAGGATGTAGGGCTCGCGCCCGTCCGGACGGCCCGGGCGCAATTCGAGCGAGGCGCGCTCACTGACGAGTTTTCGGCGCGCCTCGTTGTAGGCCGGGCTCAGCAGCGTCGCCATCGGCACATCGACAAAATCGGGATCGCCATACCAGGCCTCGCGGTCGGCATAGGCGAGCTTGGCGCATTCGGTGACGAGATGGACGAAATCGGGTCCCACCGGGTCGAGACCGTCGAGATCAAAGCCCTGCAGCAGAGCGAGCTGCTGGAGCAGAACCGGGCCCTGGCTCCATGGGCCGCCTTTGACGACGGTGTAGCCGCGGTAATCATAAGTCAGCGGCGCCTCGATGGGCGCCTGCCAGCGCGCCATGTCGTCGGCATTCAGCAACCCGCCGTGACGCCGGCCCGACGCGTCGAGCACCTTCTGCGTGCGGCAGAAGCGGTCGATCGCCTCGGCGACAAAACCGCGATACCACGCATCGCGCGCCCGTTCGATGATTTGATCACGCCCGGAAGCCTTGCCGCCCGCACCGGCCTCGGCGAGCACCCGCTTGTACGTGGCGGCGAGGGCCGGGTTACGGAACAGCTTGCCGGGAACCGGCGGCTGTCCGCCCGGAAGATAGACCGCGGCGGAGGTCGGCCATTCCCGGCGGAACAACTCGGCGACCGTCATGATCGTGTCGCGGATGCGGCCGACGACCGGGTAGCCCTGCTCGGCATAACCGAGCGCCGGGGCCATCAGCTCGGGGAGCGGCATCGTCCCGTAATCGCGCAACAGCCGGACCCACGCGTCGAATGCGCCGGGCACCGTCGCGGCGAGCAGCCCGGTGCCGGGAATGAGGTCGAGGCCGAGACTCTTGAAGCGGGCGATCGTCGCCGCGGCCGGCGCGACGCCCTGGCCGCAGATCATGTCGCAGCGGCGATGTTTCGCGCTGTAGACGAGGATCGGGGCTTCGCCGAGCGGGCCGTTCAGATGCGGCTCGACGACCTGCAGGGTGAAGCCGGCGGCGACCGCCGCGTCAAAGGCATTGCCGCCCTTTTCGAGGACGCTCATCGCGACCGAGGAGGCCAGCCAATGGGTGGTCGCGACGACCCCGAAGGTGCCGCGGATCTCGGGGCGCGTCGTAAAGGCGGGCATGCACTGGCCTCTGAGCAGTTGCCGAATTGGGGGTAGGTTACAGCTATATCCGGGTGAATTCGACGTCCTGGGCGCCGTGCCAGAGGGTTAATTCGCCGAGCGGGCGGAGCCGGTCGAGCCCCTCGACAATCGTCAGGAAATGGTTGCCGGCAAGCTGGCCGACCTTGCTGGCGAAGCGGACCGCGCCATAAGGGAAGAGGATCTCAGTCTCGCTGATGCCGCCGGGATAGAGGAGGATGTGGCCCGGTGCCGGAAAGCTTGTCGCGTTTTCGTAGCCAAGGCCGAGATCGAGCGTGCCGAGCGGGATCCAGCAGGCCTCACCGCTCCACCGGACATGGATCAGTCGCTCGCGATAGGGCAGCAGGCTCTCGAAACGGGCGCAGGTCAGCGGCGCCGCCTGGCGCTCGAACCGCGCCGTGAAGGCGTACGGCCCGGCCCTGATCGCGATATCTGTCATCCCGGCGGCCATCGCTGAGCACCGTGGAGAAGACGAACAATCAGAATCTGATCGGTCGTCTCCTCAAATCGATACACAACGAGATACCGCGTCCTGGAGATCACCAATTCGCGGGTGCCCTCAACCCGGCCGCTCCGGCCCATTTGCGGCATCCTTGCCAAGAGCGCGAGACGATCGTCGATTTTGTCGGCAGTACGGGTAGCAGCCGTCGGGTTCCTGTCATTCAGCCATTCGAGGACGTTTCGATAATCTCGACGTGCCGAGTGCGTCCAGCGGACGGAGGTCACCGCTTCTTATGTAAAAGCTGGCGAATCTCTCGCATCACTTCGTCATGATCAACCAAACGGCCTGCACGCGCATCGGCCAAGCCCTCCTCGACTGCCGCCGCAAAGGCCTCCTCGCTCAGGACGAATTCTGCCAACGCCTCCCGCACCAGCGCCGATTTGCTTTTGCGCCGCGCTGAGGCAAGCCGGGAAAGCGCCTCGTCCAATTCCGCGGGAATCCGAGCATCAATGACTACATCGTCGGGCATAGTGATCTCGTAAGACGAGGCGTAATCAGGCGGCGCTGGCGTCCTTGAGGCGCATCTTGGCGTCGAAATCCTCGGCAACGCGGGCATCGTTGTCGAGAAGCGCGGCGGCATCAATCTTGGCGAACTCGATCGCTCCCATCGCGGCGAAGGCCTCCTGCACCTTCGGCCCCCAGAGACCGATATCCTTGACGGTCGGCACGATACGGGTGAACAGCCGGCTGCGGAACAATTGCATCGTCTCGGAATGATCGAGGATTTCGATGCATTCATCGACGGGCAGCCCCAGCCGCTCCCACACCTCTTTCTGGTTGAAGCGGTCGCGCATGTGCCAGCAGGCCTGGACCGTGAACTCCTCTCGCTCGGCGCGCTCGGCGTCGGTGAGCTGCGGGTAATAGTCGCGCAAAGCGAGGCGGCCGAAGGCGACGTGGCGCGCTTCGTCCTGCATGACATAGGCGTTGACCGCCGCGGCGAGCGGGTTTTTCGACTGATCGCGGATGCGCTGAAACGCCGCGAGCGCGAGCCCCTCGATCAGGATCTGCATCGTCAGATAGGTCATGTCCCAGCGGCTGTCGCTGAGGCCGCTTTCGAGCAGCGATTTGAGGCCGTGCGTGATCGGGTAGGCGAGCTCGAACTTGTCGTGCAGCAGACGCGAATAGGCTTCGACGTGGCGCGCCTCGTCCATGACCTGCGTCGCGGCGTAGAATTTCGAATCGAGATCAGGGACGGTCTGCACGATCTTAGCGGTGGCGATCAGCGCACCCTGCTCGCCATGCATGAACTGTGAGATTTGCGAGGCCTGCTGGTGGTGGCGCAGCTGGCGACGCTCCTTCTCGGTCATCCGCTCCCAGATATGCGAGCCAAAGATCGGCACGACGCGGTCGTCGAGCTCCATCGGGTTCTCGGGGTCAAGATCCAGCGACCAGTCGATCCGGTCGGCGGCGTCCCATTGCTGCTGCTTGCCCTTGGAATAGAGCTGCAACAGGCCGGCGCGGTTGTTGTCGTATTCCCAGGTGAAGGTGACGTCGGTGTGGCCGTCGAACTTCCACTCGGTCTGCTCGACCGGCAAGGCGTAGCGGTAACTCGTCGACATCAGGGCCTCCGTCCGGCGCTCGAAGCGTCATTGACAATCATGTTAGCACATTCCGGCGATCAACGCCCGGTCAGCTAACGCCCGGTCAACGCGCCGCCGGCGTCCTTCGGCGGCCAAACCCCGGGAAAATATTGGGCGAGGGCGGACACGGCGCGCTCGGAGCGGGCGCCCTCTGCGCCGAACCTCAGCGGTTCAGGATTTCGACGACGCCCGCCGCGGGATCGATGCGCAGCTCGTCGCCGGTCTGGATCAGATCGGTCACATCGCTCTCGAAGCGATCGACGATCGTCACGCTTCCGAACGCGGCGACCTGCGCTAGGATCGGGTTGACCCGGTTGAACACGAGCGCCAGTGGTACGAGGCCACGCGATTTCATCTCGTGCAGCATCCAGGCCGTCGCGGGACCTTCCCGGCATAGCTCTGGCCGGCCAGCGCGTGGGTCGGGCGAGAGAAGACGCCGGTTTTGCGGTCGAGGTCGTAGCGTGCGCTGAAATTGTCCTTAGCAACGAGCGCCGTGCCGGTGACACTCGGCCCGATGCCGGGGTGGCATTTGAGGACGGTCGGCATCACACGACCCGCCCGGCAATTGCCGAGTCGACGCAGCGCTCAAGGCTCGCCAACGTCGGACGGTAGCCGTAGCCGCCGATGATGTTGACGAGCTTTGCCGAATTTGAGAGGAGCCGTTTCCAGCCATTCGCTTCCGCCATCTCGCCGGCATAGCTCTGGTAGAAGCAGATGCCGGCAGCGACGATTGCGCCGGTCTCCTCGATGCGGCGGGTCAAGCCCATGCGATCGGCGGCATGCTTGATCTCGGGCGAGGTCGCGACAAGCAGCGTCGTGTCGGGATGCACGGGGCGTCCGGCGAGCGCGTCGGCGACCGCCGCCATCTCGACGAGCGACAAATGCGGCGCGGCGAAGACGACGACATCGACCTTGTCGCCGGTGGCGCCATAGGCGGCCACAAAGGCGTCGAGCTCGGCGCAGCCGATGCGAACCGTGTCGGGGACCGAACCGGCGAACTCGATGGGCTCCGGCGTGATCCCAGGCATATGGAACAGCGCGGTCGAACCATAGCTCGCCATCGCCGCGCCGAAATGTTTGAGCGCATCGGAGCCGGGGGCGTTCTCGATGCCGTCGATCAACGGCACCTCCCAATAAGAGCCGCATGCGCGCCCGACGATGCCGCCGAGCGCGCCCCATTCCGACAGATCGTGCGGGCGAACATCGAACTGAAAGCGGCGGGTTGCGCGGCGGTGCGCGTCTAGGTGATAGCCGTAGCGCGGCGTGCGGCCGGTCAGGGCAGCGGCGAGCGCCGAGGGCCCGCCCTCGAAATTGCCGCCGAACACGCTGTTCGAATAGATCACGACGCCGGTGTCGCCCATCGCGAGGTGCTCGCCGCGGGTCGGCGGCAGGATCGTCTGATAATTGATGCAGGTGTCTGTCATCAGCACGCCGAAGGACTTCAGCGCCGCGATCGTGCGCCCTTCGAGCGCCGCCATCGCGTCGGTCTGCCCGAGCCGCTTGTAGGTCTGGAAATCGAGGCCGCGCGGATCGGTCAGGGTCGGGATGCGCACGCGGCGCTCGGTTTCCGGCGCGGCGGCAAGGCTTTCGAGAAAGCGTATCCCCGCCTCTCCGAGCGACTCGGTATCGGCCATGATGTGCGCCTGCGACACCGGCACGAGGTCGGCCGCGTCAAAGAATTCGCCGACCGCGATCTGATGCTGGATCGCCCAACGCCGCGGCTCGCCCGCCGCGCCGGCCAGCATCGCGCGTTCATCCTCGGTGAGGCGCATCAGGCAGCCACCCGGCGGCGCAGCAGGAACCAGGTCTCCAGCGGGCCGAGGCCCTTGATATCGATTTCGCCGCGCGGCTCGCAATCGAATGAGGTCAGCGCGCCGCGCGCTTCCGGGGATAGCTGCACCCGCTCGGGTTCGCCGCTCGATTCGAGACGCGCCGCGAGGTTTACCGCGTCGCCCCAGACGTCGTACGGGTCGGCATGATCCGAGACCGGCTCGGGCACGCCGGCCACCACCATGTAAGCGTCGCCGATCGTCTTGATCTTCTCGACACCGTAACGGTCGGCCAGCGCATCGAACCGGCGCATCATCTCGTTCAGCAAGGCGACGGTGCGCTCGGCGCCAAGCCGCTTCGACAGCGGCACAAAGCCCTGAATATCGGAGAACAGGATCGAGGCCTCAGGGACGGCATCGGCGATCGGCTGATCCGGGTTTTCGCGCAGCCGGTCGACGATCGTCCCGGGCAGGATATTGCGCAGCAAGCGTTCGGTTTCTGCTTCCGCCCGTTCGGCCAGGCGGAAGGCGTAATAGGCGATGGCGGCGCTGAGGCCAAAGGTGGTGATGGCCGACGACACATAGAGCTGAGCGAGAAAGCCGGGCTCGACCGGCACGATGCCGACCGGGAACAGGAACCAGGCCGCGATGTGCAGCGCGAAACAGAGGACAACAATGCCGAGGCTCAGCACCAGATGATCGAGCCCCAGAATGAAAAAGCCCGCGGCGGCACCGACGATCAGGTTCAGCTGTATGCCGGAGTCGCGGCCGAGAAGCGCGACGAGCCCGAACAGGGCGGCGCCTTCGGCGCCGGCGATGACCAGCCCGCCGAGGATCTCGCTGATGCGGTGCATCAGGGGTACGCAGAGAGCCATCGCGACCAGGCCGAGGTTGATCGCGATTATCCAGCGGTAGGTCGGCGCATCGGTCATCGCGTAAGACAGCGCGTAGGCGCCCGACGAAATGACGATCAGGATCGCCAGCGCATTCAAGATCTTGAGCCGGCGGCGGATGCGCGGCGGATATCCGGCGGTGCCGAGCTCGAGAAGACGGGCGAT
>WNFW01007632.1_pt1 | contig 17302 bp, 19 predicted proteins | sample 5400131 | NCBI WGS metagenome assembly WNFW01 (sample SAMN13153362, study PRJNA577476) | soil metagenome | isolation source: 20 cm soil or saprolite under grassland replicate 1 | place: USA:California | collected 2016-06-15 | reverse complement strand
CAAGCCCAAGCAGGAAATTCGTGCACTACTCCGCGTCGCACGAAGCGCCCTGGCTTTGGTATGAACCCTACGATATCGGCAAGGTTCCCGCCAAAGGCGGTCACGGTACCGACTTGTTCAAACCTCATCCGGAACTTCCCGGCATCATCGTGGACTGGTTTGTGACCACGCTGATCAAAACACCGGGTCACGCGCCGGCCGATACTGTAGCATCCGCGGCAATCCTCAATCAGCTCGAGACGCCCGACGGAGTTGCGCAGGCCACGCGGCGACTGACAGAGGCGCGGCAGAAAGATCCCAAAGCGCAGCTGTGGCCGGAAGTTACGGTCGACATCATAGCCTCGGGCCATTTGCGCGAAGGCGATGCCAAGATTGCAATCGAAATCTTCAAGCTCAACCTGCTGGCTTTTCCCGATTCTGCCGACGCCCATTACAATCTTGCAGATGCTTACTTGGCCGATGGACAAAAAGAGCTTGCCCGGCAGTATGCCGAGAAGGCATTGGCGCTGCTCGATTCTCATGCAGCACCACTGTCATCCTGGTCCGATACTGAGGAACGGCGTGGGGAGATTCGGCGCGGTGTGCAGAAAACACTCAAGAAGTTAAGCGAGCCGCAAGGCTAGGCTTCGTCCAGCAGCGCGTCGGCCGATTTCTTCGACGCCCAGCGCAGCGGCAGGTTGCTGCCGATTTCAAACAGATCTTAACCCCAAAGCTGTCGGGAAGGTAATCCGATCCGATTATTCTCGTAGGTAAGTCCGTGATCGCGATCGCGGGCCAAAAGTAACGGGCCGTCAAGATCGACATAGTCTGCGGTGCTGGCGAGAACACGCGCTGGAGCCATGCTCAAAGAAGTGCCGACCATGCAACCGATCAATATCTTGAATCCGCTTTCTCGCGCGCGCGCACACAAGGGAAGCGCTTCGGTTAGCCCTCCGGTTTTATCCAGTTTTACGTTGATCATTTCGTAGCGATTCGTTAGGCGAGGAAGATCGGCGCTGGTATGGCAACTTTCATCCGCGCAGACTGGAACGGGATGATCCAAGGTTTCGAGAACCTCGTCGGCATCGGCAGCAAAAGGTTGTTCGATCAACTCAACTCCTAATTCTTTCAACGCCGGAACAATTTTTCGATAGTGCGCCGGCGACCACGATTCGTTGGCGTCGATGAGCAGACGCGCCGCGGGCGCTGCGTCACGCACGGCTTGAACTCGCGGAAGATCGGCATTGTCACCTCCAAGCTTGAGCTTCAGGATTGAATGAGCGTTCCTCGGCACGCCGTAGCCTTGTGCGAAGGCGGCTGCATTCGCCTTGGCCGCAGCCGCCATTTTCTCCGGCGTATCCAAACTAATCGTGAACGATGTTTCGATAGAATGAACCATCGGAATGTTCGCCAGTTGCCAAACGCGTTTTCCGGAAATCTTCGCTTCGAGATCCCACAACGCGCAGTCCAACGCATTTCGCGCAGCCCCAGGTGGCAACAGTTGCTGCAGTTGATCTCGATCCAAGTTCGTCACTGCTTTGATCGAATCTATCTGCGTTAGAATTAAGTCGGCACTTTGATTGTAGCGCCTGATTGGAACCGCTTCGCCACGGCCGATGTATTTTCCATCGGTCACAGTCACTACGACAACGCGCGCTTCAGTGCGAGAGCCCCGTGAAATGCGAAAAGGTTGCTTGAGTGGCCAGATTTCTTCCTTTGCTTCGATCAACACTAGACAGGATTAGCCCGATTTTTCCGAAACCCAAGCTGGACTGGCAGGTATTCCGAATGTGATCGCGCAAATCCGTCTATTGTCCGGATCAGCCGAGTTTGAGGAGCTGGATCGTGGTGTAAGAGATTTGCGAGACCGGAAACAGGATCACCCACACGGCGTGGAACCGCTCATTCTTCGAAATTCCGGCGATCACGCAGCCGATCGTCCAGAGCGCAATGATCGGCAAATAAAACGGTCCCTGATCGATGAAGTGTTGTTTGCCTTTCAGCAAGGTATCGATGATGTCCAGCGGCCAGATCGGCGCGATGATAAAGAAGAAGCCGCGCCGGTTGGAATAAAAGTAATCGCGCCAACTGGCGGCCCCGGTTTCCGCCAGCTCGCCCGGCGCGATCACGGAAGAGGCGAGATACAAGAGAGTCGGCCCCAAGGTAACCCAGACAAAGAGAAAAAAGGTCCACTCCGGCGCGTTGTGCCACCGATAAAACACCCACCAGTTGAGCATCAGCATGCTGAAGGCGTTGATGAGCCACACAGTGTGGATCCAGTAAGTTTGCGGGCGACTGCCGGCCTGAATCACTTCGCTGATTTGGCTCAGGACGCGGGTGACGCCGAGGCCGACCACGATCGACACTAGGACTGCGACGTAATTGAATGAATCGTTCACGGGCCAGTGTTCAGTCGTCTGCGGCTACAGGCGCTACTTCAAGTATTTATCGAACCAGGCAACGGTTTGGTCCATCCGATCGTTCTGGTTCTCGGGTTTCAGGAAGAGATGGCCTTCGCCGGGATAAACGATGAGCTGGGTCGGCACCTTGAGCGTTCGCAACGCGTGCCAGAATTCAAAGGATTGCGACGAGGGACATTCGGCATCGTGCTCACCGACAATCACCAACGTTGGAGTCTTCACGTTCTTGATGAAATAAATCGGCGAACTTTTTTCGTAAACGGCTGGGTCGTCGTAGACCGACGCGCCGAAGAACGGGATCATCCATTGATCGATTAAGTTTTGGCCGTAGTAGCTTTGCCAGTTGGCGAGGCCGGCGCCCGCGACCGCGGCGCGAAAGCGATTCGTCTGCGTGACGGTCCACATTGTCATGAAGCCGCCATAACTCCAGCCGGTCACGCCGAGGCGATTTGGATCGATCGGATATTTTTTGAGCGCGACATCGACTCCGGTCATGGTGTCGCGCAGATCGCCATGCCCAAAATCCTTCACGTTTGCACGCGTGAATTCTTCGCCCTGACCGTAACTGCCGCGCGGATTCGGCAACAAAACATAATAACCGCGCGACGACAGAGCCGCGATGATCGCGCGCGACATTCCAAATGAAGCGGGCCATTCCGGCGTGGTTGCGCTCGAAGGCCCGCCATGAATCAGAACGACCATCGGATATTTTTTCCCGGATTCGACTTTCGCCGGCGGAAGAAGCCAGCCCTGGATATCAAATCCTTCATTCCTCCACTCGACGTTGTGCGCTTTCCCCCAGGTTGGCAAAATTGCGGCGTTGTTTTTTGTCAGCTGACGCCAATCGCCGATCGGCCCAGCCCAGACCTCCGGCGGCGCTTCATAACTGCTGCGAACTACCGCGACGAATTTCCCGTCCTTTGCGAGCGCGAAATCTGGAAAATTTCCGAAAGCATGAAAGCTCTCCGGCCCTTTCCAAATTGTGCGCATGGAATTGTCGGCCACGCTCAATTCCGAGATCGCGCCTCCGCCACCGATATACTCGGTGAAAAGAATTCGATCCGGCGCCTGCCAGAAAATTGAACTAACCGAGCTCTTGCGGCCGGGCGTGCGATTTACTGCGTTGCCGCCATTGGCTGAAATCGTAAACAAATCGCCGCCGTGAAATCCTTCATCGCTCATCAAGCCTTCGATGAACGCGATCGATTTCCGATCCGGCGACCAGCGCGGAACGGCGACCTGGAGCGACGGCTTATAGATTGACGTGGCGTTGCCCTTCTCGATGTCGATCTTGTAGATCTGCGCGATCCACCAATTGTTGTCACCCGGCCCCGGGGCTGCGGTTGCGACAAACATTTTGTCGTCGGGCGACCAGTCGAAATCGTAAATGTGGAGGTCCGGTGGCGAGATCTGACGGAGCTGCCCAGTCGCGACGTCGAGAAGGGCGATGCGCTGGTTGTGGATGGCTTTATCGATAACGCCGGTCGTCGGTGGGGCGGCCAGGAGCGGCCCGCCGCCGCCAGCGCCCTCTATATATAAGAAGGCAATTTGCTTCCCATCGTGCGACCAACGCGGGCGCGCCGCATACCCCTTCAGATTTGTCAGCTTTTTCGCTCCCGAACCATCAGCGGCAACCATCCACGGTTGTTTCTGATCGCCATTTTCACCAGCGCTTGAGAAAAATACGAGCGTCTTGGAATCAGGCGACCACGCCGGATCGGCATCGGTCCTTTCGCTGGCTACCCCAAGGTTAACCAATGCCGCGGTCGCATCCGGCGATGTCCCGCGAATGTATGTCTGCTTCGTTGTTGTCGCGGCCGTCGATTGCACCCAGGCGACATTTTTTCCGTCGGGCGAAAGCGCAATGTCGCCGTAAAGGACGGTTTTACCCAATTGTTCGGTGAGCTGCATGTTCTGAGCTGTTAACAGTGCCGGAAACAAACACGCCAGAAAAAAATGCTTCATCGACCGAGCAAGGAGATTGAAGCTAGGAGCTGGGAGTTGGAAAATTGCGGTCATAGGGAATAATGTTGTCCCACTCGTCGGCGGATGAGCGGGCGACAAAGGCGACGACAGGTTCGGTGTCGCTCATGTTGAAGACTTCGTGGGGCACGCCGGGTTTGATGTAAATGAAATCGCCGGCTTCGTTCTCCAGGACTCTCTTGCATCCGTCCCCGAACTCGTGGCGGACTTTTCCTTCGATGATGTAAAGGATCACTTCAAAGCCGACATGAATGTGGGCGTAAGCCACACCGCCCGGCGGGATGGTGGCGATGTTGGCCGAGAGTTTCTTCGTACCGACGTTTTTGGACGACATGCCTTGTTTATAATGAATCCCATTCCAATCGCGGCGGGCGCCGCCGCCACGAATTGTCAAAATGCCATCGTGATCTTCCACCGCACTGAGTTCGATCTTGTCTTTCATAAGAAGTTGAGAGGTTGAGTTGATGAGAGGTGAGTTGTTAGGCGTGTGCTGTCTTTCTCGCCGGAAGAAGGTTATTTACCAGTGCGTTGGTTGTTTTCTCCAATACAATTCCCCACGCGCTCAGGACCGCTGCCGTGATTAGAAAGACGCAGAGAAAAATCCAGATTGGTTGCGGTCGAATGCGAAGCCCAAGCCAGATGACGTAGGGCTGATGAATGAGATAGAGGCCGTAGGAATAAACGCCGACCAGACTGATGATTTTGTCGAGACCGGCGGCGCGCGAGATCAATCCAGACACGCCGACGATTGCAAGAAAACAACACGCGCCCGTTCCTAAATCGCAGAAGACATAAGCGATGCCGTTGTCATAAAGCTTCAGCGCGAGCGGATACAAAATCAGGCCGGCGATGAGTCCGGGGCCGCGCAAAAGGAACCATTCCACGCGCGACGCTTGCCGCGCCGTAGCCTCGCGAAGGCGGGTCGATCCATTCGACTCGCTGCGCTCGCTCAGGACAGGCCTTGTGTGCCACATTCCAAGCGCCATTCCCAAAGCGAATTCAGGCAGGCGACAAATCGCGAAGCCGCCGAGGATCCACAGCCCGTCTTGCGGATAAACATCGAGCATCAGATAGCGCACGAAAAATCCGAGGGCGCACGTGATTAGCAAAAAGATCCACGTCCCGAATTTTCTCGCCGCCCAAAAGAGCAGGGGAAAGATCAAGTAGAACTGAATCAACATCGAGAAGTACCACCAGGCGGCGTTGAGGTACATGAAGTTCATCGAGATATCGATAAAGCGGAGACCCAGTAGACTGAGAATGATCCGGCTATCGACCGGCTCTAGTCGCGCGACGAAAGGCGAAACAAGATAAACGATGTGTGCCACCCAATATATCGGATAAAGCCTAACGAATCGCGCGCCGTACCATGCACCCCAGGCGACGTGGCCTGATTCGGCGCGGCCCATGGTCGATTGCATCAGCGTCCAGCCGCTTAGAATGATGAACGCACCGACGGCATGGAAACCGAGGCCGGAAATCTGCCACCATTCGCTGCGCAAGATCGACATCGTGCCCGCGAGCGTACCGCTCCAGTCGTTAGGCGGAAGCTGGTAGTGCTCGAAGACAGTGCGGAAGAAATGAAAATAGACGACGAAGAGAATCGCGAGCCCTTTTGAGATATCCAGCCACTGAAGTCGTCTCATCGCCGGCGCCAAGGAAAGCAAGAATTCGGAGATTAAGACAGAATTAACAGACTTCGTTTCAGAATCGCCGAGACAGCTTTGTTTTTGCGTGAGTTTGCCCAAGACCAATTGTATAGGCTTACGGTCGATGAAAGCCGGCGGCGGATCGAAATCATCACGGAGTTTCGGGGCGTTCGTTCGCGCGGAATATCCATTTTTTATCGGGCTCGCGACTGCCGTGATCTTTCTGGCGTTGGGAAGCCAAGTTTTGGAGGACGTAGCGCACCCTTATCTTTTGACCGCGATTTTCGTTATTTTGCTGGCGGCGGTTCTTTGGTCTGCGGTGTCGGTTGTGCGCCACGCCGATTGTCTCGCGATAAAGTGCGGCGAACCGTACGGGACGCTCATTCTCACGCTTTCCGCGATCAGTATTGAAGTCATGATGATTTCCGCGGCGATGCTCCACGGCGCGAACAACCCGACCCTCGCTCGGGACATGATGTTCGGAGTCATGATGATTGCGCTCAATGGTCTGGTGGGATTTTCGCTTCTGTTAGGCGGATTGCGTCACCACGAGCAAAATTACAATCTGCAAGGAGCGAGTGCATATCTGAACACGATCATGGCGCTGGCCGTCCTTGGATTGGTTCTGCCCAACTTTACAACTTCGCTTTCTGGTCCGCGGTTCTCATCGGTGCAGGAGATATTTCTCGTCGTTACGTCCCTGAGCCTTTACTTGATTTTTCTTTTCACTCAGACCGGACGACACCGCCAATATTTCAAGGAGGCGGCAGGTGCGCCGGTCGCAACTGGGGCCGGCGGGCATCCTTCTCCATCGCATTTCAAGTCCACTGGTTTCCACACGGCCATGTTGTTTCTCTACCTGATTGTGGTTGTGATTTTGGCGGAGAAGTTCGCAATTCCGCTCGACAATTGCATCGAACGTTTTGGAATGCCGCAGGCGTTCGGCGGCGCGATCGTCGCGGGATTGGTCCTGGCGCCGGAAGCGATGAGCGCGATCAAAGCCGCGACCAGAAATCAATTGCAACGCTCAGTCAACATTCTCCACGGGTCGGTGCTGGCGTCGATTGGTCTGACGATTCCCGCGGTGCTGATCATTGGCATGACGACACACCGCTCGGTCATTCTCGGAATCGAAGGCGGCAATCTTCCGCTGCTGGTCCTTACTTTAGGTGCGAGCATCGTAACGTTCGCCAGCGGCAAGACCAACGTCTTGCAGGGCTGCATCCACTTGGTGCTGTTTGCCGTTTTCTTACTACTGATCTTTTGTCCATGACTGTCCGAGGTGCGAGCCGGACTAGCGTTGGACTGGCATTAAACTGACGAGGCCGGTCTCTTCTCTGTGACGACCAGGAAGATGCCGCCGAGCACGGCGATGGATGCGATCACATAACGCAACGTAATCGGTTCGCCGAGCAAAAGAATTCCACCAGTGGCGGCGAGGACCGGAACCGGCCAAGGCAGCGTACCAGATCACATAACCGAGTCCGGAAGTGATCGCCCCGGAAATGACAGCGTAAATGACGCCTAACGAATCGAGATGCATTTTCGGCAGCATGATGACACTGACCAGCGCCGCGAATGGAACGGCGCGCAGAAAATTTCCGGAGGTGGCGGCGATGGGGTCGCCGGCCGTTTTTCCGCGCAATGAATAAACGCCCCATGCCACGCCGGCGCTCAGCATCAGGATCGAGCCGATCAATGGCGGAGCAGAAAGTCCAGGCAATACGAGCAAGACAAGTCCGGCAACGGCAACGACTAGACCGGCAATCTGAATTGGATCCAGTCGTTCGCCTTTGCCAAAACCCCACAAAATCATTGTTGCTTGGACCGCGCCGAATAAAAGCAACGCTCCCGTTCCGGCAGAAAGAGTATTGTAGGCAAACGAAAATGCCGCGGCGTACGCAAAAAGCGCGAGCGCTGAAATCCAATTGCCGCTGCTCTGCGATGTCGTCCTTCGCGTCGTCAGAATCAGCCAAAGCGCGGCCGCACCGGAGAAAATGCGAACGAACGTAAAACTGGCGGCGTCGATACTGGTCTCCTTCAAGGCCGCTCGGCAAAGCAGCGAGTTGCTCGCGAACGCGATCATTGCCAGCAGCGTGAGGGTGAAGACGCGTGTCTTCATGGAAATCAAAACGGAGAAGTCACCGATTAGTGGGATCGGTGTCGAACTTCGGTTTGTTGGACGAAACTTTCTTGTAAGTGCCTTCGGCGCTGACGTTGTTTCCAAACCCGCACGTGCCAGTTTGAGTCACGACAAGCTTTCCACGCGTGAACTTGAGCGTGATCTTGCATTCGTCTTCGGCCCCTTCGGGTTTGAAGACTGCGGTGTCGCCCTCAATGCGCGCAATGCCGCTGCCCTGGCCTTCGTTGGCCGTCGGACCCTGCGGCGATTGGTATTCGTAGGTCCCGGAGAATTCGATTTGAAGCCGTTGCTGGCCAAGCGCCCAAATTTTGAATTCGCCGCCTTTCATTTTCCAAGTGCCGTTAACCTGGGCCGCGGTGACTTCGCTTGACGCTGCTGCGCCGGAGATCGCAAACAAAACGATTGGTAAGAACAGGAGGAGATATTTTTTCATCTTCTCAATCGGGAACGGGTTCGAATCCAGCAAACATTTCCTCCGCTTCCGCGAGCGATTTGAGCGGCACGCAGTCGCAAAGCGCGAAGAATTTATTCCACATCGCCAGCACGTTGAGGTTTTTGTGTGCGGCATCGATCGCCTCCCGCGATTTCCATTCCGACACTTCGATGATGGTGCCATCGCTCGCGCGCATGATCGTGGGAGCGCGATCGGTCACCAGTCCTTCCTTGCGCAAAGTCGGCACGCGGCCTCGCACGAGATCGACCAGCTCGTTTTCCTTACCCGGCTTCGGCCGATAGGCGACGATGACGACAACGCCACTCATTGATTAGGCGGCTGATGCGCTATCGCCCGGCGCGAGGAGATGGCCGAAGAATCGCCCGGCGAGCAGAAAAGTAACACCGGCGGTCCCAGCCAGCGTCGCATGCAGCAACCAAAATTGGGTGGCCGGCATTTTTTCGAGAAAGCCGCCGATCCAGCCGACGAGATTGTTTCCGGCAAAAAAAGCCAAGTAGTAAATTCCAATAATGGTGGCGGACAATGCGGCCGGCGCGACCCGCGCATAAAGAGCAAGCGAAACCGGAAAGACATTGGCAAACCCGGCGCTGTTCAAGACGTGAAACGCAATGAGCCAGCCGATTGATACCTTTCCTCCGGAAGTAGCGGCGATCGCGGCGCCGATCACGAGTGAGAGCATGCCGGTCACAGCGATCAGGCTGCCAATCGCGATCTTAGTGATCTCCGCCGGTTCGGGAAATTTTTTCGACCAAATGCGCCAGAATATGACGGCGATGAAAAGAAAACTGACTGAGACGATCGAATCGAGCGTGATCAACCACGTTGTCGGCATTTTCTTTCCGAAGAACATGAGATCGGCGTGGTCCTGGGCCCAGACCAGATAAGCGTTGAAGATTTGCTGGTTCGGAATGATCGCGATCGTCAGGAACGGCAAAAGCACAATCAGCACGGCGATTGCGATCTTGTCGCGGCGCGTCAGTTTCGTTTTGGCGGTGTGATTCGCGCTCGCTTCTTTTTCTTCGACAACGGGCGAGTCTGGCGGCAGATATTTCCGGCCTGACAAATAGATGGTGAGCCCAATCAGCATTCCCCCGCCGGCGGCGCCGAACCCCCAATGCCATCCCACTTTTTCGCCGAGCGTTCCGGCGATCAGCGGGGCCGCGATGACTCCGCCATTGATGAAGATGTAATAAATCTGAAACGCGTCCGCGCGGCGGTTGTCGCCGGTGGGGTAAAGCGCGCCGACCTGGCTGGCAAGATTGCCCTTGAAACAACCGACCCCGGTGAGCAGACAAGTCAGCGCGATGAGAAACGTCACATCGAATGCCATCAGAAAATGGCCGACGGCCATGAGCGACGCGCCGATTGTAATTGTAAAAGTGCGGCCAAGCCAACGATCCGCGATTAAGCCGCCGACGATCGGTGTCAGATAGACCAGACCGGTGTAGAGGCCAAAGATGGTTGACGCGAGCGGTTGCACATCGAGCGGCCCGCGAAAACTCTCAATCAGATGACGAAATGGTCCGAAGCCCGCGATATGCTCGATGTGTGGGGGATGCAACAGCCGATTGACCATGTAAAGGACGAGGAGCGCCTGCATTCCGTAGTAGGAGAAACGTTCCCAGGCTTCGGCAAAAGCGATGTAGGCGAGACCGCGCGGGTGCCCGATAAAACTGCGGTCCTCAGGATTCTGCACGAAGGAAAGTAAAAATTAGAAATTAGAAATTAGAAAGTAGAAAGGAGAAACTCGCAGAGAAATGGTTGTCGTGATTTGGGGCGTGGCGGGAGTTGGCAAAACGACCATTGGGCAACTACTCGCCAGAGAACTCGGCTGGAAATTTTCCGAGGCGGACGATTTTCATCCGCAGGCGAACATCGACAAAATGCGAAGCGGCATTCCGCTGACAGATGAAGATCGACAACCATGGCTGGAAGAACTGCGCGACGCGATTAAGCAAGCGCTGGCGGCAAATGAGGACATGATCCTGGCCTGCTCTGTCTTGAAGAAGAAGTATCGTGATCGCCTAAAGGTCAGCGACCAAGTGAGATTCGTTTTTTTGCGCGGCGATCGGAAGCGGATCCGCAAGCAACTTCGTCAGCGTCGTGGACATTTTATGAATCCGAACTTGCTCGAGAGCCAGTTCGCCGATTTGGAAGAGCCGATGCCGGCCGAAGATGTGCTCGCGCTTGAGGTCGGTGGCGAGCCGCGCGAATTGGTTAAGCAAATCAAGTCTAGTTTACGTCAACGCGCTCGATGATAAGTTTCGGCAAATGAAAAAACTTCCAGCAATCAAAGAACGGACAAGGATTCAATCACCGACCCTCACGCCGCAAGCCTTGGCGTGGAATGGAAAACAACTTTGGCTCAGCTCGCGTGACCTTGGCTTTCTTTACAAGCTCAATGCTAACGGATCCAAGATTCTCGAAGAGATCGATCCGCCGGGAGTGATCTGGGCCGCAGTGGCGACGAACGGTGCAATGCATTTGACTGTCGGCAAAGGAACGAATGACGACCGCTACGTTTATCGCTACGACTCAAAGAACGGCTTCGCCAAGCTCTTCGCCTGTCCGGATTTCACCGGCTCGTATCTGAGTCATGACGGCAAGAACCTTTACCTGAGTCAATGGTACGAGCAGCGCATTCTAAAGCTGGACGACACCGGAAATGTTGTTGGAAAAATCGATGTTGGCGCGGAAATCTGCGGACATGTGTTTGCCAATGGCGAGCTCTATGTGTTACGAGGAACTGAGAACGTGCCGAGACCCCCATACGCCGGAGGCCGACCGACACCGGCTCAATTCAAAAGTGGAGCGAAGCCAGGAGAAGAGCGGTGGTGGATTGCGCGGCTCAATCTGCGCGAAGAAACTCCAGAGGTAAAGGATCTCGCTGTCGTCCCATTCGCGGCGCGCTCGCTAACTTTTGACGGGGAACATTTCTGGGCGAATCATCGGGCTGCGAACGAAACCGTCGCGTTCGATCTTCCGAATTAGCTCGAGTTACGGCCGCACAATTCCGGCGAAGCTTTCTCGATATCGCCAAAGTAGGAACAGCTCGAGCAAGGTGACGACAAGCGCCGGTGGAAAACCTTCCGGCGCCATCAGAAGGTGGAACGCCCAGATGTTGAAAATCATTGCTGCGAGAATGGTGAGACCGAGCGGAACGAAGCGGCCGATGAGCAAAAGCAAACCGGCGATCAGTTGCATCCCGCCGATCACGTAAACGTAGCCGCTCTCAAAAAACGCTTTCAAATAGAGTCCGGCGACGCCTTGCGGTAGCGGAGGCATTGGAATGAAATGGAGAAACGCGTTCGAACCGAACACGACAAAAATTAATCCGAGAAGAACGCGGGCGATGATTGTTAAAATTTTCATGGCGAGGAATCGTGCATTGCTGACTGCGAATTTCCAATCACGAAGTTTTTCACGACCGCGAAATAAATCTGCGTGAAACCGCGGCGAGTGCGGCGCATGATTCCCGAATATGCGCATCAGTGAGATGAATTGGATGATGGTGGAGGAATATTTGAAACGGGACGATCGTTGCGTATTACCGCTCGGGAGCACCGAACAACACGCCTATCTCAGTCTTAGCGTGGACAGTATTTTAGCGGAACGGCTCGCGACCGAGGTTGCCGCGCAGGCCGGCGTTCCGGTGTTTCCGGTTGTCGCCTACGGGATCACGCCATATTTCCGCACCTTCCCGGGAACGATCACGCTGCGGGTGCAAACCTACATGTCGATCGTCCGCGACATTCTCGATGCGTTGGCCGAGCACGGGTTCAAACGCATTCTGATCGTCAACGGGCACGGCGGAAACACGCCGGCGCAGGGACTGGTTGGCGAATGGATCGCGGACCACCCCGGCACGCGAGTGAAATTTCACAATTGGTGGAACGCGCCGAAAACCTGGGCACAGGTGGAGGCGATCGATCCAGTGGCGTCGCACGCTTCCTGGATGGAGAATTTTCCGTGGACCCGGCTGGAAAAAGTCACAATGCATAAGACAATTCGAGTTGGAACACGAATTTGAGATATGAAAAGTGTCAGACGACTTAGGGTAAAATGGTTCGTTTTGATGATGTCGATCGTCATGATCGGCACAGGGAGCGCGCAGGCCGAACCCGGTCCGTTCGACAATTTCTTCCACAGATTGAGACGCGCGTTGGGCGAGCCGGAGCACAAATCAGCCCGTCGAAGCAGTCATAAACAGACTGACGAAACAACAAATCCTTCGAGCGAGAGATCGACTACTCCTGCTCCCGCCGCGACTAGCGATGCCGGGGCACCACCGAGCGAACGCAACACTCGAACGGCCACGCGAGCAACTTCTAAGAAAGGAGATGATCTTCGCTACGGCACGCCGGTGCCGGGTAAGACAGGTTTTGTGACGAGTCCGTTCTCGCCAACCGCCGGTTACATCGACGTCCGCGGTTTTGCTCCCGGCACTCCGGTGAAAGATCCTTACACTGGCAAGATTTTTCTGACGCCCTGACTAGCCGCCTTCGCCAACCAGCCTTCGCGTAAAGCTACGGCGTGTCGAGAGGCTACGGCGGGCCAGGGACAGGTTGGAAATTTCTCGCGGCGGCGTAAGCTCGGAGCACTTTAATGCCGAAATATCTCGTCGTCAGCACCAGCGGAAATCCTGACAGCAACAGTCGTCGCATGGGGCGGGTCGCATTCGCGCATTTACAAAGGCGAAAAATCGACTGCACCTGGATCGACATCAGCGAAATGGACCTGCCGCTGTGCGACGCGGATAAATGTTACCTCAACGCCAACGCGCAGAAGTTGAACAAGGCGGTCGAAACGGCGGACGGAATTCTGATTGCCGCGCCGGTTTATAATTACGACGTCGCAGCTGCGGCCAAGAATATGATCGAGCTGACCGGCAGCTCGTGGGAAGAAAAGGTGGTTGGATTTCTATGCTCTGCCGGCGGAACAAGCAGTTACATGGCGGTGATGGCTTATGCCAACAGTCTCATGCTCGATTTTCGAACGGTGATTATTCCGCGATTCGTTTATGCGACCGGTGATGCGTTCAAAGGCGACGAGATCATCGACAAAAAAGTCCTTACTCGCATCGAGCAGGCCGCGGACGAACTGGTTCGCTTCACCCAGGCTTTGCGCGGCTGAGCCGTGTTCAAACAGCATCGGCCGGTCCGAATGAAGTGATCTAGTTTCTCCCGAAGACGTCGCGCAGTTCGTCTTTCGCGCGCTCGAGCGTTTGCTTCCGGTTTTTCGGAAGATTTTTCCCGGCGCGGTTGATGTAGAAATTCAACATCGACATGGCCGATTGATACGGCTTGGCTTTGCGCCGTTTGCTGTGTTCAGCCGAGCGTTTCAATGAAAGCGCGATTTTTCGTGGACTCCTTGATCTAAAAACTTTCGGCTCCAGATCCAACGCGTTGCTGTGCTTGGTGACTCGCGCTGACCAGCGCATGCTCTTACTGGATCGCTTTTTCGTCGCACTCATTCGTTTACAAAGGAATGAACAAGGTCTCCATTGTTTTTACCCTTTCGGGAACCAGCTCCGAATTTCTTCAGGAGTCAGTGGAAACCTTGCCAGTATTATTTCGCGGTCGGATTTCCCGGTGCGCGTATTTTATTCAGTCGTCCGCACTCAACGTAAAAAAGGTAGCAAGGCATTCATTATCCGTATCCTGGTGAGAGACTGGATTCCGCTGTGCGGAAAGTAACGAAAGCCTTGCCTAATCCTTGTTTGTATGTCGCGACGATCGTGCGCGTAATTTTTTTGGCTAGAGCGTTTTTACGATTCGCGTTGCGGAATTGTTAACTCGCCACTCCGGCGAGACCGAGCCGCGGGGCGTCTGCTTTGAGCGCGGCGATCACGTTGGTGATGACTTCGTCCAGCGGCATGCCTAATTCCTCGGCCCCGCGCACGATGTCTTCGCGATTGACCGCGCGGGCAAAGGCCTTGTCCTTCATCTTCTTTTTGACTGCGGCAAGATCGACATCGTGAATGCTCTTTGTTGGCCTAACGAGCGCGACGGCGACGACGAAACTGCTCAGCTCATCCACCGCCCGGAGCGTTTTCTCCAATGCCGTCTCCGGAGAAACGCCTGAGTAATCGGCGTGGGAAAGAATCGCGCGACAAACTTCTTCGCTCCAGCCGTTGTCGCGCAGCCACGCGACGCCGACAAACGGATGGCCTTCGGTCGAGCTGCGTTCCAAGTTCGGGTGCCGTTCGTAATCCATGTCGTGCAACAAACCGACTGCTTCCCAAAGATCGACATCTTCGCCGCGTAATTGCGCGAAATGTTTCATCGAATCGGCGACGGCATAGCAATGCTTTCGCAAACTTTCGGATTGGACCCATTCCTGGAGAATAGCGAGAGCGCGATCAGCCTGCGGCATGGACAAGAAATTAAAAAGGAGGACAGGAAAGCAAAGCCTTAACTTTTCAAGTCTCGAACGTTACGTTAGGTTAATCGACAATGTCGTGCGCAAAAATCGATCCGGCGCTGCACCAGGCGCATAAGCCATCCTGGATCAAAGTCCGTTTACCGTCGAACCCGGTTTTCTTTTCGACTAAGGCGCTGATTTCAGACCTGCGGCTGCACACGGTTTGTGAAAGCGCGCAATGTCCGAATCGCTGGGAATGCTGGAGCCAGGGGACCGCGACGTTCATGATCGCCGGGGATCGTTGTACGCGCGCGTGCGGATTTTGCGCGGTGACAACGGCGAAACCGTTTGCCTTGGAGGAAGACGAGCCGCAACGCGTCGCCGAAGCGGTCATGCGAATGAAGTTAAAACATGTCGTAATCACTGCCGTCGCCCGCGACGATTTGAAAGACGGCGGTGCGAATCATTTCGCACGAGTGATCGCTGCGATCCAAAAAATGGATTCGTCCATTATCATCGAAGTGCTCGTCCCTGATTTCCATGCCGATGATTCGTGCATCCAGACGGTCCTCGATGCTCGCCCCGACATTTATAACCACAACATGGAAACAGTGGAGCGGCTCACGCCGGTGGTGCGCTCGCGGGCGAAGTATCGAACGTCGTTGCAAGTATTGCGACGCGCGAAGGCACTTTCGTCCTGCGGCCGCGGGATTGTCACGAAAAGTGGGATCATGCTCGGCCTCGGCGAAACCGAGCCGGAGATTTTTCAAACAATGGACGATTTGCGCGAAGTCGGCTGCCAGGTTCTGACGATGGGTCAGTATCTGCGTCCAACGCCAAATCATTTGCCAGTAGTCGAATTCGTCACGCCAGAACAATTCGATCTCTACGGCGAGATCGCGCGAAAAAAAGGATTCGAGCACGTCGCGTCGGGTCCGCTCGTGCGCAGCTCCTATCACGCGGCCGACTTTCATCCAGTTGTCCGCTGAGAATGGAGGCGTCGAAAACTGCGGCGGTCATTCCCGCTTATAACGAAGAGAAGCACATCGGCGACGTCGTCCGGCGAACCCGCCAGAAACTGGACGATGTTCTGGTGGTCGATGACGGCTCGCGAGATAAGACTGCAGATCGCGCGCGCGAAGCCGGCGCGAAAGTGATCGTTCATCCCCAAAATCGTGGCAAAGGCGAGACGATTAAAACCGGATTGCGTCATTGGTTGGAACGACAAACCGATTTCATAATCATCCTCGACTCGGATGGCCAACATCGACCGGAAGAGATCGATCGTTTCGTTGCGGCCGCGCTTTCGGCGGACGAGCCGAAACTCATTCTTGGCAACCGGATGAACGACGTTTCGTCAATGCCGCGCCTGCGACGGATCGTTAATCGCTGGATGAGCGAACGGATCAGTGCGGTTTGCGGTCAGGAAATTCCGGACACGCAGTGTGGGTTTCGAATGTTACATCGACAATTAATTCCCGAATTGCTCGGCGGCGCGGCGCGTTTCGACTACGAAACCGAAATGCTGATCGTCGCCAGCCGGAAAGGTTTCCGGATCGACTCGGTGCCGATCAGCACGGTTTATTCGGATGAAGTGAGTAGCATTCATCCCGTCCGCGACACGCTGCGCTTTTTTAAACTGATGCGGCGCTATCGCCGACTGTAGGACGGGCGCTCCGCCTGCCGTTTCCAATGGCAAGCGATGCGCTTGCCCTACAATTTCTCAGGGAGATTTGCAAACTACGGTTTTTTCGCCGGGAGTGGCTTGGTGCTTTTGATGATCTCGTCTTCCGGCGTGAGCTTGGGCGCTTTTCCGCTGAAAATCACACGGTTCGGTTTTTCGGCGAGCGAATCGATCAACGCTTTGGCGTGCGTGGTAACCACTTTCAGATTCAACAAAATCACATGCAGCTCTTTCATCTGTTCCTGAATCGATTTGTCGGTCGTGGTGATGAATGTGTCAGCGGTGCCGAAGAGGTGGTCGGCGCCTTTCGAAACGCTCTCCAGGTTCTTGATCACGTTCTGCAAATTATCGACGTCGATTTTTAATGAATCGGCCAGCGGCCCGAGCTTGGGCATGAAGTCGCCGAGATCACCATGTAAATCAGTCACGGTCAGGTTGAGATTGTCCAACAGCTTGTTTGCGTTTTCGAAAAGCGGTCCGGCCGCGGCGGTGATTTGTTCGATTCCGTAAGCGGGATGTCCTTCGATCGCCGCGTTGTTGGCCAGCGTTTTCCCGCCTGGCGTGCCAGCGGAGAGTGCGACAAATTTCGGCGCGAGCAAAGTGTCTGCGCTCAGTGTCGCGGTTACA
>WNFW01001256.1_pt1 | contig 17304 bp, 21 predicted proteins | sample 5400131 | NCBI WGS metagenome assembly WNFW01 (sample SAMN13153362, study PRJNA577476) | soil metagenome | isolation source: 20 cm soil or saprolite under grassland replicate 1 | place: USA:California | collected 2016-06-15 | reverse complement strand
AGGTGAACATTGGTGTATCTCTTAAGGTATATCTACTTGCTTCTGTCTCGCGTAGTTGTTGTACCAGATCAAGAAAATCACTGACAACATCCGTTTCAAATGCCACAACAAACTCCTGATCATCCAGGCCAAAGGAATAAGTGGTATTCAACGAAACTGTTGGAAAGGTCAAACCGACGCGAATATGTTCGTTCATCATGCGTTTTCGGTCTTCCAACGGTAATGCATACCATGCGCGTGTCTTCACAAAGGGGTAGACAAAGAGGTACTTTTTATCCTCAGGCGTAATGACAAGGCGCGGATCATGATTCTTCAAAAATTGCGAGCAATTGCTGTTTTCCCTGCTGGCGCGTCTCCAACTGGAGCAATTGCCATTGGGGATCAAGTTTATAGAATGTAAAGCGCACCAACTGGCGAGGTTGCTTCAACTTAGGATTAGAAGGCTGTTGTTCAGACTGTACTGTTGTTGTTTGTGATGTTTGAATTGTTTGTTCTGTCATACTTTTCCCTCATTTCGAATAATTGCCTCTACCAGGCCAGCTATCGTATAAACCTGTGCTTCGATATGTACTTTTAGACCACATTCACGCGCAGTCTGCGATGTAATTGGGCCAATACAAGCTATTTTTGGCCTTGCAAACTCTACCGTACGTTGTATAAACGTTTCGGAGAAGCTACCGATCTGCACAGTTAGCCATTGCATAAAGTTCCTAACCGTTGATGAACTGGTAAACGTGATTATATCTAACTCCTGAGCTTCTAGTTGGCGCAGGATCCTTTGCCCCTGTTCATTATCTTTGTCAACCCCTACAGTTCGATATGCTGCTACCACATCAACTTCTACACCTACTCTGTGTAGTTCATGAACCAGCACATTACGTGCTTCTGCGGCACGAGCCAACAACAACCTTTTTCCTACCAGCTGTTCTCCCTGCTTGAAAGCATCATCAATCAATGCAGAGAAAACAGCCTCAGCAATATATGTAGCTGGGACAAGATCAACCTCGACTCCATACTTTCGCAATGTGCTGGCAGTTGCCGGGCCAATCGCTGCTATACGCACTTCGCCAATAGATTTCACATGATACCCCAACCTGTTCATGCGTTCGAAACAGATTTGTACTCCATTGGCACTTGTGAATACCAACCAATCGTACCAATTTGCTTCACACAGACGCTTCAAGGCATTATCCAAAGGCTCCCAATCCTCAGGAGCGATGATACGTATTGTCGGGAACTCCACGGATGTGGCTCCAAGTACGCTCAACTGAGAACTAAAAGTGCCTGCCTGCTCGTGCGTACGAGTATTGAGAATGCGCAGACCTTCTAAAGGTAAGCTTTTCATTGTTTGTTCAAGCATTTTGACGACCTTGAAACTGCATTTCGTCTAACGTTTTGATAATCTCCGCAGCTCCCTCTGTTAACGCCTGATCAGCCAGTTGCAACCCCAGGTGTTCGGCACTTTCGATATGAGTTTCAGAGGTCCAGGGAATAGAACCCTGTACTCGTACCTTGCGTTGACCATCCAGGCTAATCACTAATCCTTTTAAAATGAGTTCATCACCTACTATTTCTCCATGGGCTGCAACTGGAAGTGAGCAACCTACACCAAACCGACGCATAAACATTCGTTCAGCGCTCGTGGTCAAATGCGTGACTTTATTCTTGAGAGGAGCTATCAGCGTTTGTATCTCTGGATCTTTACGGCACTCCAACGCCAACGCACCCTGCCCTGGTGCAGGCATCATTAAATCTATTGACAGGTAGTTTATTCTATGAGCTAATTGTTCACGCTTACCCAATCTATGCAATCCGGCTGCGGCCAGCACAATTCCGTCATAATCTCCAGCATCCAGCTTACGCAAGCGTGTATCTACGTTCCCTCTTATTGGTATGATCACCGATTCCGGGAAAAGCGCTCGAATTTGCGCAGATCTCCTCAAACTACATGTGCCTATACGTTGGTATTGTGAGTGCCCTGATCCAAACCACGATCCCAGGTCACTCTGGCTATTCGTTATAAGCACATCCCTGACATCCTCGCGTGTACCGACCACACATACGCATAATCCCTCAGGTTGAGTGGTAGGCAAATCTTTCAGGCTATGGACAGCGAGGTCAATATTTTTCTGCAATAGAGCATGCTCTATCTCCATTACAAAAACTCCATCACCTCCCACCTGAGTTAATGGAACGCCTGATTTCGTATCACCTGTCGTTTGAATTCGCTTGATTATTATTTCTAATTCTGGCTCTTGCTGATGCAGATGTTCAACCACCCATTGTGTCTGTATCATAGCCAGTTTGCTTGCTCGAGTTCCTATGGTAATGCGTTTCATCCGCTTGTTCTTTCAAATCAAATAAATAATGTAATGCTTCCGTATACATGTGTTCCTGGCCCTCAGCAGTAGCCTCTTTGAGGCGCAACATCGGGGAATGTAATAACTTATTCACTATCCGTGTTGATAGTTCCTGAATTATGGCGGTTTCATGTTGTGTAAGATCAGGCAATCGTTGGAGCGTACGCTTCAATTCTTGTTGCCTCAACGTATCTGCATGTTGTCTCAATGCACTGATTGTTTCGACTACGTTTAGCGACCAAAGCCACCTTTTAAAGGTGCTCACTTCCTGATGTATGATCTCCTGAACCTGGTCAACTTCCTTATTCCTCAAACGAATGCCCTCGTTTACACCAATCTCCAAATCATCTAGGTTATACAGATGCACACCTGGCATATCAGCTATTGCCGGATCAATGTCCCGCGGAAGGGCAATATCAATGAGAAGGATTTGTCTTCCCGCTCGTTGCTTCATTACTTCTTGCATCATTTCAAATGTGATTATTGCGCGAGGCGCAGTTGTAGAGCTAATGACTACATCCGCTTCTACTAGAGACCCGGCAAGTTCCTTAAAAGATCGATGTTTAGCACCAAAGCGATTGGCAAGGTCAATAGCATGCAGCGGTGTTCGATTTATGATGATCAATTCTTGCGCGCCATTGTCACAGAGATGGTGGGCAGTGAGTTCGCTCATTTTTCCTGAACCTACAAGCAGAACACATGCCTTAAGAGTGGGAAATAGTTTTTTAGCCAGTTGCACAGCTACTAAACTTACAGAAGCAGCATTGCGACCGATTCCAGTTTCACTGCGAGCACGCTTGCCTGCCACAACAGCTCCGCGAAATAATGTTGATGTTATTGGTCCTGCGTAACCACCGCCCTGGGCTATTTCCAGAGCTTTCACTACCTGCCCTTGTATCTGTGACTCTCCCGGCACCAAGGAATACAGCCCACAAGCAACACCATACAAATGTGACACTGCCTGATCATCAACAAAAAGATAGCTGTGAGCTTTGAGTTCTGGAAGAGTTATTCCACTAATATCGCTCAGAATCTGCAAAAGTTGCATATGCCCTTCTTCAATTTCAGAAAAGACGGCATACATCTCAACACGGTTACATGTCGAGAGCAAAACGCATTCCTGAGCGACATTACGTATTTCGTGAAGAACCTGGGGTATCTGCCGCTGAGTACACGACAATCGTTCTCGTAATGCTATGGGCGCAGATAAGTGATCTACACCAACAAGGACTATTTGCACAAAACCTCACATAATTTACTATTTTTTGTAATCTATTGTAGATTTTAGCGGTTTTTCTGAAAGAGTCAAGAGTAATACAGGCATTTTATGAGTAAACACTGTATTTTTTATGAGGGTGAAGTATCTTTAAGTCTTCTCAAACAGTGGTGGTTGTGTTAGTATCCAAAAGTAGATACAAGAGGAGCAGATGTACATCCATGAATAGTCCAGATAAACCAGAAACAACAACTGAGTCTTTTGAGGAGTCAGACGAAGTGTCACAACCCGCACCCCACATAGATTCCAGAACAACATCAAGAACTTTCAAGTGGCAAAGTCGTGGGAGTAATTTTGACTGGACAGCGCTTGGTGTTGTTATTCTCATCGCAGCTTTTTTCGCTTTTACTGCTCGACTTCATGCGCAACCAGCAACTTCGTTTGTTCCAACAGTAGTGCTTAGTGCTACAGGCTGTGGCCTGCTTGTCACAGCTATGCGAAAATTACGTACTTCACAGGGAATTGGTTTACGAGAAGCCGCTTTGGGTGGCTTTTTCATGGCTTTGCTTCAATTTATGGTAGCTATCACCTACCCTGGCGTATTCGATACAATCAGCATTGGTCAAATAACAGGAAATGATTTTCTGATTACCTGGATATTGATTGCAGGCTTCTCAATCATCTTTTGTTTAGCAGGTGCGGCTCTAGGACACCTATCATTCGCACCTCTACGTCCTTTAGCAGCCGAATCCCCTTCACTAGATGGTGTAGAGGAAGAAATAGTGAACAATTTATCAGGACAAGAGGATGAAAATAGCACAGGCGGAATGAGTAATCACGAGGCACCAATTAAGGATTCCATTGAAAAACCATCTTCTCATAAATCAGAGCGATCAATCATCAGTTATTTGCTTATAGTTCTTCTCATTGGCCTTGCTCCCACAGTAACGGCTTATATATTTTCCGCGGCTTATGATTTCATTCTTAGCTTCAATCAATTTGTCCCAGGTCCTTATCCTACATTACGAATTCTCAGTGCACTCCTACCCTGGCAAATACCAATACCAATTGACTTGAACAGTGCTATTAAAAACATTATCATTTTCAGTCTGCTATGGCGCATTCCACTTTTCCTGGGTAATCCTACGCCCTTTGATCTTCAAGCTCTTGAGCCATACATCTTCAACGGAGCTGCATTCGCCTTGCTTCTTCTTACTATGTATCAACAAAGCACTCGAAGAGCAAATCAGTTATCTTATCCTGGATGGGTAGCATTTCTCTCTATGGAAGCAGCCCTAGGCTTGATTCTGGTATTGCCAGCGAATCTATGGATATTGAGAGGGCTGCAAGGACTCTTACAATTTCATGATATTGTTATCCCAATACGTACTATCTCAATCCTGAATCCACTTTCATTTGCTTTGAATCTTATTACTGGACCACTTGTCTGTGTAGTATTAGGGATAGCGCTGAGAATATTTCTGAGTAAAAGAACAATATAGAAAAAAAGCTATGTTGACACTTCCTGTACAATTGCAAATAGTAGATGCGACACCTGAGATGGTCTTTAGTCCAAATCCAATCATTGCTCATAATTTGCAATTATACGCAGGAGGATCTCGTGATTCATGAATAATCCAACGTTTCTCACTCTCTTTAGTCTCGTTTTTATCCTCCTCGGAATTTACAATGTGTTTTCAGGCTCTAAACGCATACGGGAAGCCTACGCACGTGGTGTCACTCTCATGTGGTACAAACAGATTAATATCCTGACAGGTATCGAATACATTCTGCTTGCACTCGTATTTATACTCAGCACGCTGGTCAGATCCACAGAGGTCCCTCCTGCGCTGACTGGAATAGTCATTCCGTTATACTTTGTATTTTTGCTTGCAGCCGCTATTCTCGCGGGACTTGTCATTCGTCAGGGCATCATAAATGCGCGCACTATTCGCGCTCAGTCTCGTTCTTCCTCAACAATCAAAAGCAACGGTACAAGCGCCATAGTGAAACAAGAGGGTACTGAGAGCGTTGAAGAAGATCACACTGCAAACCTGGAACGCCGTCGAGAGCGACGACGCAATGCTGCTGCTGCTCGTCGGCGACGAGCAGGAAAAGCTTAGAACCAACTCATAAAGAACAAGAATTTTTGATCAGGAAATCGATATCTCTCCAACTAGACGATCTCTATCCTGAACCTGTTGCCAGGCAGCCTGTACACACTGCTTTAATAACAGTATATTCGTCAATGGACCGACTCCACCAGGAGTCGGCGTAATAGCTCCAGCTACTTCGCTAACACTCGTGAAATCAATATCACCTACAATCCCCCCTCCTGGTAATTGATTGATACCAACATCAATTACAATTGCACCAGGCCGTACCATATCAGCAGTGATCATATTTGGGTGTCCAGCCGCCGCTACAAGCACATCGGCCTGCCGGGTAAAGCCTGCTAAATCAACAGTATGTGAATGACTTACCGTGACAGTAGCGTTTTTTTGCACCAGCATCATCGCAAGTGGTTTACCAACAATATTACTACGAGAAATGATGACCGCTCTTTTACCCTCAAGAGGGACCCGAATGCGTTCAAGAATCTCCATCACGGCTGCTACAGTAGCTGGCAAAAAACTTGGTAGACCAAGAAAGAGATTTCCCGCGCTGCGAGGGCTTATTCCGTCAATGTCCTTCCTGGAGCTGATTAAATCTACTACCATCTTTTGGGATAGATGCCCTGGTAAGGGCATCTGCACGATAATACCCTGAACTGATTCATCATCATTCAGCTGCATTAATATTGCTCGCAGTTCATCAGCCGAAATACGAGTAGGAAATTGATCCAGCCTTGCTTTGACACCAATTTCTGTGGCAATTCTCAAAATCGCTTTACTGTACACACCCGAAGCTGTCTCACCACCAATACGCACAATAGACAGGCCAGGTGGCCTGCCTTGCTCATGGAGATATTTCTCGATGTCCGCACGCAACTCGGCTTTTATCTCCGCACCTATCGCACGCCCATCCAGGATTTTTGCCGTCACTCTCTACCCCTTACTATATTGATGACTTGATCAACACCTACCGCAATAATTGCTAATGCTGTATTCAGGCGATTTTCTAATTCTACAGCCAATTTATCATTTTTCATTGATCGCACATTGATACGAACCATGAAAGCCGCGCCTTTGCCAGAGCATGAAGCAAGTATCGCCCCGGTTTCTACATCACTGAGTACGGTAATACTGCCTATCTCAGCAATCCTTTGGCATGACTTGATCAACGCAGCAGCATTCTCAACCACCTCAAGGGGCACTAAGGCAGCTTCGACGAGTTGTTTCTGAATCATATCTGTACGATTTTTTCGTTCTTCGTCTGTCTCACGAGGCAACTTATAACTTGCTGCGAGATTTCCATATGCCACAATATCTTCCTGCAAAAGTTGCTGAAATCTACTGCGCAGATACTCGGTCCCTTTAAGCAATTCTTCTATTTCCTGATGCACTTGAGCATTTGCCTCTTTACCTAACGTAATCCGGCAAACCATACTGGCAAGTGCAGCTCCCATTGCTCCACTCAAAGCAGCAGTTGAACCTCCACCAGGAGTAGGTTGTACAGATGCTAGATCATCCAGGTAACGTTGTATTGGTTCTTCAATGTACATATTTATCTTCCATCATTAGGTCAATATCACCCCTATCGTTGTTTATTCTTTTTTCATCAACATACTAACACACCAACAAATAACTCGTTGCGTTTTTTCGATTCTTTGATAGCAATTTAGCCAGGAACTACTGTTTCTTGGGGAATTACACTCCCAACATATGCACATTCACTAAAAAGCGCACACTGGTTGCATTTAGGGCGTTGTGCATGGCAGATTTGCCGTCCATGTTGGATAAGATTGACATGCAATGGATAGACCCATTCAGGCGGGACTATCTCATCAAAGATGTTGTGAGCCTGATCAGCACTAACTCTAGTACCGATCAGTCCCAGGCGTTTTGAGACACGGTGGACGTGTGTATCAATTGGGAAGGCCGGTCTGTCAAGGTTAAACATCAGAACGCACGCTGCTGTCTTAGGTCCAACTCCTGGAAGTTCGCGTAGATAGCGCCAGGCTTCCTTTGTCGTACGCCTGGCAAGCTCATTATAAAGAAACTCAGCGAGTGTGTTCGTTTCACCTTGTTCTTGTTGCTGCTCTGTGAGCGTATATAAGACATCCTGAATACGAACTGATTTAATAATTGCCAACCCTCCACATTTTATCGCCTCAACAATTTTATCGGTCGGCGCATCACGTACCTTTTCCCATGTAGGAAATGTTGTAACCAGTTGCTTGTAAGCACGATCAGAGTTGATATCAGAAGTATGTTGTGAAAGAATAGTGCCTACTAAACCTCCCAGCGGATCATAATCAGGATTATTCTTTGGTTCACCATACGTTCGTATAAGCAACACATAGACCCTTACCAGGTGTTTCGTTGGTCTGATCGTTATAGACATTCTAAATTCCCATCAATTGATAGTTTTATTCACTGATATTTTACTCTTAATGCCCGATCGGAGCAATAGCTCATCTTCATAGCGACCTTAACACTTTCACGTTGGGTACAAACTCTGATGTATAATTGACGTATGCTATATCTACTTGGGAGCAGTGTTAAGAAGGCAGAAAACACGTTCATGCAAGCTCCCCATATATCGAAATATCCCAAAGCTTATCGCTACCATTTTAAGGAGACTCAACAATGATAGACCTGCGCAGCGATACAGTCACATTACCAACTCCCGCAATGCGTGAAGCTATGTACCATGCCGAAGTCGGCGACGATGTCTACCATGAGGATCCAACCATCAATCGCTTACAAGAAATGGCCGCGGAACGCCTCGGAAAAGAAGCTGCAATTTACGTCCCTAGCGGTACAATGGGCAACGCTATTTCCATCCTTGCACACGCAGGTCGTGGGGAAGCAGTCATCGTTGGTAACCAGTCACACATTTATCATTATGAAGAAGGCGGTGCATCAACATTAGGGGGTTCACCAATGGTTGTTGTGCAAACAGACCAAAATGGGATGTTGGATCCCTCTGAAATACAGGCCAATATTTCCGACGGAAGCGATGAACATTCAGCTCCATCCGCTCTACTTTGTATTGAAAATACCCATAATCGCTGCGGAGGCAGCGTTTTGAGCCTGGAACAGGTCGAGCAACTTACCACCCTTGCGCATAGTCATGGTTTGATGGTACACATGGATGGCGCGCGTGTCTTCAACGCAGCCATCGCATTTGGTATCCCGGTCAACACCCTGGTTCGCACAGCAGATTCAATAATGTTCTGCCTTTCAAAAGGGCTCAGCGCGCCCGTTGGCTCTATGGTGGTTGGAAGTCGTGATTTTATCCAGAGGGCACAGCGCATGCGCAAATTGTTGGGAGGTGGAATGCGACAGGCCGGTGTTCTTGCTGCCGCTGGCATTGTCTCCTTAGAACAAATGGTGGATCGCCTTGAAGAAGATCATGAGACTAGCAAGCAGCTTGCTCTCGGTCTTGCAGACCACCCTCAGATAGATATCAATGTCGATCAGGTAAAAACAAATATGGTGATGTTTTCCGTACGCAACTCCAAACATGAACCGATGGGAGAAAAAGAAACCATGCAATTTCTGTCAAAAGTTCGTGAACATGGAGTATTAATGGGTCATATTGGTCAAGGCAAGATTCGTGCTGTCACTCATCACGGTATCAACGATAACGATATCACTACGGCGCTGATAGGTATTCGACGAGCGTTGATCGAATTACATATGTAGGGTTGGTTTCCATGTAGTACTATGGCATCCCAAATCCCCTGCCTGCAGAGAAAATAAGAAATTACGCCTCTTGAAAAGACGAAGTTTTGTGGTTATGGCTTATAATATTGGAATGAATGGTATATAAATTACACATTTCGGGTAGGAGGATTAAAACATGTACGATGACCGCTATACCCGCAGATACAACCGTAGGATGAACCGATACCGCAACCCAATGCGAGGACTCGCTACTGGCATTTTCTTCATTTTTCTGGCGTTTGCTTTTTACTTCTCAAAAAGTTTTGACTCGCACTTGTTTCTACCCATACTTTTCGCAGGATTGGCATTCTGCTGCTTGTTTGGTGCTGCGAGTTCAGGCGATCCAAGAGGTATCTATGGCGGCTTATATCCTTTCGTTTGGTTATTGGGACTGGCTCTCTGTTTCCTCATCGGCTTCTGGCCGTGGATACTTTTACCTATTGGTGTTTCAATGATTCTCGGAGCTCTCTACAATCCAATCACCACGGGACTTGCCAGTTCCGGCTTCATGGCAAATCAGCCTCCACCTCAGCAATACCAACAAACAAATCAACCTTCTCAAGCATACGAGCAGGGATATCAAGCACCTCCGCCAACGTCAGGCACTTATCAGGAAGGTGGCCAACAATATCAATATCCGCCTCAACCTAAACAACAGTATGACCTGCCGGAAACAGATTCTGCTCAACAGCAGGAGTTACCACCCCAGCAGCAATAATTTGACCCATATTCTCCAAATTCGGTAATATTATACTGTACATTCATATCGGAACCAGTTTCAAAACATTCTGAGGAGTAACACCATATGGCATTAACGAACTTTGCAGGTGTAGTTGCAGTCATTACTGGTGGTGCAAGCGGCATTGGGCTTGCCACAGCCCGGGCCCTCCACTCAAGAGGCGCACATATTGTACTTGCTGATATCAACTCATCTGGACTATCACAAGCTAGAGATCATATAAGCCAGCATAATTCGGAAGCCCAAGGTCAGATCCTTACTATAACTACTGATGTTACCAATGAGTCACAAGTAAATGAGCTTATGTTGCAGACAACCACTGCATTCGGACGTATTGATCTTGTTGTAACAAGCGCTGGTATCGGACGTGGAGGAGCTATTGACACATTCTCAGCCAGTGATATGCAAATGATGATGAATATCAATTTTATGGGCACATATCACTGTGTTCAGGCTTCATTGCCAATAATGCGTCAGCAACAATCCGGTCACTTCGTTTTCCTCAGTTCAGTAGCTGGTAAATTTGGTGTTCCATTACTCACCGCGTATTGTGCGAGCAAGTGGGCGGTGCGAGGCTTCTCTTCGGCGTTACGTGCAGAATTGCATGAAACAGGGATTGGAATCACCACCGTCTACCCTGCCTGGGTTGATACTCCTATGATTAAACAGGAGGAAAACTCCCTCAACAGGATGGATATAGTCGTCATGCTTACACCTGATCAGGTCGCATCAGATATTCTGCAAGCTGTAATAAATGATCAACGTGATCTTACTTTGGCTCCCAATCCAGATATTGCATTTATACTACAACTATACAAAGATGACCCTGACAAAGCAGAAAAGTTGCTTGGCGAAGCTCACACTCAGCGGGTGCACAATTCTGGCGAACAACGCGCCATCCGGGGTTCGCAGCAGTGAAACAAGCACGTCTTTCGCGAACTAATAGCAATTATGGCCCTGGAAGCATTGGCTGGAAGATCAATCGTGAAAGTGTGGTTTTGCTTGGAGGTGCTCGCGCAGTTTTGATGCAATTAGCTCACCCTCTCGTCGCAATGGGTGTGAGCGCGCACAGTGACTACATGACTGATCCCTTTGGACGAGCGGTACGTACATTTGTATTTGGGGAGATACTCACCTTTGGTTCACTGGAAAAAGCTCGCCAGGCAGCTCGTTCTATCAATCGCAAACATTTACATGTTCATGGTGAGTTACCAATGGATGCGGGAGTTTTCTCTAAAGGGACTAGCTTTGATGCACGCGACCCAGAATTACTTCTCTGGGTACATGCAACGCTAATCGATACATGGCTACTTTGTTACAATCTCTTCATCGGCTCTCTGACACACACAGAACAAGAGACATATTACCAGGAATCAAAAGAGGTGGCACATTTACTTGGTTTGCTCCCCGACAAGATGCCCAAAACTATAGATAACCTAAGGCAATATGTAAACGACATGGTGCATAGCGACCGACTGGTTGCTACTCCACAGGCACGGCAACTCGCTCATCAGGTACTTTTCCCCCCTGTGCATTCAATATTTAGGCCCCTGCTGCGCCTCAACTTACAGATAACTAGTGCGCTTTTGCCTCAACCGATTCGTGAGATCTATGGCATAGAATGGAATACACGTCGACAAGCTATCTTCGATTTGTCCGCTCGAGGAATGAGAGCTATTATTCCTCGGTTACCTGTATACCTTCGCGAATTACCGATAACAAGACATCTCATGAGGGAAACTACTATACACTCTACTAAGCAGGTTCAAGTGAAGTAATTCAGCTAATAGAATGAAATATTAATGCGAAACGACGCTGGAGACAAAAAATGCTAAAATAATTAACCAGCTAATGATAAAGGCAAATATCAAATGAAGCACGACACCCGAAATAGTAAAACGACGTCGCTGATTTTGAGCACTTGTGGAGATTCCATTTGTTGACATACATTTTCTCCGTTATGCAATATTTTAAACATTCTCAGGAAAATTAGAATTTGTACTAAAATCTGTACCTTTCAATAAATATAACGGTGCATGCAATACCAGTTAACATATTAAGTACGAATCGGAGAAGTGAACAAAACAAGAATGTCTTGCTACAGCCTTTTTCCTCTTTTCATTTGACATTCGTCACATTCGCAGCTGGCACGCAATTTCTCATACGTATAAATTCCTGTTTTATGCCCATCCTCCCAAACAGGTGTCAATCCGTAGCGCCCTACAGGTTGAACATTAATCAGTGTTGTCTCTTCAACGCTTAAACTTTGTCTGCTTTGCAACATGCCTGGCTGCCCACCTTCACCTGAACACCAGGCACATGGGCAGGCCCAACGAAGTGCTTCCCAACTATGAACACTTTCATGCTCATCAGTCCAGGTCAATATGAGTTGCCTTTTCTCTTCATCAAGCAGAAAAGACGTTGGCGATGGATGCTTATATTGTGACATGTATATTATTACCTTTATACTAATACATGACGAAGATTGTTCGGTTCAAATCAAAGTACGAGCTCATCTTATAAGTCTTGTTTGTAGCATTGACTCTATTATAGGCTCTCTCAATCTCAACGTCTACAACTAGCGTTTCGTGTTCTGAAGTAGTAGCATGTAGAGTGTTACTTTCACAAATGCTTCCCGTCTTACGAATTAGATCAATGTAAACTTGCCTTGAATTGCGAAATAACTTAGTGCATCAAGTTACAGATCTTGTGTTCTGAAGCAAATAGTTGCTGTCAGAACGTTTTCTCAATAAGAATTCATTAGCGCAGTTGCGAACAAGGGGAAACTCATTATGGCGATTACAATTATTGCCTCGGGTATTATCAGTCTGTTGGTTGCTACCATAGTAGTCTTGATCGCTTGTAAGATACAAGCACATTTTATACACAAGACCAATTTAGAGCATGAAGCGTGGCAACACGCACAGGAAGCTCAGCAGAATCTTTGGGAAGTAAAACAAAGAAAACAGGCCCTTGACCTGGAACAGTCGCTTAACAAACAAATACAAGAAATCCATGAAGCATGGCAACGGTGGAAATCCGATGCTACTCAACAATTGACAAAGGTGACAGTGGAACAGAAAATTGCTTCACTACCTTATATAGATGACATTCCAGTTCCATCGAATGGGTATAATAAATCGGAACAAATAGCTCCACCCAGTCAACTTTCACACCCCTTTTCATTTTTTAGAACAGATCTACGCGGTCAAGATCTATCCCGTCGATTCCTCCAACAAGCAGATTTCCGTGAAACACAACTGGAAAATGCTAATTTCTATATGACTGATCTGGCCGGAGCGAGTTTCAAGGGTGCAAACCTTTCTGGCGCTAATCTAGCCGGCGCTAATCTGAATGGTGCAGATTTACGCGATGCTATATTGACTGGCGCTAATTTGCTCGTTACAGATTTAAATGGCGCCATCCTGAATGGCGCGAATTTATTTGGTGCTCGCAATCTGACATCTGAGCAATTTAACTCAGCCATCTATAATCATGAAACACAAATCGACCTTGAACAGGATATAACTCACGCACGCATTGCCCGTGTTCCCTTTTTTGATCCGAAGCCGTCACCTGAAGCCAAACCTGTAGAATTGGACTCACCTCTTCCAACCTCACGGAACAATAGAAAGCGCAAGTGAAGTCAAATTAACCGGTTTCAAAAACCGACCAAATGAATGACAATGGCGTCTCTGTGTTCCCTCTAGTATGCTATACTACCAGCATTAGATATGCGGTTGGGTAGAAAGAAAACGCAAAGAGGACGAGTATGACAGAACAACATTTGCCACTCACAGGTAAAATCGCATTAGTAACAGGTAGCAGCCAGGGCATTGGCAGAGCAACAGCCTTACGTCTTGCGCGATCAGGCGCCGATATTGTCATTAACTATCGTAGTAAAGCAAGCACAGCAGAAGAAGTAAAAGCTTGTATTGAAGAATTGGGAAGGCGCTGCGTTACAATCCAGGCTGATGTAAGCATAGAAGAAGATGTTACTCGTCTTTTCACGAAGGCAAACGAGACCCTCGGTCCAATCGCAATTCTGATTAATAATGCAGGCACAACACGCGATAAGCTCATTCTCCAGATGTCTCTTGCTGATTTTGAGTATGTTGTAGATACGAATTTGCGCTCAACATTCCTTTGCACAAAGGCCGCTTTGAGAAACATGATGAAAGCTCGCTGGGGTCGCATCGTAAATGTTTCTTCACCAGCCGCATTACTTGGCTCAGCAGGGCAGTCAAATTACGCAGCTTCGAAAGCTGCCATTCTTGCTTTAACTCTCAGCACAGCCAGGGAAATGGCCAGTCGCAACATCACAGCCAATGCTATTGCTCCAGGCTTCATACCCACAGAACTAACCTCTACTCTTACTGAGCAACAACGTAACTTTTTGCTTGAGAACACCCCTCTTGGACGTTTTGGAGAGCCTGAAGATATCGCGGCAGCCATCAATTTCTTCTGCTCACCGGAAGCAGCCTATATCACAGGTCAGATTCTTTGCGTCGATGGTGGTATGGCAATGCGTGTTTAAAGCATAGAGAATGAAACAATGTTGGTGCTGTTTCTCTCTAAATCAGTAGTATATCTTATGTTTAGGAAGGAGAGCAGTACCTATGGGCTTGATCGAAACAGACGAAACCAACAAATTTACCTTTGAAGCATTTGCGTCACACAAATTTTACACAGAGGTCAACCAATCACTTGTTCGACATGCGCTCGCCAGTATTTCTAAGCTTCCCTCAAATGATCAATTGACGATTGTCGATATGGCCTGTGGGACTGGAGCTGTGACACGGCTCATAGCTGAAGAACTGTCAAGCCAGGAACTTCAGGCTGATATCATTGGTATTGACCCTTCAACAGAGGCCCTGCGCCGTGCGCAGAAAGGAATGGAGGAGTTACAGGCGAGAGGAATTGAGGTGAAAGCCAATTTCATCAGGGGTGAAACTTCAGATCTTCCCAAATTTGTGCAGAATGCAGATGCAGTTTTTTTCTGTAACGCTATTCACCTCCTACCCGATAAGCTCTCTGCATTCAAACTAATCTCCAGTATTCTTGCTCCAGATGGCATCTTTGCATGCAACAGTGCCTTTTACAATGGAGCCTACGTCGAGGGAACTGAACGATTCTATCGTCTATGGACACGCCGTGCTGTGGGCTGGCTACGCAGAGAGCATCCGGAAGTGCGTTTATCACGCGAAGCAAAAGCAATGGCTATGCAGCAGCTTGATCGGGAAGGATATATTTGCCTCCTCAAAGAGGGAGGCTTTTCCCGTATTGATGCTACCGAGGAAGAGGCGATGATGACAATGGACTCCTACAGAGATATAGGACAATACTGGCTCTTCATTGAGGGCGCGCTACCAGGAATTCCTTTAGCACTGGGAGCAGAAGCGCTTGGAATTTCGGCTTATGAAGCAGGTGAAGAACTGGGTTTGAAAGAGGTTCCTCGAAACTGGCTACAGATTATTGCTCACAAGATGTAATGAATCCTGATTGAAGAGATCAGAAGAATGCAACCGGAGTGCGACTCTATGTTACAATAAGAAAAGAGTCGCACTTTCGATTGTGTACACTATTATCTGGTTCACCAACATACCCGGTTAGGAGAACAGTTGCATGCAATGGGCTATCGCTACTGCTGCATTCCTCGCCTCAGCAGTTGAATTTGTAGAGGCATTTACAATTGTACTGGTTGTCGGCATAACTATTAATTGGCGAAGTTCGCTTCTTGGCGCTTTTGCGGCTGCTGCAACTCTCGCCGTTATTATTGCCACTCTTGGCGTCGCACTCGTCAAGTGGGTTCCCATCAATGATTTTCGCCTGGTAGTTGGCATCATCTTGATTCTCTTTGGCTTAAAATGGCTCAAAAAAGCCATACTTCGCTATAGCGGGCTCAAGGCTCTCCATGATGAAGAAGCAATCTTTGAGGAAACGATGGCAGAAATCCGCGCACGTGGGGAGACGGTTGCACCCCGCTTTCAGCCGTTTGGAGTTGCCTTATCCTACAAATCGGTATTACTTGAAGGGCTTGAAGTCGCGTTTATCGTCATTACCTTTGGCAGCAGCGTAACGAGCACCTCAGGTAATGGCATTGCCTCAGCAGCCATTGGGGCAACAATTGCTGGTATACTCGTAATCGCTGCAGGCGCAATAATCAGAGCACCCCTTACAAAGGTGCCCGAGAACACGCTCAAGTTTATTGTTGGCATAATGCTTACTTCCTTCGGCACATTCTGGGCTGCTGAAGGGTTTGGTTTTGAGTGGCCACTCTCTGACGCTTTTATCCCAATTATCATTGTCATCTACCTACTTGCATCATATGGCCTTGTAACATGGCTCAAATGGAACAAACAACGCAGTCTAGCTATGGAAATTACCGACAATGCGTCTGTTTCTACTGTAGAGCAAGAGGAGGTGCGCCCGTGAAAGTCATTAAGGCTATCTACAATTTTATTGTGGGTGATATGATTATTCTGGTCGGAGTCATCGTAGCGATAGTTATACTTGCCATCATTAATACCGTCAGTGCCTTGGCACCGTTACGTGTTGCAACAGGATATTTACTGATTGCAGTCGTGATTGGAGTTCTTACCGCTACGCTCTATCGTGAGGCCAGAGGTAAACGTTAGTAATCTCATCCACTAGCAAAAAGGCTGTAATGATTTTTGAAAATTTCACCGAACCTCTTGACAAACGCTGGATACAAACCTGCATTGGAGGCGGGACATTATACTACGAAGACTTCAAATTGCGCATGGCATTCGAGTCAGCTCGACAGGGACATTACACCGACGCGCAAATCGATGACTATGGTATTCTACCCAGGTCTGACTTTGCCTGGCGACCTCCACTTCGTATGAAGGTTATTGCCCGCTCATCGTTACCTGCTGAAACCGTCAAGAACAATAATGAGAACACAGGTACCTTGCGAGGCACTGCTGGTTTCGGCTTCTGGAATTATCCGTTCTCAGTAAAAGGAGATATCCTGGCGTTACCGGAGGCTGTCTGGTTTTTCTATGCTTCACCACCCTCTAATATGGCGCTTGTACCTGGCATACCTGGATGGGGCTGGAAAGCGCAGGTGGTACACACTATGCAGCCGGGTTCTCTGGTAGCTACCGTTCCACTGGCGGCAACAATTGCTTT
>WNFW01005049.1_pt1 | contig 17314 bp, 12 predicted proteins | sample 5400131 | NCBI WGS metagenome assembly WNFW01 (sample SAMN13153362, study PRJNA577476) | soil metagenome | isolation source: 20 cm soil or saprolite under grassland replicate 1 | place: USA:California | collected 2016-06-15 | reverse complement strand
TGAGGCGATGTTCTCGTGCTTCTGCAGCATCGACAATGTTTTCTCGAGCAGATCATCGAAATCGACCGAATTGGTCGCCTTCTTCTTTTTCTCGTAGCGCCCATGGACGTCGGTGATTTTTTCGAGCAGCGGCAGAAAGTAAGGGAACTTTTCGGCGAGTAGTTCTTCCAGCGCTGTCTCGGTGTTCACGACGAAACTAAAAATCTCCGCGAGCACGTCGCCTTTCGGGAAACGGATTTCCTTCGGATCAATCCCCGCGCTCGCGACCACAGTGTTGATCAAATCTTTCTGATCTTCGCGGTCCATGATCGTGAAGCCGCTGTTGTATCCGAGCGCGCTGCCGTGGCGTCGCAACATCCGGTTTCCGACGGAATGAAATGTTCCGCCCCAAAGTCCGCTCGCGTCGATTGGCAACAGGTTCGCGACCCGATCGAGCATTTGTCGCGCAGCCTTGTTCGTGAACGTGAGCAGCAAAATATTTCGCGGGTCGATTCCGTTCTCGAGCAGGTAAGCGACGCGATAGGTCAGGGTGCGTGTTTTGCCTGAACCTGCGCCGGCGATGATCAACTGCGGCCCGGGCTCGGCAGTGACAGCGGCAAGTTGCTGCCCGTTCAGCTCGGCCGCGTAATCGATGTGGATCGACGTCGATCTTGCGGCGTGCAGTGTGTATTGGCGCGACATTCATTTTACCTGTAACGGCGGTCAATCGACGTCGCAATTGTCGCCGTCAACGCACGATCACGTTGCATGAACCGGCGCGGCCGTGGTCGTCCAACGCGGTAATTTCGTAATCACCTGCTGCAGTATCCCAGCCGAGAAACTCGTCCGGTCCGGCCTGGCCGATGAACTTCTTGCCGGCAAACCAATAAACTTCGCGCACATCGGCATCGACCTTTGCTCGCAATGGAACTGTTTTCGCCGAAGCGACCACGATTTCTTTATTGGCCGGCGAAATGATCCTCGGCCTATGTCCGGTTCGGCCGGCCAATTCGCTGCCGCTGCCCGGCAAAAACGGTGGCGGAATTTTTCGCGGAACCCCTGCTTGCTCGAAGAGCCTGAGAAATTCGCCCGGCCAGAATTCGTAAACCTCGCGCTTCAACTCGCGCGTGCCGTCGTCAATTGGAACGCGCAGACCGGTCACGCGATCGACTAGCACTTCGCGATGCACATCGCAGGTTTTGATCGGCGACATGCCGGGAATGAACCAGCCTTCGGCGTGTTGGGTGCAAAAGGCATTCGGCAAATCACCGGACAGCGCACAAAACTCAACCCGTTTTAAATTTGCTCCCGGTGGCGGAAGATGGGGCGAGTTCGGCTCCGGCCAGGTCGATCGCAGACTGTCGATGATCTGAAACAACAACGGCGCTGCAGCGGTTCGGCCGACAAAGGCGGGATTCGCGCGACCGTCGAAATTTCCCACCCAAACGCCGAGAACGTAATGATCGAAGACTGCGATCGACCAGGCGTCTCGAAATCCGTGTGACGTTCCCGTCTTCCAATACACCGCCGCGCTGTGACTTCCATCCGCGCAATTCATTTCTGGCCGCGGAACATTCCCGAGCATTTCCAGCGTGAGGAACGAAGCCTCCGGCGAAAGGATTCGGCTGTTCGCAATCGGATCATTCGTTCTGTATCGAAGCGGTCGCAGCTCGCCGTTATTGGCAAGCGACGCGTAGAGCCGAATCAGATCCTGCATCGACACTTCGGCACCACCCAATGGAAGTGCGAGTCCGTAAAATGATTCCGGCTTCGGCAACGGCACGCCGGCATTTTTCAGGAATTGGTAGAGAGTCGGGTGCGAGAGATGCGAGGTGAGCTCAACGGCAGGAACGTTGCGACTGCGCGCCAGCGCGTCGCAGGCGCGAATTGGCCCGAGAAATTCGCGGTCGAAATTTTCCGGATTGTACTCACCAAAACTGCGCGGCGCGTCCGCGAGGATCGATAATGGATGAATCAGTCCTTGCTCGAGCGCGAGCGCGTAAACGAAGGGCTTTAAGGCCGAACCGGGCGAGCGCGGACTGCGTGTTCCATCCACCTGGCCGTTGATGTCGATCTTATCGAAATCGGCCGATCCAACTTGCGCGAGGACTTCCATGGTCCTCGCGTCCACCAAAAACACGGAGGCGTTTTCGATGCCGCGACTGCGACCGATGGCAATATAATCGGCGACTCGTCGTTCAATCGCTTGCTGCTTTTCCAAATCGAGAGTGGTGATGATTTCGTCGCGTTCGTGAGAACTTTCCAGGATTTGCTGAACAAAGTGAGGCGCGAGAAATTTTCTATCCGATTGGACGCGAGCACGAAATTCACGCGGAGAAAATTCTGCGTCGCTATCGACCCGGGCGCGGTCATACCAATTCGATTGGGCCTGATTGACCGAACGATTATCCCGCTCGCTGAAAAGCGCGCGCCGGCTCGGGCTTTGTGGGATTATGCTGAGCGCGACTGATTCCGGTCCGCTTAACCGCGCTGCCGGTTTATCGAAATAAATCAGACTGGCCGCGCCGATCCCTTCGATGTTTCGGCCATAAGGCGCGAGGTTCAGATACGCTTCCAAGATTTCGTCCTTGGAATAATGCCGCTCCAATTCGAGCGCGCGCAGGATCTGTTCGAGTTTTCCGGGAACGGTACGGGTATGGAGATGAAACCGCAGCCGCGCGACTTGCATGGTGATTGTCGAACCACCGGCGGTCGCACGGTGAAAGCGAGCGAGATCAATTGCGCAGCGCGCGAGTGCGATCGGATTCACGCCGGGATGCCTCGCGTAATATTTGTCTTCATAGCGCAGCGTCGCATTGATCAGGTCCGGCGAAATTTTCTGCAGCGGCGTCCAAATCCGGAATTTCTGATCGGTGCTGAGTGCAACGCGGAGCAGTTTCCCGTCGCGGTCGCGCACACATTGCGAAAATGGAATGCCGTCCAGCAGCGGAGGTTTTGGCAGTAACAGCCAGACGGCGCTGACAAACGTGCATGTCAGCAACACCGGCCGCAATATTTTTCGAAGCGCAATCATTCCGTCACCGTGATCTTTCCGCCGACGCCGCGGCCTTTGACGTTGCGATCGTACATTGACTGGGCAAACACCGGTGGCACGACGAAGTCGCCGCGGTTGCACGACTTGATCTGATAATCAATCTCGAGCGCGTTTGTGGGCGCGCTTACGAAAAACACCGCGCGGTCTTCGCGCACATCGATGTAATCGACGCCAGGTGTCGCGCAGGTCCCGGTGTGGATCGACGAATCGACCACTTCGAAGCCGCCCGGCAAAAGATCGACAATGGCCACGTTGGTAATCAGCTGCCGCTCCAAACTGCGCACGTGCACGCGGACGTGAAGCTGCTCACCGAGCTTCGTTTGGGTCGCGGCTTCGCTGTTTTTACCGAGGACCTCGCGGTAGACTTCCAAGCCGTTCGTCACAGCTTGATTCGGAACTTGTCGATCGAAACCCGCTTCAACGACTTGAAAAAACGCGCCCGGTCCGCTCATTCGTCGCGATGCGTTGAAACGAAGCGCAGCCGCTTTGTCGGAAAATTCCGAGCGAAGGAGAGATTTCATTCCATTTATCAGGCGCGATTCGCTTTTGTCTCTGCGCACTTCAGCGATGCTCAGTTCCGGCGGATTTTGCGCGACCGCGTGCGAATACGCTTTCAACGCGCGCACGGCGTAGGCAGAGGAAAGCGTGTTGAAGTTGCCATCGCCGATCGGCTTCAGAATGTTTTCAAATTGGTCGGCCGAGATTTGGTGGAGCCGCGCCGGAAATTCACGCGCGAGGACGGCGATGTATTGGGAATCGGTCCCGAGCGGCTGGAAGAAATCATCGCGGTTCATCGCCTTGTGATTGCCGATCTTGTAATTGTCGACCAAGCGCTCGGCGTCGCTGTCTTTGTGCAGAAGATGGAGCGCGCCGGCGAGATAGACGCCGGCGACATCGTTTTGCCATTCGTCGCGATGATGCTTCTCCAAATAATCGCGCAGATTCAGAATGTAGTTTGTGGTGATGACACCTTCGCGGGTGAGGATGTAAATCGCGTAGGCAACCGTGCGCGCCTCCGCAAAATTCGCGGGCTCGCGTCCGACTATCTTTTGCAAATTGCGAAGACCGCTCGCAAACATCTCCGGCGGCGTCGCCAACCCGGCCGCTTTTGATTCGCTCAGAAAATCCATCACGTAAACCGAGACGAAGCTGATGTGATCGCCCGTTTCCGGGACCCAGTAACCGAAGCTGCCCTGATCGTTTTGCCGGCGAGCCAAAATGCGGAACGTGTGTTCGAGTTGTTTGTTGACCTCGGCGCGGCTCAATCCGAAGTCGGATTCTTCGGCCAGCATCAATCGGCAAAACGCGCCGCTGGTGATTTGTTCGCTGCAACCGTACGGGAAGCCCTTGAGGTAAGCATCCAAACCCCGCGCGAGGCCGAGCGGCAACGCGGAGAGGGTTGCGTCGAGTTTGCGGAATTCCGGATGCATCTCGCGCGTGAGCGCGACGTCGATTTTGTCTTTGAAACTGCCGCTGTGGACTTCGGTAATGTAAGGCCCGGCTGGCCGGACGCTGAGCGTGGCGCGTCGCTTTGTTTCCTGACCGTTCCATCTCGCGACGAATGTAATTTCGCCGAGGCCGAGTTTGTCGTTTGCCCGAAATTTGAAGATCGCGGTCTGTTCGCGCCCTTCAGCGACGCGCAATGTTTGCGACGAGCCACCCGAGATCGACAATTGCTCGTTTGTTTGCGCGCGCAGCTCGATTTCCGCTTTTGGCCCCGAACCTTCGACGTTGTTCGCGACGGTGACGCCGGTTTCAAATTCATCGCCGGGCGCGGCGAGCACCGGTACGCTCGGCGTGATCACAAACGGTCCGCGAATCAACGCGTCGCGCTCGGTCGACCCGAGCATGTCGTTCGCAATCGCGACGGCCATAATCTTCAATGTGCCGTCGAAATAATCCGGCACGTCGTAAACGATTTCGCGCTGCGTATTGTCGGCGTCGATGATGCCCGACCAAAACACGACCGGCTTGTCGGTGATGCGTTTGAAGGGGTTCAGCTTTTGAACGTCGCCGCCGCCGCCGAAGGCCGAGACTGAACGCAAGAGCGAAAATTCAGGGATGATAAGGTCGACAATCTGTGCGGTGTCGACCCGCAGCATGCATTTGCGGAAATAGAACTCGAGCGGGTCCGGCGTTTTGTAATCGGTGACTTGCAGAATTCCCTCGTCGACCGCGAAGATGACGATCTTGCTCGGCCGGTCCGTTTTGTAACTGATATGCAACGGTTCGCCTGGTTTCGCGGTTGCGACCGCATTTATGTCGACTTTGAGCCGGCGTTTTTCTTTGTTGGCCGTGAACGGGATGACGCCGTAACTCAGCGGGCTGACAAAGATTTCTTTGGAGTCGAGCGCCCGGACGAATGCGACGTTGATGTAACCGCTGCCTTCGAAATTTTCCGGGACGCGAATGTGCTGGACGCTGCTGGCGCTGCTTGCCTGGAACCATTGCTGGGCGTAAACCTTGTCGCGCTCGATCGTGATCAAGCCGTTACCGGCGTAAGGGGCGGTGATACTGACCGCGATCTCGTCGCCGCTGTTGTACTGGGCGCGATCGAGCTTTACTTGAAGCTCGGCATTCTTCTCCAGTGATCGCGTAACGGCGCCGCGTCCGACGACGCAAAATTGCAACTTGGTCAGCCGGCGATCCTGATCATCGCGCAGTTCAAAAATGTAATTGCCCGGCTGATCGGTCGGAAGTGTGTAGCGAAATCCATTTGCGGAAACAGAAATCTTTTCGGATTTCGTGATGCTCTCTTTCAGGGCCGATTCGTAGGCGAACTTGCCGCTTTCCTGCTTGGTCAGGACCGAAACATATTCCTGCACGATCACGTTCGCCGTGACGTTGGCGAGTGCGATCCGGTTGAGTTGCGGATCGACTGCCACGAGTTCGACCGCGCGCGGCTTGTTCATGTCGATGTAACGCAGGTCGCCGTCTGGTTTGCAGCCGATCACATACGGTAACGTTGAAATGAGCGCGCTGGTTGTGCCGGTAACGCTTCGGCCGCCTTCGGCTTCAAATCCTTCGGCGACAAACCGCATCGAGTACGTTGCATCGGCGAAGCGCTCGAGTTGCAAATCAAACTGCGTTTGACCGGCACCGTCGGTTTTATTTTCGCCAAGCTCGACCGTTTGTTCGCGTCGCTCTTTTTTTGGATCGCAGAGCGGATCGAAAAAGACGTATTCGCGAAACGCGGGAAATGAAAACGCGGTCGGCGTGAGCTCAATTCGTGAGACCACGCGTCGATCGGTCGCGGGCTTTCCATAAAGATTGGCCAGCGAAATCGAGGCGCGCATTTCTTTCGGACTGATCCATCCGTGGCGCGAGGTCTCCGATAAGTGCGTGTCGATTTTCATCCGGTCCGGCAAAAATTCCTTCACGTTTGCCATGGTTGAACCGAGGAGCGTCGAACGCTTGCTATTCTTAACGAGATAAACGTTGAAGATGTAAAGGCCGGTCGGCGATTCGTTCGCGGTCTGATAGGTCAGCTCAGTGAAGGCCGCGTCCGGCAGATTAATTTTTCTCGTTTGCACGCCGTGACCGCGCGCGTCCACTACTTCGGTCTCGAGCGGCAGTCCTTTCAGCCGGCCCTGCCAGTTTCGTTGCTTCACGACGACGCCGATGTGAATCTCGTCGCCCGGCCGGTAGATCCCGCGTTCGGTAAAGACGAACGCGTCGAGATTTTCCGGCAGAACATTGTCCACGCCGTCGATGTCGAAGCGCGAAAAGTTCAGTTGTCGATCTTCGCGCGCATAGGGAATGAACGACACGTCGTCGCCGTTGCGTGCCACGAAGGCGACCGGTGTTTTCTCGCGGATCGATTTCTCGACCGACGTGAAAGCGCAATGACCATTCGCATCGCTCTTCGCGCTCTGGATCGGGATGCCGTTTTTCCCTAGAAGATCGACAATTACGTTCGGCAATGGATTGCCTTCTTTGATCGACATCAGAAAGACGTCGTGGCTGCCGTCTGCGTTTTTCTTGGTGAGAATTCCGATGTCGGTAACAAGAACGAAACGCGAATCCCGAACCTCAATCGGCTTTTTCTTGGCCGGGTCCCATCCTTGCGCGGTTAGAAAAAACAGACCGCGCTCGCTTCCGCTGTCGGCCGGCTTGCGCAAATGCTCGGTAAAATCGAATGCTGAATAGTTCGCTTTCCATTTGTTCTCGAGCGCGATGCCTTGCCGCTCGGTCGCGATCCGCGAAATGTTTTCTTTGTTGAAGTAATCCGGAACTTCAAAGAGCGGATGCTCGAATTTCCCTTCGGTTTGACTGACCAAATGATTGATCTGGGTGGTGGCGACGCGGGCGATTTCGAATTCAATCGCGCTCAGCCCACGGGAGCTGATCGATAATTTCTTTTCGCCGTTCAACGCCAGCAATCCGCCCTGGCCTTCAATTTGCACTTCGCGAGGCAACGACGGCACGTCCACGACCGCGTTGTAGTCGTCTCTGAGCGGATAATCACCGATCGCGCGGACACCTTTCTTTACCCGAACGTAAAGCTCACCATCGGTTTCGACTCGGATACGAAACGTGTGTCGTCGGTCCTGGGCCTTTTCCGACGGCAGCGGCACATAGGGGATGGGCCGCGCATTATCCAGGACATCTTCCGGAACGTCAGTCTCGCTCTTCCAACGTTCGCTCTCTTTTAACTCCGAAGTTGCCGGTGCCTCGCTCGAATCGTTTTCGTTATCCGAACCGGCGGATTCATCTCGCGTTTGTTGGGCATCTTCTGTTTCCTCGTCTGCTTTGTCTGCGTCCGGGATTTTGCGTTTCGGCAACAATCGGATCTCAAGCGCCTTTGCCAGTTCACGCATGCCGATGTCGGCGGTGGTGGTGAGGACAACCAGTTGCTCCGGTTCGCCATTTTTATTCCGCGCGATCGTAGTTTGGATCGAATCGATCTGAAACATCGACGCGATCGACGGGATCCGCAGTTTTTGTTCGACGCTGTTCTTCGTTTGCGCGCCGCCTTGGGCTGTGCGCACCCCTTTGCTCAAGGTCAGTTTCACAAAATCGTCGCGCTCGGGCAGAGTGATCGACGAGCTGTGCACGAAGGCGACGCGACGATGCAGTCCAAATATGATCGAGAAGTGCGGAGCGGGATCGCTGAAAATGTTAGATCCGCCGACCATTGTGAACTGGAGATGTCGATCTAATTCGCCGGGGTCAACGGCGTGGGTGAGTTCCAGCGTCGCGGTGACCGCACGTTGCGTTGGATTGGTCGGGTCTTGATAAAGTTCGAGTTGTTTGATCGCGATCCCGAATGGCGGCGTTTGCATTTCGTAAACGAACCGCTCCATCAGCACATGATTCGGGAAAAATTTCTCGTCGAAGACGACACGGAATTTCAGGTCGGCCGGCCAATCTTCGGTCGGCTCGAAAACAAGGATGTCGGCCTGGAGCCAGCGCCAGGCACCGTTGAGTTTCGGCTGAAGGTGCACGCCTTGGACCGACGGCCTTTTCAAATCTTCCAGGCGAGCAGCCGATTCGCTGAAATAAACAACTAGCCGCGGGAACTTCAGATCTTTCTCGAGCTTGGTGACTTCGATCGGCGCAATCTTTACCGATACGCGACGCGGCTTTGGCAAATGCGAATACCAGTTCCAAGTCCAAGCGCCTGCGCACGAGACCAGAAAAATCGTGACGATCGCCGGAGCGATCTGACGCGGATAAGCGTGTTCGAGACGGCTCCAATTTTCTCCACATCGACTCAGCCAACGAGGCGGGCGCCAGGAAATATCTCCGAAGATTTGCTCGGGAAAACGTCGGGCACGACCAGCAGCACTGGCAACCCATTTGATCGCATTCGAGAGAGGCGCGGGAGTTTTCATGAGAGCAATACGCCGGCTCCGCACCAATCTTTCAGATAATTGTTGCCGCGATCGCTGATCGCGGTTGGCCGGGGTCAACGACCCCAGCTACAGTAGATTGTGATGAAGAGTGCCGGTTTAGCCGCGACGCGTCGAAGTTTGGTCGATCGGTCGTGCAGGAAACCGTCATCACGGTGGCGAAGAAGATCGACAAACTGAAATACGATCCGGCGATTGGTTCTTTTAAAGGATGGCTCTTGCAAATCACGCGCTGGCGGATCGTCGATCAATTTCGGAAACGCGAGCCGGGAGGAGCGAAACGTCCGCACGTTGCGGATGATCGTCTCACCGCAACGATCGAACGCGTGCCGGACGCGCACGTCGTCGATCTGGATGCGGTCTGGGAAGCGGAATGGAAGGACAATTTGTTTGAGGCAGCGATTGCGCGCGCCAAAAAGAAGGTCGATCCAAAACAGTTTCAGATTTTCGATTGCTACGTGCGCAAAGAATGGCCGGCGCAAAAAGTCGCCGACCAATTGCGAGTAAACATCGGGCAGGTCTATCTGGCGCGGCATCGCGTCTCGGCGGTCTTGAAAAAGGAAATTAGAGCGCTGGAAAAACTCGGCCGCTAAGATTTGTGTTGTAGCGGCCGCCGCCTCGGCGGCTTAGGCGAGGGATTTGCCGCTGAGGACAGCGGCCACCACAGCTGCAATTGCCTCGCGCTCGCCGCTTGTGTAAAATCGCGACCATTCCCGAACAAGTTTCCGCTCAAGTCCCAATCATTCCCGATCACGAACTCCTACGCGTGATCGGGCGCGGCGCTTATGGCGAGATTTGGCTGGCGCGGACGGTCACCGGCGCATTCCGCGCGGTGAAAATTGTTTATCGGAGCACGTTTGAGAGCGAGCGGGCGTTCCTGCGTGAGTTCGAAGGAATGTCCGCCTTCGAGCCGATCTCGCGCGGGCATGCCGGGTTCATCGATATCCTGCACGTCGGCCGCACGAACGAATATCTCTATTACAGCATGGAGCTGGCGGACGATCACTTGGCGGGTCGCGAGATCGACATCCTCAGTTACGAGCCGCGGACGTTAAAGAGCGATCTTGGCCGCCAGAAACGGTTGTCGGCCGATGAATCGATACGCCTCGGTATTTCGTTAACTGAAGCGTTGGACGCGTTGCACACGCACGGACTTACACATCGTGACATCAAACCGTCGAACATCATTTTCACCGAGGGCGTGCCGAAGCTCGCCGACATCGGGTTGGTGGCGGTGAGTGGACAGCAATCGTTCGTCGGCACGGAAGGTTATGTTCCGCCGGAGGGACCGGGGACGCCGCAAGCCGACATCTACAGTCTTGGCAAACTTCTTTACGAGACCTGCACCGGAAAAGACCGGCTCGATTTTCCGGAGATCGATTCGCAGTTGAGCCAGCGACCCGATCGCGAGCAGCTGCTGCAACTCAACAACGTGCTGGTTAAAGCGTGCGCGAACGATCCGAAGAAACGTTACGAATCGGCCGCAGAAATGCATCGCGATCTTGCAGCTCTCGAGCGCGGCGAACGTCCGGGAAAATCGCGCACGAAAATTTTGTTGGCGACGATGTCGATTCCGATTCTGGTGGTCGCGGTTGCTGGCGTTTGGTTTTGGCTGAACCATCCGCAACCAAATGTCGGTCTGCATTTGCAAATGACGGTTCGGACCGAACCGCCTGGCGCCCTCGTCGTCCTGGGCGATCATGCGCAGAAAAGTCCGGCGACGTTCGCGGATCTGGAGCCGCGTAAATACAACCTGCGGATCATGAGCCCCGGTTATGAGCCGGTAGAGTCGGCGGTGGATCTTGGCGGCAAGCGGTCGTTTGATCCGCCCCCGTTTCGTCTCGTCCGCAGCAAAGGCGCACTTGAAATCCAATCCGAGCCGGCGGGCGCGCAATTCTCCATTCGAAGTCAAGACGGTCAGGTTTCGCGCGCGGGGACAACGCCGCAATCGATCATCGATTTACCAACGGGAAAATACTTGGTCGTGGCGCATCGCGGAGATTGGGAAATGCAAGGCGAAGTCGAAGTCAGTCGCGGAGAAATCGCCCGGAAGGTTTTGGCGTTCGTCAGCGCGACAACGAACATCACGAGCGAGCCGAGTGGAGCTGAGATTTTTGCGGATGGAAAATCTCGAGGCCGTGCTCCGCTCCGGCTCGATTTACCGGTGCGGTCGCACGAACTGACGGCGCACCTTGACGGTTGGCCTAACGAGCAGCAAAAGATCGACATCGACCCACAGCACGAAAACGCCGTTCATTTTGTTTTTGCCAACGGCAGTGTGAAGATCACGAGTGCGCCAGGCGGCGCAGCGGTCATCGCTAATGGCAAGGAACTCGGCCAAACACCGCTCGTGATCGAGGAGGTAAAACCGGGCGACGTAATGTTTGAACTGAGGCTCGGCGGTTATAAGTCGACTTCGGTCAGCGGCAAGGTTGAACCGCAGCAGCAGTCGTTTCTGGCAGCGCGCCTGGAAAAAAGCGTCGGTCCTGAGCCTGGCCAATCGTTCGCCAATTCGTTAGGGATGAAGTTCGTTCCGCTCGCCGACGTTCGCATATCGGTGTGGGAAACGCGGGTGCAGGATTACGAAGCGTTTTGCCGCGCGAGCGGACGGCATTATGAACCAGCCGACTTTCAGCAGGCGCCGACACATCCGGTGGTGAAAGTAAACTGGTTCGACGCAATGGCGTTCTGCAAATGGCTGACCGATAAAGAGCGCGACGAAAATCTCCTGGAAGATCGACAATCCTATCGGTTGCCGACAGATCGGGAATGGAGCCTGGCTGTTGGGTTGGCCAACGAGAGCGGCGCGACGCCGCAAGCGCGTGATGGCAAAATCAAAAACGAGTTTCCGTGGGGCAAACAATGGCCGCCGCCCGCCGGCGCGGGAAATTATCTCGTTGGCGCGGGGCAACGTCGCGGCACGACCATGCCTGTAGGAAGCTTCAGGGCGAATGCGTTAGGCGTCTACGATCTCGGGGGCAACGTTTGGGAATGGTGCGCCGACACCTACAAAGGCGGGAGCAGTGGAACCGGCCGCGATTGGGGAGTTCTCCGCGGCGGTTCCTGGGCGACAAGCAATCGTTTGGAAATGCAATCGTCGTATCGCAACGTCGTCGATCGGAACGAACGCGACGTGATTTACGGATTCCGATGTGTGCTGGCACCGGAAAGCAGCGACCGGATCGACAACCGATAGGTTTTTGTCAGTTCGGTGCCAGCGCCGCCCGCAAGCGATCGAGAAATGGAATCTGCGCAGGTTTTATTTTCCGCCGCGCAATTTCCTCCGGAAAAAACTCCGCGCGATCGATCTCCGGAAACTCTTTCAATTTTCCTGAGCGGGGCGGCCATTCCATCTCGAAGAGATTCGATTTCAGTTCGAACTGCTCTGGTAAATCGCCCTCGACGGCCCAGGCGTGAACGGTCTTGCCGCCTTTTTGTTTGATTGAGCCGAGCGGAATCCAATCTCCGGAAGATTTGATTCCGATCTCTTCTTCGACCTCGATCCGAGCGCGTGTTAACAAGTCCTCGCCCGGGCCGGCTTCGCCTTTAGGAATTGTCCATACTCCGTCATCTTTTCTGGCGAAGAACGGCCCGCCGGGATGCGCAAGCAGAACTTGGATAATATTGTTTCGGCGAAAGATGAGCAGGCCGGCGCTGACGCGACTGCGTCTTTGTTTTTGCGGTGACGGCGAATCTTCCACGCCATCTTTCAACGGCAGACTCGCCGCAGTTGCAAGTCATCGAATAATGCCGAGTGATCCGAGTGTTGCCGGATCAATGCCGGACGTGATCGGCAGAAGGCGATCTCGCTGGTAACGCGCGATCGCGGCGCGGGTGAGCGGACCCATTCTACCGTCGATGGCGTAGGTGTAGTAACCGAGCTGCTGCAACTGAGCTTGAACACTGGCAACGATCTGGTCCGGTGAAAGCCCGTCGTAGCCATAAATCGGTTCGTTGTACTCATAATTAGAGTACGGATCGTAACCCCAGGCCGGATACCACCAGCCGTCATACCAACCCCACCAGCCCCAGTCGAAAAAGATGATGGCGGCGCAGCGGTTTCTCCACCAATTGGAGCCGTGGTGATGGTGACAGTTGTTCGCGTGGTTCAATCGCGCTTGCGAAACGCTGCTGACGTTTCCGCTCCAATTGCGGAGACGGGTGGAAATTTGCGGATCGAGCTTGTTTTTGGCCAATGCGTTTAGCGCGGAAGGCTGATGCAAACTGCCCGTCTTATTCAGATTGCCGCCGCTGCGTTGAAGCGCGTAACCAGTATTGAGGCTGTTTGCGCCGGAATGGATCTGGTGACGTAACACGGAATTGCCGACCGGCGGGTAATTCAGCGTGCGATTGCCGTTGCCGTAATTAACGGTCGGTCGGTATGGCATTGCGCCGGAGTAATGCGGGACGCCGCCGTTAAAACGTGGCGTCACCGTTGTTGTGGTAGTTGCCGGTGATGATGCCGAGCCGTGATGCGGAGCCGGTGCGGAATTCGAAGATGCGTTTCCGCCGCTGCCTTTGGCGGCTTCGTTACCGGCCAAGCCAAGTGCCACCACCGCCACGACCGCAAAGGATGTCTTCATAAACACGGCGTCACCAATCAAACCATCCTACCTTCTTTTGGTTGCGCTTTCCTACCCCGATTTTGAGCGAACTATTTCTTGAGGGTGCGGACGTAAGGTACCAGAGCTTTGATCTCGTCGTCGCTCAGTTTGCCGCCGAACGCGAGCATCTTGGTGATACCATCTTTAGTCACGCCATCTTTGATCGCCGCCGCTGCTTCGGCGTCACTGAACGATGATTGAATCGCGGCGTTGGTGAGGTCCTTTGCGTTGAGGGCTTTTCCCATGCTGGTGTTCGCGCTCCCATCGGAGCCGTGACATTGCATGCAGTTGTTGGCCCAGTTCGTTTTTGGATCTGCGCCCTGCGCAAACAACGAAACAAAATACAATATGAAGGCAACGATTATTCTCACGACAATCAGCGCTCCCGTTTCTGGCCGAGTTCTTCGAGTAATTCGATCTGGATCTGCTGAATCTCGAAGAGCCGATTGTATTGGCGACGCAGGAGGTGATCGATTTTTTCGTGCAAGTGCCGGATTTCGAGTTCGGCTTTGAGATTGATCTTGTAATCGTTCTCCGCGCGCAAGCGATCGCGAGCCTCGGCCCGGTTCTGACTCATCATAATGACCGGCGCCTGGACGGCGGCCAAACAGGAGAGAATCAAATTGAGAAGAATGAACGGATACGGATCGAAGGGTTTGGTAGCGAGCAAGACGATATTGGCGCCGATCCACACGAAGATGACAGCGCCAAAGCTGATAAGAAATTTCCAACTGCCGCCGAATTCGGCGATGCGATCGGAGAGGCGTTCGCCAAAAGTAAGTTTCTTTTCGAATTGCTTCTCGATATCGCTGGAAACGATCTCGTGCTGGCGCAGACTTTCGACGACTTCTTCATCGAGCGCGGAGAGTTCTCCGATCTCCTCCTGCAGCACTTCCTTGACGTATTCTTTGCGGCAATCGCCAATGTCGTCAAAGCAAACGAATCCGGTGCCATCCCATTCCGGATGGTGCTTCTTGATGCAGTCGAGCAGTGATGGCCGGATTACTTCGGCAATTTGCCCGTCAGTCGGAGATTTCGGTTTCTGGCAGATCTGGCAAACGCACGTTTCGCTCATGGTGATTCGAGGTTGAATAAAGGTGCACTCACCCGACTTGTCGATCTTCAGAAGATGAACATTCCAATAGCCGCTCCAAACATGGATGGCGATCGTCCCCTCGCCGGCTCACAGTGCGTTACGTTTCGACCTTGAAGCTGTAGGTGTCGATCTTAGAGTGAACCCGTGGAAGAAGCGGAAGTTCCACTTGAACATTTGCACGAAGAAATCCATCACAGCGCCGAGCATGGTGGCGAGAACTGGATTTCCTGGGTCGCGCTGAGCACGGCCATTCTCGCCGTTCTGGCTGCGATCGCCGGACTTCTTTCCGGAAAACACGCCAACGAAGCGATGATGAGCCAGATCGAAGCATCCGATCAATGGGGTTATTATCAGGCCAAGAGCATCAAAGCTTCCGTACTCGACGCGAAAATTGCGCTCTCGGCCGCGCCTAACGAATCCGACGCCGCCAAGCGGGATCGTTACGAAAAAGAGCAGGAAGAAATCAAAACCGAGGCCGAGCACAAGCAAGCGGAAGCGAAATCGAATTTTCATCAGCACGAAGTTTTTGCGCGCGGTGTAACCATGTTTCAAATCGCGATCGCGATTGCAGCCATTTCGGCGTTAACAAGAAAACGGCGCTTCTGGATAGTCAGTCTCCTCTTCGGCATTGCCGGTTGCGTTTTTCTCGCGCTTGGTTTCGGTCACTGACATGCGCGTTCTCGCCATCGACGCTTCCTTGCGCAATACCGGCGTCGCAGTTGTTGATGCAAACAACGGGAAAGCGCGCGCTCTTTACTTCGGCACGATTCACAACGCGCAGAAGCTCCGCTCGTCGTCGTGTCTGGTCGCGATTCGAGACCGGTTGATTGAATTAATTCGCGAGCACGATCCGGATTGTTGCGCGCTCGAATCCGTTATTTACGTCCAGAGTTATAAGACGGCGATTCTGCTCGGGGCCGCGCGCGGTGCGGCCATTCTTGCCGCCGCTGAAAATGGATTGCCGGTTTTCGAATATCCGCCCACACGAATCAAACAGGCCACGGTTGGTCGCGGCGGCGCTGGAAAAAATCAGGTCGCATTCATGGTGCGCGCGCTTCTTAGTTTGACCGAAACGCCGGATGCGGACGCAGCCGACGCGCTCGCGATCGGTCTGACCCACGTGCGCGCGCAAGAAACCGCGCGGATGGGAATCCCCGGAGCGACGCAAATATGAACCCTCCTTCGCAAAGTTTCGGCGCGGCAGGCGATTCAATGCTTCGAATCAGCTGGCTCGGCCGAGTCAATTTTGCCGATGCGCTCGCGCTTCAGGAAGAGATCGTTGCCAGAAAGCGTGAAGATCGCGATGCCGCCGATGAAGTGCTCTTACTCGAGCACGAACCGGTTTACACCATCGGACGGACGCCGGACAAATCGAGTTTGTTAGGCGCAACGCATTTGCCGCATTCGCTTTTCGCAATCAATCGCGGTGGTCAGGCGACTTATCACGGCCCCGGCCAACTGATGGGCTATCCGATTGTCGATCTTCGCCGGTGCGGGCAGGATTTGCATCGCTACCTGCGCTGGCTCGAGCAAACGCTGATCGAATTTCTCGCCGGCTACGAAATCGAGGCGAAGCAGCGCGAAGGTCTCACCGGTGTTTGGATCGGCCATCGCAAGATCGTGTCGATCGGGGTCGGCGTTCGCCAATGGATCACGATGCATGGCTTCGCGCTTAACGTTTGCGACGATCTGACACCGTTCACTCACATTATTCCGTGCGGAATTTCGGATGTGAAAATGACTTCGATGGAGAAGGAAACAGGCAAATTGCTTTCGGTTGCTGATATTGCGAGCGCTTTCGAAAAATTCGTTCCGCAAAAGATTCGCAACCTGCGCTGCGATCGAGAAGCGCACTCGCTCACTGCCTGACGAAAGAAGGTTATGATTGAACTGGAAGACAACGTCGGGGACATCGTCGGCAAAGCGCAACGCGGGTTGGGCATTTCTGATAGCGAACTGGCAAACAAAGCCGGCGTGAATGCCGACGCAGTTCGTAAAGCGCGCGATGGGCAAGCGAATGAAGCGACTTTGCGGGCGATTGCGCCGATCCTGGATCTCGACCCAAACGCGCTGATCGATCTTGCGCAGGGTAAATGGAAACCGGACAAGCTTGAGAATTTCGAAGGGCTTGCCCAATCCAATACCAGTTACGGCGGGATGCTGGTGAATGCGTATCTCGTTTGGGACCCGGCAACGAAACACGCAGCCGCATTTGATACCGGCGCAGATTGCGCCGGAATGCTAAAACTGGCGACGAAAGAAAATCTCAGCATCAGCTTGATTTTGCTCACCCATGCCCATTCCGATCACGTCGCCGACTTGCCGCGACTGCGCGAAGAAACCGGCGCCGAAGTTTTTGCGCCGGCGCGCGAACCGGTCCCGGCAGCGGAAAAAATCGATGAAGGAAAAAAATTTCGCGTCGGCAAGATCGATATCGAAGCACGGTTGACCTGGGGACATTCGCCGGGAGGAATGACGTTCGTTGTGACTGGTCTCGCCCGACCGATTGCGATCGTAGGCGACTCGCTTTTTGCCGGCTCGATGGGTGGCGGGACCGTTTCCTACAAGGATGCCGTTCGAAACAATCTCGCGAAAATTCTGAACCTGCCGGATGAAACGATCATTTGTCCCGGTCACGGCCCGATGACAAGCGTGGGCGAGGAAAAAAAACACAATCCGTTCTTTGCCCATAAAGTTTGATGGTTGAGGCTGGTGTCCGCTAAAC
>WNFW01006548.1_pt1 | contig 17323 bp, 9 predicted proteins | sample 5400131 | NCBI WGS metagenome assembly WNFW01 (sample SAMN13153362, study PRJNA577476) | soil metagenome | isolation source: 20 cm soil or saprolite under grassland replicate 1 | place: USA:California | collected 2016-06-15 | reverse complement strand
GCGGGAGCTGGCGTTTCTAAATCCAGGTCTCGAAATCAATCTGACCGATGAACGCGGCGATGCGCCAAAGAAGGAAGCATTTCTTTACAAACACGGCATCGAGGAATTCGTAAAGCAGCTGGGTGAAAACAAACAGGTACTGCACCCCAAGCCGATCGTGATTTCGCGGCAGCGCGACGAAGTGTTTGTCGATGTTGTCTTGCAATACAACGACAGTTACAACGACCAGATTTTGCCGTTCGCCAATTCGATTCCGAATCCAGACGGCGGCACGCATCTCACCGGGTTCCGGACGGCGCTGACTAAAGCCGTCAATCAATACGCGAAGTCGAATAGTTTGATGAAGGAAAAGGACCCGTCGATTTCCGGCGACGACGTTCGCGAAGGTTTGATCTGCGTGCTCAGCATCAAATTGCCGAATCCGCGGTTCGAATCGCAGACCAAGGTCAAGCTGGTCAACACCGAGATCGACGGGATCGTGAACTCGGCGGTTTACGAAGGTTTGATGACCTTCTTCGACAAGAACCCGCCGGTCGCGCGGCGGATCTTCGAAAAAATTCTGACCGCGGCGCGAGCCCGCGAAGCTGCCCGCAAAGCGCGCGAGACGATCCGTAAAGGCGCGCTCACCGGCGGCGGTTTGCCTGGGAAACTGGCCGACTGCTCCGAACGCGATCCGGAATTGACCGAGCTTTATATTGTTGAGGGTGATTCCGCCGGCGGATCCGCCAAACAAGGGCGCGACCGGAATGGCGCCGCGAATGGCAAACAGGAGGAAGGCCGGTTCGACATGTCGAAGTTGCGTTACGGCCGGATCATCATCATGACTGATGCCGACGTCGACGGTTCGCACATTCGCACTTTGCTCCTCACATTTTTCTTCCGGCAGATGAACGAGCTCGTTCGCGCGGGCAAGATTTACATCGCGCAGCCGCCGCTCTACCAAATCAAGCGCAAGAAGCGCGAAGAGTACGTCGACGACGATGTGCAGTTGAACAAAATCCTGATTTCACTCGGCGCCGAGGACGTGAAGCTGAAAAATCTCGCCGACAACAAAGAAATTACCGCAGTGCAACTCAAGGACATCCTCGAGTCACTCGAGAAATTGGCGAAGCTAAGCGAAGTCGTGCGCCGGCACGGCGGCGATTTCGAGGCTTACCTGGAAGAGCGGAATGCCAAGTCGGGCAAGCTCCCGACCTATCTGGTGAAAGTGCGTGAGGGTAACGACGAGACCGTTCATTATTTTCATGACGAGAAAGCGGTCCGGAAATTTCACGAGTCGAACCTCGATCTCAATTTGTTCGATACCCAGATGGAGCAGGAATTGTTGCCGCTGGGCGATGCTCAAGCGCCGGCGGCCAAAACCAACGGCGTCCGTCGCCGCGCCAAGCTGGTCGAGCTCCACGAGTCGGCCGCGATTCAAAAAATTATCGCCGAGCTGGCACGCAAAGGTTTGAAAGTCGATCACTACGCGGCGAGCGATCGACCGATCTTCGAATTGATTGAAGGCGAAGGCGAAAAAGCGAACACCCATCCGCTCTTTTCGATTCCTGAAATTCTCGAGAAGATTCTAGAGATCGGGCGGCGCGGTGTGCAGATCAAACGCTTCAAGGGTCTCGGCGAAATGAACGCAAAGGAATTGTTCGAGACCACGATGAACCCTGAGAAACGCAAGCTGCTGCAAATCGAGGTCAGCGAGGGCACAACGGACGATGAAATGTTCGCGCGCCTAATGGGGGAGCTTGTCGAACCCCGTCGTCAATACATCGAAGACAACGCGCTCAACGTGCGCAACCTCGACGTTTAAAACCAGCGGGAATGGCTGTTTTAGAATTATTTTCAACTCGTCAAAAACGTGTTCGCGGCGAAATGCCAGACGTGTATCGCTATGATGAGCTTCCGAATCCGCTTCGGGTACAAATCGTCCATTTGTGGCGAGAAGGCTTCGGAAGCGCAACTCAAGAGGGTTATGGCGTAACGTGTCCTGTCCTAGACGCCTTTCGCGAGATCCACCAACTCCTTTGCAAAGAAATTGGAGTCTTCTCTCTTAATGACCGTATTCACGACGATCCATTCACTCGCGTAGCTAATTACTTTCTTGGGTGCGGCGACGTCGAACGCGCTCTCGATGTAGTGGAACTGACGTTTACTTATCTTTCAGTGATGACGCACGGTGATCGCTTCGGTTACACGGCGAAAACAACTCCGATTGATGCGATCAACGAGTTGAATCAAAGGTTCAAGCAACACGGTATTGGTTACTCCTTCGAATCCGAGATCCACAAGGTTGTTCGTATCGATTCACAATTCGCGCATTCGGACGTCGTTAAGCCTGCGCTCTCTATCCTCGGTGAGAAACGCTTTCGTGGTGCTAACGAAGAATTTGCGAAAGCACACCAACATTATCGCGAACGGCGCTACCAGGAATGCATCGCCGATTGCCTAAAAGCGTTTGAGAGCACGATCAAAGTAATCTGTGCCACACAGAAATGGACGTTCGACATCAATGATACGTCGAAAGCATTGATTAAACTCTGTTTCGAACGGGGTTTGATTCCTGGATATTTTGAATCCCAATTCTCGAGCGTCAGAACACTTTTGGAGAGCGGTGTGCCGACGGTTCGCAATAAAACCAGCGGTCACGGCCAAGGCACAGATATTCGCACTGTACCGCCGCATTTAGCCGCGTACGCATTACATCTTACGGCTACGAACATTGTTTTCCTCGCTGAGTGTGAGAAGGCGCTAACTGCGTAATGTTTAACCCCAACGAAAAAGTAGAGCCGATCAACGTCGCTGAAGAAGTGTCGAGGTCGTTCCTCGATTACTCGATGTCGGTCATCATTTCGCGCGCATTGCCGGACGCGCGCGACGGACTGAAACCTTCGCAGCGCAGAATTCTCTACGCAATGCACGATTTGTCGCTCTTCCCCGGGCGGCAGCATCGGAAATGCGCAAAGATTTGCGGCGACACGAGCGGTAACTATCACCCCCACGGCGAAGCGGTGATCTACCCCACCCTCGTCCACATGGCGCAGGCGTGGGCAATGCGCGAACGGCTGGTGGACGGTCAGGGCAATTTCGGATCGGTCGAAGGCGATCCCCCCGCCGCCATGCGTTACACCGAGGCGCGCATGACCCATCTCGGCGCCGCGCTCATGGTCGACATGGACAAGGACACGGTCGATTTCGTTCCGAATTACGACGAGACGCGAACCGAGCCGACTGTTTTCCCGGCGGCGTTTCCAAATCTTCTCGTCAACGGCGGCACCGGCATCGCGGTTGGCATGGCGACGAACATTCCGCCGCACAATTTGGTGGAAGTGATCGACGGCATTTGCGCGCAGATCGACGATCCCGACATCACGCTCGACGAGTTGATGAAGCACGTGAAGGGGCCGGATTTCCCGACCGGCTGCGCGATTTTAGGAACCACTGGTGTTCGCCAATACCTCGAAACCGGCCGTGGCAGCATGAAAGTGCGTGGCAAAGCGGGCGTCGAAGAAATCAAGGGCGGGAAAGAGCAAATCGTCATCACGGAAATTCCTTACAACGTTAACCGCGCCACGCTGGTCGAGCGGATCGCCGATTTGGTAAACGAGAAAGTTCTGAGCGAGATCACGGCGGTCCGCGACGAGTCGGACGAAAACACGCGCGTAGTGATCGAGTTAAAACGCGACGCCAATCCCAAGATCGTGATCAACAATCTTTATAAGCACACCGCGATGGAAAGTTCGTTCGCGGTCATCATGCTGGCGATCGATCACGGCCGCCCGAAGCTACTCTCGCTTAAGGAAGCAAACGCGGCTTACATCGAACATCGGCGCGAAGTTGTTTTGCGGCGGACACGCTTCGAGCTGCGCAAGGCCGAGGAACGGGCCGAGACCCTCGAAGGGTATCTCATCGCGCTCGCAAATCTGGACGAATTCATTCGGATCATTCGCGGATCAGCCAATCGCGAAGAGGCGCGAATCAAACTGCTCGCGTTCGAGTTCACCAAAAAGCAGGTCGAGAAGATCGGCATTCTGATTCGCAATCCCGCGCGCCTGACGGATGGGCGTTACGCCTTCAGTGAGCACCAGGCCAACCAGATTCTCGATCTTCGCTTGTATCAATTGACCGGCCTCGAGCGGGACAAGATCGACAACGAATACAAGGAGCTGCTCAAGACGATCCAGGACCTGCGCGACATTCTCGCCAAAGAGCAGCGCGTTTTCACCATTATAAAGAAAGAGCTGCGCGAATTGCGGGATAAACACGGGTCGCCGCGTTTAACTCAGTTCGCGGTCGATGAAGGCGAGATCAACATGGAAGATCTCATCGCCAATGAGGGCTGCATCATCAGCATCACCCATGGCGGTTTCATCAAACGCACGGCGGTGAGCGCATTCCGCGCGCAACGCCGCGGCGGTAAGGGCGTGATCGGGATGACGACGCGCGAGGGGGCGACGGAAGAAGAAGAGGGCGATTTCATCGAGCATCTCTTCACCGCGACCACGCACGACTACCTGATGTTTTTCACGGAGTCGGGACGCGCCTACGTCGAAAAAGTGTACGAAATCCCCGAGATGGGGCGCGCGGCCAAAGGACGCTCAATCGCGAACATTCTCGAGTTGCGACCAGATGAGAAAATCGCCGCCACGATTCGAATCCAATCAAAGAAATCGGGCGTTGGCCCGAATGCGGTCGATCAAACCTGGGACGAAAATCTTCATATCGTTTTCGCGACACAGTCCGGCATCGTCAAGAAATCGAACCTTTCCGATTATCGGAACGTTCGCAAAGGCGGGATCATCGCCATTCAAATTGAAAAAGGTGATCGCCTGATCGACGCCAAGCTCACGAACGGGAACAATGAGCTCGTCCTGATCACGAAAGAAGGAATGAGTCTGCGCTTTCATGAAGAACAACTGCGCGACCAGGGACGCAACACAGTTGGCGTCTGGGGCATTCGTCCAGACAAAAAAGATCGGGTGATCGCAATCGCGATTGTCGATCCAAACGCGATGCTTCTGGTTGCTGGTGAGAACGGGATCGGCAAACGCACGCCATTCGATGATTACCGCAAACAAAAGCGCGGCGGCAAAGGCATCATCACGATGAAAACCGGCGCCAAGACTGGTGACGTGGTCGGCGCTCTGACCGTGCGCGACAGCGACGAGATGATGCTGATCACGACCAAGGGCCAAATGGTCCGCACTCGGGTGAAAGAGATCCGCGAGACCGGGCGCAACACAATGGGCGTGAAATTAATGGATTTGCGGAAAGGCGAAAAATTACAGGCGATCGCGCCGGTTGTCAGTCAGGCGGAAGAAGAAGAAGCCCAGACGGCCGAAGCTCCGGCTCCGAAGAAAGCCCAAAAAAAGTAAGGGCACGCGGCCGCGTGCCCTTTTCTCGTGGCAGGAAGAAAACCTCGAATTAGTAGTGCGTCGTTGTCGTCTGCTGCGTTGTCGTCGGCTGCTGGACCGTCGTCTCACGAGTAGTAGTCGAGGTCGTAGTCGACGTCGGCTCGCTTGCACAGGAACTAAGGAAGATCGCGATCAGAACCGAAAGCAAAGGAATAAGAAGTTTTTTCATAGTGTAAATCATCGTTACATAATTAGTTCGCCCCAAGCCTCTTCGGCAGATGTAAATTAATTGAGCGAAGCGGGCTGATTGCGCCCGGTCCGTCTCGATGTCGATCTTGCCAGGCGCCGAACTTGGGCAAAGAATCGGCCCGATGACTTCGATCATGGACATGTCCCGCTTGCACTTCGCGGTTGGATGCTTCGTTCTTCTCTCGGCGACGAAGGCCGCAGCCGGAGATTGGCCGGATGGATATGTAGTTTACGAAAACACCCAATCACCCGACGAGCGATACGGTATTCTTGTTCCTTCGATGGATGCTTGGGAAAAGGACGAGTCCCTTGAGGAGACAAACTATCTGGCCGATTTGAAGGCCCATCAGCTCATGGGAAAGATTCGCGGAGCAGATTACTTTGAACACCAGAACCATCGCGGGTTGCAAGTCACCTGGGCGCCCGACTCGACTTGGTGCATTGTGGAATATGATGGCCGATTTGGATTCGACACCATTTCAATTCTGGAACTGAAAGGTTCGGGTTTCGTTCAGACAGACATCGGCAAACAGATCGACAAGTCGCTCAAAGCCGCCATTGCCAAACAGTCACGTGATTCCGAAAGTAGCGGAGGCGACGCGACGCCTCATTTCCGGATCGGCGCCGACCGCAAAGTGCGGGTCGGAACAGTTTCGACAACGGATCCGAAACAACTTAACGAGAAGGGCGGTTACTATGCGCTTTTTCACGGGACGTTCGATCTGCGTTCGAAAAAGTGGCTGATGGCGGAGGCGCGACCGTTGACCCGAAACGAATACGACCGCATTGGGGATCCGTTTGGTGATCTCGAACTCGATGAAACGACGTTCTCGACGGAGGAAGACAAGGCAAAAGGATTCGATGACCGAATGAACGAGGTTTATCTGGCAGTGCGTTTGGTTTTGTCGCCAGCGCGTTTTGCGGCAGTCAAGAGGGAGCAGATCGAGTGGCTGAAAAAGCGCGACGCCACCACTTACATTGAGGAGAAATGCAAACTGATGGAAGCGCGAATCAAAGTTCTGCAAGAACTGCTCTGGTAAGAATTCTAGTCATTAATTTGGCTGCGAAGTTTTTTCAACGCGCTGCGTTTTCGTTTTGACTCAAGAATTCTTCGTTTCAACGCGGGCGGCCGTGGAGATTTGCGGCGTCGCTCTTTTTCATGAGCGCCAACCTGCGCGCGTCGCATCGCGCGTTGTCGATATTCGATTGCATCGAGCAAACGCTGTCGCGCGAGCTTGCGATTCATCGCCTGCGAACGCGAATCCTGAACGGTGACGCTGATGCCGCTTGGGTGATGCCGGAGCGTTACCGCGGTGGCGACTTTGTTTACGTTCTGACCGCCGGGACCACTCGACCGCGAGAACGTTTCTTCAAGATCGACATCGCGAATACCGAGCCTTGCCATCCGCTCCGCGACAGAGTCTCTTCCCATTGCTCGACAAAATAGACGAGCTTCGAGAGTTGTCGGCAACTGCGTTTATTGAGCATATGCTACTCGGGCCGGCGCTTTCCCCGCAAAGATGGCATCGAGGTCGGCGAGAACTTTTTGCGGCCCGAAATTTTGCGAACCGGAATGGCTGCTCGAGATCACGTTTCCGGCTGAATCAACAAGCACTAAAGACGGAATCCCGTCGCCGGCGTTCTTTGCGATCGCCTCTTTGCCTTTTAGTTTCGCGTAATCGATCGCCGGCCACGGCATATTTGCCTCTCGAATGTAAGTCTCAAACGCGAACGGCGATTTATCGAAACTGTAAAAGACGATCTCGAATTCGGGATGTTGTGCTACGACCCGATTGTAGTAGTCCACGAGTTGGGGCGTGAACTTGCGGCAGGGCGCACACCAGTGCGCCGAAAAATAAAACGCAATCAGTTTCTTGTTCGCCAAAGCAGTGTCGTCGGCATGAACAACGCTGCCATTGTGCCACTGCACGAGGTCGCCTTTGAGAAATTCGGAGATCGCGTCCGAGCCGGCGCCAATATCCGGCTTGCCGGATTTTGAAGTTCGTTCGCGTGCGACTCGCGCCTGATACTGAGCGTCGGATTTGCGGGTCGCTTCGGCTTGTTCGATCCGGCGTTGCTCGGCGACGGCTATTTGTTCCCGCACCGCGGCCGCTTTTTCAGGCGAAAGTGAATAGATTCCGCTCTTCAAAGCAGCGATCAATTCCGCGGAAGCGCCGGCTTTGACGAGCGTTTTCTCTTTAGCTTCGTCAACGGTGTCGGCGAAATGCCGGGTCGATAATTCCTGCATGAGCGAGTTGCTCGAATAGCCCGAGCGCAGCATCAAACCGATCTCGTTGACGGTGAGCGGCAGTTGCCCGGCCTGGACTGCAAAGACAAGGAGCGCACAGCCCAAATAAACCCAAGGACGCATCCACGTTAAGGCAGCAAGAGATGAGCCAATTAAGATGCTACCTAGCGCGCAAAGAGGAGGTTTATCTGGCCGCGATATTCAGGCCTTGATTGGGCAGCAGCTTCCGCTAACTGACGCGCGACGTCACCCTGATTAGTCGCGTTTGCGTAAACAGCGCAAAGCCATTGTCGATCGGCCGCGTCGGGCGCGTTCGGCTGGATGAATGATGTGGCGATAGTTAGCAGCGTTTTTGGCGGAAGCTTGCTCCAGGGAACTCGAGCAATTCCGTAGGGAAGCTTTAAAGCGACTGTCTGATTATCCGCGCTCGTGACCCCGGTGTATTCCGCTCCACTCGTGTCCATAAACGCGCCCGAAAATTGTTTGTGGTTCAGATCGTCAATCAGCCTCTTTTTCCAAGCAGCCAACCACTGCGCCTTTCTCTGAACTGCTGTCTCCAATTCTTTCTGGGTCAGCTGCCGCGGCGGTTGCGACTGTTCTGATTTGATCGTGGGCGCGACCTGTTTTTCTTTTCCAACGATAGCATCGCAAATCGCGCTGCGCGTTTTCAGCTGCTTCTTTAGGTCAGATGCCGGACTCGCGTTTGATGCCGGGTTCGCCTTCCAGCTCAAGTAAAACCGGCAATCGTCAAGATACTTTTGCGCGATTGGTTTCAGCTCCGCGATCCACGCGAAGTTTCCGGTCGGCTGCGCTTTGACAAATTGCTCGAGAAACTGAGCCGCATCTTGGATGTCGAGCTGGCTGATGTCTTTTAAAGCAAACGGGAAAAACCCGAACAGCTCAGGCGAGCTGAAGTTCGCAAGATCGACATCTTCCCGCGCGAAACCTCTTACGCCTGCCTTTTCCACTGCTTGAAAAGCTTCGCGGGCCTGCCCGTCGTCGCGACCGATCATGGCCGCAAGGCCTTGTTGCAAACGGACCCAATCATAAAGCGGTTGCCGGTTTCGCGCTTCGGTGGCGATCCGTCCAAAGGCCGTGCCGGCGACATTGTAGTGATTAAGGACGAGCTGATGCCGCGCTTCCGCTGCTTGTTTCTCAAGTTCGGCGATCGGAATTGCGGTCGAAGAGATCGCGATCTGCTTCTGGGTGTTGCGAACGAAAACGAAAACGCCAAGCGCGACGATCAACAAGACCGCCGCGCCCGCGGTTACGATCCGTCGCGTCCTTCGTTTGGCAGTCGCAACGTCAATCGCGTCGCGACCGGTCAGTTTCTTGTAGGCGCGTTCAAGTTCGGCAACGAGATCGTCATAAGAGGAAAAACGTTGTGCCGGTTCTGGTGCGATCATTCGCTGCAAAACCCGCGCTGTATCAGGCGAGACTTCGGGGGCGACCACCGAAAGCAAAAGCGGCTGTTGTTTTAGAGCGCGCAATTCGGTTGCCGAGTTTGTTTCGCCCTCAATCGGTGCCTTGCCCGCTAGCGCGTGAAAAAGAGTGGCCCCGAGACTGTAGATGTCGCTCCGAAAATCTTCCGGCTGTTGGTTTAATCGCTCCGGCGCGACGTAGTACGGCGTGCCCCAAATTTCTCCGCGCGCTTCGGCCGCGACGCCGGCCAGTCCGAAATCGCCGATCTTGGCCACGTGTTCGTCGGCAAAAAGAATATTGGCCGGCTTCACATCGCGATGAATCAAGCCCTTGGCATAAGCCGCGCGCAGACCTTTGGCCGTTTGAATCCCGGCCTCCAACACTTGTTCCTCGGGCAAACGCGTATGCTGTTCGATGAAATCGTCGAGACTCCCGCGCTCGACCAATTCCATTACCAAATAAAACTGGCCATGATCAGTCCCGGACGAAAAAACCTGGACGATGTTAGGATGATTGACCGACGCGGCCATGCGCGCTTCCTGTTGCAACTGCGCGGTCTCATCGAGCCCGCCTTCGAGGTCTTTGCGCAATAGTTTCAACGCCACGAAGCGGTCGAGCAGAGTGTCGCGCGCCTTGTAAACGGTTCCCATTCCGCCCACGCCAACTGTTTCGACGATCAGGAAATTATCGAACATGCGCTCGGCCTGCACTTTTTCGCCGCAGTTGGGACACTCCACCCGTGCGAGCGGCTCGGCATCGCTTGTGTCGAAAGAAGCTCCGCATGCCGGACATACTTGCAGAGTCGACGCGCTCGATTCAGCCACCATCGAACCGATTGTAACATCGGCAATTTTCAGAGCAATGAAGCTCGTCCGTTGCCTTTCTCCTCTCCCCTTGCGAAGGAAAAGGCTAGGGTGAGGAGTTGTTCGTAGGCCATGACCGAGGCATCCAGCTCTATCCATCTTATTGTGCCGAAAGAAGCGATGCGCTTACGTCTCGACCAATTTCTCGCCCGAGAGTTGCCGACGTTTTCGCGGTCGCGACTTCAGCAGCTCATTCGCCAACAATTGGTTACGCTAAATGGCTCCCCTGCCCGTCCGCGCGACCCCGTTCGGAGCGGCGATCGCATTGAAGTAAACGAACCGCCGCCAGAAAAGATCGACCATCAGCCGGAACCGATTCCGCTCGACGTTCTTTATGAAGATGAAGACCTGATTGTAATCAACAAACCATCAGGGTTGGTCGTTCATCCTGGCGCCGGTCAACGTGAGCACACATTGGTCAATGCGTTGCTGCATCACTTTCCGAAGTTGTCCGGAATCGGCGGCAAAGAAAGACCTGGAATCGTTCATCGGCTGGACAAAGAAACGAGCGGTTGTCTGGTCGTCGCAAAAACCGACGTGGCGCACCGTGGATTGTCGGGGCAGTTCGCTGCGCGCACGGTAGAGAAGATTTATCTCGCGCTCGTTGCGGGAAAGTTGCGGAAGAGCGCGGGAACTGTTGAAGAGAAAATTGGACGTCATCCGGTAGATCGACAACGAATGTCGACTGCATCCAGACGCGGCCGCGCAGCGAAGACAGAATATCGCGTTCTGAGTTCGTCGAATGAGATGAGTCTGGTCGAATGCAAGTTGCACAGCGGCCGGACACATCAGGTGCGGGTCCACCTTCAGCATCTTGGCCATCCAGTTCTCGGCGACAAGATCTACGGCAAAAAGCACGCCAAAGCTTTTCCGCGGCAAATGCTGCACGCTTGGAAACTGGGCTTCCAACATCCGCGGACGAGCGAATGGAAGAATTTCGAAGCAACGCCACCGAATGATTTTGAGAACGCGATTAAGTCGCTTCCACCGCCGTTTTCTTTTGCGCGCCAAGCATAACTAAAGCGGCCAGAACCGGCGCGATGATGAGGCCGCGCATCCACGGCTCGGCGTGCCAGGGCAGACCAAAAAGCCGTTCGTCCCAAAATAAATAGTAAGCGAAAAGTGTGACCGAGAGAACGTTCCAGGCATAGGCGCTTCGCCACGCCGCGATCGGCAAAATCCAAACGCAGTACCAGGGGTGCAAAATCGGGCTAAGCACGAGCACGATTCCGAGCGCCCAAAGCATTCCTCGTTTCCAATTGCCAATGAACAGGAGCGAAACCGCAATCACGCAGACGATCAGGATCGGATAGTAATGAAAATTTCGCTGGTGTGGATTTGGCCAAACCGTTTCTTCAATTAACCACCAAAAGAGATCGTTGAGCCGGGAGAGCTGCGTGAATTGGCTTAACGATTCCCAGATTCGAACCTTCGGAAAGCCGAATGGAAAACTCAAAAGCGTGGGGATAAACGCGGCCAGGGTCAAAACAATCGCGCGCCAACGCAAAGCAATCGCACAAAGCAATAGGAGCGATGCCGCTACGAGGTTGAGCGAGATCGCAATTCCAAAAAGCAGCGCGACCAAGACTGCCCAAAGCCATTTTGTTTCGGATTCTTTTGCAGCTGTCGATCTAACCAGAGCGAGAACTCCACCGACCATCGCCAGAATCATAAGGCTATCGAAATGGGCCGCGCCCGCGAAGCTGTAGACCGCAAGCGGATTCCAGGCGTACCAAGCCACGGCGCGGTACCGATCCTCACCTCCGATCAATCGCAGAAGCAAGGCCGCTGCTAAAAGGTCGGCAACGGCAAAGATGATTTTGTAGAACAGCGGCCGATCGGTTATACCGCTGAAAAATTTGAAGAGGAGCTCCGCACCGGGCGGATTAACGGCGCGGAGTTCGGGATGATTAATTTTTGCAGCCTGAGGAAAATCATGGCGCAAGTCATCCAGTTTCGAATCGGCCGGCGCGATCAAATAGGGATTGAATCCGGCTTGCTGAATTTTGCCTTCCCATTGGTAACGGAACAGCTCGTCGCTTGGGACGAGCGGCAGTGCGATCAATCGCAAGATTATCGCGACGCCCCAAAATAGGACGGCTTGTTTTCGCGGTGAGATGTCGATCCCAAAATTTGGAACGGCGGCGAGATAAGCTATACCGCTGAGAAATGCGGCCGCGACAAACTTTATCGGCATCGACTCGAGCGTCCAATCGTCGAAGAAATTAAGCGCGGCAAAAAGGATGAGCTCCAGACCCAGCGCAATCGCAAGGCCAACCACGTGCGCGTGTTTCATCTCTAGCGGACTGAGTCGGCGCGCATCGCTTCGACCGCCTGAATTGGCATTGCCGGCGGCACAAACGCGCTGCGTCGAGTGACTCGCTGCAAACCGGCCCGGTGCGCAGCAAGATCGACAACCTCCGCCACCCGCGCCTTCAAAGCTCGCGCGCGCGAGGCAAGGAAAACGAGAAAGAGAGAATACGGAATGATCGACCAAAGATCGAGATGCGACGCGTGGAGCTGCCGGTAGATCACCATACTGAGCGCGACCAGACTAATGATTACGGTCGTAGTGACGAGCCGGTTGCGCAGCCGGACGCGGGTCAATCGCTTCGCGCAGGTGTGATCTTCAGTGACTGTCTGAAGAGCAATGCTCCACCAGAAGTTTCCGTAAATCTGGATGTCCCATTCGTTCCAGCCGGTATCGACCGAGTAGCGCCAGCCTTCTTCCTCGAGCAACTGGAAAATCGCGCCGAGCAAATGGTGGCGATCTCGTCCCTCGTCGCTCCAAAAAACCCGGCGTCGCAATCCGCGACCCGATTTGGCGTCGGCCGGCAAATGTTCGTGCGCGCGAATGACGCTGCCCGGCGTGCGTTTGAAATGGAGCCAGGTGAAGTAACGAGAAAATCCCCGCACCAGCGGTTGGAGAAAAGCCAGGCACATCACGAGTAAGCGCGCCGGGACAGTGTCGAACCTTGGTTCGATGCGCGCACGCACCATGTAGGTAAGCGCAAACCATTCGATGCTGCTGAGATACGCGGCCAGATCCGATTGCGGCGTAGCGTACATCGATTGGAAAAATCCTTCCCCGAAAACGCCATGATAAATGACCGGGCGATCGATGAACCAACTGAATCGCGGCGCACCGTAAATTTGACCGCGCCATTTCGCGGTCCCGGTCGGGCCGAAGAAAATCAGGTGTTTGAAACGAAGAAGCGATTCGGCTTCGCCGTAACCTTCTTGCTGTTTCAAAAAGGCGCGTAACGTAAAGCGGCGATGATGCCAAACAATCGCGGTCGGACTGAAAGCGATAACGCAGCCCGATTGCTGCAAGCGCCAGCAAAAATCGACATCGTCGCCAGCCTTGTGATATTCAGGATCAAAACCGCCGATCTGTTCGAAGGCCCATCGATAAAACGCCATGTTACAACCCGGGATATGCTCGGCCACGGTATCGGTCAGCAAAACGTGGCTCGGCCCACCGGGCGCGGCGGCCACACACGCCCGAATCGCGTTTTGCGCCGGCGGACTCACATTGGGTCCGCCAATGCCGGCGTAATCGCCGCTCAAAAGCGTGCCGACTAAATAATAAAGCCAATCGGGATCGGCCATGCAGTCGGAATCGGTGTAGGCGAACACTTCGCCTTTGGCCGCGGCCGCCCCCGTGTTGCGGGCGTGACTCAAACCGTGGTTGCTCTGATGAATATAACGAACGTTCGAAAATTGCGCGGCGATCTGCGCCGTGTTGTCAGTCGATCCATCATCCACCAGGATGACTTCGTAATTTGGATAATTGAGTTTGCCTAACGAATCGAGGCAGTCGGTCAACGTTCGCGCGCCGTTGTGAGAACAAACAATCACTGAAACCAACGGTGCTTTGGAGAGGGCGCGATGCGGCAGAGTCGAATTGTCCTGACCGAACTTGTCGCGCAGCGAGGAGAAGACTTTTTTCGGTTCGCGCTCGCGGGTCACGATCCCAAAAGCCCAGTCCGTCACTTCGTTGCCGCCGGTAAACCATTCGTCCGTCCAGGAAAACAAGATTGTCCCAGCCAATCCGCATTTGGCCACGCTCTCGATGTGCCAGCCGAGCATTTCCGCCTGCTCCTCCTGTGAATGTCGAATCGTGTCCATGCCGAACTCGCCCAGAATGAGCGGACGCTCGCCGGTGAGATTTTGCAGGCGCAAAAGGTAACGCTCAAAATCGCGCTGATTGTGGAGATAAACGTTGAAACAGAAAAAATCGACATTCTGCGGAAGTAAGTATTCGGTCGGCGGATAGGTCGCGTAGGAATAAAGAACATCCGGGTCCACCGCGCGTCCGATCCGGACAAGATGCTCAACAAACTCGGTCACGCGGCGCACACCGAGCCAGCGCGCCATCGTACTCGCGATCTCGTTACCGACCAAATAACCGAGCACGGCCGGATTACCGACACATCTCCGGACAGTGTTGCGGACCATCTGCGCAATTCCATCGCGCACTTTTTTTTGGCGCAGAAATTCGATGTGCTTTTCCCAAGGCAGCGTAATCAAAACCCGAATCCCGGCCGCCAAACATTTTTCCAGGAACCAGTCCGGAGGCGCATGGTAAACCCGAACGGTATTGATCCCGATCTCGCGCATCATGCCAAGATCGACATCGGCCTGTTCGGGCCGGCCGAAACTGTCCCCGTTTGCGTCCGGTTTGAACGGCCCGTAGGTGGCCCCCTTGATGAAAAATTTTCGATCGCCTTCGAAAAAGAACTTCGAAACGGCGCGGATCTTTGTCATGTCGAGCGAAGTCGAGACATCTCTCAATAATTCAAAAGGGAAGCTAGCAGCTTCCCCTACAGATTCACCAAAACTTCGCGCACAACTTCGCCAGTGCGCGAAATCTCATCCGGCATGTGGGCGGTGGAAACGAAACCGGTTTCAAACTGGGACGGCGCGAAATAAACGCCGCACCCTAAACAGGCGCGGAAAAACTTTGCAAACATTTTCGAATCGCTTCGCTTCGCATCCGCAAGACCGACAACCGGCCCGCGCGCAAAAAACAAACAAAACATCGAGCCGGTTCTGTGAAAGGTAATGTCGATTTTTGCGCCGGCGATCGCTTTGCGCGCGAGTCGCTCAAATTGCGCGCCGAGTTTTTCGAGGAGTTCCCAGCCATCGATCCGTTCGAGCTCGCGCAGTTGCGCGATTCCAGCCGCCATCGCCAGCGGATTTCCCGAAAGCGTCCCCGCCTGATAAACCGGTCCGTCCGGGGAAAGTTGGTCCATGATTTCGGCGCGTCCCCCGAATGCGCCGACCGGCAAACCACCGCCGATCACTTTACCCAGCACGGTCAGATCCGGTTTGATTCCATAAATTTCCTGAGCGCCGCCGCGCGCGACACGAAAACCGGTCATCACTTCATCGAAAATCAGAAGCGCTCCGTGTTTCGAACATTCCTCGCGCAAGATCGACAGAAAATTCTCTTTTGGAAAATAAAGCCCGGCGTTCGCAGGAACCGGCTCGAGAATTATCGCTGCGATTTGATTTTTATTTTCGCCGAACGCTTTCCGGACAAGATCGACATCGTTGAACGGCAAAGAAATGGTGAGCTCGGCAAATGCTTTCGGAATTCCGGCGCTATCGGGCCGTCCATGAGTGAGCGCGCCACTGCCGGCCTTAACCAGAAGTGAATCGGCGTGGCCATGATAACAGCCATCGAATTTAATAATTTTGTCACGTCCGGTGAATCCCCGCGCCAGGCGAACGCAAGACATCGCCGCTTCGGTCCCGCTGTTGACCATTCGCACTTTCTCGATTGATGGCATCCATTGGCAGATCAGTTCAGCCAGTCCGACTTCGAACGGGTTCGGAATTCCGAAACTCAGTCCGCGCGCAGCCGCATCGCGCACCGCATCAACCACAACTTTCGGCGCGTGACCGAGAATCGCCGGGCCCCAGCTGCCGACGTAATCGATGTATTCTTTTCCATCGACGTCCCAAATTCTTGAGCCGGCAGCGCGCTCAACGAAAAACGGTTCGCCGCCGACATTTCGAAACGCGCGCACCGGCGAATTGACGCCGCTGGGAATACGCTTTTTGGCCTCAATGAAAAGTCTGGATGAGCGTGAAGTCATTGGACGACAGAAAACGTCCAACCCGCCTACGCTGAAAGCTTCGGCGTGGCAAGCGCTCGCTCGTCCGCAATAGCGAAGCGAAGGAGGAACGTTCAACGCCCAACATTCAAATCAGAACTCCACGACTCTCGGGAAATGAGTTGAGGGGGCGGCATAGACGCAGCGTTAGGGTGAGCTCGCGGGAGCGAGCGAATCAATCGAACCGGCATGTAAAGCAAAAGCCCGTCGTCCACAAAATCCGAGCGCGATTTGAGGCGGGGGCGGGAATCGAACCCGCGAATAGCGGTTTTGCAGACCGCAGCCTTACCACTTGGCTACCCCGCCGTTAGCGGAAGTTGAGCGTAACGCGCGACTCAACAGTGTCAACGTCACCAAGGGCAACGATTGTCGCAGAGAGAAAGCTCACCGGCCCGCCGATTTACGGCGGATGAACTCGTGCCGGGGTTCGCGCGTTACTTGTGAAGTTTAGCCGCGGCTGCGATTTCACGTCATCGCCAATCACAATAAAGTGACCATGATATGGCGGCATCGGCTTCGGCGGAAGCGACCGAATCCCGACGCCCTATTCAATCTACGGTCGCCATTAACTCCGTTCCGCGCGAAAATGGCACTTCCTGGATAATCGAATCAAGCTTGTTTAAGTCGACCGGTTTGACCAAGTGATGAGAGAAACCGGCCTCGCCGCTTCGGCGAATGTCCTCTTCCATCCCAAAGCCGGACAAGGCGATGCCAAAAACTTCACCTTTCGCGCGCAACGCTTTTAGCAGATCAATGCCACTGCCATCGGGTAGGCCGATATCGCTGACCAGGACGTCGAAGTGCTTGCCCGTGGCGATGTCGAGCGCGGAACGAATGTCGTTAGCCGGATGAACCTCGTAGCCGCGCTGACGAAGCATCCGGGTGAGAGATCGATTCGTATCTTCATGGTCCTCCACCAAAAGAAGACGGAGTGATCTGCGTTTCGCAGTCGAGCGCGGGGCGTCAATCGACTCCGGAATCGCATTCCGCTCGCAAGTTGAAAACAGAGCGGTAAACTTCGCGCCTCGATCGCGCCCCTGACTTTCGGCCCTGATGGAACCTTGATGCGCT
>WNFW01001376.1_pt1 | contig 17331 bp, 12 predicted proteins | sample 5400131 | NCBI WGS metagenome assembly WNFW01 (sample SAMN13153362, study PRJNA577476) | soil metagenome | isolation source: 20 cm soil or saprolite under grassland replicate 1 | place: USA:California | collected 2016-06-15 | reverse complement strand
CTTGCCTTTGACGTCGACACCCAAGTGGTCCAGGCGGCCTTCGACCTTGGGCATCGGGATGGTTTGAACCAACCGGAGAGGGACATTGTCTTGGGCAAAACAGAAAGGAACACAGCTCAAAAGCGCAGCCAACACGAACCTCTGAAATTTCTTCATATGCGCGCTCCCGAATTGAATGGTGTCGAACGAGCCCAGACGAAAGGGTCTCGGTCACACAAACACCTAAACTCTCGACTAATCTACTGTGATCCCGCATGTATAGAATTAAAACGGACATTAATTGTTATTCATGATCTGTCTATGCATTTATTTCGGCAGTAGACGCAGCCGGGAGAAGCACCGAGAAAGTGGAACCGCGTCCCACTTCGGTTTGGCAATGAATTGTGCCTCCCAGAGCCCGCGCGATGGCCTGCGCGATGGCCAGCCCAAGTCCGCCGCTGCGGGTCTCTCCTCCATTTGGCCCGGCGCGATAGAATCTCTCAAAAACGTGCGGAAGATGTTCGGGAGGGATACCCAACCCTTGATCGTGAACGTAGACCCGAATTGCGTGATCGTCGCGATCCAGCTTGGCGCGTACACAAGTGTTACGGGGTGAGTACTTCACAGCATTGTCAAGAAAAATGAGAAAAAGCTGCCGAAGGAAGGCCTCGTCGCCCACGTATAACATCTCGGGTCTTATGTCACGTTCGATGGTTATGCCCTTGGGTCGAGCCAGAGCGAGGGCGATCTCACAAGCTTCTTCCAAAATTTCGTCGACAAAGACTTCCTCCTTGGCCAGCCGAAGTTGTCCGGCATCGGCCATGGAGAGCGTAAACAGGCCGTCGACGATGCGTTCCAATAGCCTCACTTCGTTCTCAATGATTAAGAGTGCTGTTTCGTACTCCTCCGGTGTGCGCTTCTCCGAGAGGATCAGCTCGGTCTCGCCACGCACGACGGCCAGGGGGGTACGAAGCTCATGCGATGCGTCCGTAACGAACTGTCGGAGCTGATTGAGGGCGGCTTTTACATTGTCGAACAAGAGGTTGAATGTCTGCGACAGCCGTCCGACTTCATCATGGGGATGGGTTATGACGAGCGGCGTATGGCGTACGTGCTTTTCTGGATGGGCCAGCGCTTCCGCGAGTTGCGCGGCGTTTTGGGTGAGGTTAACAATGGGACGGAGACTCCGACTCACGTACCAAAGAGCTACCAATCCGATGAGCAGAAGGGTCGCTGGCCACAAGATGATGAGCGTGTGGCGAAATGTCTCTAGCGCCTCCTCCGTGTCCCTTCTCGGCACAGCGATCGCCAGATACATCTGCGTCTTTCCGAGCAAGAAGGGGACGACGGCCATTCGAAGACGCCTGTCGTTCTCAGGCATGACTGTTCGAAACACTAACTTCGAGGAATTCAGCGGCGTATCATCCATTTCCAGGAGCTTGCCCTGCAGGTTTTTCGAAGATCGGAGGACGTGTCCGGAAGCATCGAGCAGTTCAAAATACTCGTAAGGGAGGTCAAACTCGAATACATCTTGTCTGCCCGGATTAGCAACGAGATCGGCAACGATGGGCTGAGCAGCCTTTCGCAACCCTCGATCTAACTGACCTTCGATCTCCCTCGAAAAAACTGAATAAATGATGACGTAAGTCCCCGCGAACAACACACCCACCACCAAGCAGAACAGAAACATCATTCGAAAGCGAAGAGAGCATCCTCTCATGACTCAGGTGGGCCAAAACGGTAGCCAAAACCGCGGATAGTGTGAATCAGCTTGGGTTTGTTCTCGACGTCGAGCTTGTGTCTCAGCCGATTGATGTAGACCTCAACCAGATTCGTCTCACTGTCAAAAGAGCCCGACCACACGTGTTCGACGATTTCGCAGCGAGTAGTGATCTCGGGAGAACGGATCATCAGAAGCTCCAGAAGCGCTAGCTCCTTTGATGTGAGCGCAATCTGCTCTCCTCCGCGAACGGCAATGCGGCGATGACGGTTCAGCTCGAGATCGGCGCAGTGCAGCGTGGCTCCGACTTTGTAGAATCCGCGACGGGTCAGAGCCCGGACGCGGGCGCGGAATTCGGCCAGCGCGAATGGCTTCGTAAGGTAGTCATCGGCACCAGCGTCGAGACCTTCGACGCGCTGATCGACCAGTGTACGTGCAGTTACCATCAGGATCGGAGCTTCAAGATTCATTTGCCGCAGTTCGCGGCAGACTTCGATACCGCTGGTTCCCGGCAAACGAACGTCTAGGACAACAGCATCGTACCTAACGTTGGAAGCGAGCTTGAGAGCCTTCTCTCCCGTGTCAGCCACGTCCACCGAGTAGGACATTTCGCGCAAGGCGCGCGCGATGAAACTGGCCACCTTGCGCTCGTCTTCAACAAGCAGCAAGTGCATCGACGCAAATATACACCTCTTTGTTGAGGAATTGTCAATTGCGGTCAGACCTTAACAGAAATTAATTCTGCGTTGACCCTGTCTCAATCGATCCGATCTCTCAAGAACCTCTCGGCTTTCACCCGGTGGGGATAGTTTTCCCGGCGGTCGATCTCCGATTTACGAATGTGGCTGAGGTTTGGAAGATGAATGGAGCGTGCGATGAATCCGCGTCTGATCGCCTCTCTTTACAGGCCCGGCGGGCTTCCATAATCAGACAGATGAAGAACTGGTTCGTAGGGATTACTATCAGCCGACCGGAAGCTCGCCAGCTTGACTCCAGGCTACGTCTTCCTAGCTTCTCGACAGCCCGGCTGCCGCCACGCAGGTTTTAAACCTTACGGAAAATTAACTCTCTATTGTACTTTTCTCCGAGTACGCTCTCCTCGCTTTGGTGCACAGCCAGAACCCGCCTCGGAAATTGGGGCTGCTTTCGACTATGGCATGTGCAGGAGGAAGAGCGCCTTGAGAACGTTATTCGCATTCCCCAGAGTTTCCCGTCTGGTGATTTTTAGTCTTTTAATCGCTGCTATCGCTGTCCAGGCTGACACAATCAAGAAGCTATATGCGGTTCACGTGAACGGCAAGCGAGGCTTCATTAATAGCAGAGGTCGTATCGTAATTCCAGCTAAGTTCGATGATGTTCTTCACTTTCAGGATGGCATTGCACCGGTCAAGGTGGGCGCCAAGTGGGGATACATCAACGAAAGCGGGAGCTTCATCATCGAGCCTCGATTTGATGATGCTCGCAACTTCCTTGTTGGTCTTGGCGCTGTGAAGGTCGGTGAACGATGGGGCTTCGTCAACACCAAGGGAGAGTTCAGGATTCCGTTGCGCTACGATTTTGCACGAGCGTTTGCCGACTCCGGAAATACTCCAGACGAAAAACTGAATACCGCACGCGTGAAGCTGGATGGCAAATGGGTGCTCATCGATCCGCACGGAGAGGTGTTTTTGAGACCCCCTGTGGACGAGCTGGGCCCACTGGAAGAAGGTCTCGCGCCTGTGAAACTCGGAGGACAGTGGGGATACATCGACCGAACCGGTCGCATGGTTGTTCAGCCCCAGTTCGAGGTGGCAAAAGGATTTGGCACGGATTACGCAGTGGTTGAGCAGAAAGGCCGATGGTGTTTTATCGACAAGAAAGGAACATTCGTCGTTCCCTGCCAGTTTGAGGGGGCCGACGAGTTCACCGAAGATGGGTTGGCGCCCGTGAAACTCGGAGGAAAGTGGGGCTACATCGATCGGAACGGGAAAGTAGTGATCAAACTGCAGTTTGACGGCGCCAAACCTTTTGAAAACGGGTTAGGCGAAGTCCAGAGTGGCGATGGATTTGGGTACATCGACAAATCCGGAAAATTCGTGTGGAAGCCCAGCAATTGAGGCTGTCCGCGCCCACATTCACGATTGAGGGAGGGAACTGATGCTCGCGAGAATTCTCCTCGGTGTGCTCGGCACTGCATTGTTCGTGACGCCCTCCGGCATCTCACAACAGGCATCGCCACGTACATTCCGATTCGTCTCCGAATGGAAAGTTCCCCCGCAAAACGTCGCCGCTTACTCTGCGGACCTCGACAAGACTGTGCGCCCCACGCTCGAAAGCCTGCTGCAAGAGGGAGCTGTCCTGGCTTACGGACTCTATGTCACTACGGTAAACGAGGATGAGGGCATCACCAACGGATTTTGGTTCGAAATTCCCTCGCTCGTAGCGATGGAGAAAGTGCAGGACAAGCTCGCGAAACTCATGCCAAGTACCATAGTAAACTCTGCCATTCGGCACCATGACTATCTCTTTCGCGTGATCCTGCGCAACAACCGATCGGCCCGGGGATCGAACGGCTACTTCTATGTGAATTCGACTTTGCTCCAGCCCGGCAAACGTGACCAATGGCGGGAGTGGTGGCACAAGTACCAAAAACCCATGTATGACCAGTTTCTAGCCGAAGGGCTGATCACCTCGTATGAACTAGACAGCGGAGAGATACACACGATGGATCCCAACTGGATCTATCTGGCCTACGTAATTCCCACGGCTGAGGCCTTAGATAAGATAAACAACGAGTTCCGCATTCGAGTGGAAAAGCGCTCCACAGAAGAAAATCAGGCGATTAATTCAGCCCTTGATGTTTTGGTGGTTGCAGGTTCACACCGCGACTATCTCGCGCGTACGACAAATTACGCGACAAAGTAACAGAAATGGAGACGCCGTCACGCCAACCTCAATCGGGCCACCTGACTGCCTCTAGTTTCACAATCGTAGAGGAAGACTACTGGAGCCTCTGACATCCGCCGACGTCTTCCCCTTCTTCTCCTGCTGCGTGACTATTTCTTGCACGCCTAGCAACCGCCTGGTCGAAAGAAATTCTCCCACCCTTTTCGCGACATCGGTCCATCGGGAAAACGAATAGCATTAAGAGAAATTAATGATGCATTTCTGATTTGACGCCATATACTCGCCGAAATTTTCGCGTAAGTTCACCCTGTCAGCTGGAAATCATTGGAGGTGACGCCGTGAATTCTCGGAAGCCTACGTTCCGCGTAGCTGCGTTTGCATTTTTCTTCCTGGGTCTTTTTCTCAACTCCCAAGTTGCCGCTCAAGTCACCGGAGGCACAATTCTCGGAACGGTCCGTGACACGAGTGGCGCGACTATCGCCGGAGCAAAGGTGGTCATCCAGAATACCGGTACAGGTATCACCACAATAATAATGACCAATGAATATGGTCTCTATCGCGGCCACAACCTGATCCCTGGGACGTATCAGGTCGTCGTTTCCGCCAGTGGTTTCGCCGCTCTCGTGGAAAAGGATCTTACTTTGGAAGTCGGAGCCGAGCTGCCGGTAAACCTGGTACTCCGGGTGGGCGGGTCGAGCGAGCGAGTCGAAGTCAGCGGAGTGGTATCAGACGTGACGACGTCGAACTCCACCGTCAGTGCCGTCGTAAATGCAAGAACTGTTCAGGAACTGCCCCTCAACGCCCGCGATTGGACACTGCTCGCAAATCTGGAGCCCGGTGTTGCGACCGTGCGCACCATGGTCGGCTTGAATGCGAATCCGGGAAGGGTTAATCGCGGCTGGGGCACTGAACTCACGGTTGGAGGTAACCGCCCTCAACAAAACAACTACAGGATGAATGGGGTGAGCATGAATGATTATGCCAACGGGGCACCCGGTAGTGTCCTGGGCGGTGACCTGGGCGTCGATGCCATCCAGGAATTTTCTGTGGTGACGAGCAATGCTCAGGCCGAATACGGCCGCAGTTCAGGCGGCATCATCAATGCCATTACCCGATCCGGAACCAACGCCTTTCACGGCTCAATCTATGAATTTCTCCGCAATAGTGCTCTCGACGCACGCAATGTGTTCGATATCTTGAATGGGCAGCCGATAAAGCCTCCCTTCAAGCGCAATCAATTCGGCGCGACAGGGGGTGGTCCGATCTGGAAAGATAAAACATTCTTCTTTGCCGATTACGAAGGACTGAGACAGCGCCTGGGCAACACACAAAGATCTGTCGTTCTCTCTCCAGCCGCTCGTGCCGGTAATCTCGCTAACGGAACAACCGTCGTGGTCGACCCCAATGTGGTGCCATATCTTGCCTTTTACCCTCTCCCGAACGGCGCCATTTCCGGAGATCGAGGAAATTTCATCGTCGTTAACACGCAAGTCGCCACAGAAAACTTCTTTACCACGCGCTTGGACAATCAGTTTTCGACCGCTGACAGCCTGAACGGCACCTACATGTTCGACGACAGCAATACGAGTGCACCAGACCTGCTGCATACTATCCTGCTGGGCACGATTTCGCGGCGACAGCTCGCCACCGTGGAAGAGACCCATACGATTAGCCCTAATTTTATCGACACCTCACGCTTTGGATTCAGTCGTGTCGTGGCCGTAGCTCCCAAGACTCTGGGAGCGCTAAACCCGATTGCCGACGACCCCTCGCTTGGGTTTGTGCCTGGGAGAAATGTTGGGGGAATTAGCGTTTCCGGACTCACGTTGTATCAGGGAGGAGTTGGCGCTGTTGGCGAATACGATTTTCATTTCAATTCCTTCCAGTTCTACAACGACGCATTCCTTACCAAGGGAAAGCATTCGTTGAAGTTCGGTTTTGCCGTAGAGAGAATCCAAGCGAATCAGATTGGCAGGTCTCTGCCCAGTGGACAATACGCTTTCGGCTCCATTCAGAACTTCCTGACCAATCAACCAAAAAGCTTCACCTCCGCGCTCCCGGGAACGATCACACCGCGTGATCTTCGGCAGGTGGTCTTCGGGACCTATGTTGCGGATGACGTCCAGCTGCGCCCGAATTTCGTCCTCAATCTTGGCCTGAGGTACGAGATGGCTACGGTACCAACCGAAACGGCCAATCGACTGACTAACCTTCATAGCATTACGGATACTCAGCCAGTGCTTGGGTCGCCGTATTTTTCCAATCCTACGAGACGCAATTTCGAACCAAGGATAGGATTTTCGTGGTCGCCATTTCACAATGCCAAGACTGCGGTCCGCGGGGCGTTTGGAGTCTACGACGTACTCCCCTTGACCTACCAGTTTCAGCTCGTTTCGATCTTGTCGGCCCCGTTCTTTGAGTCCGGATCGACGAGTCTGACCCCGAACACGTTTCCCAAGGGAGCCATTGGCTTGTTGGGTCCGAACAAGTTGCGCTATGTCACGATCCAAACCAACCCGTCACGAAACTACGTGATGCAGTGGAACTTGAACGTCGAACAAGAGATCATGAAAGATCTGACCCTCTCTGTGGGCTACGTCGGCTCCCACGGAGTTCATCAGCCCTTTCGTGTCGACGACGCAAACATCGTCCTGCCGATCGCGCATCCGGCGGAGGGCTATCTCTGGCCAACCCCGGTAGGCAGCGGTACCAAGGTCAATCCCAATCTCGGCCAGATCAGCCTCCTCTCTTGGATTGGCTCCTCTTATTATGATTCCTTGCAGGTGCATGTTTCTAAGAGAATGAGTCACGGGCTGCAGATGGGTGGATCATATACTTGGGCCAAGAGTATGGATTCCGGTTCTTCTACCCTCGCCGGAAACGCGTTCGGCAACTCGATCTCGAGCTTGTTTTACTTCGACGCCAGGCTCCGGCGAGGTCTTTCCGATTTCGATATTCGCCACAACTTGGTTATCAACTCTATTTGGCAGATCCCCACACCGCCCTCGCTTTCCGGTGCTGCTCTCTGGGCGTTCGGTGGCTGGCAGCTCGGCGGAATCTATCAGGCGAGCGCTGGACTGCCATTCACGCCTCTTATTGCGGGAGATCCCTTGGGCATGAACAGTTCGGGTGAGGACACCTATTCTTTCCCCGATCGCATTTCCGGTCCTGGCTGCGGGACGGCCGTGAATCCGGGCAACGCCAACCACTACATCAAGACACAGTGTTTTGCCGCTCCAAATCCCATCAATCGACTGGGAAATGCAGGTCGTAACTCCCTCATAGGTCCTGGGTTATCGAACCTTGATTTTTCGGTCGCGAAGAACACCAAGATTTCGAAGATTTCTGAAACCTTCAACGTTCAATTCCGATTCGAAGTCTTCAACATATTGAACCGAGTGAATCTGGCTCCTCCGATCGCTAACAGCTCGTTGTTCGATACTTCCGGGAATCCAATTAGTACTGCCGGTCAAGTCGATCAGACGGCCACAACTTCCAGGCAGCTGCAGTTCGGGCTGAAGCTGATCTGGTAAGAAAACGGCAACTAAATACACTTGAAAGGAACGGAAAGGGCTTCAAGCGATGAGAAGAATTTCCGCGGTGCTTGCCTTGGCCTCTCTGTGCGTCGCGAATGTTGTCTCGCTAGCTCACACACAAACAACAAGTGGAACGGATGTCTCTGTAGCGCAGATTTTCTTCGAAGTGCCGAAACCAGGCAAGGTCGAAGAGTACGAACAAGGGGTCAAGAGACACATCGCTTGGCGCAAAGCAAACCATGACAAATGGACATGGCAGACCTGGGAAGTAGTTACCGGAAAAGATACCAGCAGTTACATCAGAGCCACCTTCGGCCACCGCTGGGAGGATTTTGACGATCGTGAAGAATTCAATGCAACCGCTCGCGCAGACCTCAATAAGAATGTGTGCGCCTCGATGAATTCATCCTCCTCCACCTTCTATGTTCTTCGGACCGACTTGAGCCTTTCGCCTGAACCTAAGGAGCAACCCAAGTACCTGCAGTTGAACATTTTCGCCGTACGGCCCGAAGGGGCACGAGAATTCTCACAATCCATCAAGAAAATGAACGCCGCACTCAGAAAAACAAATTTCACGAGCGAATCGTTTCTTTCCCCGAATAGCGCGGGAGGACACTCGCGTTGGTATTTCATGACAAATGGTGGCGAAGGGCCCCAATACGTGCTGGTAACGGACCGCAATAGCTACAAAGATTTTCGCCCCGTGGAAACATCCTTGGACGAAGTCATGGAGCAAGTGTACGGAAAGGAAGAAGGAGACGCGGTCATGATTAACGTGCGGAAGACATTCACCCATGTTTACAGCGAGCTCCTCCGATACAGGCCAGATCTGAGCTACAGCCCGTAACCCATTGTCAGCTTCGCAAAAGACGAGGTCGCGTGATGAATCGCAATAGGTACTCTCTTGGTCTGTTTGCGTTGGCAGTTCTGATTGCGTGCGGCCTATCAGCCCGCGCTGGATGGCCTCAAGTGACTGGCGGCAGCAATCTCGGCACGATCATCGATACTTCCGGAGCCAGCGTTCCGAAAGCAACGGTATCAATCAAGAACGGCGGAACCCGCTCCGTTCGTGAGGTCATCACGAACGTCGACGGCCTTTATCGCGCTCCCGACCTGTCCCCGGGAACGTATGATATTGCCGTTGCTGCTCCTGGCTCCTCTCAACGCCGATCGTCTCGCCCCCGGTAGCCCGGAAGACGCCCGCCGAATCGGCAGGGGCCAATTGCTCTCTGCCGCCGTCTGTCCTAAGAATCTCGACAATCGCGCCAACGAGAGTCCCTCCCGTTTGGTCTTGCACGGTTCCAGAAATCACCGTGCTCGTGGAGGAACTCTGCGCCAACGCACCCTGGATCGGCACCAGCTTGACCGCTACCTCCCAACGTCAGAAACAGGCTTTTCGGCATCAGAAGGCGAACCACGTTTGTAGTTCAAGACGCCGGTTGTTCGCGCTCTCCGAGAATACTCCACCAGAGCCCGCGGGCTGGTTAGCTTGGCCGAAAAGAGGCGACGTGATGTTGCCGAAGATCGGACCTGGGTTATTGTGATTGGTCAGGTTGCGGATATGCATCGAGATCGTAAGGCTATAACGTCGATTCGCCGACGAGGCGCCACCACCCTGGCCTCCGCCGCCCATGGAGAATGGACTGCTCGGAGCACCACGGCCGCCACGCCCGCCACCTCCAGGGCCGCTGCCCCCAGGTAAAGCCGAACCAGCTTCGCGCGCAGATCCAAAAGCAAATGTCCTGCCCACCCGCATGTTCAACATGATCTGGCCCGGCCCGCGCCCGAAATTGCGAGAGAGCAGCCTCTCCCCCTGCGTCGGGTTCGGATCGAGCAGACCGTACCTGGTAGCAACCACTCCGGGCTTGCTCGCATCGGTCGCGATTCCTGGCCGTCCGTTGAACAGGCCATCGCCGTAGAGATCCTGTCCGGTGGTTATATCGAACGGTGGGCCCGTATTCGCTATGAGCAGTGGGTTGAAACGGATACCCCATTTTACAGTAACGGTGCCGGCCAGCGAGAAGCGGTGATGTATGTCTGTCGCGGCTGGACTGTACTCCCCAGCCACGCTATATGGATTCGCAGGCAACGTCCCGAGACCGTCCGTGTTGCTCATCGCACGGTTGTACATATAGGACCCGGTAAGCGAGATGTCCCTGTTTACCTTAGAATTCACGTTCAGGATCAATTGATTCTGGTTATACAGCCCTGCGGATTCCATGAGGAGAACTTGACCTGGTCTTCCGAGAGGGAACACGCCGCTGCCTGGAATTGCCGGTATGTAGGTCCCTGGCAGCGGGGCGTTGATGTCCTGTGAGCGCAGCAAGTGCAACCCGTGCGAATTTGCGTAGGTGATCGCGATTGTCGTGTTCAGCGGCATCTCGCGTTCGAACGCAACAGCGGATTGCACGAAGTAAGGAGCGCGCAATGTGGAACTGATCTCCTGTATGGTGCTGGCGGGAACCGGTCCGGACAGGGAAGCGGCGGCCGGTACCGTGGGGAAAAAGTCGGGATTTGCGATTATGTATTGCTGCTGAACTATGCCGTTGTAGCGCTGCGCAGTGAGAATGTTAGCGAGGCGGAAGCGATCGTAGAACATGCCGAATCCAGCGCGGATCACGGTCTTGGGCCGCAACTTTCCGGATACCGCACCCGGCACCCATGCCACGCCAATTCGTGGAGCAAAGTCGCGCCAGTCGTGAATATTGTTCTGGGTTTCGTAACGCAGGCCAAGATTCATGGTCAGGTTCGGCCGGACCTTCCAGTCATCACCTACGAACGCCCCCAGATCGAACTGGCTACCCGAAATCAACGGGTTTCCCGCGCTGATGTTGAACTGCGAGGCGCCACCTCCGAGCTGTCGGATCCGCGAAGCCGGCAACCCCATCTGCTGAAACAGCAGCGTCCGGCGATAGCTCTCGATCGAGCTGATGTTTAGTAGCGCAGGCTGGCCCGAAGCATCGAGCACGGGCATATTGTTGGCACCCAATTGCGGTGCCACCCCACCGCTGAAGGTGAATGTGCCGCCAAAATTCTGTGGCGAAACGTTGGCATCGGTCGCGCCACGCAGCCGCACGCCAAACCTCCACGCATGGACCCCTCGAAGGACGGACGTATAGTTCTGAAGCTCGTAGCTGTTCTGCGTGTCGGTTGTGTGTCCCAGTTGGGCGCCGCCACCATTAAAGGCTCCGAGTACTTGCAGGGCAAATCCGGGTGTATTCGCCTCAGACAGGTTCGTGGGCCGGTAGTATTGGAAACGAATCTCATTGATGGCCCTTGCGCTCAAAACTGTCGTTTCGGTTACCTGCACAGTCTGGCTGTTGGCTACGTTGTGATAGCCACGCGAGACCAAATTGAGTCCGCCTACGCCGGCGTTCTGAACGTCATCGCGATTGAAGGAATAGCGAACGGTCAGAGTGTTGTTGGAATTAAGTTGATAATCGACGCGGGGGGTGACCCCGGTTCGGCTCAGGGAGGAGAGGAAGGTGTCGGTAAAAGGGCCGGCGACCAGCGTCTGAGGATCGAGCGTCACTCCGTTGATGACGCTGCCGTTGTCGACCCACTCCCGGATGAGGTTGAGATTAAAAGACGCGCGCTTGTTGATCGGCCCACTCAAAGTGCCGCTCAGCTCGTTCAAATGGAACGGCGCCTTTTGCGCCGCATAAGCATTGCGGGAATTCCATAAATCGTTGGCGAAGTTGTATCCGATAGAGCCCCGGAATTTGTCGGTGCCGGGCTTGGTGAAAATCTCGATGCGGCCAAAGCCCAGCCTGTCGTACTCCGGCGAAAAAGGATTCTGGTTGATCCGAATCTCGCGAATAGCGTTTTTTGGCGGTAACTCGCCACCGCTGAATCCATCGATGAAGATGGAACCACCATTCGGCCCGGCGGCCGGCCCGGCGAGAGCCTGCAGATCCGCCGCGAGGTCGGCGGGATTGTCGGAGAGTGCATCCAAGTCCGTTCCGCGCAGGGCCACGGCGCTGGCGTTACTGGCTGCATCGGTGCTGACGGCAGGCGCGGAGTTCTCCTGCACCGAGACTTCTTGCTTCACGGCAACGACACTCAATTGCAGATTCAGCGTCTGGACACCTAGCTTGACAATGACCGTTACGGGGTCCGGCAGCACGAGGTTTGGCGCGGCGGCCTGCACAGTGTAGTCGCCGGGAGGCAAATCGCCGAATGAGTATGAGCCGTCTTTCGCCGCGATTGCAGTCTTGGCTAGCCCGACCGCACCGCTAAGTGTGATTTTGGCGCCGGGAACGATTGCTCCCGTCTGGTCGGTGATTTGGCCTCGCAACGTCGCTTGACTCTGCCCGATCAAGGAGGCCGAGAGCGACAACAGAATCCAGAGGCCGATGGCGAGTCTTCCGCGAGCGGTTGAAGCCAGAATCCCCAATGTCCTTTTCATTGCGAACCTCCTTTTGACGGACTTGGAGACGAATATTTCGCGAGCGGCAGAGAGACTCGAAACGTGCTGCCGCGGCCTTCTTCGCTTTTCAGAGTTATGTCGCCGCCATGAACTTCGACAGCCCAACGCGTAATGGACAGGCCCAAACCAGCACCACCCCATTCCCGTGTCCGCGCTTGATCAACGCGGTAAAAGCGATCAAAGACATACGGCTGATGTTCGCTAGGAATTCCAGGTCCTTGGTCGACCACGTCTAAAAACACTTGTTTGTCTCCCCCACTCTGTACCCGGACGAGAATCTGCCTTCCCGGGGGCGAATACTTAATGGCGTTATCCAGCAGATTGACGATGGCCTGACGAAGAATCAGCCTGTCTACGGAGACGACGAGGTTTGCGTCACCCTCAAGGTCAATCTGTTGTTGTTTCTCCTCAGCCAAAACTTCGACGACCGAGCTGGCTTCCTTTGCCAGGCGCACAAGAGGATTGTCTTCACGCTGAAGCTGGACGTGCCCAGCATCGGCACGAGAAAGCGCCAGCAAGCTCTCCGAGAGCCGCGTCAGGCGATCTACCTCTTCCAGCATGCTTCCGATCACATCTCGATACTCCGCCGGACTCCTCTGGTCCTGTAGCGAAACCTCGCCAACGCTCCGGATGGCAGTCAACGGTGTACGTAGTTCGTGGGAGGCGTCAGATGTGAAGCGGCGCAGTTGATCGAACGCTGCTTGCAATCGCCCAAGCATATCGTTAAAGACGGTCCCGAGCTTTCCTAATTCATCTTGAGAATTCTCGATGGACAGGCGGTCACCCAGCCGTTCGGCAGATATTCTCTTTGCCTGGTTAGCCATCAAGTCAACGGGTGCGAGTGCTTTTCGTGCAAGGGCGTAGCCCACGAAACCCGCAAGCAACACCGCAATCGGAAAGCCGATCAACAGGACTTGCGCGAATTCGCCTAATTCACGCCACAGCTTTTCCTCGCTGTAGGCAACTCGGAGAACGACGCGCTGTTCTTCCACGTGATAGACGCTCCTCGCTAGCCTGACTCGGGTGCCATTCGGAAGCCAGGTAGTGGACGGAGTTGGATCGTGCAGGCCTTCGTCCAGGCCAGGGGGACCGCCTAATGTCTGGTCTTGCAAAGCCGCGCTTCGATAAAGGAGCGAACCCTCGGGTGACCACACTTCGATGAAATGGCCTATTCTTGGTTCAGCCGCGTCCGGGTGGCTGGAATGAAGAGACACGAGTCCGTTTGGTTCCTTCGCGAGCATCCCTTCAACTGTTTCGACGTCCCGGAGTAAGTTCTGATCAAAGTCCTCGCGCAAGCTCAAAAACAGGAATAAGGAAGCAACTCCCGCGTACAAAGCCAAAAGAGTAGCAAGCACGAGCACGTACCAGAGCGTCAATTGGGAACGGACGTTTCGCGACCTGAATTTCATTCTTCCTCTCGCAACACGAATCACCCACTTCCCTTTTATTTTCATGCCTGGTCCTGGGAGGCAAGATCCCGACGTGCCTCACTCATGCCGCAGCGCCTCAATGGGATCGAGTAGAGATGCCTTCCTTGCAGGGTAATACCCGAAGAACACGCCGACGGCGACGGAGAAGAGAGCCGCTACGACGACCGCTTCGAGAGACATCTCGATGGGCCAATGCAGCGTCTGCCCAATCAGATAGGAGCCAAAAATTCCGAAGAGAACCCCGGCGGCACCTCCGACGAGGCTGAGCATGATGGATTCTCCCAAGAATTGAAGCTGGATGGCTTCTTCGGTCGCTCCGACCGCGACGCGCACGCCAATCTCGCGCGTACGCTCCGTCACGGAAACCAGCATCACGTTCATGATCCCGATTCCCCCCACGATTAGGGAAACCGAGGCAATCGCGATCAGCAGAATAGTCAGAGTTTTGCTGGCATCGAGTTGCGCCTGGATGATGTCCTCGGGATTGCGGATGTTGAAGTCGTCTTCTTCTTCGGGGCGAAGACGATGCCGGTCCCGCAGCACAGCGGTCGCTTCCTGTCCCGCTATCTTGACCGCGTCCTGCGATACTGCCGAACAGAGAATGTCGTCCAGCCAGGTAATCCCTTTGATCTTCTTCTGGGCCGTGGTGTACGGCAGAATGATCGTATCGTCCTGGTCTTGTCCGGAAAGCGAGAGTCCTTTGGGATGAAGAGTCGCCACCACCTTGCAAGGAAGACTATTGACGCGTATCACCTTCCCGACCGGTTCTTCCACACCAAAAAGCTGATCCCGAACCGTTCGGCCGATGACGCAGACGTCTGCGGCTCGATCCGCGTCGTCTTGCGAAAAGATAGCGCCCTGATCCACGTACCAGCGCTTGATCTCGAAGTATTCCGGCGAAACACCGCGGTACGAGGTATGCCAATTTTGATTGCCGTAGATCACCTGGACCGGATCGTCCACGTTCGGGGATACGCTTTTGATCAGCGACACTTGGTTCTTGATGGCTATCGCATCACCCATGACCAGCGTCTTCGTATCGTGTGTACCTGTGCGCACGCCGTTCACCGCCCGGCCTCCCGCCTCAATCCATACAAAGTTGTCGCCCAGATTGTTCAACTGCTGCTCGACGCGGGCCTGTCCCGCTTTGCCGATGGCTACGACGCAGATCACCGCCGCAATTCCGATGGTGATCCCCAACACCGTCAGGACACTGCGCATCTTGTTCCGGAGCAGTGCCACCAGCGCGGACTGAAACAGAGCCGAGTAATTCATAGCGCTCTCCTGCAAATGGTGCGGTGGCCGCCGTGACCCGTCTGCAATCAAGGAATATCGAGTCGTGGCGTGCCCTGGGAATCTTACGGCCATGCGTACGAGACTGCCTACTTAAGTTTTGCTGAATCTTCGTTCAGGATTCAATGATCGTGCCGATGATGAGTATCCGGGAAATGAGGATGCGAATGTGTCTGCTGCTCGTGCGTATGCCGATGAGTGTACTTGACCCCTGGTTCCACCGGTGCGTCATGTTCGTGCTGGTGGTGTTCGTCATGGATATGCTCGTGTTCATGCTCCAACGGTTGGTGCTTGTGTTCATGTTCGTGATGCTCCGTCAGGTGTAGCCAGATGCCGATTGCCATCAGCACACCGGCGACTACGAGAGGCAGAGTGATTTACTTGGGGTGGCTTCGTCGCATTGAGAACTGTCTTTCGAGACATAGAGAGTGCCGCTGCTTCAAAAGCAGGTGCCCTCCCCCTCAAGCGCTGTGCCAAAAACGTGCCAAATGACGCTGCATTGTAGCGATTGGGGTTGGGTTCGAGCGAAAAGCAGATTCCCCAATTTGTTGAAAATGTTGTTAGTTCAAAACACAGAATGGAAAGGATGGAGCGGCTCGGCATGCTTGCAAAGCAGGTGCTCTCCCAGCTGAGCTACACGTGCCGGCTCGCGCGGGGGGCAGACGTTAGGCACTTGGCTCGCCACCGTGGATCCGAAGGCGACGGCTGCGTTTGAGTGTTATGCTGATCTCGCGGATGACACACGCGCGGCCGTCGTGTAGGAGTATGTGGACGACGATACGACGAAGCTAGCTCACGGGTAAGGGAACAAAATGCTACGCTCTTGCTGAACTCTATCGCTAAAAAAATGGCCCTCCGAGAATTCAAAATCGCATAACCTCTTCAAAATCAATGCGGATTTTGCCGCAAACTGGCTCGCGCGGTGTGGAAAACCGCCGACTCCGCACCAATCGTGGGTCGTCCAGCATAGGCTAAGTACAGTTCTGGTTCGACACGTGTTCGGCGCAATCGCATGGGTACGATCTTACTCGTGAAAGTCGATTTCTCCGTCAACCTTCGTGAATGCGTTTCTTGGGGGTTCAGGACGGGTCGAGTATTGGTAAGCTCGTTTGTCGCAAAACAACAAACGCGCAAGCCTCCACTCCGGCACGACGCTCATTCCGGCTATCCCCTAATATACGATACAATCGGCGGCGCCATGATCCTGATCAAGTTCACATTCGCCTTGCTGACGTTGCTTCCGATATCGTCCGCCGCTCCCGCCGAAAGAACTGAGCTTTCCGCTGTGGCGGGCGACACTCCCCGCTCCGTGCGGATCACCGGTCCGAAGAGTCTCACCGATCTCGGCAAACGCAAGTACGGTAAATGGGTGGGCTGCAGCTATTCGATACAATGGGGCGACGGCTCGGAATCGCAAGCGGGCCCTATCGGCGCCGACTACGGACAAGGGTTGTCGCACACTTATAGGGACACAGGCACGTATCGAATTGTCGCGAAAACTTTTCATCCCGCGCCTGATGATAGCCATATTGATGACTGGGTCGGTGAAGCCAAGTTCGTGGCGAAATAGCGGAGTCCAACTCCGCGATCGAAACTGTCTCCTACCGGAGATGTGGACCGCAAGGAACCTCCGCTGAGGACAGTAGCAGTAGCCAGTCCCCGCTGTTATCTGCCGTGCTCTACCGCACAGCCTCGGCAACACTCCACACCGCTGTCTCCCCCCATTCAATCTCCATAGGGCCCGCGTCCGCCGCAACCACGGACGGCTTCCTTCTAACGGCTTAATCGAACGCGCGAAGAGCACCGTGCTTGTCTCAAGACTTCGCCAAAACGCGCGTCCGATTAAGCACTAGCGTTAACCAGGCACTGGCCGCGAGTTCCCTTATACTGGGTGGGAAGTGTGATAGGGTTTCGGAGGCCAGCAGTGCGAGATTGGGGCAGAATTCTTATTCGCTCTTTCGGCATTGCCAATTGGTTTTACGGACTGACCGGCGTTTATTTTTTGGTGGACGGTCTGCAGAGAGTTCGCCACTTCGGGCCGCGTCCATACGAGGCAAA
>WNFW01001299.1_pt1 | contig 17331 bp, 16 predicted proteins | sample 5400131 | NCBI WGS metagenome assembly WNFW01 (sample SAMN13153362, study PRJNA577476) | soil metagenome | isolation source: 20 cm soil or saprolite under grassland replicate 1 | place: USA:California | collected 2016-06-15 | reverse complement strand
GCTGCACGGCCGCCGCCGCGTCGCTGGCGGCGTCCTCGGCGGCGGCGTCGCGCGCCCGGCGCTCTTCGGCCGCGAGCGCGAGCTGCTCGCGCAGCTCGCTCCGTTCGCGGTCCAATGCGCCGCCCTCGATTTCCAGCCCCCGCGCGGACTCGGCACGGCGCTGCAGCGCCTCCTCGAGCTCGCGCACCGCGAGCCGCTCCGCCGTGAGCCGGCCACGGACGTTGTCCTCTTCGCCAGTCCGCGCGCCTAGCGCCAAATGCACAGCGGCGAGATCACGCTCGGCGGCTGCGCGCTCCGCGGCCGCGGCCTGGTGCTCACGCTCGGTCTGCGCCGCGCGCCGCTCGGCCTGGATGCGCTCCTCGGCGGCAGTCTGGCGCCGCTGCCCCGCGTTGCTCAGCCGTTCGGCCGCGAGAGCGATGTCGCTCTCGAGCCGCCCCACTTCGAGCTTGACGTCACCGAACCGGCGCTCGACTTCGGTGCGCCGCGCTTCGGTCGTGTGCCGGGCCTGGACCCGCGCTTCGCGTTGGTGCTCGGCGTCCTCGAGGCGCGTGCGGGCCGCGGGAAGCTGCTCGGCGCGGGAAGCTGCTCGGCCAGCTCGCGCGCACGGACTCCCAGCGCGCCGAGTGACAGATCGAAGTCCTCGATCTCCCGGCGCACCAGCGTCATTGCGATCCCAAAACGCTCTTCAATCATCTTGCCGTAGCGCTCGGCGCGGCCGCGCTGGCGCGCGAGGCTGCGGACCTGGGTCTGCACCTCGGCAATCAGGTCCTCGAGCCGGGCGAGATCGACCGCCGTCTCCTCGAGTCGCCGCTCCGTGCTCTTCTTGCGGTCGCGATACAGCCCGATTCCCGCCGCTTCCTCAAACAGCGCCCGCCGTTCTTCGGCCTTTTCGGACAACAGCGCCTCGATCATCTTCGCTTCCATGACGACCGCGGCGTCCGCGCCGAGGCCGGTGCCGCGGAGCATGTCCTGGATGTCGCGCAGCCGTACCGGCGAGCGATTCAGCAGGTAATCGCTCTGCCCGGAACGCGACAGGCGACGCGTGACGACGACTTCCTGATACGCGATCGGGAGACTGCCGTCGGAGTTGTCGAAGACCAGCGAGACTTCCGCCACGTTCACGGGCCGGCGGCCGGTCGAGCCCTGGAAGATCACGTCCTCCATTTTTCCGCCGCGCAGCAGGCGGGGCGACTGCTCGCCGAGCACCCAGCGCACCGCGTCGGAGATGTTGGACTTGCCGCAGCCGTTCGGTCCGACGATCGCGGTCACGCCTTGATCGAAGGGCAGCTCCACCGAGCCGGCGAATGACTTGAATCCGGAGAGCTCGAGCCTGCTCAGTCTCATGGTTTCCCCATGCGAGGGAGTAGGTTCGCGCGCACGCCGGCGCGCTTGAGGGCGGTTTGGGTATACGCTGCCTGTTCCGGTGCTTCGAACGCGCCAAGCAGGATCACGCCGTTGGACCAGCGTACGGCGGGAAGGCCGCGGCGCCGCAACGTGTCGAGCGACGCGCCCGCCGGGGCGTGATACGAATACGGCGCGAGCAGCAAATCACCGACGCCTTCGGATGCGATCCCGCGATGCCACAGATCCGCCCGCGCGCTGCCGGCCGCGCTGCGTGTCGCGTACGAGCCCGCGAGTACCCGATACCAGACGGGTCCGTTGCCGCTCTGCGCGACCGGCGTCACGAGCGCCGGCACACCCGCATCCGCCGCGAGCCGATCGGCATGCGCCAGCGCCTTGTCGAGTGACGCGTACGCCGCGAGCTGGATGGTCCAGCCGAGCGTGTCGCGTGGGACGGCGACCGGCTTCCGGGGGGAGGGAGCGTTGGCGGAGGGTGTGGAGGTTGTCGAGGTTGTGGAGGAAGTCGGCGGGGCGACCCGCGGGGCGGGCGGCGCGACCAACGACTCGCGCGCTCGCGCAAGCAGTGCCCATCCTCCGACCGCCAGAGCCGCCACCACCAGCGCGGCAAGCGCCAGTCGCAGACCGGGGCGCGGTTCGTCCGCAACCGCCACGGTCATCGCCGGCGCTGACACGCGCGGACCCGATGGCAGCCACCGATCGCGGACGACCCCCAGCAACGGCACGTCGTGCGGCAGCCCAAACTCGGGACCCACGCCCTCGGGCGCGAGCACGAGCGCGCCGTCCGGCGCTGCCGAGAACTGTGCGAGTCCGGCGAGCGGCAACAGCGCGAGCAGCAACGCTCCCTCGGAACGGAACCCCGCCTGCAACTTGGGCCACCGGGGGTGCGCATAGACCTCTGCCGGATGTGCGGTCTCGGAGCCGGCGGGGATAATGAACACGCCCGTCACTTCATGCGCCGCCTTGTTGAGCGAGACACCGTATTCGAACGCGTCGACAATTCCTTCCGTTGCGTGCAGCCCGACCATCTCGTGCAGCGCGGGATTCTCGAGGCATAGATCCACGAGCGCGACGCGTCGGCCGTCGCGCGCGGCGATGCGAGCGATGTCCCACGCGGCCTTCGCCGCCCAGGGAGGATCGTTCGTGACGGCTACGAGCGCGACCAACGCCGCGTTGTCGACGAGCGGCGGAACCAGATGACCGAGCCGCGAGAGCGGCAACTGCCGGGCGCTGGTCACTGTCCGGGCTGATAGATCCAGAAGGGTCGGCCCAGACGTCGTCCCGTGGCTTCTGCCTGTGCCCGCGTCGGGTAGGGGCCGAGCACGACGCGATACCCGTCGTCGGGGTGCTGCGGCGGCAGGACGCGCGCGGCCAATCCAGCGCGCGTGAGATCGTCGGCGAGATGCCCCGACCACTCCGGGTTCTGCGACGTCGACACTTGCACGTACAGCGGGCCTTCCGCGCCCACGCCCCCGCTGTCGGATGCCGCGGAGCTCACGGTACTCGACGGCACGCCGCGAGGCAGCCACGTGGTGAGCACCCAGGTATCGGACGCGCCGCCCGTCACTTTACCGATGTCGGTCAGAGAATCGGGCCGCGCGGACACCACGTCCTTGCCGCGCCGGTAGATCAGCATCCCGTCCGGGGAGATTGCCGGCAAGTCGGACTTCCATTGCGTGGGCACGATGCCGGTGTGCCGTTTGATCGGCAGATCCACGATCCACGCCGAATCACCGACGGCAGGGCGAGCCAGCAGCCAGCGGCCGAGCAGATCAAGCCGGAGCGCGGCGACGGGACCGGGCAGTGCCACGCCGTCGAGCTCTTTTTTCTCGTAGCGATCGACGACGGCGAGTCCGGGCACGTTGCGCCGCGCGACATAGATCCGGTGGCCGGATGGTGAGAACGCGAGCGCGCGCGGCACGTCGGTAAGCCGGACGAACGTCGGATCGCGCCGTGCGAGCGGATCGTAGAACGTCACGCCCGAGTCGCTCGCGACGGCGACGAGGTCGCCCCAGCGGGTCGCGGCGACGTCCCCACCGGCGGCGATGGGCCGCACGGTGGCCGGTTGGTCGGCCGCGGCGACGAGCAGTCGATCTTGCGGAATCACGCCGACCAAATGTTGATCGGCCGCGCCGAACAGATCGTGCGGCAGCGCCGTGAGCAGTTGGGGCCAGGCAAATCGCGTTCTGCGCGAAAGCGAGATCACCCGCCGCAGCGTATCGACGGCGTAGAGCGTCCCGTCCGGACCGAGCGCGGCCTGGCTGATGTTCGTCCCCACGGTGTCGACGCGACCGCTGCCAAGATCGAGCGCGAGCAGCTCGTGTTTGGCGGTCGTTACAAACAGGAACTCGGACTCGGGATCGAGACCGATGACGCGCTCGATGGGCGGCAGTTTTCCTTTCAGCACACCCTCGACCGGAGTGAGCCGGGGCAACCGATAGAGCTGTGGAGTGCCACCTTTGGCGGGCAGTCGGATGCCGACGCCGGGCGAGCGCGCCAGGATCTGGAGCTGGCTAACTCGCTGCGGCGATTGCTGTTGAGACGATCCAGCTGCCGGCGCTCGTGGTCCACAGCCCCAGAGCGTGAGCGATGCGAATAGAAGGAAGCGTGAGATAGGCAAATGGCCTCGCCGGACAAAATAGACAACCGGCGAGGCCATTGCAACTGTTTTATTGAAGCGGAGTTAGAACGTCGGACCTAAACTGATGGTCCAATACGAGTGCTTGAGCTCCCGGTTCATCGGCTTCGTGTAGTCGAACCGCATGATCAGCAGGCCGAAAACGTTGGCGCGAATCGAGCCGCCCCAGCTTCGCAGCGGAGTCCGAACTAGCACCGGGTCGTCAGTCGATGTGCGGTTCCACTTCACGGTGCTCGCGTCGTCCCACGCCATCCCGATGTCGTAGAACAGCGCGCCTTCAATCGGTGGAAAGCCCACCGGCAGGAAGCCGAGCACCAGACTGCGGGTAAGCGGGAAACGCAACTCCACGTTGCCGACCGCGATCTTCGATCCGACCAACTGATCGAGTTGGGCGCATCCGGTCTGGGAATTCGACTGCGGGTTGGCGAGGCACTCGTGGTTGCGGAACGAACCGGACGTATACCCCCGGATCAACTCGGTGCTGCCGAGGAATACCGGGAAGCGGTCGGCATCACGCCCGAAGCGTCCGAACATCATGCCGCGGACGGCGATCGTAAACGGCCGGAAGAAGATGTACCGCCGAAAATCGACGAGCCCCGCGGTGAACTGCCAGCTGCCGAATGCCGGAGAGATCGAAAATCGCGAGCGAGCCCCCGCGAACGGCCCGACGTAGCCGAACAGCGTGTTGTCGTGTACGTGCGCAATCGATGGTTGTACGAACGTCGCGGACGGACCACCACCCTGAACGAGCCGCTGATCGAACGGGCCGTTCGCGTCGTAGAACGTCTGCAGATCCAGACTGGCCTCGGCGATGTTGACCGCGTGCACGCCCAGCTCGATGCGGTTGAAGCGGCTGAACGGGTACGACGATTCGGTAAACAGATCGCGAACGACGAAGCGTCGAATTCGCGTCGTGAAAACATCGACGCTGTCACCGGCGCGGCGTGTATCTTCAATGCGCGTCCAGGCGCTGCCGCCGTAGAAGTACAGCGGATCCTGTGAGAACCCGCTCGCCCAATTCAGGCGATGCGACTGGTTCACGTAGAGACCGAGGTACTGCGCTTCGCTGATGCGACCGTTGATCGACCCGGCGAGCACCACCGTGTGATTCCCCAGGATGTCGGAGAGCGCGACTGCCGTACCGCCGAACACACCGCGGCCGAAGTTGTCGCGCTGGTACCCCACGGTCGGACGCGCGATGTAGTCGGCGGTAAACCGCACTTTGTAGGGCCGGAACGTGAATTCGTTCGTATCGGGCAGCGCCAGCGTCACGGAGTCGAGCAACGCGCGAACGGTCACGGGTGGAGGCGCCGCCGACGATTCCGCGGGCTGGGGCAGGGCCGATGGCCGGAATCCCGCCGCCGACCGATAGATCGAAGCCGCCGCGGACGTCGCGGTCAGCCTCGATGCGACTCCCGTGCCGCCCAGCGCGGTGGTCGTGGCGGCCGTGTTCACCAGCGGCGGAGCCTCGGCCTGCAACAAGGTCACGACCGGCTGTGCGCTGGGGCCGCGATAGGGCGAGCGGCGCAATGACCGCGGATTCTCCAGCGAGTACACGCTGTACTGGCCGTCCTCGTAGTAGACAAACGCCATGCGGTCGGCCTGCGGCGCCCACGTCAGCACGGGCGACAGCGGCGTGATGCCCTGGACCCCCGTGAACATGTTCGTGAGCTGATAGATCTGACCGTCGATCATGTCGTACAGGAAGACGTTGTTGATCCCGGTGCGGTCGGACACGAACGCCAGCGAACGGCCGTCCGGGGCCCACTGGGGATTGATGTTCTTCCCGACATCCATGTTCCCGAGCAGGTCGATGGCGCCGGTGTCCATGTGGAGCAGCGCGATCCGGAGATTCCCGAAGCGCAGCAGATCGAAATCCGTCTCACCGCCCCGGTCTGTCACGAACGCGATGGTCTTCCCGTCGGGCGACCACGCCGGATGGAGATCGGCAAACCTGTCGTTGGTGAGCCGCCGCAGTCCGGTCCCATCGCGATTGATCGTGTAGAGATCGGTGAACCCGTTGCTGAATCCGGTGAAGACGAGCTGCCGCCCGTCGGGCGACCACTGCGGCGTCTGCAGCCCGTTCAGGCCGACGTGGATGCGACGCTCTTCCCGGCCGCGCTTCACGTCGAGAATCACCAGGTCGTCGCGGTCTTTGCGCTTGGCGGCGATCGCGAAGTAGCGCCCGTCTGGAGAAAACGCGCCCGCCGAGTTGATGAAGCGCAGGCTCTCGTAGTTGTTGTTTTGCGTCGATTTCACGAGCCGGCGTTTCACGCGCCCCGTCTCGCCGTCCGCCAGCCAGAGATCGACGAAGAAACCGCCCTGGTCGCCGAAGAACGCGATGTCCTTGCCGTCCGGCGTCAGGGCCGGTGCGAGGAAGATGCGCCCGCGCGAGCGCCGCCGCGTCAACGTCGGCTGCGCGATGCGGCGCGCGCGATAGTGATCGCCCAGCTGCGGCAGGAACGTCGTCTGGATCGCGTCGCGCCAGTCGTTCGAGAGATCCTCGAGCGAGCGCCCCAGCGCCCGCTTGAAGGCGGCCTCGAGTCCGGACGTCGCCGAGCTCTGGAGGATCTCCCCGATCACCTCATCGCCCCATTTCTCGCCGATATAGGCCCACAGCGCGTGCCCGTAGCGGTAGGGGAAGATGTAGGGATCGTTCGTCATCTCCTCGATCGAGGGGAGATGGCCTTCGAGCGCCGCGTCGCGCACCCACATCGCCGTTTCCGGGTCGATCGGTCCGCGTGACAGGTACTCGGCCATTCCTTCCATGAACCAGAGCGGCGGATTGACCGCCACCAGCGTCTGCACGCCGGCGCCGGGACGGCCGCGGCTGTACACGTCGTACTGGAACTGGTGCACCATCTCGTGCTGCAGCACGTGCTCGAACTCCGCGTACGAGCCGGTGAAGGGCAGCACGGCGCGGTGCTTGAAGAACTCCGTGACGCCGCCGAGTCCTTCGCCCGTGGCATCGACGACGTTCGTCTGCTGGAAATCGGACTGCGAGGCGTACAGGATGATCGGCTTGCGGCCCTGGAACTGATGATGGAGGATGCGCGACAGGCGGGCGTACGCCCGCTCGGCCATGCGCGCGGCATCCAGCGCACCGCCGCGCTCATCGGGATAGTAGTAGATGTCGAAGTGTTCGGTCTGAATCGATTGGAAGTTGAAGCTGCGGTACTGCACCTTGTTCTGACCGAAGTACTGGGCGGCCGCGGGCGTTGCGAGGATGCTGAGTCCCAGCACGACAATCAGACGAGCCACGGTGCATCGCATACCTGCCTAGCCTTTCGCGCTCCCGGATGAATCGCCTGCAGCTACAACGGGAGCATCGCCCCACAGCCGTTCGAGCTGGTAAAAGTCACGCAGCTCGGGATGAAATACATGCACGACGAAGTCCACATAGTCGAGCAATACCCAGCGCCCCTGTGCCAGTCCTTCCACATGATGGGGCTCGAGCCCCGCCGGCGCGAGTGCCGTAACAAGATGCTCCGCCATTCCCCGTACGTGGGCGTTCGACGTTCCAGAAACGATCACGAAGTAATCGGTGGCGGCGCACAGACCACGCAGGTCCAATACCACGGGATCGACCGCTTTGCGGTCCAGCAACGCGTCCACAACCTGCGAGAGAACCGCGGAACCTCCAGTGTTAGGCATAGCGGCGATCACCGGCGTGATCGGCGTCACCAGACATTGTTATTCCTTCACCACCGTGACATGCACTTCGGGCCGCACCTCAGGATGGATCTTGATCCCGACCTTGTATTCACCCAGCTCGCGAATCGGCTCCGCCAGGTCGATTTTGCGTTTGTCGACGCGGATGCCCAGCTCTTCGAGCTTGCGCTGGATGTCGCTCGCCGTGACCGAGCCGTAGAGCTTCTCCTCTTCGCCGACCTTCACCTCGAAGGTGAGTTTCACGTCGGCCAGCCGCGTGGCTTCCGTCTCGGCCGCCGACTTCTCGGCAGCGTGTTGCTTCACGAGGCGCTCGCCTTCGAAGGCGATCTTCTTCTTATTCGCCTCCGTCGCCGGATAGGCGAGCCCCTTGGGCAGGAGATAGTTGCGGGCGTAGCCGTCCTTCACCTTTACGACTTCACCGATCTTGCCCAGATGCTGTACGTCCGCCCGCAGAATGATTTCCATCGCTCGAGTTCCTCAAGTTGTATTGGACCGCTGCCGCTCGCGCGCTTCCGCCAGCCGGCGCCGGTATTGGTACCAGGTATCGGTGATGCCGAGCGTGCACAACCCCGGGAGCACGAACACCAACGGCACGGCCAGCGCCGCCGCCACGGCGGCGACGATCACCAGCGTCAGCGCCGAGACGCCGAACGCCTCGGCAAATGTCATGACGATCGCGGCGCCGCGCAGCACGTACAGCGTACTCGCCACGAGTCCCAGGTTCGTGCCCGCCACCTGGACGAAGCTCGACACCGGCAGAATCAGGACACCCAGCCAGGCGACGATACCCCAGACCCACCCGTCGCCCATGTAAAAGTCCCTGAAGCGTGCCGGGGGGGGGGGCGCGCTCTCCGTCGAGGCAAGCGCGGCAACCCGGCGGTACAGCTGCCACGCCAGCGCCAGCCCCGCGAGTGTCTGCAGCGCGAGCATGCCGGGCCAGGTGAGACTGACGAAGCGCACCATCGGCTCGTAAATCGGGAACGTATCGGGGGCGACCTCCACGATCGTTCGCATCGTGATGCTCGCCTGCCGGGTCGCTTCCCATCCGAGCGCACCCCACGCCTCGGATCCCCAGATCGCCTGAATCAGCACCGCCGATCCGAGTCCGGCCGCCACGATCGCCCGGAAGGCTTGGCGCAGGATCGGCGCGGGCTCGAGCAACACGAAGGACACGAACGCCGCGGTCGCGAGCACGATGTAGGTGCTCTGCGCGGCGGCAAGGCGGCTGCCGCTCCCGCCGCTGACGACGAGCAGCGCCAGACTCACGGCCCCGATCATCGCCGCGATCGGCTGCCGCCAGGTGGAGCTTCCGCCAGGCGCGAGGATCAGGAGGACGGCGCACGGCAACCCCACCAAGCTGGGGTGCGCCCACAGCATGAACGCCGTGAGCGCCAGCAGCAGGCGCCACCACGACTGTTTCGTAGTTATGCGGTGTGACCCTTGATGTAAGGAATGAGCGCCAGCTGCCGCGCGCGCTTGATGGCGGTGGCGAGCTGCCGCTGGTGGCGCGCGCACATCCCCGACAGCCGGCTCGGCAAAATCTTCCCACGTTCCGTGAGAAAGCGGCTCAAGGTCCGGTCATCCTTGTAGTCGAGCACGCGCGCGCCGGATTCGCATACCGGACAGGTTTTTGCGGGACGTCTCACGCTTCCTCCTCTTCCAGCTCTTCTTCTTCGGGAGCGACGGCGGCAGCCACCACCGGCTTCGGTTGCTCCTTCGCGGCCTCGACGCACATGTACCGCAGCACGCCTTCATCGAGCTTCACGGCGCGCTCGTACTCGGGCAGCAGATCACCCGCCGCCGAGAACTCGGCGACGACGTAGTAGCCGGTGTCTTTCTTCTTGACCTTGTACGCCATCGTCCGCTTGCCCCAATGGGACACGTTCGACAGCGTGCCCTTTCCATCTTTGGTGAGCAGGGCATGAAAACGATTGAGTTTTTCGGTGATTGCCGGCTCGTCCAGCGTGCTATCAAAAATGTAGACCGTCTCGTACCGACGATTCATGCCACCTCCCTTTGGTCATAGGTGACCCGATGCGGTGGAAGGCACCGAGTAGGGGATATGTGAGCGATAAAGCTAAACGGCGTGCAACGTCGTGGGAAGGCGTGTATTGTAGATCCATGCTCCTTGTCACGGTGGCGATCGTCGCCTCGTTGATGCAGGCGCAGGCATTTCCCGACACCGCCCCCATTCTCGGCGCGGTCATTTCCTCATACAACGAGCGCCCGCTTGCGGGTGTGATGATTGCGGCGCCCGAAGTCCACAAGTTCGTCGTCACGGACGCAGACGGGCGGTTTGCCCTCGGCGGATTGCCCGCCGGCAAGCGTGCTATCCGGGTTTCCTAGATACGTATCGTCCGCTGCCCCTGCAGGCTGAACACGTAGTCCTGGGTCTGGCGCCCTTCGTAGATTCAGGTCTCCGACGTCGCCGGCGTCGAGGTCTACCGCGGAGTACCGCCGGCCGATTTGAGTCACTCCGTGCAGCCGGCTCGTCGATGTGGATGGGTCCGGGGCTCTCGGCCGCGGGGCAGTGCGGCCTGGTGGAAATCTGGACGCGCTAGACGTTGAAGCGAAATAACAGAATGTCGCCGTCCTTCACGACGTAATCGCGGCCTTCACTGCGCACCAGGCCTTGTTCGCGGGCAGCCTTGTAGCTGCCCGCTTTCACAAACTCCCCAAACCCGACCGTCTCGGCGCGGATGAATCCGCGCTGAAAGTCGGAGTGGATCTCGCCCGCCGCGTCGTACGCCGTGTCGCCGCGATGCATGGTCCAGGCGCGCACCTCGTTCTCACCCACCGTGAAAAATGTCTGCAGGCCGAGGAGCCGGTGGCCGGCGTGGATCAGGCGGTCGAGTCCCGGTTCTGAGACGCCCGCGCTCGCGAGATACTCCTTCCGCTCATCGCCCGCTAGCTCGCCGAGCTCCGCTTCGAATTTGGCGGAGAAGGGCACGATCTCCGCTTCTTCGTGGTGGTTCTGCACCGCGGCTCGGAGCTTGTCGATCCATTTGCCGCCACCGGACGCGAGGTCGTCTTCGTTGACGTTGGCAGCGTAGAGGATCGGTTTGGCGGTGAGCAGTCCGAGCGTGCGCAGGAACTTGATCGCGTCGCCGTGTTCGCCCGCTTCGCGCGCGCCGCGCCCCGCGTTCAGCTCCTGTACGACGCGCTCGAGCAGCATGAGCTCGAGCTGGGCTTCCTTATCGCCGGCGCGCGCCGACTTACGCGTCTTGTCGAGCCGGCGCTCGACGACGGCGAGATCCGCCAGCGCCAGCTCGCTCGTGATGACGTCGTGGTCGCGCACCGGATCGACCGGGCCCATCACGTGCACGACGTCGGGGTCTTCGAAGGCGCGAATCACGTGCACGACGGCGTCCACCTCGCGAATGTGCGAGAGAAACTGATTGCCGAGCCCTTCGCCTTGCGACGCGCCCTTCACGAGGCCCGCGATATCCACGAACTCCACGACCGCGGGAATCTTACGTTTCGGCTTGACGATGTTGTTCAACGTTTCAAGCCGTTGGTCGGGCACCTCGACGACGCCGACGTTGGGCTCGACCGTGCAGAACGGATAATTCTCCGCGGCAGCCGCCTTCGAGGACGTGAGCGCGTTGAACAGCGTCGATTTGCCGACGTTGGGAAGGCCGACGATGCCGAGCCGCAGCATCAGCTTTTAAGCCACTTCTCGACGGCTTCGATCATGGCTGGCGTCAACGCTTCGATCTGCTCGCGCTCGGACGCCTCGAATGGGTTGAGCACGTAATCGGCCCAGTCGCCCGTGCCTTCGGGCAGCGGGCCGACACCCACGCGCAGGCGAGCGTACTGCTGAGACTGCAGGGCCCCTTCGATGCTCTTCAGGCCATTGTGCCCGCCCGCGGATCCATCGGGTCGAAACCGGAACGTGCCCAGCGGGATCTGAAAGTCGTCGACGAGAATGAGGAGATCGCGTGATGCCGTGAACGTGGGATCGGCGCGCAGTGACGCGAGCGCCGCGCCGCTGCGGTTCATGAACGTCGTGGGCTTGAGAATGCGCACGGGAACGCCGGCCACCGTGCCTTCCGTCGCGCGCGCGCGCTCGGCACGACGGAAGGGAGGAAGTTGCCAATGCTCGGCGACGGCGTCGGCCAGGAGAAAGCCGGCATTGTGGCGCGTCGCCGCGTATTCCGGACCTGGATTGCCCAGGCCGACGACGGCGCGCAGAAACTACTCTTCCTTCTTGCCCTTGGGCTTCTCCTCGGCTTTGGGCGCTGCCTTGCCTTCGGGCGCGGGGGCTCCTTCGACTTCTTCGCCTTCCTCGCCCTCGCGGACCTTGCGGATCAGCTCGGGCTCGGCGACCTCGGTCGCGGTCTCGGCGGCCGGCGCGGCGACTTCCTCGGCGCGCGGCGGCACGACCGTCGCAATCGTCAGATCTGCGCCCGTGAGGATGACGGCTTTGGGGATGGCCAGATCGCGCGTGTGGAGCGAGTCACCAATCTTGAGCGCGGTCACGTCCAGCTCGACGCGGTCGGGGATGTCTTCGGGCAGCACTTCGATTTCAACTTCCCGCGTCACCTGATCGAGCACGCCGCCCGCGTTGCGGACGCCGTCGGGCGTTCCCACGAGGTGCACGGGGACCTTGAGCGTGACCTTCTCGTCCGCTTTGATCTCGTAGAAATCGACGTGGATGATGTCGGGGCGGATCGGATGGCGCTGGATCTCGCGAATCAGGGCCCGCGCCGTTTTGCCGTCCACGGTGAGGTCGATGAGCGTGCTTTCCGGCTCGACGCCGGTGAGCGCCTTCTCGAGCGCGAGCGCGTCCACCATCAGCGGCTGCGTGGCTCGCCCATGGCCATAGATCACGGCCGGAACCTGCTTCTGGAAGCGCGCCTGCCGCGCCGCGCCCTTACCCGTTTTCTCTCGTGCGGTAGCACTGAGAGCTACTGTCTGCGCCATACTCGCCTTCTCCTATCGTCGCCTTAGCCTAGCGTCGCTCAATCAAAGAGCGAGCTCACGGATTGATTCGAATGCTCATAGCCGATGGCTTTCGCCATCAGGCTTGCGATCGACAACACCTTCAGCTTCTCAAACTGCTTCTCGTCCGGAATCCGGATCGTATTCGTGACCGTCACTTCTTCGATCGGCGCGGCGCGCAGCCGTTCGACGGCGGGGCCCGACAGCAGCGCATGCGTCGCGAACGCGAAGATGCGCCGCGCCCCCAACCGCTTCAACGCCGCCGCGGCTTCCGCGATCGTCCCCGCGGTGTCGATCATGTCGTCGGGGATCAGGACGTCCTTCCCCTCGACTTCACCGACGACGTTCACGACTTCCGCGATGTTTGCGGACGGGCGCCGCTTGTCGATGATCGCCAGCGACGCGTCGAGCCGCTTCGCGAACCCGCGGGCCATCTTCGCCGACCCCACGTCCGGCGCGACGACGACCGGATCGTGCAGCCGCTTGGTCCGGTAGTGGTTCACGAACACCGGCGCCGCGTACAGATGGTCCACCGGGATATCGAAGAATCCCTGGACCTGATGGGAATGAAAATCTATTCCCAGGACGCGGTCCGCTCCGGCGTGGGTGATCAGGTTCGCCAACAGCTTGGCGCTGATCGCCACGCGCGGTTGATCTTTCCGGTCCTGCCGCGCGTAGCCGAAATACGGGAGCACCGCGGTGATGCGGGCGGCGCTCGCCCGGCGCGCCGCGTCCATCAACAGCAACAGCTCCATGTAGTTTTCCGCCGGCGGATTCGTGGGCTGGATGATGAAGACATCCCGCCCGCGCACGTTCTCGTCGATCTTGACGAAGATTTCGCCGTCGGCAAACCGCCGCATCGTCACCGCGCACAGCGGCTGTCCCAAATGCTGGGCCATCTCCTCGGCGAGAGGCCGGTTGGCCGTGCCGGCGAGGAGCAACAACTGGCTGCGTGACAACGCCAAGTCCCGCATCGGGCACAGGAAAGTAGTCGGCAAGCCGCATGTCGCCAAGGCCTTACCGCGCAGGGCGGTGCGCCGTATCCTAGAGCCCGTGGACGGCCTTCAGTCGCGGCTCGCCGCTGCACTGGCAGGCCGCTACACGATTGAGCGCGAGATCGGCCGTGGGGGGATGTCCATCGTCTTTCTCGCATACGACCTGCGCCTCGAGCGCCGGGTCGCGATCAAGGTTCTGCGGCCGGAGCTCAGCGCCGCGCTTGGCCCCGAGCGCTTTCTGCGCGAGATCAAAGTCGCGGCCGGCCTGAAGCATCCCTATATCCTCAAGCTGCACGACTATGGCGAAGCCGCCGGCCTCCTTTATTACGTCATGCCGCACGTCGAGGACAACTCGCTCCGGCAGCGCCTGACCCGGGTGCGCACCCTCCCCGTGATCGACGCGATCCAGATCGCGCAGGAGGTCGCCGAAGCCCTCGATCACGCGCATCGCCACAACATCATCCATCGCGACATCAAGCCCGAAAACATCCTGTTCGAGGACGGGCACGCGCTGGTGAGCGACTTCGGTATCGCTCGGGCGATCAGTGAGGCGGGAGTCCGGGAAACGTCGCCCGGCGTCGTACTTGGCACCGTCGACTACATGAGCCCCGAGCAGGAGCAAGGGCGTCCAGACCTCGACGGGCGGACCGATGTCTACGGTCTCGGGCTCGTGCTCTACGAGATGTTGGTGGGCGAGCTACCGGGCCCTGAGCATGGCTTGGATTCGTTGACGGGCCGTCGTCAGGACGTGCCGGTGGGGGTGGTGCGCGTGTTGCGCGGGGCGCTCGCGCGCGATCCCCAAGACCGTTTCGCGACGGCGGGGGCGTTCGCCGAAGCGCTTGCGGCATTGACGCGCCGATCGGGGCCGTTCGATCCGGCGAAGCGACGGCGGCAATGGATCGCGGTGGGCGTCGGTGGCATCGCGGTGCTGGCGCTTGTGATCTGGAGCGTGCTGCATACAGCGCGTGGCCGTGAATCGCGCGATGTCCTGACGTCGGCCACGGCGTCTCCGATCGCGCTTCGCGAGCTGCGGCTCGGCAAGGAATTGTTTTGGAGCATCGACTTTGACGGAGCGGCCGCCGCGTATCATCGGGCGCTCGCCGCCGACTCGGATGCGGCGATCGCCTACCAGCGCTTGAGCGTTGTCGAGACATGGCGCTGGGACTACCCGGCCGCACGGCGCACGATCGAGGCCGGCCTCGCGCGAGCATCCCGTTTCTCCCCGAAGTGGCGCGAGCTGCTGCGGGCGCAACGCCTGTACATCATGCGCGAAGCGGACAGCGCGATAGTCGCCTTCCAGGGCCTCGTCGCCGACTACCCTGGATTGCCGGACGCCTGGTTCGGGCTCGCCGAAGCCCTGTACCATTTTGCCGGCTTCGCCGACAACAGCCCGCAGGACGCCGAGCCGGCATTGCGTCGCCTCCTGACGGACGATCCCACGTTCGCTCCGCTGTGGGAGCACCGCGTGGACCTCGCGATCTACAACGGCGACCGACCTGAAGCGCGGCGGCTGCTCGGCAGCATGCACCCGCATGATCGCGATCTGCCCGGCCAGGAAGCCAGCGTCACGCTGGCATTTGGCGGCCCCGACGAACGCACTCGAGCACTGGCATCGCTGCAGGGGGGCGAGCGGACGCGGATCTCGCTCATCGCAGCAGTCTTTGGACACGCCTCCTTCAATCTTCCACTCGTCGATACCGCCGCCGCGCTGCTCATCGCGCCCGGTCGAACGCATGAGGATCGTGTGCGTGGTGCTCAGTACCGGCTCGTGGCCCTCGCCGGGCAGGGGCGCTGGAATGAGGCGATCGCGGCCTGGCGGGCTGGGCAGACCGCTGACGCAGGGCTCGACTTCGATCGCTGGATCGTCGCAGCGTATCTGGCCGGCTGGCCGGCTGAGCAGCTCGCCACGCCAATGTTCGCGCTGGCTCGCACTCGAGTGAACGCGGGAACCGCGGGCGGCGAAGGTGGGGGGAGCGGTGTCAGACCGACGGAGGAGGCCGACGAAGCGCTGCGCGGACTCGTCCACCGCGCCCTCATCGTCGGCGACTCCGTCGATGTCCGGTGGTTGCGCGGGAGGGTCGCCGTCACGATGCGTGACGCCGACGTTTCGGATCCGATGCCGGACGCCCTCACGGCGGTGTTGGACGCGCGTCTCGCATTGCTCGCTCGTGACACGGTGCGCGCTCTCGCGTCCCTCGAACGGTCGGTGCAACGTCCGGCACAGCCATTCATCGTTTTCTATCCGCTGCTGTCGATGGCTCCGGAGCGCATGCTGCTCGCTGAACTGAACCTCGCCCGTGGAGACACGGCCACAGCGCGCCGGTGGCTCGATTCATTCAGCAACGCGTGGTCGTTCGGCGATGTGTTGTACGCGCGGCGGGTCGCGTGCGTAGGCCGGGCGCTCGGCGTACCACGCGGCTCACATATGCACGACGCCTTGGCACAATGCAGACGTCCATCCCCCTGATGCGGAGGCCTTCATGTCAGTGAACAGCGCCCTTGGAAGCGTCGCGATCATCGTCGATCAGATCCCCCACATGTTCGGCCCCAAGCTGGAGGGTCTGAAGCCGGGCTCGGACGAGTCATTCTTCATGCTTGCAGCCTTCTGTTTCAACTTGTCGCGCAAGCTCGAGTATTTCTTTCTCGCGACCAAGGAGTTCGGCAGGGATGCCGATCGCGCTATCGCGCTGCGTCTCAAGCGCGACCGCGACGAGTTGGCGCGCGCCGGCAGCGATTGGCGCTCCATCGCCGTGAAAGAAGAAGAGCTGATGCGGCGGATCTACGGCGAGATCCAGGGCGACTACGAAGCACTATGGGCGTCCAAAACCGGCGGCGAAGCACGTTAACGCGAGGGGTCGCTCGCGCGTATCGAGGTCATCCCTTATCTGGAGCAGGCAATGCGTCGTTTTGCCGCCATAGCTGTTCTTTCCCTCGTCTTCGCCGCCCCGGCCGTTGCGCAGACCGCGCAGGGCGAGCCGCCGCGCCGGTTCCAACCGCCGCCCGATCACTGGATGACGATCGACTCGCTCAGCCAGACGATCGGGCTCACGCCCGAGCAGCGCACCAAGGTCACGCCCGCCTACACCGCGCTGAACGGCGTGATGAAGGACGCCGCCACGCGGCGCCAGGCGATCCGGCAGCAGATGCAGGCGTCCGGCTTCACGCCGGGGCAGGAGCCCACGCCCGCGCAGCGCGCGAAGTTCGACAGCGTGCGCACGGAGATGCAGGGCTTTCAGGCTGAAGCGGATCAGTGGTACGCCGCGATCCGCAATAATCTGACGCCGGACCAGCAAACGAAATTCGATGCGCTGTCCAAGCCGATGGTCTTTCGTCCGATGGGCGGAGGGCCACGTCAGTAGCTTGGTCTCGCTGTTGCACCGGTGAGACACTGAAAGTATTACGACCCGATCTACACTGAGTGCTGCAACGCGGCAGCACCTGTTCACGCTGCGAGACCAGCGCCGGCATGATCGAGATCACTGTGAGTCCGCGTGCGCCAGTAGTACGTTTGTCCGCGAGCACGCTGCTCAGAGCAAAGCCGCCGAAAGGTGGTGACGCAGAGCTACGGGGCTACAGCGGCTGAGCGCCGCCATGCCCGCCGGGCCGCCAGCGTTCGACCCCAAATCGAATTCGGCGGCCCGGCGTTTTTTTTGTTGGCACGCCCGCCGCCGAGAAAGGGTGCTATGTCACTCGCGCGCGTGCGCGCCTCGATTTCCGCCCTCG
>WNFW01001203.1_pt1 | contig 17343 bp, 19 predicted proteins | sample 5400131 | NCBI WGS metagenome assembly WNFW01 (sample SAMN13153362, study PRJNA577476) | soil metagenome | isolation source: 20 cm soil or saprolite under grassland replicate 1 | place: USA:California | collected 2016-06-15 | reverse complement strand
AGTCGCACACGACGTGTTTGCCCAGGCCTTCATCAATGCGATGCGACCCTCGCTCGCGGTCGCGATCGCGGTCTTGCTCTTCGGCGTGCTGCTGGCGAGCGCGATCACGGGCCGGCGCACCGCCTCGGCGCAGCGCCAGGCCGCGACCGCCGCCACCCCGGGTTAGGCAACCCCCACCCTGCCCTCCCCCGCGAGCGGGGGAGGGCACTGAGTTCGGAATCCGCTCCATATACTGAGATTGATGCCGACGCAATGGCTGCCATTGTTCCCCTTGAACGCCGTGCTGTTTCCGCACATGGCGCTGCCGCTGCACATCTTCGAGCCGCGCTACCGGCAGATGATCGGCGATTGCCTCGAGGAAGGCCATAGCTTCGGCGTGGTCGCCATCCGCGAGGGAAGCGAGACGGGCCCGGCGACGCCCTACGACGTCGGAACGCTGGCGAAGATCGTGCGCATCGATCGCCTGGAGGACGGCCGTATGAATCTGCTGGTGATGGGTGCGTCGCGCTTTGAGATCGTGCAGACGGCGGACGATCGTCCTTACCTGCGCGGCCAGATCCGCATCATCCCGGAGGCCGGCGACGATCTGGAGGCGACGGCCCGACTGACGGAGACCACGGCGATCACCTTCCGCGAGTACTCGAACCTGCTGCGCGAGCTCGTCGGGCGGCAGCCAGAGGAGGCCGAAGCGCCGATGGAACCGGAGCTGCTCTCCTACCTGATCGCGGCCGCCCTGAACCTGCAAGTCCCGGAAAAGCAGTCACTGCTGGCGGAGCCGCGCACCGATGCCCGCCTGACGCTCGAGCTGCGAATGCTGCGCAAGGAGATCGTCTTGCTCAAGCAGATGGTCGCGCACGCCGGCACCGCCGCCACGGTGCGGACCTCCCTCAACTAGGTCTCAGGTCAATGACCGGGGATCGCGGACCAGACATCGTCGCACCGCCGCCGCTGCTTTACGCGGGTCCCTTGCTGGCCGGATTTGTTCTCGACCTTCTGCTCCCACTACCCCGGCTGTCCAGTGCTCTGCGCCTTGTTGGGCTGGCATTCCTGGCTGCGGGCGTGGCGCTTGCCATTTGGTTCCTGCTGTCGATGCGGCGAGCCGGCACCCCTGTGGACCCGAGGGAGGCCACCACGGTCCTCGTCCAGGCGGGACCCTTTCGATACACTCGCAACCCAGCGTACGTCGCTTTTACCCTTACCTATCTGGGCGTGTCGTTACTTGCCGGCGCTCGCTGGCCATTGATCCTGCTGCCTGTCGTACTTGTCATTGTTGACCGAGGCGTCATCCGGCGGGAGGAGCGGTATCTTGAAGAGCGGTTCGGCTCCGACTACATCGGTTACCAGCAGCGCGTTCGCCGGTGGCTATAACCCGGTTGGCGTCGCCGCTGCGGCTCGCCAGCATGGGCTAGTCGAGAACGTACGAAAACTCTGGATATTTGCTATGGGTGATGTACTCCCAGAGCGACATGTCTGTAGTGGGGCCTGCTAGACATGACGAGACACCAACTCCGCCCGGAACTATATTTCCGCACAAGGTAACGTTGACGCGGACCTGTGTGAGGATTAGCCAAACGGCCGCGGTGGCAAGGGCCGCAAGAATAATCGCGTACCGGAAAAGCTTGCCAGTTTGAGCGCGCCCTGTAAACGTGCGGTTCGGCACGCCCGCTTAGCTGGTGTGCAAGTCGACGACGAGCCGCCACGCGTAGCCGCCGGTCGCGGGTAGCGTGAAGGCCGTCACGCGCACCGGCCGCGCCAGGTCGATGGTGATCGTGCCGTCCGCCCCTTGCTGGACGCCCGGCTCGACTGCGCTCACGTGGTAGCTGCTGATGCCGTTCACAGGCGCCCCGGCGGTGTTCGTGTCTTTGAACGTCACCGCGACATGCAGGTCATCGGGCCGGGTGATGATCATCGTGGGCAACCCATTGCCGTGCATGTCGAAGACCAGCCGCGTATAGCCGGCCACAGCCGTCCCCGGCCGGATACGAAACATGGTGCCACCCGTTACGCCGCTCCCTAGTGTGTACAGCACCGGCGCGGTCGAGGCGGAGACTGAGGCCGCTGGACTCGCGCTCGGGGAGACGGACGCCCTCCCGGTTGCCGAGGGGTGAATGGACTGCGTCGCCGTTGCCGCCGTCGAACTGACCTTTTGGGGGGTTTTCAGCAGGCCGCCTTCGTAGAGAACCGCGGCAAGAAGCACACAGGCTGCCGCCCCAAGGCCGACGGCGATCCGCATCGCCGTATCGGGTTTTCGTGGCGGCGCGGCCACGTCCCCTTCACTCTCATCATCCAGACGCAGCACCGGCTCTTGATCGAAAACGGCGTTGCTCGTTGCCGGCACGGGGATGGTCACTGGAGCAGCCTCGAGTGCAGGGGACGCCTCCGGTTCCGGTTCCGGTTCCGGCTCGTGATCCCAGTCGCTGAATTCGACCTGCCGGTGCGAATCGACCGGCACTTCGCGCAAGGGCGGCTCCGCAGCCTCGACGGCCTCGACAGGCTCGATCTCTTCGGGCTGCTCCGTCAAAGTTGGGTAGAGCGGCTCGGGCACGGGAGACAGCGGCATCGGGTGATCCTGCAAGGGCTCGTCGCGGAAGATCTCTCGTTCCAGCTCCGTCAAGAGGTCTGGAATACTGCTGACTTCTGGCCGAACCGCGGGCGGCAAATCATGCGGCGCGGGGACCGATGGCACGGGCATTGCGGGCGCGACCTCGAACGATCGCATGCCTCCCTGGCCGCGCAGGCGGTCTGGAACGGAGAGCGCGAACGCCTGGTCCATCGCCGCCGAGCCGACCGTCGCGCTCGGCAGCCGGCCGACGCGCAACAGCATCTCGCGGAAATCTTCGACTCGCTCGCGACAGGCCTCGCAGCGGCGCAGGTGGTCACGGGCCCATTCGAGGTCCTTCCCATCGAGCCGATCGTCGAGCACGGCACTCGGCGAAATGCGCGTGCATCGATTTCGATCAAAACTTGATGTAGTCATAGATCTCCCCCAGCTCGGCACGACTGCGGTCCAGTGCGTGGACCAGCTTGCGCGGTGCTACGTCGACCACGTCGCCGAGCTCGTCGTATGAGAGCTTCACGAAATCGCGCAGCAGGATCATCGCGCGCGCGTCGAAGGGAAGGGCGGTCAATGCTCGCTGCACGGTGTCGCGCCGCAGCGCCCGGCGTGCCTCGGGCTGAGGGAAGTCGTCGAGGTGGACCTGGGCGGTGCGCTGGCGCCGAAACCAGCGTCGCGGCCGAAGCACCGAACGGCTGAGTTCGGTGGCCGCGCGAAACACGTCGGTCCGGTGGAGTCCCTCGGCATTTGGGCGCTGGCGGAGGCCATCCGCGACCTGGCGAAAGGCCGCGCACGTGATCGCCGCGGCGCCGTCGATGTCGTCGATAAGGCGGGCGACGTAGTTCAGGACAAGGGGGAAGTCCGAATAGAACCCGCGTTCTACGGACGCCGCCCGTGCGCTGAATGCTGGCGCTTCGACGTGTACCTGATCCATTACTGGGACGGAGAGCGGATGCCTGCAGTCTAGTCAGGCGGCTTCAATTCGTCAACTCGGAGTGGTATCACCGTGGACACTCGGAGTGATATCACTATCCGAACTCAGCTCAAAGGGACCAGCTCCACCAGGTCACCCAGCCTGTAAAGCGCCGCGAGCATCTCGCGCTCGGCCCCAAAAAGCGCCAGCGGCATGCCGATATCGGCTACGAAGACGCGGCCCGCGTTCAAGGCGCGGGCGAGCCCGGCCTTGGGTGCGACGAGCGTGACGGTGGCCGCCGCCCGGACGGCCGCAACGGCCCCCACGCCGGTGTCCGCGTCGATCCCCGAGGGCACGTCGATGGCCACGATTGGGCGCCCGGTGGCATTGATCGCCGCGATGATGCCGGGAGCCGGGTCGCGCAGTGGCAGCCGGATCCCGGTGCCGAACAAACCATCGACCAGGACGTCGGCCGACGCATCGATGCCCTCCGGGGCGTCGGCAATGGGGATGCCGAGGCGCCGGATGGTGACCGCGTGACGACCGGCCAGGCTGGCAGCATCCCGCGGGGGGACGATCGACGCATTCACGATTGCTCCACGCTGCAACAGGAAGCGGGCGGCGACCAGCGCGTCACCACCGTTATTGCCCGAGCCGGCGACGACGCTGACGCGTTTGCCCTGGACGCCGTCCACGAACGCGTCGACGAACCGGGCCACCTGCCAGCCTGCGACTTCCATCAGCTGGACCGGCTCGATGCCGAATGTCGATTCAGCTTCGGCGTCGGCCTCGCGTAGCGCTGCCGAGGAGATCGACCCCACCCGGTCCCAGGAGACCGCCGGCCAGCTCACGTGACGAGCAGCGTGTCGCCGGGGGCCACGTGCAGACGGGTGGCGGCCGATCCTTCGCGCAAGGCAAATTCGATCCGGCCGCTGCTGCCCACAAGGGCGACCAGCTCATTGGGCTGGGCATCCTCGTAGGTCTCGACCGTCCGGACGCGCATCCCGTTCGCCTGCTTGATGCGGGCCAGCGCACGGATCGGCAGGTTGCTGATGACGTTGCCGAAGCGATCGCAGTGGAGCGCCTCCGCCCGCCATGCCTCACCGACCTTCGACGCCCAGGCATCGGGCAGGCGCAGCGGCTCAACCTTGCGCGGGCGACCAACTCCGGCGAGGGTCGCGCCGGCGGCCAGCTTTGCCGCCACGGGAGCAAAAACGTCGCGTCCATGAAAGGTCGGCGCGGCCTCCGGTGGCGTGGCCAACTCAACGGTCTCGCTGATGGGATCGTTGAGAAAGGTGAAGAGGCCGTTATCAGGGCCGACGAAATAATGATCGGCCGCGTTGAAGGCGATCGCGTGGCGCTCCGTCCCCACCCCGGGATCCACCACAGCGACGTGGACCGTTCCCGGCGGAAAGCTGCGCCAGGCGCTGTCGAGGAGGAAGGCGCCCTGGAGGACGGCAAAGGGCCTGACGCCGTGGGTGATATCGACCACGATCGCCCTGGCAAACACGGAAAGGATGGCCCCCTTCATGGCGCCGACGTAGGCATCCTCGAGCCCGAAGTCGGTCAGCAGTGTCACGATGCCGCTCGGCTTCATGCCGCCATGCTATCGGCTGGCAACCGGGTGGGGCCAAACAAAAGAGCCGCCCTCGCGGGCGGCTCCTTCTTCAGCCCTTACGGCTTAGTAATCCGGCATCGACGGCGCGGGCGCCGACTGCTTCTTCTCGGGAATGTCAGAGACGAGCGCCTCGGTGGTCAGCAGCATGGCGGCGATACTGGCCGCGTTCTGCAGCGCCGAACGGGTGACCTTGGTCGGGTCGATGATCCCGGCCTTGACCATGTCCGTGTACTCGCCCTTGTTGGCATCGAAGCCCTGGCCCTTCGGCAGGTTCCTGACCCTCTCGACCACGACGGAGCCTTCCCAGCCGGCGTTGTTCACGATCTGGCGCAGTGGCTCCTCGAGCGCGCGGCGGACCAGCGCGACGCCGGTGGCCTCATCGCCCTCGAGCTTGAGGTTGTCGAGCGACTTCTGGGCGTGCACCAGGACGGCGCCACCGCCGGGCACGATACCTTCCTCGACCGCGGCACGGGTGGCCGACACGGCGTCCTCCATCCGGTGCTTCTTCTCCTTGAGCTCGGTCTCGGTTGCAGCGCCGACCTTGATGACGGCGACGCCGCCGGCCAGCTTGGCCAGGCGCTCCTGGAGTTTCTCCTTGTCCCAGTCCGAGGTGGTCTTCTCGATCTCAGCCTTGATCTGGTTGATGCGCCCCTTGATCTGTTCCGGCTTCCCGGCACCTTCGACGATCGTGGTGTCGTCCTTGGTGATGGTCACGCGGCGAGCCTTGCCCAGCTGGTTGAGCTGCACCGAATCGAGCTTGAGGCCGAGCTCCTCCGAGATCACCTGGCCGCCGGTAAGGATGGACAGGTCTTCCAGCATCGCCTTGCGGCGGTCACCGAACCCCGGCGCCTTGACGGCGACGGCGGTGAAGGTACCGCGCAGCTTGTTGACGATCAGGGTGGCCTGCGCCTCGCCCTCGACATCCTCGGCGATGATCAGCAGCGGCTTGCCGCTCTGCACCACCTTCTCGAGGACGGGCAGCAGATCGGCGATGGCCGAGATCTTCTTGTCGGTGATCAGGATGTAGGGATCCTCGAGGACCGCTTCCATCCTTGTGGCATCGGTGACCATGTAGGGCGAGATGTAGCCCTTGTCGAACTGCATCCCGTCAACGAGCTTGAGCTCGTCCTCGATCCCGCGGGATTCCTCGACGGTGATGACGCCGTCTTTCCCGACTTTCTCCATCGCGTTGGCGACCATGTCGCCGATCTTCGGGTCGCCGGACGAGATGGTTGCGACCTGGGCGATCTTCTCGCGGTCCGAGATCTGGACCGACTGCTCCTTGATGGCCTTCACGACTTCATCGACGGCCTTCTGAATGCCGATTTTCAGCAGCATCGGGTTGGCGCCGGCGGTAACGTTGCGCAACCCCTCGCCGATGATCGCCGCGGCCAGCACCACCGAGGTGGTCGTGCCGTCACCCGCGACGTCGTTCGTCTTGCTGGCGACTTCCTTGACGAGCTGAGCCCCCATGTTTTCGAAGGCGTCCTCCAGCTCGATCTCCTTCGCAATCGTGACCCCGTCGTTGGTTATCGTCGGGGAACCGAACTTCTTGTCGAGTACGACGTTGCGGCCCTTGGGGCCGATGGTAATTCGAACGGCGTCCGCGACCTTGTCGACCCCGCGCTTCAGGGCCGAACGGGCCTCGGCGTCGTATGCCAGTTGTTTCGCCATTGATCGTCCTCCTTCCTGCGATTGATGTGTGAGCAAACAGCCAGTCCTGCGAGGCGGTAAGCACCCACGATTTTAGCACTCCGGAGAGGCGAGTGCTAGCAATCGACCCGCCCGAGCGCCAGCCGGAGAGGGGCTCGGTAGAATGAGCTCGGTCACCTCGGCTGCCTCCCATGAGTATTCCTGAGTCCACCCCCGCTCCCCGGCGCGTCGGCCGGGCGATGGCCTGGGGGGTCGCGATCGGCGTCGGCGCCGTGGTGCTTCGGGAGCTGGTTCGCCCCCGCGAGCAGCCGGCCCGCCTGATCGATTGGGAACGGGTGGAGGAGATCGCGTTGGCCCGCTGCGGCGAGCCCCGCGACCTGCCGGCCGATCCGGTGACGGACCAGACGTACGAGCAGATTGCCGGCCAGCTGGAGCCGCTGCTCGCCGAGGCGCTCGGTCCCGGCACCGCCGCGTCGGGCAGCCGGGTGTATCCGGGCCTGGCCGCCGTCGGCCGCCGTCAGTGGGTCCGCTTCAACATCCGGATCTTCCGCCAGATGTTCGAGCCGCTGGAGGGCCTGCAGCAGCTCCTCCCCGGATCGCTGCTGCTGAATCTCGGCCAGAAGGGCCTGACGCGCTACCTCGGCCTGATGCTCGGGCTGCTCGCCCGCCGGGTCTTGGGGCAGTACGACCCAGCGCTTTTGGGGAGGGAGCCGGTGGAAACCACCTCGCTGATCCTGGTGGAACCCAATGTTCAAGCATGGGCCCAGAAGGACAAATTGCCCATCGACGAGCTTCGACGGTGGCTCGCCATGCATGAGATGACGCATGCCTGGGAGTTCAAGGCGCACCCCTGGCTGCAGGCATACCTGGAGGGATTGCTCAGGGAGGTGCTGGTGGGCCGCCTCGGCGACGGCCACCGGCCGACCCGCGTGGAGTTGATCCGGACGCTGACGATCGGGGTCGGCCAGCAGTGGAAGGCGATCTCCAAGCTGCAGGCGGTGATGAGCCTGCTGGAGGGCTATAGCAACCTGGTCATGAACGAGGTCGGGCGGCGCGAGCTGCCGCACTTCGCCTTGCTGGAGGGCGCCTACCGCCGCCGCCAGGAGCAGCGGACACCACTGGAGCGGGCGTTCCTGCGCCTTACCGGGCTGGAGATGAAGATGCGCCAGTACGTCATCGGCGAGCGGTTTTGCCGCGAGGTTCGCGACGCGGGCGGGAAGGAACTGCTGGCCCGCGTCTGGGAGGGACCGCAGTGGCTGCCGACGATGGCGGAGATCCAGCGGCCTTTGCTGTACATCGAGCGCGCCAGAGTGGGGTGAGACCTGTGTTTTCCCTCCGGCGATGGCGGAGGGTGGAGGTGCTGGTGGGGCTTGCGCTGCTGCTCGCCGCCTGCGGGTCTCTGCCGGCGACCAGTTCATCGGCGAGCAGCCCGTCCCCGGGCAGCGCGACGCTGCAGGCAGTTGTGGTGGCGTCCGAGCTGGTCGTCGGCAAGCAGCAGCGGGTCCCGATTGGGATCACCGATCACAACACCCCCGTGAGCGACGCGACGGTCCACGTCCGCTCCTTCGTCCTCAACGGCTCTACGGGCACCATCAAGGGGGAGTCCGACGCCCCCTTCAAGGGCCAGGGCTTGCAGGGAGCCGGCGCCTACGTCGCGCACCTGGACTTCGATAAGGCCGGTGACTGGGGGGTCGAAGTGACGGCCTCCCGGCCGAACGGGGCGCGGATGACCGCCCGGCTTCCCATGAACGTACTGGCGCTTCCTGTCGTACCGGGCGTGGGCCAGCCGGCGCCGGTGACGCACAACCCGACCGTCAAAGACGTCGCCGATGTCGAGACCATCGACTCCGGCCGGCCGCCGGACGACATGCACCAGCTTTCGATCGCCGACGCGATTCAGCAGCACCGGCCGGCCCTTGTCGTGTTCGCCACGCCGGCGTTCTGCACCAGCAATACCTGCGGGCCCGAGATCAAAGCCGTGCAGGCGCTGGAGCCGGCGTACCGGGACCGGCTCGCCTTCATTCACGTCGAGATCTACCGGGATTACAAGCCGGACCCTTCAAAACGTCAGCTGGCCCAGGCGGTCGTCGACTGGCGGCTGCAAACCGAGCCATGGGTGTTCTTGATCGATTCGAAGGGCATCATCCAATCCCGCTTCGAGGGCGCGACCGCCAGTGACGAGCTCAAGGCCGCGATCGACCAGCTCCTCCACTGATCGCGATCCGCTTTACATGTCCTTACACCGCCGTCGCCGGCCTGTCGCCGGCTGAGGACGCGATCGATGATACGGTCGCGGCGACATGGCTGACATGATGTTCGACCTCGTGTGCCAGCACTGTGGGCGCCGGGACCAACGGCGCTGGGAAACGCGAAAGAGCGTAACCGTGACGTTCTGCCCGACCTGCAAGCGCGGCATGTCGGTGGTCGGCATCGCCTTCTTCGTACCGAGCCAGCCCGAGCAAGCCGCCGCGTAACGCCCCCCGGCGGCTACTCGACCTCGATCAGCAGCTGGCCTTCCTGAACGGTCTGGCCTTCCTTCACGTGAATCTTCGTCACCCGTCCGGCGCCGGGGGCCGTGACGGGGATCTCCATCTTCATCGACTCCAGGATCATCAGCGTCTCGTCCGCCTGGACTTGCTGCCCCTCGCGGACCACGATCTTCCAGAGATTGCCGGCCAACTCGGCCTTGATCTGCACGCGCCCGATTCTCTCACGCGCAACTCGGGTAATATGTCGACGGTTTGCGCAAGAAACGTAGCTATCCGAAGAAACGCGGCGGTCCCACCACGCTGCGGCCCGGCATCGACACGCTCGAGGTCAAGGAGACCCCTGCCGGTAAAGAAGAGACGATCGAGATGGACGCCGAGGTGGTCGAGCCCCTGCCGAACGCGATGTTCAAGGTGAAGCTGCAGACCGGCCAGACGATCCTCGCGTATACCTCGGGGAAGATGCGCAAGTTCTACATCCGGATCTTGATCGGGGACCGGGTTCGGGTCGAGCTCTCCCCCTACGATCTGACGCGCGGCCGGATCACCTTCCGCTACAAGTAGCCGCCCCCACCCTACCCTCCCCCAGCGGGGGAGGAAAATAACGCTGATCATGGTCTGGCTCTATGCCCTGATCCTGCTGCTGCTCGCCGCCGCCCTGGTCGTCGCCTACCGCGTGCTGGGCACCCCATCGCGCCTCGCCCCGCGTGACTACGACGTGGTTCTGGAGGACATCAGGACCAGCGTCGAACGCGCCGCCTCGCGGCTGCGGCGATCCCTTGACGCCGGATCAGAACAGTCGGTCGAGGACGAGGCGACCGCGGCCCGGAAGATCTTCCAGACCGCCTACTACCAGACGCTCCGCCTGCGCCCTGCCAGCGGACCCGACCTGACAGCCGAGGCCCGGGCCGCGATCGGCCGCGCCTGCGAGGCCTACGACTGGGCGAGCCGGATGCTGGGGAGCGAGAGCGCCCAGAATCCGCTGATCGGTGACGCCGCCCGCCGCCTGATGGACGCGGGAGACGCCGTCCTCACGCAGGTCGAGGGGAAGCCGCCGGCGATGCCCGACGTGCCTCGCGAAAATACCGGACGGTAGCGTCAAGGCCCGCGTCAAGCGTCGTCTTCGCCTGCCAACCCAGGGTCTTCTCGATCTTCCGCGCGTCGACCACCGAGCGGCGCTGCTCCCCGGCCAGGGGCGGGCCGTGCTCCTCGGGCTGGTTGCTTCCGGTCAGTCGCTTCAGCGTCTGGAAGATGGTGTTGATGTCGGTTTCGATGCCGGTGCCCACGTTGAAGGAGCCGACGGCCTCCGAGTTGAGGGCGCGGACGTTCGCCTCCGCCACGTCGCCGACGTAAACGAAATCGCGCGTCTGTTTGCCGTTGCCGTTGATGCGGGCCGTCTCTCCGCTCAGCAGCCGGCGCGCGAAGATGGCGACCACGCCGGCCTCACCGTGCGGGTTCTGTCGCGGCCCGTAGACATTGGCGTAGCGCAGGGCCGCGAACGACAACCCATGCAGCGCGTTGAACGTTCGCAGGTACACTTCCGCCGCCAGCTTGGCGGCGCCGTAGGGTGAGACCGGCAGCGTCGGGTAATCCTCCGGCGTCGGCGTCACGTCGGCGTCGCCATACAGCGCGCCGCCGGTGGAGGCGAAGAGGAAGCGGCGCACGCCATGCCGCACGCTGGCCTGCAGCAGGGCGGCGGTTCCCAGCACGTTGACGCCGGCGTCGAAGACGGGGTCGTCGACGGAGCGGCGAACGCTGGCCTGGGCCGCCTGGTGGAGGACGGCCTCGGGCCGCTCGATGCGGAATAGCTCGTCGATCCAGGGCGACTGCAGGTCCATCTGGTAGAAGCGCGTGTTCGCTTGCAAATGCTCGACGTTTCCGGTCGAGAGGTCGTCGAGGATGACTACGTCGTGGCCGTCGGCCAGCAGCCGGTCGGCGACGTGGGATCCGATGAAGCCCGCGCCCCCCGTGACGAGGACCTTCAACGCCGGTGACTCAGCAGGAAGACGACGAACCCGACGGCGATCAGGCTCCAGTAGCTGATCAGGCGGTCGAGAATCGCCACCGACAGCGCCTGGGAGGCGGTCAGACCGAAGAAGACCAGCACGGCGATGATGCCACCTTCGACCAGCACCAACCCGCCGGGCAGAGCCGGGATGGTGGTGAGCAGGGATGCGACCAGGGCGATGAACATGATCTGCGCCAGGCTGAGGGAGATGTGCAGCGGCAGCGCCTGGACCACCAGGAAGAGACGGGTGGACTCCGCCATCCAAACCAGAACGGTGAGGCCGAGGAGGAGTGGAAGCCGACCGGCAAACGCGCTCAGCAGCCCATGCTTGAAGCGGCTGGCGCGCTCACGAAGGCGCTCGGGTAGAAAACGCGACAGCCGGCCTTCGCTGTACCGCATCAAGAGCAGGCCCGCGATCAGACCGGCGGCGATCACAAGCCCCACGATGAAAGCCGGGACAAAGCGCTCCGGCACCTGGGCGTGGAAGCTGATCAGACCGCTGACCACCAGCAGGCTCATCAGCACCAGGAAGTCCAGCGCGCGCTCGCTGAAGATCGTGCCCAGGCCCTTGGAGCCGGAGACCTCCGTCTGCTGTCGCAGCAGATAAGCGCGATAGAAGTCGCCCATCTTGGCCGGAAGGACGCAGTTGGCGAACCACGCGAGGATGATGATGTGAAACAGCTCGCCAAAGTGATTGCGCTCGCCGGTGTTGCGTAGCAGGATTTCCCAGCGGACGGTGCGGACGACGAAGGAAAAGTAGAAGGCGGCGAACGCCAGCGCGTAGAGGAAGAGATTCGTCTGGCTGATCGCCCGCAGGCTTTCGCCGTAGTCAAGCTGCACGTGGGTCAGCACGACGAAGAGGACCACGGCCAGGATTGCGAACGAAATCAGGGTGCGAGGATCGAGGAGCCGCTCGCGAAGCGCGGACCGTGGGCCCGCCACCTGCGGCGGGACGGCCGCCGGTTCCATCTCGGGTTTCAACATATCAGGGACCGGCCGGCGGGGATCTTCTTATTCGGCGATCTTGCGACGGCGGAGGATCCTCTCGAGTAACGGCATCTTGTGCCGTGGCTTGCCCGGGGGGCCGTACTGCCGCCGAACCTGCTCCTGTTCCCGCGCCTCCAGGATGCGGGGTACCCAGTCCGACTCCAGCATCGCCGGCTCTCCGCCCTCCCAGGTCTTGAGGTAGAAGATGCCCTTCAGGGCGGTGAACGGAATCGCCAGCTCCTTCACCTCGCTCTGGTCGGGCGAGACTAGCGAGAGTGTGACGCCGTAGCGGGACGTCCGCAGCTGCCGGTCGCTGTAGCCACGCAACACCTCGTGGTCGACGAAGTGGATCGCGATTCGCTGGTAGCGGGCGATGTCGACCGCATCCGACGGTGCGCGGGAGTCGAGGAGGACGTACTTGAGGCTGCTGAGCGGTACGAAGGCCCCCCGGTTGTTGGTCCCGAGATTGTGAACCCGGGTCTCGACGACGGGCGTGTCGAATTCCCGCTTCGGAGGGTCACCGTGCAACGTCTCGCCGTCGAGAAAACAGTAGATGGCGTGCGCCACGTCCCCCGCATTGTAAGGTGAACCCGCCGCGTTGGGCTGCTCGCTCCGGCGTTACCTGACCAGGTACGCCAACCCGCGCCAGTGCGGTACGTAGTGCGAGTTGAATTGCACCAGCAAGCCCGCCGGGCTCTGGTGATAGTCCGTCAACTTACAGCTGGGCGGGACGCCCGGCGTATTGGGCGTGTAGGGCCCGGTGGCGAGATTGCCGCCATCGAGGTCGACCTGCGGCGACACCACCTCACCCGTCACCGCGTAGCGGTTGGTGCCGTTGGAAGCACTGACCGCCCGGAGCGTGACGACCGTCCCATGCGAGCCGTTGTTGTCGGCGTTGAAGATCGAGCCCCAGATCTGGAACGGATAGTTGCCGGCGGTCCCCTTGGTGCCGTCGATCTCCTCGTCCCAGGGCGATCCATTCGGGCCGCTGATCGTGTCGGAGCTCTTGATGAAGAACACGATGCTGTCGGTGCCACTGGACACAAAGGAGGGGGCGGCGAAGAAGACGCTCGGTGAGGTGTTTCCGCTGGTGCTCGCCGTGAACTTTGCGTTGCCATCGAAGACGAAGATCACCCCGTTGGTCCTATCGGCCGCGGCTGGGAGGTCCGAGACGCCGCCAAATGGCCCGAACTTCGGCTGGCCGTCAGAGGTGTTCGAAACGGTTCCGCCGGTGATGGTGAAGTCCGAGTCCTGCAAGTAATAAATCCCGTTGCTGAACTGATAACGCAGGTTGTTATTGCTCAGGGTGATCGACCGGTTGCGATACAACCCGGGATAGTAGGTCACGACATTGCCGGACGTCGTGGACGGATTTGCATCCAGGCCTGGCTTGAGGGGCGCCTCATAGTTGGGCGATTGCTCCACCGGCTGCGACGTGGCCACGCTCTTGTACCAGTACTCGATCAGCGCGTGGGTGTCCGACGCTTGCGAATAGTAGAACTGCCCATTGAGGTTCATCCAGTCCCCACCCGGGTTGGGGGCGTGCCACTTGGAGTTCGACACCAGGCGTCCCTGTGCCGGATCTGGCTGGCAGATGTCGCTACCGTTGAACCCGTCGTCGATCTGAGCGTTGCCATTCTGGTCGAAGTTGACCGCGTTGCCGTTACCGCCGGCATCGAATCCGAAAACGGTGTAGGTCTTGTTAAAGAAGCCGCCATGGGCGTAGGCGTCGGCGACCACGGCCGATGTCGTAAAGCCCAGGATGGCGGCAAACGTCAGGGGCACGTTGTAGGTCACTCGGACGTGGATCTCATTCGGATTGTTCCGGCTTGGTGTCCAGACCTGGACGGTCGCCGAGATGTTTGCGGCGGGCTCGGTGATGCCCCCACCGTATGAGCCGGGAATGTAGGCGCCGGGCGCCGGTTTGCAATCGGTGCCGCTGGTGTCCCTCGGCGTGTCCTGTAGGCCCTTCAGCGCGTATACCGAGGCCTGGCATCCGGCGGATGCGATCATGGCCGTCGTCGGGATGGTATCGGCCGCGTCGGGAAGCAATTCCTGAGCACCCGCCAGGGCCCCGGCATCGGCGGCGTTCTGGACATCGCGACGCTGGAAGTACAGGCGGCCGGCGTCGAGGCCGAGGGCGATGATCCCGAAGAGTGCCGTCGCGGACAGCGCCACGATCACGAGGCTCTGGGCGCGCTTTTCGCGGCGAAGTTTGATCAGCATTTCAGTACTCCGTCACCATCGTGGATTGCGCCGAGATCACGACCCCGTTTCCGGCAGCATCGCGGACGACCGGGACCCATGGTTGGAAGAGGAACGAGATCTTGACCGTAACCGCGCCACGGCCGGGCGTGCCAATGCCGGGGCCGTACCAGATATAGCCAGTATTCGGATCGGTTGGCACGGTCGGGCAACTCCCGCCGGCCGGCAGCCCGGCGCAAGCGTTGTCGACCTTGAGGGTAAAGCCGCCACCCAGTTTGCTCTGAACCGCGGCGACCACCGCCGCATTCGTCGGGAGCGGGGAGTCGAACGGAATCGCGGCCCGGGTGCCTTCGCGCGCGGCGTCCGAAATGGAGTTGTAGATGTAGATGCCGCGTCCCAGGTCGATCGTACCGAGCAGCAGCAGGAAGAAAACCGGCGCCAGCACGGCGAACTCGACCATCGACTGACCGCTGTGGCGGCGGATGAGCCACTTGCGCATCAGTAGTCCGCCCTGAACACCGAGCTGGTGTTGATCGTGAGTGGGTCGCCGATCAGGCTGCCGATGATCGGCGTGATGAAGTAGAACTTGAAGCTGGCATATACCGTGATTGGGTACTGCGACGTCGGCGTGGCGCCGATGATGGCGTTCACACGGTCCGTCTGATTGGGCAGCACGCGGATGTCAGACGACGTCATATTGATGCCAGTGCCGGCGAGTTCGTCCAGCACGTGTTGCCGGATCGAGGCATCGCTCGCCGTCTGGCAGGTCGCGCCGGGGTTTTGAGGCGGAGTCGCGCAGCTTGGGTTCAAGCCCAAGTAGTACGGCTGAACGGCATAGCGGGCCCCCTCTCGCACCGCGTTGGTGAGCGAGATCTGGTAGTAGAAGGCCCGACCGAGGTCGAGCATCCCCATCATGCCGATCACGAGGAAAGGCACCATGACCGCCATCTCGGCCAGGGCCTGGGCCCGTTTCCGTCGTGAACGTGAGTGCGGCTGGATCATTTGTTGGTTTCCTGAGCGTTTAGAATCGCCGCGGCACAGCAATCAACCCATGGCAAAGCAGGTAGGATCGAGAGTCCTTGCAATTCAACGCCAGCCTAGGTGAGAGTGTGTGGCGACGCCAAGAGAGGGCGCGAATCGTAACGACGCCGTCTCGGCCCTGTTTCGCACTTCTTTCAGATCCCGTAACGGTCCCGTTGTTATGCGGTTCGTAAGGGTCTATCGGGCTACGGCATTCGCCTTAGGCCTCTCCGTCATCGGGATGCAGCCCGCGCAGGCAGCCGGCAATCTGACGTTGCCCTTCGCGATCCCGAACCCGCGTGTCACCTCCTGGACGGATCACCATTACCCGACCCGGCAAGAGGACGGGCTCATGGTCCGCTTCGACGGGGCCACCGGCTACGCCTACGACGGCCACCGGGGGACCGACTACGCCGTTGCGTCCAACACGCCGGTGGTGGCGGCCGACGATGGCACGGTCATCTATAGCGAATGGAGCGACAGCGGCGGTTGGGGCGTGGTGATGGATCACGCCTACGATCGCACCGCTTACTTCCACAACAACCAGCTCTTCGTCTATCCCGGCCAGCACGTCTCCCGTGGCCAGCTGATCGCCCTCAGCGGTAGCACCGGGAACTCAACCGGGCCGCACGTCCATTTCGAAGTCCGCGACCTGATGACTCCCTGGCACTCGATCGACCCCTACGGCTGGACCGGGCCGGGGCCGGACCCATGGCGTTGGGACATGGGTAACCTGTGGGCGAACGGGACGCCGGTGCCCTTCCTCCTGCCGCTCGCGTTCCCGGGTGGGGCGCGCTGGAACTACTGGTACGGCAACGACGGCCCGCCACCGCCGGTGAGCTGGCATCTCCGCGACGGCGGACACGGCCTTGCCGGGTTCGCCGCGCAATGGGATCAGGACCCCGGGCCGGGAGCGGCACGAACCCAGGCCACCAGCGGCTCGGCAGCGGTACCGGGCCCTGGATCGCATACCCTGCACCTGCGCGTCTTCGACCGTGCCGGCACCAGCGCCGACATCACCTACCTATATCTATATGACGTCGAGGCGCCTACCTCGGCGCTGAGCGTCGGTCCGGCGCTGGGAAGCGCCCTGAACCTCCACTGGTCGGGGCACGATCAGCTCTCCGGCGTCAAGGACCTCGCGATCGAGGTCGGTGCCGGCGGGCTTGCCGTTCGCCCCTGGTTCACTCAACATGCCGACCAGGCATCGGCCGGCAAGACGTTGGGGGCCGTGCGGTACTTCGGCGACCCCGGCACCCCCTATCAGTTTCGGCTCACGATCCGCGACGCGGCCCGGAATGCCGCGCCTCCCATCGTTATCAGCCAATCGGTGCCGGCTGGCGCCGGCGCGCCACCGTCCGCCGCCGATCGCACCATCCTCGGACCACTGCCGGCGCAGCCTGATGGAGCGCCGTCGGTGCTGGGCGTGAGGCAGGAACACCCATCGGCGGCTGGCGCGCTCCTGCTCGACGCCGACGCGTCGCTGCATGCCCTTGGCCGGGACCGTCTTACGCCTGCCGTCGCACCAACCTCGCTCGCCCCGGCCGTCGACGTCGTCAGCCTGGCATCAGGTCCGCTCCGCCTCCTGGCCGATGGCACCACCTGGGACGACGCCGGCACCGCCGGTCCGCGATTCGCCGTGCCGACGCCAGTGCGGCTGCTGGCGGCGAGCGACGGCACGATCATGGCGGTCGACGCGGCGGGCGCGATTGCCGGAGGCGGCGCAAGTGTCGCCGCGGCTTTGCCCGCCGGCACGACCGTCGTCGACGCGGCGCTCTTCCCGGGAACACATTCGGGGCTCGCCCTGGACAGCGGTGGCGCGGTCCACGCGTTCGGCGGTGCGGATGCGGCCCTCACCGCGCTCCCAACCATGTGGACCCTGCCGGGTCAGCCGGCGGC
>WNFW01001202.1_pt1 | contig 17344 bp, 13 predicted proteins | sample 5400131 | NCBI WGS metagenome assembly WNFW01 (sample SAMN13153362, study PRJNA577476) | soil metagenome | isolation source: 20 cm soil or saprolite under grassland replicate 1 | place: USA:California | collected 2016-06-15 | reverse complement strand
TACCAATAGTAAACGCTGAGGGTGATATTGTAGTCCCAGATAAACTGAAAGCAAATGCGAATGCACTCTTTCTCGGTAATTTAGTGCAGGTACAGATTATTGCGATTGGCAACCAGCAATATATTTTGCTTTTTGGTGCATGGCAAGCAACAACTGGACTTCTTGATCCAAGAACACTTTCGGATCCACAAAAAGGAGTTGCATCAATCCTGGGTCATATACAGAATCCCAGCACGCCAACCGACTCTGCAGTTGGCGGAAGACCATGTTGGCAAATCAATGGGAAGCTCGATCCCGTCTACCTGGCAGGGATTACAGGCGGTGGAGCGCCAGCAGGATCGACCGATACTATTTCCAGTTGTATTGGGAAGACCGACAAACTGCCCTACCAGATTATCATCAAAGGCCCGGCTGCAACAGGTGATACTGATAAGACGGTGCGCACCTTTACACTGTCAAATTTTGGTGAGCAAGCAACAATCGAAGCACCAATTGCGCCTGCGTCGACACCATCATTGACTCCATCGGTGACTCCATAAAAGACGTACTACCTCACACGTTGAGAGGATTGAGGGCATGCAACGCCATGATCTAGAACGCAATACAGCTTTGCCAGCGCTATTGGCAACTTGCAGCGCTGTATTTCTAACTGCCCTCGATCAAACGGTCGTGGTTACTGCTCTCCCAAAAATCATTACTGATTTACAAATTACGCCTGAACAACTCGATAGGGCTGCATGGATTGTCAGCGCCTACCTGCTTGGGTATGTGATTGCTATGCCTTTCATGGGACGAGTTTCAGACATGTTCGGACGACGGCGCATCTTCATCACCTGCCTGTGTATTTTTGGCTTTGGATCCCTTTTGTGTGGTCTCGCGCCTATGCTTGGACAGCAGATTGATATCAGCTATCTGCAGCGTATCGGGATAAACGTGGCAGCGCCTGGAGATCTTAGCGATCCTACTGCGCTTAATCCCAGCCTGGTCTGGCTGGTAGCCGCCAGGTTTGTGCAGGCAGCTGGAGGAGGCGCGATGATACCGGTAGCTATGGCCATTGCAGGCGATTTTTATGGCGAAAAACAGCGCTCTCTAGCTCTCGGCCTGATTGGAATGGTGACTGAAGCGGGAGGTGTGCTGGGGCCTCTATATGGAGCGATAATAGTGCAATTCTGGGGCTGGCAAGCTATTTTCTTTCTTAACCTGCCCATTGTGGCAATACTCGCTTTTTTCATCTGGCGTCTCATCCCACCGGAGGTAACAACTGCGGAAGTAGGATATAAGAGAGCCCGCATCGACTTTCCAGGTGCGCTCCTGCTGGGAGCGGCATTGATTTGTCTGAGCCTCGGGCTTTCTCAAGAAGCAGCAAATACAGCAGTAGCCACATCCGAATCAAGCTCCAACCAGGCTCCTATACAAAACAATCCCTGGCTGATTGGCGCTTCTCTGATATTGATGGCAGCATTTATCGCTCTCGAGGTGTACCGCGAACGAAGATGGGTCACTGCTCGCTCAGAGGAAACAAACAGCCTGAGCGGATCAAGAGAGAGACGTGTATTGCCTATGGTTGAGCTTTCCCTCTTTACACGCTGGCCTTTTTCAGCCAGCGCGTTGGTAAGCTTTCTGGTCGGGGCTGCGCTGATCATTGCTATGGTCAACATTCCACTCTTCATTGCAACGGTGTTAGGGGGACAACCTATTGATAGTGGTCTGGCTTTACTTCGTCTCACTGCGATGATTCCGCTGGGAGCAATCAGCGGGGGCTGGCTATGCGCGCGCATTAGTTGCCGTCTCACAGCCATACTTGGGCTGATCTTCACTTCAACAGGCTTCTGGCTGATGCATCTGTGGCCCATTCAGGTCAATTGGTTACAGATTACCATTAGCGCAGTGATCGCCGGCTTCGGATTCGGGTTGGTAATCGCTCCTATCGCTACGACTGCCATCAACGCTGTAAGCAATAGTCAGATGGGAATGGGCTCATCAGTCGTGACAGTTTTGCGCATGGTAGGTATGATACTTGGGCTTGCACTTTTAACCTCGTGGGGACTGGAGCAATTCCATCATCTTTTACTGGCCTTCAAGCCGCCAGCCGGTATCATTCCCTTTAGCGACCGCTATAATAAGGCGCTCGCTCAATATGCCATCTTTGCAGCTCACGAGGTATATACATCGATCTTCCTGGCTGCCGGTATGATCTGTCTTGTTGCAATCATACCATCCTTCTTGTTAGAGGGAAGAAAACCTTCGCTTTATACCGTTCGTACTAGCAGGTAAAGTTAGGAATTGATCAATACGAAAAGAAATGAAGAACGCAAGATGTTTCTTTTGACATATCGCTGCTAACAACCTGAAAGTGAGCACGTATCAATATGAGCAATGAGAACGACACATCTCAGGAGTCGTGGGAAGAGCCCGCTGAGGAGAGCAACGAAGCTGAAACCCAACTTCGCCAGAAGCCGCGGCGCTCATCTCGTGACGCTTATGATGATCCTTCTGTGCGCCAGAGACAACGCCCAAGGCAAACCGGTGGTTCCCACGAATCTGGCAAAGATAGGACTGGCGCCTCCGATAGACGACCAGGACGACCCCCAGATCCAAACAGAAATACTGATCCCCGACAAGATTATGACGCCTATGGACGACCCAGGTACGGTACACGCTCATCTCGCGACGCTTACGAATATTCTGATGAACAACATAGGGAACGACCTCGCCCAACGCGGGACTTTCATGAACGCCCTGACCCATACGACGAGCTTGATGAAAGATATCATCAACAGCATCGAATGTCCAGGCGATCACGCGAGGAAGCCGAGGCACGCCTGAGAATGCGCCAGCGCCAACCTGAATCTCATTATGATGAAGCCAATGATGTGCCTATGCACCCACGGCAAAGTAACCGCTACTATGCAGATCCGGAGGTTCAAGAGTATGGTAGACAGTCATATCGCCCACGACCCAGAACTCAGACGGCACACTTGCCAGTTAAGAGAAAGAGGCGAGTGTGGTCTACACTCCTGATTGGCTGCGTGGGTGGTGTGATCACGATTGCACTCATTGTAGCCGTTGTCGCGTTCTTATTTTTGCGCAATGCTCCCATTCATATTGGAGTTGGAGGCATTGGCAAAAGCAGCTATTCAAAGCAGATAGCCCAGCAGACACTACCTATTACTGCCAATGTCACACAATTACAAATACATAACCGTGTGGGGAATATCAGCATTATGGTTGACCCATCTGCAACACAGGGTACGCTTACCGGTGTTATGAAGGTTCAGGCAGGAAGCAGTAGCGATGCTGATACGGAATTTGGACGCATCAAGGCGAATGTCACTTCCAGCAGCGATCAGAGTACGTTGATCGTGAATTCGACGGTACCAGACACAAGCGGTGGCTTACTTGCCGGTTCCAGTGATTCCGTTGATCTGGCGATTGTTTTGCCTCAATCGGTAAATCCCAGTCCACCTTTTAAACTTGGTATCAGCGCGGACATTGCAGCAGCAGGAAACATTGTGGTGCAAAATTTCAATGGCTTGCTTACGCTCACGAATGACACAGGCAACATTTCTGTAACCGGGGGACTACAATCGGAGGGTTCCTGCTTGCAAACACACGTTGGAAACGTCACGTTTGCAGGGAACCTGGTCACCGGTCAGGCAGCAGATACAGGGCTTATTGCGTGTACCACGAACAAGACGCAGAATTCTCACCCCTGGTTCAGCTTTAAGAGCGGAACCGGTAGTGTCACTGTAACGTTAAGTGCTGTCACATCAAATCTCATTCTCGATGCCAGCACGAATAATGGCAAAATCAATGGCAGTGAATTCAGCTTGAATGTTCAACAGAATAGTGACGGTTCGGCAAGTTATTATGGCCCGCTCATAAAAGGTACATCTCCTACAGCGGTGCTGGCTTTGACCGTCAGTACAGGCGATATTACGTTACATAAGGCTGGGTAGGATTCTTTTTGTCATCCTGTTTTTTTGTCATTCTGAGCGTCAACGAAGAATCTTACTCGCAGGACACCCAGATCCTTCGCTTTGCTCAGGATGACAAAATGAGCAGGATGACATGATGAGCAGGATGGTAGGGTGAGTCATGCAGGGTGATGCAGCGTCCCCAACCATCATCCGCGCCACCGACACCCCTACGCGGGCTCAAGACCAGCATTCCGATTTTTGGTAGGAATCTGTGATTTATTCTCCTTGACGGATATATTAGGGTATGCTAATATCATACTAGAATAGTCAGGATTTAGCGTATACTAACTTTCATTTATGGCTCTTCTCGGTTACATTTTGAAGGAGAATTGAGCGATGAGTCTTTTTAGCGCCCATATCAATTGCTCGATATGTAATAGACCTCTCACACTTTGGAATATGAACACGTGTACAAAGTGCGGGCATAAGGTGTGTAGTCATCATGTCCATTTGATAAGAAATCCGCACAGTTTTGTGCTTTCTTCGATTTGTTTTAGCTGTGCTGATCGTCCTTCACTGTTTCTTCAAGACGGGTTTGCTCCTCAAGAGATAAAGCGCTCCGCCAGCGCATAAGTAATTACTTGCTAATGGGCGCTCAGATGCTTCGCTACGCTCAGCATGACAGTGTTAATCAGCATGACAGCATCAAAATGCTCTGGGAAAGCATATGTGATGACTCCCTCGTCCGTTCAGGCATTGCCAAAGATAACAGCGGCCGCGAAGACAAGCGCTCCTCCTCCTACGACTTGCAGGATTGAAATGAACCAGTTCGTCCCGAAATACCGGTGGCGAATGGCAGCTATTAACACCAGTTCGAAAGCAACTACGAAGTAGGCGACAAACAATGCTATATGTATGCTTGAGATCAGGAATGGCAATGTGTGCAGAGAGCCACCGAAGAAGGTCATAATACCTGTGATGCCTCCTCGAACAGCAGGGCTGCCACGTCCGGTAATTTCGCCATTGTCGGAAAGCCCTTCTGAAAACGCCATGCTGATGCCCGCTCCTGTTGCTGAAGCCATGCCTACCAAAAATGTCGTCATTGTGTTGTGCGTGGCAAAGGCAGTTGCGAAGATGGGCGCCAGGGTCGAGACTGATCCATCCATCAGGCCCGCGAGACCAGGCTGCACGACTCGTAAGAGGAAATCACGCGATGAGTCATCTTTGGTTCTGATTGCTCTTACCAGTTCCGCGAGCTGTCCTCTAATTGTTGGCGGTACAGGCTCCATTACCTTTGTAGAATCTGAAGTTATCTCTATTCTTTCGGGTATAGCATGTTTCTCTACGTCATCTGGACTATCTATTGGTGTATTTTCTTCCCGGGACATTGGGTATTCTCCTTGGTTGCAAAGTAACTATTCGGTTCATTTTTCTCTTGCGCCGCCTGCAGCAATGGATCTTGATGAGCTGGAACATCCCGCACCCCGGCACCTCTCATTCCGCACCTACGTGCTTCGTCCTTACACTCACATATAATAGGTGCTTCTATATAACTATACATGAGAGAAGACTTTATTGACATATGCTGGGTCGTAGTTTACAGTAAAGATTACCCTAAAGTATAATTGCCTCGGAACTAGACGTAGCGAGGAGATTCTCTTACTATGAGTGTAACAAACAGGCCCCAGGAGTCGGCTTCGATCAGGTTTCTTACAGGTCCACTGGCTGGCAATACATTTCAGATCAATAAACCGATGATCACCTTTGGTCGCGACACTGGCAATGATGTTATTATTTCTGATCCAACTGTTTCACGCAAGCATGCTCACCTGGTAAATAAAGCGGGGCAATGGAGCATTGAAAAGCTAGCGGAACAAAATGTGCTTACTGTCAATCAACAGAATGTTCAAACTGCTGTTATTTCCGATCGCGATACTATTGGCCTGGGTACGGGTACTACATTCCTTTTTCTGATATCATCTCCTCAATTTCCTGCCGAGCAACGACCGGTAACGGCATACGATGCTGTGCAAAGACTGGCGCCTCAAGCACCTCCTGTAGCGGGATACAGCAGGCAACAGCCACAGGTGCAATACACTTTTCCTGAAACTGCTTCGCCCTTACCGATTGGTAATGCACAACATATACCTGTTGATACGCACGAGCCTGGCACAATTGTATCGAGTCAAAGCACACCTGGAATACCGATGCTAGAGGTAAGTTCTAACGTCCATGCTGAAAAGCATGCATTTCCACTGACTCAACAGGTCATCAATATTGGGCGTGATCCATCCAACGATATTGTAATCAATGAGCTGGTGGTTTCTGGATTTCATGCCCAGATAGTTAGGGAAGGCAATCAATTCATTCTCGTTCACCCTCACCCATCTCGTGGAAAGACCCTGAATGGACTACTTTATCAAGGTCGTCATATACAGGGAGATGAACAATTCCGCAAACCACTGGCACGTGGCGACATCTTCCGTATCGGCGATGAGCACGGCACGCTTGTGACTTTGACCTATAACGACGGGAGCGGAGCCATGCAGGATTTTGCCCCTGAGGTTCGTCCCATTCCACTAGGTGCACCAGTGATTACGATTGGTCGTCTGCCAGAGAACATGGTGGTATTAAGTCATCCGCAGGTTTCTGGACGGCATGCTCGCCTGGAACTTGCACAAGGAGGCTATCGCATCATTGATGTTGGCAGCACAAACCACGTGTACGTCAACACGCAGCGTATTACAAACCAGCTTCTACAGCCCGGTGACGAGATACGTATCGGGCCATACAAATTCACTTACACAGGAACGCAACTCACACAGCAAGATGAAAGCCACGGGGTACGTATCGACGCACTGCATTTGCAAAAAGTTGGTTCCAAACATACTATCCTTATCAACAACATTTCTCTGGTAATTCCTCCGCGCAAATTTGTAGCCCTGGTGGGAGGGTCAGGCGCGGGTAAATCGACACTCATGGATGCCCTCAATGGCTTACGACCCGCTCAGAAAGGCCTGGTGCTTTACAACGGCCAGGATTATTACCGGCACCTCGCAGCTTTTAGCACTCAACTAGGTTACGTACCACAGGAAGACATTATCCATCGCGATTTGACTGTCGAACGCGCTCTGTATTATACAGCCAGGATGCGCCTGCCAGAAGATTTCACTCAAGCGCAGATCAAGCAGCGAATCGAAGAAGTACTGGAAGATGTAGATATGAAACACCGGCGCGGCTTGCTTGTAAGCAAGCTGTCTGGAGGTCAGCGCAAACGTGTTTCGATCGCGTTGGAATTATTGGCTAATCCAAGTGTCTTTTTTCTTGATGAGCCAACCTCTGGACTCGATCCGGGGCTGGATCGAAAGATGATGTTTCTGCTGCGCAGATTGGCGGACAAAGGACATACCATCGTACTGGTAACCCACGCTACCAATAATATCAATGCATGCGATTATATCTGTTTTCTGGCTCAAGGGGGGCGCCTGGCTTATTTCGGACCTCCGAACGAAGCAAAAGCCTATTTTGGAAAAACCGACTTTGCTGAAATTTATAGCGCTCTTGAGCCTACAGAAGCAAATCCCAACATCCCAGAAGAGGCGGAGAAGCGATTCAATGCATCGCCAGAATTCCAGAATTTCGTCGTTGGTCCATTAAATCATGGCCCTGCTGGTCATGCAAACGTTTCACAAGAGACAGCCGTGGTCAAACAACCAAAGCGAGGCAATCCCTGGAAACAATTTTCTCTGCTTTGGCGGCGCTACCTGGAATTGCTCAAGAACGATACTGGCAACATGCTCATACTGCTCTTGCAGGCGCCAATTATCGCCGCAATTCTCGTCTTAATGCTGTCTTCAGGCGGACATGGCACATTCGCTCCTAGCAGTATCGCCCAATGTCCGCTTCATCCTCCCGGCACTAATTTACATATTCCTCAAACTGTGTCCAATCCGTTAAGTTGTCAGAATGCGCTAAACTTCTTGAATGGTACTCCTGAGGGGCAGGTCATTGTTGCGAGCCACGGGGGTAACGTATCACAAGCATTGCAAGATTTCATCGCTCCAGAATCTGGTTTCGACGCGCAGAAATACCTTTTCATCATGGCATTCGCTGCGATGTTGTTTGGTACTATCAACGGATCGCGCGAGATAGTCAAGGAAGCTCCAATTTATCGTCGCGAGCGAACAGTCAATCTAGGCATAGCACCCTATATGTTCTCGAAGATTGTCATTTTAGGAATCTTATGTTTGCTGCAAAGTGCGATACTGGTTCTTGCTGTGAATGGGATTGCCCCTATACAGCAAGGTATTCTTCTACCCGCGCTATTGGAAGTGTACATTACCATGGCTCTTACCTCGCTGGCAGGTTTGATGCTAGGATTGACAATCTCGGCCTTAGCCCCAAATAACGACAGGGCCGGGATCCTTATACCGATTGTTCTCATTCCACAGGTCATTTTCTCAGGCTTACTTTTCAATCTAAACGGGCCTATCCTTCAAGCCATAGGCGCACTTTTTGCGGTTCGCTGGGGCATGGCAGCCTCCGGCTCTTCAGTTGGCCTGCATGGCGACAAATTGGGAGCTGATGGTTTCTCATACAAAGGAACGCTTTTCTCGACCTTCAGTCAGGAGGAAGCCACAATACATCTCCTCATCTGCTGGCTGGCATTAATAGTGATGATTTTGTTTTTGGGAATCGCAATCGCTTACTTTCTGAAGCGTAAGGATGTTCGAACGTAATCAAATGGTACTTCTGGGCACCTTTCTTGTTAAGGAATATCATGCTATGTTAAGCTAACGTAGGCCTTGGGTCCAAGGCATTGTTGAGGGAACGAGCAAGCGAGCAGTGTTACTAAACAAACGTATTCTCGTCGGAATCAGTGGAGGTATCGCAAGCTATAAAGCGGTCGAGTTGGTTAGCCGCCTGCAACAAGCTGGCGCTCTCGTCGACGTCATTATGTCTGAACGAGCAGATGAATTTGTTCGCCCATTGACATTTTCATCTTTGAGTCATCGAGCAGTATATAGCGACTTATGGGAACCGTCGGGAAGAGCAGCAGAAACACATATCGCATTAGCTGAGGAAGCGGAGATTTTGGTGGTCGTTCCGGCAACTGCCAACACTATCGCGAAGTTGGCACATGGTGTGGCCGACAATATGCTAACCGCGGTGGCGTTGGCTACAAAGGCTCCTGTACTGCTGGCACCTGCGATGCACCAGAACATGTATACGCATCCTGCAACACAGGCAAACATAACCTTGCTGCAGGAACGTGGAGTGTTTATCGTTGAGCCAGAGGTCGGTAGGCTGGCCTCAGGGGAAGTGGGTATAGGCAGGCTTCCTGATACCAGCATTTTGCTTGGAGCAATCAACGTCGTTCTTGGACGTAACGGTGATCTTGCTGGTTACAGGATAGTTGTAACAGCAGGAGGTACCCAGGAGCCAATCGACCCGGTACGCTATCTAGGGAATCGCTCATCTGGCAAGATGGGATATGCCCTGGCAACGGAGGCACGAGATCGCGGCGCACACGTCATTTTGATCTCTGGCCCTGTTGTATTAGATGTACCATATGGGGTGGAAGTGCGAAGAGTCGAGACCGCAATACAAATGCGAGATGTGGTACATGATGCGGTTATCGACGCCGATGTTCTTGTGATGAGCGCTGCTGTGGCTGATTTTCGGCCAGCAGAAGTTGCGGCACAGAAGCTGAAGAAAAGTGAATCACAAGAACTAGATGAACAGAACGGGTTTTTCTTACAACTGGTACGCAACCCGGATATATTGGAAGAACTCGCGGATTCTGTTCATACGAACACAGGCAACAAAAGGTCTGGACGACATCTGGTGCGTGTAGGATTCGCTGCGGAAACGAGCAACCTGGTTGCTTACGCAAGCGCTAAACTCATTGCAAAACGCCTGGACTTGCTTGTGGCAAATGACGTGAGTCGCTCGGATAGCGGCTTTGGAACAGAGACCAATAAGGTTTATATCTTTCATGCAAATGGGGCTATGGAAGATTTGCCTGTAATGCCTAAATCAGGTGTTGCGGCAGCCATTTGGGATCGAATCGTATCTCTTTTGAGTACGAGGTAATCTTGAGGAGTGGAAGTTGTGTTGGGAGATTTTGTACTAGAAGTAATAGGTACACCTATGATGCAGGAGGTATCCATGATGGAACGTGCTGCCAGCACCGGTTTTGAAGGTATTGCTCAAATGCTACTTGAGCAGAAAAAGTTGATGGATGCTTTAGAGGCCGAAAACCGAGAATTACGCCGACAACTCGCCGACTTACGCCACGGGGTAGGTGTAGCAGTAGTCATTGAGGGAAAGACCATTCAACTTGCTACTGATGCAAGCAATAATGGGCAATCACAATCGACTTTGCAAAGCTTACAAAATTTGCAAAACACTCCCTCCGTGACAAATACCTATGCGCAAAGCGGCCGTCAGACAGGTAGCCAACAACAGGTCAACCTGAACAGCGACAAGCGGGAGAACGGCAATACTCGCGGCCCTTTGGCAGATAGCTTCGTACTGTAGCTCTTATAATGTCATCCAACACATTCGGACTCATTGATTGCTCTGAAACAACTTAGCGAGCCTGGGTTGTTGTGTCTAAATGATATTATGCTTTTCTGCTAAAATTCATACCACATAAAGGCAAGCTGAACGACTTAAAACTGCTTTGATTGTTCAGCTTGCCTTTATCGTTGAAATCGGGATTGCATTTAAGCATCCCAAATATGCACAAGAATACTTGCTACCGTATGTTATTATCAAGCAAGATGTATTTACTGTTCTGAATATGAGAAACTCGCTTTCTCTTCATGTTTGACAGTAAATATTACTAACCTGTCCAATAGTGCCAATTCTAAGGAGGCCAAAACATGATTTGTCCCCGCTGTCAAAGCCAGGTTGCCGATGGAGTGAAGTTTTGTGGCGTCTGTGGATCACCCATGCAAATAAGTCATACTCCTCCACCCCAGGCTCAACCACAGAGTCAATATGGGGCCCCAGCGCAAGGAGCTTACGTACCACCTAATCAGTATGAAGAGTACAGCAGTAACCAGGCACTCGGTAACCAGGTGCCACGAGCTGAACTACACAATCCCAAAGGGCCACTGCATGTAGCAGATATGACAATCACCGTTGATGGGCAACTTGTGCCTGTGGCAGATGTTATGCTAGGTGGACAGCTCCCTGTCTATTTCGAACACCATATTCTCCTATGGAAGCATCCAGGGGTACAAATCGGCTTCAAATCTCTGAGAGGAATGGCAAAGCGCTTTTTTGCGGGCATACAAATCTTCTTGACCGAAGCACATGGGCCTGGAAACATCTCTTTCTCACGTGATGCACCGGGGCAGATCGTGGCATTGCGCCTGCAGCCTGGTCAAATGGTCGAAGTACGCGAACACCAATTCCTGTTCGCAACTGGCAATATTGATTATGGATTCACTTTTGTACAGGGGGCAGCCAATATCCTCTTCAGCCGCACCGGCCTTTTCATTGATCAGTTTACCTGTCAAGGAGGCGAGGGAATGTTGGTACTACATGGGTATGGTAATGTCTTCGAAAAGATGCTGGCACCAGGCGAAACCCTGGATGTTGAACCGGGTGCATGGCTGTGGAAAGATCCCTCGGTGCAAATGACGGTGACAACTGTTGCTGGTTCACAGCGTGGAGGCGGAATTCTTGGAGCTATCGGCGGCATGATGGCGGGTGCTTCGATTATACTCAACCGCTTTACTGGGCCTGGACGTCTCGGTATTCAATCTATGACCTACCATCCACCACAGAATGAAGGCGCGCAACAAGCTGGAGGAACAAGCAACATGCAGGGAACATGGGGACAGTTGTTCAACCAGTAGTCATGGTAGAGCTATCTGAGCCCTTTTTCCTTTTCACGGTTAATGCGCAAAATCTTGAGCATGTATTGTTCCGAGTTCAAATAATAGGGATTTCTTTTGATATACTTGCCAACAACAGCGATTGGATGCAGTTTGAGCATTTCAACGACAAGGCTTGGAATCAATTTGCTGTGGTCATAATGCATCAAAGCAATGATCGGAGCGTTCTGGAACGTGAAAACGGCATCTGATGCCGCCTCATATTTGAGAATTTGTTCGGGAGTAGCGATATCTTTGCAAAGCCAGGTCATATCGATTGAAATGCGCACTGCCTGCCATCCTTCACGTAGAGCCTGAGCAATAAATGTCTGATGCGAAGAGAGTAAGTGATATGGATCAAAGCGATTGCCATTGGCCAGAAAATTCTCTCGTTCTTCGTACAAGACCAATTGCCCAGCCTCAATTGCTTTATCTACGTCTATTTGCAATTTCAGTAACTCTTCACGTAATTCATTCACTTGTACTGGAGCAGCAGCAAATAAGCACTTTTCCGACAGCGTAAGACCGACTCGCATTAAACGTGCTGTCACGCCTGGAATTTCGACCACTTTGCTGTAAAGCTGACAGATATGCGAGCCAGGGGGAATACGCTCAGATTTACCTTCAACGCTAAGATCCATAGCTACTACCTCCACTGATTATTGCTGGTCCTTCTGTATCTTCCATGTTTGATGCAAACGAGCAGCTTTATTGCTCAAAGTCACAACGAGCAAACCAAACAAGCCAAAGATGAAGACACCTAAAAGGAAGGATAAGATCACATATAGTACAATTTTCTGTAAGGGATATAACTCGATAATCGCTAGTACCAGGGCTAATATGGACATAGTCAGCGGGAAAAACAACATCCACCCGAGCAAAACTCGCACGCTCTGCTTCAACGAAAGTGGTTGCTCCCCGCTAAAAGGGTAGAGAATACGGCGCAGGAACCTGTAGCGTGGCCTATGCTGCATATGACTGTTTTATCCTTCTTTCTGCCTGGTCCGTAACCAACGATCTAAGATATCCTCCGACTGGGACAGGATATTGACTTCATTCTGATATGTCAGGCGACGTAACGCTTCGGGAATGGAAAACCATTCTACCCGATCGTATTCAGCATCGTGTAGAGACGTATCTCCACCAATCGCCTCAAATAAGAAGTGGCGTACCTGTTTCTGGAAGCGTATATTATCACGTATAAAGGAGTAGGAAATGTTACCGATATAGGCAATCAAACGTACCTTTAAACCGGTCTCTTCCTGCACCTCCCTCACTGCCACCTGTTCCAGAGTTTCTCCAGCTTTAGGCGTTCCCTTTGGTAAAGCCCACATTCCAGAATAACTGCGTCCTACAAGGGCAACTTCAACAGACATATTACTATATTGCGTATTTCTGCTCTGTTCGCTGGTACCCTTCTTCTCGTTTGAATCACCTGCTCTAAGACGAAAAACAACACCTCCCGCGGAAAAAGCTCGTATTGTTTGATATCGCTCCATCAGTCGTGAAGTGCCTTTTCAATATCACACGTCGTGTAGAGGCCTGACTTTCGTCAGCTCTACACTTCTATACAAGTTCTGCCGTGTGAGTATAGCCAATACCTCTAAGGGTGTCAAGTGAGTGAGTCACGAATAGCCAGCAGATTCTTTGACGGAGTCTCGGGTGGTATCGAGCATCCCGGGGCAAGCAGGAAATGCCTTCCGCCAGTCATTTCTATCGCTCGCGCAACCTCCTCACGTACTTGCTCTGGTTCTCCAGTTTTGAGGACCGTTTTCTCGCTAATCCCACCCATGACCGCCTTGCCAGATCGTAATTTACCCTCTTGTAGATCAGGATTGCCCTCCAATGTAGCAGCCCAACTTAGAGCATGCACTGGATATGTTGCAAGCTGGTCAAAGTAGATTCGTGTACCGCAATTATGCAGAATGTTGAACTTACTCCTGCTCTTGATGCCATCTAAAAACTCAAGGTCGTATTGCTCTCCAAACTCGCGATACTGATCGGCAGTCATCATGCTTTCTGAAGCCCAACCGTTTGTTGCATAAAAGATACCACTGGCACCCTGCTCCAGGCTAGCTATGGCAAAATTCACGAATGTCTCAGTAATAACTCTGAGAGCTGCGTGTATTGCGGCGCGATCTTCACGGATCGTATGCAATACTGGTTCGTTGTTATTGCCTGCCAGGTATTTTGCAACTCCGAGAGGGCAGAAGATAGTCTGCACAAAGTAGGCATCATAGCCAATTGAATGGTTTATCATTTGTAGAGCTCGCAATTGTTCGCCTAATGCGCCCTGGTCTGGCTCAAGAGGGCGTATGCGTTTCCAATCAGAACTACTTTTGATAGGAGTGCCCTCGAAAATGGGCGCTTTGTATTTCTCACCTGATGGTCGCACTTTGACGCCCCAGCCCTCGGCATGGTAGCTGGCACGCGGGTTGACCTTCATGTAATCCCAGTCATAACGAGTAAAATTTTCGACCATGGCCTCCGCCAACAGGTTTGGATCCCACTCGCGTTCAAAGTCGTGTCCCCACATACTCGCAGGAACTCGATCAACCTGGTTATCTTGTAGAGCTGCATCTACACGCTCTTTTTTATTCAATGTCGCTTCCTTCTTTCCATATCAGAACGTATCCACCGAATTCACAAAAACAGCATCTTCAATCTTACGCATTACTCTCCCAACTCCTTAAATCGATACCCTATTCCACGTTCGGTCAAAATATATTTCGGATGTGCAGGGTCTGACTCAATTTTTTGTCGTAAGTACGTGATATATAAACGCAGGTAGTGAGCCTCGTCACGGTATTCTCGCCCCCAAACTTTGGATAGCAATGTCTCATGAGTCAGTAACCTCCCCGCATTACTGACAAGATGGTAAAGGAGACGGTATTCGGTGGGTCGCAAAACGACTTTCTCCCCTTGCACAATCACTTCATGCCTGGAGAAATCAATCTTAAGATCAGGATCGACGACGATCTCCGTTTTACGCGCAGGAGCGGCCATGAACGAACGGCGCAGCAGCGCACGAATACGCGAGAGCAGTTCACCTGGATTAAAAGGTTTTGCGATGTAATCATCAGCCCCAAGATCGAGGCCATGTATTTTATCCTGGTCATTTTGCCGAACAGTGAGCATAATTACTGGTATATTCGATACCTCACGAATATGTCGTAATGTCTCGAAACCATCCATTTCAGGCATCATGACATCCATCACGATCAGATCCGGCAGGTTTTCGCGTAATTGTTCCAAGGCCTCAAGGCCGTTAGAGGCCTCTATAACACGATAGCGCTCAAGTTCCAGATTCATACTTACAAAGTCACGGATGCGTGGTTCGTCATCCACGATTAAAATGGTTATATCACGTGGATCAAAAGCTTCCTTCTCCATCAAAACACCACCATTGGTAAATGTGCTTTCTCTAAACGAGGTAAACTAAATAAAAACGTCGACCCTTGATGCAAAGCGCTCTCGACCCAGATACGCCCACCATGCGCTTCAACAATAGCGCGACAGATATACAGGCCTAATCCCGCACCTTGCAAAGATGTGCTACCGGTATTCCCTACCCTGTAAAATCGATCAAAGATCTGTTCCTGTTCACGCAGTGAGATGCCCATGCCGGCATCACTTACACTGACGATCACTTCATCACCGGTAGCGTGGCATGCGACTGTTACAACAGGCTTATCAGGTGAATATTTGACTGCGTTGTCTAAAAGATTCTCCAGCACTTCTTCAATACGATCTCTATCCGCTGTAACGGTGGGTAGATTGGACGGCAGATCCACCTTCACCGTTACGCCAGGACTTTTCACCTGCAAACGACGCGTCAGCTTCTGTATAAGGTTCGACAGATCGAGTGGCATAAGCTCCATTTGAAGCCCACCCGCTTGAATACGTGAGGCATAGAGCAGATTACCTACTAACTTATTCAGGCGATCAGCCTCTTCTTCCACAGCCCTGAGACGATTCTTCAACGTCTCTTTATCAAATGTTGCATCTGCGCGTGCCAGCGTTGATGCATAACCCTTGATGATTGCTATGGGTGTTTGCAATTCATGCGAAATCACTGAAATAAACGTTGAACGCTGCTCTTCCTGCTGGCGCTCAAGCGTAATGTCGCGTACCGTGAGAATGCCACTTGTTGGCTCGCCTTTGCTTGAGCGAACGCATGAAGCTGCTACACATACATCGAAAAGCTGTCCATCACGCGCCGAAATGACTATTTCCCGATTAACAACTGTTTGACCAGCAAAGGCTTGCAAGATAAGCGAATCCTGTATACCGAGTTCATTACCCAGACGATCTTTCGGGCGCAGAACTTCATAGTAGAAACGTCCTAATACTTCATTTTCACGCCAACCAGTAAGGCGTTCCATTGCCGGATTAAAGTCGATGATACGTAACGCTGTATCTACTGTCAGGATACCTTCAGCGCTCTGCTGGAAAATCGCGGCCAGTCGCCTCTGTTCCTTGAGCAGGGATTGCCATTTCAAAGCTGAACGTAATCCGGCAGCGAAATGAGCGATAAACAGGCTCAATGCGCCTTCTGACTCGCTTGACTGTTCAAAACATGAACTTGCACCAAGCGGACGCAGGTAGTGCAGCACGCCTAACAATCCGGCTTGATCACTGATACGTAAAGAGCAAAGTTCAAGAGCGGGTTGTTCTCCTGTCTCCTTTACGTCTCCAGCTAACGCTGTATCCTCATCACAAACCCCAAGTTGCTTCACCAGAGCAGATGGCACAGTATTAACTACCAGTTGGTTGCTTGAATCTGGCTGTTTGCTCTCACTGATATAGCATAAGAGAGGCATTAACACTGACTCATTGAAGCGATACAAAGTATACTCGGTATTGCTCTGCGGATCAAATGCGTTGTTAGACACAACGAAAACGCCAGCATCGCCAGACAAAAGTCTAATGGCGCTGCCAACAAGGATAGTGATTTGATCATACAGATCCTCGGATTGTTGCGTTTGGGGCCAGGACATTGTTCGCTCGCTCCATATAGGAGTCAGACTCATAAAAACCACAAGTTACGCATTTGTGAGATGCATGGCAAGAAAGTACACGCCTCAACGACCTCATCAACCGCTTGCTAATGAGAGGCAACGGTGTTATTGTAACACATACAAGCTAGAGTTGTGGAACCATCTAACCAGGTTTACTATGCACTTCGATATTTTCACACTATTCCCTGATATGTTTCAGGGCCCATTTTCCGAGAGCATATTGAAACGCGCGCAGGAGCGCCGGCTGCTCAGTATTGCTTTGCACAATATACGCGAATCAACGAGTGATAAGCACCATGTTGTTGACGACTACCCTTATGGGGGTGGGGCCGGGATGGTCATGAAACCAGAACCAATTTTTACGGCGGTTGAGAAAGTCTATCAGTGCGGCCCAATTATCCTTTTAAGTCCGCAAGGCCGTCTTTTCAATCAATACATTGCGCGCACATTGGCACAGGAAACGCGAGTGACACTTATCTGCGGGCATTATGAAGGCATCGACGAGCGCGTA
>WNFW01013000.1_pt1 | contig 17348 bp, 9 predicted proteins | sample 5400131 | NCBI WGS metagenome assembly WNFW01 (sample SAMN13153362, study PRJNA577476) | soil metagenome | isolation source: 20 cm soil or saprolite under grassland replicate 1 | place: USA:California | collected 2016-06-15 | reverse complement strand
CAGAAGATTCGCGGGTTGCACTTCGCAATCGCTGCGGCTTCGAGCTTGTTCAATCGCCAGCTGACAACTGTGGCTACTGAAGCGCAGCGCCGACGGCGATTCTGGCATTGCTGAACAAATATCCGTGGCTGCCATTCGCCGTGCTGATTATCGCCATTGTTCTGGCGGTTCTCTTGCTGCTGATTTCGGTCGTTGGAATCGCCGCGGCGGTGGCGGTATTCGGCGCGGGGATTTACCTCTTCAGGCTGCTTCGGAAATGGGCTGCAGCCGACATCGCTGCGCAAGCGGTCTCGGAGGCAGGACAGACTCCGGCCAGCGTCGCGAACATGCCTACGAGTTCGAATTTTGTGCTCAGCGACCCGGGCTCGACATTTGTTCCGTCGATCGGCGGTGCGGACAGTCCCACCGCGACTCGCTTCAAGGCTGCACTCGTTGACTCGTTCACTCTGACCACGGTCGGCAATGTGGTGGCTCAGACTCCGCCGCCGGTTGCGCTGGACCTTGCAACGGTCAGCGCCATGATGGTTACGTCGCTCAATCCCAAGGTCACTATACTGCGTCGAGGGCTGACGTCGATCTCGCTGCCGTCGTGGATCGTCGACCAGATCGGCATCGACTTCAACGAGGTGATGGCCTACCCCAAGATCGACCTGCCAATGTACAAGCCGCTGACTTCGCCGAACGTGGAGCGGCTGCTGCCGAACATCAACAAGATTGCCAACAACTCCATCACTCTGATGGAAACCAACCAGCGCTTTATTGAAGCCTACATGGTGGGGCTGAACCACGAATTGGCGCGCAAGCTGTTATGGCGGGAGTATCCGACCGACCAGCGCGGCAGCTACTTCCGGCAGTTCTGGGGGGTGGACAATTACATTGACAGCGAAGGCCTGAGCCACGATGCGCTGCAGAAAAAACTGTACGATATCTCCGAGATCCATCGCTGGGTGCTCGATTCGGCGCTCGGTGAGCACAACAATCGCGTACCTCCGGGGCAGCCGCCGAAGCCGCAGGCGGTACTGATCATTCGCGGCGAGTTGCTTAAGAAGTATCCCAACACCGTGATCTTTGCCCAGCACGCGAAGATCGAGAATGAATTGCGCACTCCCGATTGGCTTACGCCGGAAGAGGAGGCCAAGCCGCCGCGCAGCAAGACGCGCAGTCCGTTGTATAGTGCGAACCCGGTCGACGACATCTTCTTCTTCGGTTTCGATCTCACCATCGATGAGGTGAAAGGCACCGGAGGCGATCCGGGATGGTACTTCGTGTTGCAGGAGAGACCGGGAGAGGCGCGCTTCGGGCTCGAGCTTACCCGCGAAGGAACAGACATTCACGTTTTCGATGAGCTGACTTGGAACGATGCGCTGCCGGGGATCAAGCCCGGACAGTTTCTGCCGGCCTACAGCCTGGTGAATGTTCCATTGAAGTCGCCGGGCAATGCTCCGGCTGACCAGGACACGCTTGCACAGTTCAACGATGACAGCAAGGTCGATCCGGCGACTGTCAGCTCAGGCCGTTGGGCGTACCTGCTGTTCCGGCAACCGGTAATGGTAGCAATCCATGCTGACGAGATGCTGGCAAAGGACAGGCCCTGACGATGGCTGACTTTGACACGAATCAGGCGCAACTGGCAGCGGCGCGAAGTGCCCTCGACAAAGCGCAACTGGCCGCGTCGCAGGCAGCGGCGCAGGCGCAGAAGGCGCAGGCAGCACTCGACCTGGCGACCCGGCAACAAATTGCCCGTCAGGAAGGCGGAAATCTCGCACAACTGCAGGCTGAAGCGGAACGAGTGGCTGCTGCACGCGATGCAGCCAAGGCTTCGGTGCAGAGGTCGCGGACATCGTTGTCTGGCGTGGCGGGGGAGTTCGTGGTGTTCACCGATCCGCGACAGAATGTGGAACGCCTGAGCGATTCGATACCGTTTTTGCTCTTTCCCGTTCGCATTGAGACACGCTTCCGCACTATCGTGGCTCAGGCGCCGCCCGGCATTGCAGTGCCGCCTGTCAAGCATCAGCTCTGGGTGCGAATTTATCCCGACGATTGCTCGATCGATACCTTCGAGCCGATCCCGTCTGACTCGGAGCTTGCCAACGTCAAAAGCTATTGGATGAACATCTATCGCGCCGGAGGCGTGGAGAACGACGAGCGTGGGGCGTGGAGCGCACTGGTCGCATCGCAAGGTTCCGGTCGTGCGGGCTGGCTCATTGACAACTTTCAGCCCACCAACCTCGCTGCCAAGCCGGAGAAGGCTGCCGACACCGACGAGATCCTCGTAATTCCCACAGCTACAACATTGGTAGCCGCTGAGGTGACTGCAATTTCCCAGTACTGGCAGGTGGTGTGGCTTGCCGATGGAGATGCTGGCAAACAGCAGACCGCGCGTGCCGCACTTGATGCCGCGGTAGGTGCCGCGCGAGCCGACGACCTGATTGCGGCATACATTCCGTTCAACCTGTCGGATACACCTACCGATCCGCTCACCAAGGCAGACGCCGTGCTCTCGACCGCAGTCGTGATCTTCCCGCCCGATCCCGTAACCACTCTGCAAAGCTGGACGCAGGCGCCACAGGTCCGGCAGTTTCCCGATCGTTTTGTAGTGCTGGGGTTCTCGGGAAATACACAGACGCTTGAGGCGATCGGCGGTCCGGTAACCCTGCCGCTGTACACAGGGCCTGATCCGTCCGGTGATCCGAATGAGACGATCCGCCCCGACCCGGCTCCTGACGGCCCTGACCTATTCGTCCCCGACGAGCTGAAGTGGATGGTGGACTTCGATCGCGCCGTCGCGGCAGGAATGGCGCTAGCCATCGACCTAACGCCAGATCAGGCAGCCAATGGATTCGATCTGCTGATGGTGCTTGGATTGCAGTTGAGCGCCACGGCCGACGCCGGTGCCGCGGCGTTGCAGGAACTGTTGTTACATCACCAGATCGGACGCAGCGGATTTGCGCTGCTGCCGCAGGGTACGCCAGCCCACAACAGTACGGGAACGGGCTCCGGCTACTCGCGCATCGATGATCCCAACGGCACCTTCGACGATCGCAAGAACTTGCCGCTGTTCACCGTGACTCCTGATCCGACGCAGAAGCTCGATGGCCAGTGGCTGGCTGAGTTTCTGGGGATCGATCCTACGTTTGTCGCAACGGTTCACGCCAGCAATAGTCCAGATCAAAAGCAAGCTCGTGCCATGCAGACGGCGATGTGGCCGGCAACGCTTGGCTACTGGATGAACACACTCTTCACGCCGACCGGCGGCCAGACGTCGATCTTCAGCGACGAAACTATCGAGCAGACGCGCCAGTTCTTCATACAGTTCGTCAGTGGACGCGGTGCGCTACCGGCGGTCCGCATTGGCGGCCAGCCTTATGGAATACTGCCTACGACAGCCTTTTCGCGCATTCAGTGGTACCAGCCGCAGATTTTCCGCGAGGCGTTTCTACCTGCAAACTTCATGGGCCGCCTGTATGGAGTCCTGCGTCAGCTCGATGCTGACTGGACGACGATGGGCAATACCGCACATTGGGTCGGCGAGGGCGGCGACGCGCATCAGACACTGTTGAACGTTCTGGCTCATCATCCGTCGTCGGTCGAATACTACTCACGCGCCGCCGAGAGCCTGGCGCAGCTCTACAACATGCTGAACTTCTGGGCGCTGGCGCCCACGTGGTGGCAGGCGATTCTTAACCTCAGTCTACAGGCGCAGGCGGTGGCTCTGCTGCAGAGGTTTGGGTACTCCGCAGCAGACCTTCCCGACCTGCTCAACCACTTCTACCTGACTAGCAATCCGCAGACCCGAGTGGTCGTCGACGATCGCCTACTATCGGAGACGGATCCGATCCGCGCCTACACGACGACCGGTGACAACTACATCACGTGGTTAGTTAAGAAATCCGGGTCGCTGGAGACTCTGGCCGCTGAGACTGGCTTCATCAACAACGAGTCGCCGCAGGCGCTACTGTACCTGTACCTGCGGCATGCACTGATGCTGGGCTACTACGAGTCCAGCTACAACTACCATCGCAACACTGGAGTCTTGGGAGGCCCGGCTTTGCTGGCCATGCGCATCGAACCGCCATTCATTCACTTGGACGCTTCGGCAGTCGCCAGCGAGAGCCGTTTTGCCGCCCTTTACAAAGCCGAGAGCCGTATCACCGGAAGCCCGACGCGACTGGTCAGCGATTTCATCAGCACGCGAATTGGAATTGCCCCGGAAACGGCCAACCTTGGAGACCAGGTCAACGCGCTCAAGATCCTCGCAACTGCCAGTACCGCGCAACTCGAGCGGCTCTTCGCCGAGCATGTCGATATCGTCTCCTATCGTTACGACTCGTGGTTGCTGGGACTGGTAAGCCAGCGCATCGCATCGCAGCGCGCGGCTTCGGCCACACCCAATAACGGCGAACAGAGTGGCGGACTTTATCTTGGCGCCTATGCCTGGGTCGAACATCTGAAGCCAACGACTTCGGAGATCGTGCCGGTACAGGTTCCGCCCGACCTGGCGTCTCAGTTCCCGGGCGACGAGCCGCTCATGACCGACCCTGCCGGCGGTGGTTATATCCACGCGCCCTCGATTCAGCATGCCGACACGGCGGCGGTGTTACGCGCTGGTTATCTTGCCAACGCCGGTCAGGACAATCCGGATACGCTTGCGGTGAACCTCTCGTCTGACCGCGTACGGGTTGCGCTCACGCTGATTGAGGGCATCCGTAACGGACAGAGTCTCGGGGCATTGTTGGGCTATCGCTTTGAGCGTGGATTGCACGACGATTTCGCACTCGCCGAGGTGGACAAGTTCATCTACCCGCTGCGCAAGGCCTTCCCGCTGGTGGCAGACGCAATGGCGTCGACCAAGACCGATCCGAATATTCCCATTGAGGCCATCGAAGCGCGCAATGTTCTCGACGGCAAGAAGCTGGTCGACCGAATACAAATTACCAACAATAAGATTTATCCGTACGGCCTGCCGGATATGCCGGCCGCGGATCCCGACCAGCAGCAGGCGCTCAATGATGTAACGAATTCGCTGCTGGATGCCTACGATGCGCTGGCCGATCTCGCGCTGGCAGAGGGCGTACACCAGGCTGTTCAGGGCAATTACGACCGTGTGGCCTCGACCATCGAGGCGTACACCACTGGAAACTTCCCGCCCGAGCCGCAAGTGGTGCAGACTCCGCCCGCCGGAATCGGCCTCACGCACCGCGTCGGGATTCAGTTCAAGCCGCGCCTGGTAGCACCGGCCGGCGCGACACCACGCGCGCAAGCGGAACCAGCCATCGACGATTGGCTAAAGACATTTTTGCTCGCTCTAAATAAGGTTGCGTGCACCGTGGTTTGGAAGGACGCCATAACTGGCACACCGCAAGAGCAGGTGGTGACACTGGCTGATCTGGACTTGCGCCCAATTGATGTGCTCTACCTTCTGAAGCCCGAGAATGCGCAGGGAATGACGGAGCTTGACGATCGCATCATTCGCAAAACGATTGCGGTCAGAAATCCACGGCCCGATGCTGTTTTGCAGATCCAGTACCTCATGGCGGGACCCAACCAGTTCAGCATGTTCGAGGCGGGCGCCTTGTTGCGCGAGCTGCGAACCATGCTCACGCAGTCCCGTCCGTTGCGCGCCAGCGACGTGCGACGTGCCAATGACGCCAGCCAGGAAGAGGACTCGCAGGTGTTTGCAGATGCCACGCGAATCTCCACCCCGCTAGTCGATCTCAAGAAGCTCGCGGGCGACATCAACGCATTCCTCGCAACCTTGTCGCCGTTGCTCTTGGACACCACAGCCAATCGCTCGGCGATCATCGCTTCCATTGACAATACTCTGGCAGCTACTGGACTTCAAGAATGCCTTGCTGGCATACGACGCGCTTCCTCTCGGCACCAGCAACGACGAACGCTATGCCGCACTGCAAGCAGCCGAGTTGTTGGTGAGCTCCACGCTGGAGCCGTTGCCTGCGACTCCCGCGCAATTGCGGCTCGACCTCGACGCCAAGGGCAACGCCTTTGAGAACCGGCGCAACGATTTTGCCAATCTACTGGGCGGAGCGGGCACATCGTTCGTGACGCTGTTCAATTCAGTTGCCGCCCCATCCACGGCCGAGTTCGATTCGCAACCCTTCGACGTTTCGCAATTCGGCGATCGCGCCATCATCGTCAGTGAAGACGTCGCTCGTATATTGACTGGACAATTCACTGCCATCACCGCGCGCGCTGCTGATGTCGACAAGCAATTGACGGCTGCAGGCAAGGCCGCGTCTGCGTCAGATCAGGTGCAGGCGATCCAGTTGGCCGCCAAAAACCTGCTTGGCGACGACTTTCAGATTGTGCCGGAATTTACTCTCTCACCCCAGCAAGCGGGAGAATGGGCCAATGCGCTCGCTGCGTTTAATAGTGGAAAGTTGCTGGATTACCTGAAGGACACCGAGAAGATCGATTTCCCGGTTGACGAATGGCTCTACAGTGCTGCACGTGTGCGTCCGATGCTCCATAGCTGGGAATCAGTTCTGATGTTCGATGCGGCGTTCGGAATTAAACCACCGGAGCTGAAGCCGATCCAGCTTCCGTTCGCCGGCGATGATCCGTGGCTCGCGCTGAAGTTTCCCGACAATCACGTCATCGACAGCGATCGCCTGCTTTATACCTGTGCCTACTCGGTTGCCTTCGATGCCAACGCGCGGCAGTGCGGATTGCTGCTCGACGAGTGGACCGAAGTGATTCCGGTCACTCAGCGCGATACCGCGATCACCTTCAACTACAACCGGCCCGACAATGAGCCGCCGCAATCGATGTTGCTTGTGACCTCACCATCGATCACCGGCACCTGGCACTGGGATGATCTGGTCGCCGCGCTGGTCGAGACGCTCGCTCTCGCCAAGAAGCGCGCAGTAGAGCCATCGTTGCTCGATCCGACAGCGTATTCACGCTTCTTGCCGGCGACTGTGACAGCCAGTACGAGCTACGCCATCACCATCTCAACGGCGCTGACCGCAGCGAATGGCGTCTTTAACGCAATCCAGGGAGGCAGGAATGGCTAGCGCACTACCGGTAGCTGACATTAAGGGAGCGCTGCTGCAGCGGACGATTCCCACGATCACTACTTGGAACCGGCTGGAAGGGCGACCACGCAGTCAGAGTTTCGAACGCGCGCTCCAGGCCGAAGTGCGCGACGCCCTATGGATGCTGACCAAGCAGTGGCAGATCGGCGAGTTTCGAGGCAGCGATGCCGGCTCGCCGGTGTTTGCGAAGCTTCTCATGCAGAAGACCCGGCTCACCAAGTATCAGCCGGCTGGGAGTAAGCCCGAGTTGTTCGACCCAGCAACTCCGCTCGAAGCCAAGGTCGAGCGCCGTCCGATACCGCTACATCGTCAGGGACGGATTCTCTCGCTTGACTTACGCTTGGTGATGGCGCGCCAGTGGTTCTCGCTGATCGCAGGCCTGCCCAGAGACTATCGCTCCAACTACATCACCGCTTATCCCATCGGCAAGCCCGATCCAACCCAGAAGAACGATGTCGATGTCTGCTCACATCCCGAAGCGTTCGACACCTTTCAGGCAGTCGCGACGCGTGCCATGGACGGCGGCGCATTCTACGAATTTGTTTCCGACCCGTCGCACAAACCATTCGAGGGCGTAGCGGGAATTAACCCTGCAGACCAAGGCGACTTGATCACAGCGGGACAGAAGTTCCTTGGCTGGGCGGCGCGCTTCTTGACGCAGCCCTCCGTCGATGACAATGCCTGGGTGCCCGAGAAGTTGGAGTATCAGTTTGCAACTTCGGCTCCTATGCCCGACGGGACAGAAAAGGTGTACGTGGCAGAAGAGTATTACGCCGGACGCCTCGACTGGTACAGCCTCGACGAAGACCAAGGAATCGCAGCGCTCGATCCGGTGCCGAACTCGGAGAAAACCGGCCTTAAACCGGACGCGCCATTCACCACCATACCTGTGCCGGTGTCGTTCTCTGGCATGCCGAACACGCGCTGGTGGGCTTTCGAAGAGAAGAAGACCAACTTTGGCGATATCGATGCGAGCACGACTGACTTGGCGAAGCTGCTATTCATGGAGTTTGCGCTGGTCTATTCCAATGACTGGTTCGTAGTGCCTTCGACGCTGCCCGTAGGCACATTGGTGAAGTTGCAGGGGCTGGCGGTGAGCAACGTCTTTGGCGAGCGCTTCTGGATCGAGGCCGCCGGCAAGGGAATAGACAAGGAGTGGAGCCGGTGGAGCATGTTCACCATCAACGTGCGCAATGCTCCCGCGGGTGCTGCGGCCGATACAACATTGTTACTACTGCCGAGCCTGGCTAAGTCGCAGCTCGGTCCGCCGGTGGAAGAGGTGTTGCTCGTCCGTGATGAGGTCGCCAACATGGCGTGGGGTGTGGAGCGAACCGTTCCGCTCCCGACGGGCGCCGGCCGGATGGGTAGCGAAGTTGCTTCGCAAACGGTCACGTACCTCCAGAACCTTATTACAGCAGGAGCGCCGCCACCGCCGCCGCCCATGGCGGCCGCTGTGCGCTACCAGGTCATGAACACTGTTCCCGAGAACTGGATTCCCTTTATTCCCGTGCATGTGCCGGGTAACAATCGCCAGATACAACTGCAGCGCGCCGCCATGCCTCGGCTGCTGGTGGGTGCTCCGCCTCCGGCGGAAAAGGTCCAGCCACTCACCATGCTGTTGCGCGAGGGACTGGATCTGGCTACTCCCAAGACGTACTTCATCCACGAAGAAGAGGTACCGCGCGCAGGTGTACGTGCGACGCAGTATTACTCGCGAACCCGCTGGACGTCGGGAGAAGTGTTTGTATGGTTCCGGGCGCAGAAGCAAACCGGGCGCGGTGAAGCCTCAAGTGGACTGGGATTCGACCGGCTGGTCGATCAGAATTCGAAAGAGGCCTGAGCTCTCTCGCTGCTGTCAATCTCGGAGTCTTTGTCCGCTGCGTCTCCCCAATTTTGCCCCGAATAATAGGCTTCTCTGATCAGCGGCGTATTGGGCGTTGCAAACCCATGTAGAACGCGACTAATAGCGAATTACTTGAGCACACCCCCTTCGGAAATGTCAGAATCGCCAGACACGAGGCGGCTCCCCCAAATGATGCCTCGTGCTTAGTGAATAGCGTAGCCAGGGAAATCCTGAATTTAGTTGGCCGCACTTGACGAATACTTGACGAATAGACGGTCTTTCCGTGCGCTTTCGTGCGCGTCATTTCGCGACCGATAAAATCGCGGATTCTAACGATTTCCCCTCGTGAAATCGCATTTTCGAGGGTGCCGATGCCGGGATTCGAACCCGGACTTCGCTTTCGCGAGAACGGATTTTAAGTCTGCTGTTGCTGCCTTTGCCGTGGTGTGTCCCCTTCTACCGCCTGACACGTGTAGAAACGAGAGCCGGAAATTTTCTACGGTCTTTTTCTACGGTCGAGCAAAATTTTGCTGCAAAACTGTGCAATTCTGCGTAACGCGGTGCGAATGCTGAATGGCTGGATTACCTAGCGTCAGCGACGCTGTGCAAAGCGGCGAAATGACACGCAAAAACTCTTTCTTGATTTCTGAGTCTTCCGCTCTAACCGCTGAGCTACGGGCCCGGATTGATCGTGAACTGAATCATAGCATATCGCGGCGGCAGCCCTGAACCCCTTAGCAGGTCACTCGGCTAAATTTCGGATTGCGGATTGTGGATTGCGGATTTGGATGGGGCGGTGATTCGCGCAATCCTCAGCACAATTGAAATCGCACTTCTCAGCGCTTTGATCCTGGCAACGCGCTGCGCAAATTATCAGGACATTTTCGTTGCTGGCAACGTTTACTTCGTCGATGCGGATTGTTACGCACGCATGACGCGCGTGCGGATGTGCGATGCAAAGCCGGGGCTGATCGTGCGGCATCACGATTTTGAGAATTTCCCGCAAGGAATAACTCCACACACGACGGCGCCGCTCGATTATCTCATTCTCGGACTTTCGCTCCTGCTAAACCCATTCACGGCGCACACGCTGGATTTGGCGGGAGCATTCATCTCGCCGTTGCTAGCGCTGCTTGGAGGCTGGTTTCTCTGGTGGTGGTCACGCCGAATGAAATTCCGGTATCGCTGGGTCATGTTGGTCTTGTACGCGATCAGTCCCATTCTGGTCCACGGGACGGAGCTTGGCAGGCCCGATCATCAATCCTTAGCGATGCTGCTCGTTACGATCGCAATTTGCGCGGAGTGGAGCTCGCGGACAAAGGCAGCCGAGACGGGTGCCTCGGCAGATTTCGATAGATGGAGCGTTGTCGGTGGAATCGCATGGGGATTGGCGATTTGGAATTCTGCTTATGAATCGCTCGCTGTATTCCTGCTTGTGATGGTCGTGAGCGCGCTTCAAGACCGACAGGCGCTGCTGGCGAAATCTCGGCGTGCCGGGTGGCTTTGTTTTGCACTCATCATTACCATCGCGCTTTTGATTGAGCGGCGCATCCCGTCATTCTCGATTTTCCATTCGAACGCGATTTTCAAGAACTGGGCAAGCACCATCGGCGAACTCGCGCACGTCTCACCGGCAAATGTAATCTGGTTGCGCTGGTGCGGATATTTTCTGCTTTTCACGCCCTGTTTGATTTGGATGAGCGTGAGCAGAAACAGCCGAAGAAGTGAACAAACGATGCCGTGGTTTGTGCCTGTGATTCTCATTGCGACTTACGTTCTCACCATTTGGCAGGCGCGCTGGGGATACTTTTTTGTATTAATCTTCGCACTTGCGCTTCCGGTTTTGCTCACACCAATCAAATCGCGCGCGGCAGTTTGGATAGCGTTTGTGTTATCGCTTTTCCCGATCTTGCGCGATTGGGATGAAAGGCTATGGCCGAATGAAACGCAATTAGCCTGGCGCGTGGAACAGCGTAACGAAGCGGCGCAAATACGCAGCCTCGCGCTCAATTTGCAATCGACAGAGACGCGCCCGTTCCTTGCGCCGTGGTGGCTTTCGCCTTCGATCACCTATTGGTGCGGGCAGCCTGGAGTCGCCGGAAGTTCACACGAAAGTCTAAGCGGCATCGAAGATAGCGCGCGATTTTTCCTTTCAGAGAATTTGCAAACAACGCGCGAAATTCTCAAGAAACGCGAGGCGGCGTGGGTTTTTGCGTATGATTCTGAACGCGTAGCGCAAAATTCCGCCGCCGTCCTGAACCAGCCTTTGCCTCCGCACCCGCTGTGTCGCGTGTTGGATCGAACGCCCGGCCAGGCGCCGCCGTTTCTGCTTTTTTCCGCCCAGAATGCGACGTGCAAACTTTACCGCGTCACGACTGAATGATAGGACGACAAAAATTTTGCAGTCACGAACGAGAATCCGTTGACAGGCGTCGGTGAGTGTCACATTACTATCAGATGCTCAAACGATTCGTCCCGCAAAGGCCGATGCCGCCGGTTCGAGAAGAACCGCGGAATCCGAATCCAAATCCAAATCCTATGGCAGATCACGGTGGCAAAGACATTCTCTCGAGCGATGTCGAAATAAAAGGCTCGATCAAGTTCCAAAAGGAACTTCTCATCGACGGGAAGGTCGAAGGGGAAATTAACTCTGATGGCATTTTAACAATCGGTGAAAACGCTGACATTCGGGGTGAGATAAAAACAAAATCGATCACCGTCTACGGCAAGGTGCACGGCAATATCACCGTGGCCGAGCGCTGCGAGCTAAAATCCAAATGCGTCTTGCAGGGAGATTTGAAGGCAGCGCGTCTCACCATCGAAGAGGGAGCAACTTTCATTGGCAAGTCGGAAGTCACCAGCGGAGCGATTCCCGCAAAGGCGACATCAGCGCGTCCTGAAGTTGTGCGGCCTAGCGAGCCGATCAAAGCGGCGTTTGGAGCGCGCGCATAGAGAAAGGATCTTGGCTTAGGGTCCAGTGGCCAATCCGTTGCCTGCAAAAGTCAGTGCGGAATGCCCGCATTGTGGCTTCAAGCAGATGGAATATGCGGCGGCCAAAAGCTCAATATGCCGCCAGTGCGGCCGCTCCTTTTCTCCGTTCGCTCCGAAGCCTGGCCTGAAGCTACGAACAAAAGAAGAACCCTCCTCGCCAGAGAGCCCTTCCATTTTTGGCAGGTTCGAGGATTTTTGGAAGCGGCAGCGCAGTTCGATTGTCGAGTGCTTTGAATGTAAACGGAAACAGCAGGTCTGTGGCGGGGCGACTTCGACAATCTGCCCGGCGTGCAGCGCGCATATTGATCTGCGTGACTACAAAATCACGAGCGGTTTCAGCCGAAGCATTCGAACACGCGGCGACGTGCATCTGACTTCCAAGGGCGATCTAGGCAGCGTGGTTTGCCGATCCGCCTTGGTCGAAGGGAGGCTGCGCGGAAATCTGCATTGCGACGACACTGCAACGATCAACTATTCGGGTAAAATTCCCGGCCATATCAGCGCGCGACACATCATCGTTGATCGCAAAGCCGACATTCACTGCTTCCGCAGAGTTCGTGCGGGAAGTATCGAAATCAAAGGCAAGATGTCAGGAGAGATCATAGCGCAAACAATGGTGACCGTTCACAAAAAGGGTTCACTGGAAGGCGATGTTACCGCGAGGGCTATCACTGTGGAAAAAGGCGGGATGTTTTCCGGCCAGCTCGTCATCGGGGACGTCAGCATTACACAGGGAGAATTGTTGCAGGGCCAAGAACCGGCCGTCGCGAGAATTCCGGAGTCCCACTTTCCAGACGCCGCACCGCGGCCTCTCCCTGCGACTTAATAACGATCTCCATGCAAAGACTGCATCCGCGCAGTCCTTACGAGAAGCTGGGCGGTTATGTTCATCTGCCGCGTTTGATCGACAAAGCCAGGTTGCACCGCAAAGGATTACTTGATGGTTACAACTATAAAACCGTTGGATTCGATAAACATTTTCTCGCGTTTCTCAAACTCGATGGCGACGCATTTGAAGAAATCGCCAACAGGCTGGAAGAGGACGACGCAATTCTAGAGTGGGTGCAGAAAAACGGAGCGCGACATTCCGCCGAAGCAGTTGAACAATGGAACCAGGCCATGATTTCGCGGCATCCCGACACCGCTGCCAAAAAGGCGCGTTTCCTGCATTTTCTCAAAGAGGCGGGCGGCGAAGGGCGCAAGGATATTCGGACTTATTTCGATCTGATCGAGTTTGATGAAGGACGATTGAAATGACCCGCCTTCGCCAAGGCTACGGCGTGGCTGGCCCGCCTTGGCTATGATGCTGTCTTAAGACTTGCGAGAATTGCGTCTGCGTTCTCGAGCGTTTCTTTGCTGCCGATATCAAGCCATTTCCCTTTGATCTCAAACGTCTTTACCGGTTTGTGTGTGTACAGCCATTGCACAAACCGGCCTGGCTGGTCGGGATTATTCCCTGCAGCAAGATAGGTCGTTAACAGAGACAGAACCGCAGGCGAATAATAGTAAAGAGCGATCGCGGCAAGGGTTCCCTGAGGCTTCTTCGGTTTTTCCTCAAACCGGGTAATGATTCCCTCAGCATCAACAGTAATGTTGCCGTACTTCTTGATGACTTCGAGATCCCCGACGTCGTAGAGCGCTACTGTTGCGTCGGTTTCCCTCGCACGCTCTACAAAATTCGCCAGCGATTCAGTGAATAGGTTGTCGCCAGCGATGACTAAGAGACCGCCTTGGCTCAAGTTCTCGCGCGTGATTACAAAATTGATATCGCCGATCGCGCCCAGCTTATCTTCATCGCTCGTGGAGCCGTCGTTGACGATTTTGAATCTGAATTCTGGATGAGCAGCCTGATAGCGGCTGCTCCATTCAGCGAAATCAGCTGCAAATTTGTCGTTTGCGACGATGTAAATCGTTTCCAGATCGGGAACACCCGCAAGATTGTCCACCACCCATTCGATAATCGGTTTGCCACCTACCACGAGCAGCGGTTTTGCCCTGTTGAGCGTCAGCGGATAAAGTCGCGTGGCGTATCCAGCAGCTAAAATTAGAGTGTTCATGAGATAAAAATGATGCCAAATGGCGGGCGACTGCTTTTAGTTACTGCGATTTCGCAGCGCCTCCACTGAGAATTGCGTTCTTGAGATGCTTCTGAATCAACTGGATGCGGTTGGGATCGGTGATTTTGGCATGAGTGGAGCCGTCCAGCCCATACAGCGTATCAATGGCGGCGCCAGCTTGAGTGTTGATACGAGAAAGCGGGATCAAAATATTTTCGCGATCAAGGCAGCTCAACACGTCGTAGAGCAAACCGATCCGATCCGGCGCCTGAATCTCAATAAGTGTGTACGTCGGATGTGTTTTGTTATCGATGGCAATGCGTGTTGGAAATTCAATGCCTGACACAACACTACGGCTTTGGCGCTTCGCCTTTTCAATTAATGGCAGGAAATCGAAGCGCTCGTCTTCGAGGGCTCGTTGCAAGGCTTGCCCAACCAGCTCGAAGTCTCGCGGATCGGTGACAGGGCGACCTTTCGTATCGCACACACGAAAAATGCCAAGCACCACGTTGTCGCCGCGCGGAAAAACGTCGGCGCTCAAAATGTTCAGTGGCACAACGGAGAATGATCCGGCGACTTTTGCCAGCAACCGTTGACGCTCCCAGGTGCAGAAGGTGACAACGCTGTGCCCCTGCTGGGACACGACCTTCCATTCTATTGCCGGAGCCAGCGGAAACTCGCCTGTGGAAACATTCTCAAGAAAGCCCCGGAACAATTTCAGGTGTTCGACAACTTCGGAGAGATCGCTGGCGCGGAAATAATTATCCGGCATGAATTCAAAGTGCGCTTCGATTTCCTCGGTGTAATCTGGAGAAAGGTTTTCCGCGACGGCGGCCTGCAGGCTTTCGCGTTCAATTCTTGTTTGTTCGTAGTACGATTTCCGGTCGGCCAAATAACGCGAGATCTCGTGAAACAATTGCCAAACGAGCGATTCTTTCCAATCCGACCACGCTTCCGGACTCGTCCCCTGACCATCAGCCAAAGTGAGCAGCATTAGTGCGTTCAAGTTTCTCTGATGTTTCACGATGCGGCCGAATTCCGTCACTGTGGCTGGGTCATCCAGGTTTCTCTGCTGCGCGGTCCTCGAGAGGGTAAGATGATGATCAACCAGCAGGATGAGCGATTTGCGCTGCTCGGATGATAACTGCAAACGGGCAGCCACGCGCTGGGCGAAGAGCGCGCTTCCTTCAGAGTGTGGCCTGGCACCAACGGCTTTGCCGGTGTCGTGCAAAAGAAGCGCAAGATAGAGAACCAGCGGGTCGTCGAGTTGCTCCAGAATATTTCGATAAGCAATCAACTTCGGATCATTCGTCTCCGCGAGTGCGTCGAGTTTGTCGATACATACTAATGTATGCTCGTCGGCTGTATAACGATGTAGGAACTCATGTTGCACAAGACAGGTAAGCTGACCGAATTCGGGAATATAACGGCCGAGAAAATCGACTCGATGCATCATTCGCAGGATGCGCCCTACTCTGCCTTTTTCTGATAGAATCGATTTGAAGATCTCGCGTGGGCCGCGGGCATATTGATAAGTACGGGTGATGTGCCGGAGGCTTCTGCTCAGCAAATCTCCCAGTTCCGGGCTCAGATCCAGATCGCGCTCCTGCGCAAGCTGAAATGCCCGCATCATCTGTTCGGGCTCTTTGCGAAAAACATCGCGCCTTGCTGCGTGCAGTTGTTTGTTTCGCACAAAGAAGGAGTCGCCGATGGAAGTTTTGTCGGCTCGGATTAAGGGAAGAAAACTGAAAAGAGCGCGTGTTTTGTTCGTTACATACCCGCTCACAAATTGTTCCGTGATACGTTCCGTCACTCGAAAGATATTTCGCGCGTGCTCGTAATAGTCCCGCATGAGTGCCTCGCTCCGGAGCTGTCCATTTCGAGGAGAATAATTGAGCCGTCTTGCGATTTGTTCCTGCAAGTTGATGTGTAGTATGTCGGTGGCGCGTCCGGTCGCGTAATGCAAATCCGTGCGCAAGCGCAGGAGAAAATCGTAGGCTCTTTCGATCCTTCGCTGATCGCTTTCGCTCAACCAGTCTTTCCCAACGAGCTGGTTGGTGCTTAGCGAACCCTCTTTAAAGTAGGTCACCCAAAGCAGATTTTGGTAATCGCGCAGTCCCCCACATCCGCTCTTCAAGTTCGGCTCCTGCAGATACACGCTGTCGCCGAGCTTGTTGTGCCGGGCGACCTGATCTTGCATGCGCATTTCGACATATTTCCGTTCGTGTCCCTCCACGCATTTTGAACGGAATTGCTCACGAAATTTCCGCGCCAGCTCGCTATCGCCGGCGAGAAACCGTGACTCCAGCATCGCCGTCTTGGTGCGCATATCAGCGTTAGCCTGGGCAATCGCTTCCTTGATGGAACGCGTGGAGTGTCCAACCTTGAAACCGCTGTCCCATAGCAGATAGAGAACTTGATTCACCATCTCCTCCAGGTCCGGTGAAATCTTTGCCGCCTGTTGGTGATGTAAAACCATCACGTCGATATCGCTGAATGGATTGAGCTCACCCCGGCCATATCCGCCAAGAGCGATCAACGCCAGCGGAACTTTGCGCTCGCCATTTCCAGACGTAGTAGCGGCAGCGCCGCCAAAGACGTATCGTAACAAAACGTCGACTAGTTCAGCGCGGCGCGCGCAAATTTCGCGACCACCACCGCCGGCCTGGTGGTTCAGGCGCAAGCGATGCTCTTCGACCTTCAGAAACTTTTTGTAAAGTGGGAGAACCTCTGTCGGGCGTCTGGCCCCGGTCGCGGCAAGGCGACTTTCGGCGTGAGCCAAAACTTGTTCCAGATGTCGGGACGTTGTCATCGCCAACTTCGATTACGCGTAATGTAAAATTGGAAATCCAAAATCCAAAATGTGCATCCTCGCCAGAAACAAGATTCGTCGTCTAAGTCGTCTCATAAGTGGCGCTCTCGTGTCCGCCACGGCGGATTCGTCCTGCGGCGAATTGAGTGAAGCGAAACATCCAGCTATTTCAACTGACTCGGAACAACTGGTTTTGCCAGGAAACGGGACTGGAGATTTATCATCGTTGAATGCCGATTTGATAGAAGTAGCTGGATTCTTCGCTTCGCTCAGAATGACACTGTGAGGGCGTGTAACACAGCACGCGCGGTTCCGATTGCGCTGCAATCAACTCAGTATTTCAAGAATGACGTTACCGGCGTTGGCTCGAGTCGTTTGCGCCCCTGGAGGAATTCTAACTCAATTAGGAACTGTGCTTCCAGCAGATGCCCGCCGGCGTTACGGATGAGGACGGCCGCGGCAGCAGAAGTCCCGCCGGTCGCGAGCAAATCATCCAACAGCACAACCCGTTCATCTGCGCTTATACCATCGATATGCATCTCCATTTCAGCTTCGCCGTACTCGAGCGAGTACTTCGCAATCTCTGTCCT
>WNFW01001198.1_pt1 | contig 17360 bp, 12 predicted proteins | sample 5400131 | NCBI WGS metagenome assembly WNFW01 (sample SAMN13153362, study PRJNA577476) | soil metagenome | isolation source: 20 cm soil or saprolite under grassland replicate 1 | place: USA:California | collected 2016-06-15 | reverse complement strand
ATCGCGGCGGCGTCCACCCCAGCGCGGCGCACCGCTTCCTTTATTACGAGCGCGCCCAGCCGCGTCGCCGGGAGCGGCGACAGGCCGCCCAGGAACTTGCCGACGGGGGTGCGGACGGCGGCTACCAGCACGGGTGTGGTTTGGTCGCTGCTCATACGTTCAAATTAGCGGCTTGAGGGACCTGGTGCGAATCTCCTCTTCGAGTTTGCGCACGAATTCATCCACGGGGAGCACCACCTGCTTCTTCCCTTCGCCGCGTGCGCGCACCGCTACCGTCCCCGCCTCCGCCTCGCGCTGCCCCACGACCGCCATGTAGGGCACCTTGTGCGTCTCGGCGTCGCGGATCTTGTAGTTCAGCGTCTCGCTGCGGTCATCCAGATGCGCGCGGATGCGCGCCGCGTGCAACCGCTCGGCGAGCGCGCGCGCCGCGTCCACCTGCGTGTCGGCGATCGGCAACACCCGCACCTGTTCGGGCGACAGCCACAAGGGGAACGCGCCGGCGAAGTGCTCAATCAGGAAACCGACGAACCGCTCCAGGGTTCCGAAGATGGCGCGGTGGATCATCACCGGGCGGTGCGGCTTGTTGTCGGTCCCGGTGTACTCGAGCTGGAACCGCTCCGGCTGCTCGTAGTCGAGCTGGATCGTCGCGCCCTGCCACTCCCGGCCGATGGCGTCGTTGAACTTGATGTCGATCTTGGGGCCGTAGAACGCCCCGCCGCCCTGGTCGAGGCGGTAGGTGACGCCGCGGCGCTTGAGCGCGCCCTCGAGCGCCCGCTCCGCCACGTCCCACGTCGCGTCGTCGCCCAGCTTCTTCTCGGGCCGCGTCGCCAGGTCGAGGCGGTACTGCAAGCCGAACGTCTTCCCCATCACGAGCTCCACGATGTCGAGCAGGCGGAAGATCTCTTCCTCGATCTGATCCTCGCGCAGGAAGATGTGCGCGTCGTCCATCGAGAGCCCGCGCACCCGCAGCATGCCGTGCAGCGTCCCCGAGCGCTCGTTGCGGTAGACGTTGGCGATCTCCGCGAGCCGCAGCGGCAGGTCGCGGTAGCTGCGCTGCTGCGACGCATACACGAGGATGTGCATCGGGCAGTTCATCGGCTTCACCCGGTAGCGGACATCCTCGGCCTCGCCCTCCCCGGAGGCCATCGGCGGGAACTGGTTGTCGGCGTACAGCGGCAGGTGCCCCGAGCGCAGGAACAGCTCCTCGCGCGTGACGTTGGGCGTGTAGACGAGCTGGTAGCCGCGCTCCAGGATCACATCCTCGATGAAGCGGCGCAGCTGGAAGTTCAGCATCGCGCCCTTGGGGTGCCAGAAGATCAACCCGGGCCCCACCGCTTCCTGAATCGAAAACAGATCGAGCTGCTTGCCGAGCACGCGATGATCGCGCTTCTTGGCCTCTTCGAGGCGATGCAGGTACCCCTCGAGGTCTTCTTTCTTGAACCAGGCCGTGCCGTAGATGCGCTGCAGCATCTGACGCCGCTCGTCGCCGCGCCAGTACGCGCCGGCGGCGTGCAGCAGCTTGAAGTACTTGATGCGGCCGGTGCCCGGCACATGGGGACCACGGCACAGGTCCACGAACGGCCCGTCCGTGTAAACCGAAATGATTTCGTTCTCGCCCAGGTCGTCGATGCGCTCGAGCTTGAGCGGGTCGTCCTTGAAGCGTTGCTTGGCTTCCGCGCGCGAGACTTCCTCCCGGACGAAGGGGTGATCGGCCTTCACCACCTCCGCCATCTTTTGTTCAATCGCCTCCAGATCCTCCGGCGCGAAGGGGCGTCCCACATCAAAGTCGTAGTAGAAGCCGTCCTCGATCGGCGGGCCGAAGCCGATCTTGGCTTGCGGAAAGACCTGCCGCACCGCGGTGGCGAGGACGTGCGCCGCCGAGTGGCGCAGCACGTCGAGGGCCTGCGCGTGCTTGTCGGTCAGGATCTCGACGGTGGCGCCGTCGGGGAGCGGGCGCGCCAGGTCGCGCACCTCGCCGTTGACGCGCGCGGCCAGCGCGGCCTTGGCGAGCCCCGGGCCGATGGCCTTGGCCAGGTCGGCGGCGGTGCTGCCCCTGGGCAGGGTCTTCTGGCTCCCGTCGGGGAGGGTGACGCGAATCTCGGCGGCGACCATCAGGTCAGCGGGCGGGCGTCGCGGCGGGTGCGGGCGTCAGGGGGCTGCTCGCAGCCGGCGCCGACCCGAACGGCGGCACGCGCGTGCCGCTGCGGAAATAGGCGGCGACCGCGGCGATCAGGACCACACCGACCACGCCCCAGAGCACGAGCCGGGAGGTCGACATGTCGTTGGATTCGTCGGCCATGAAACAATCTTAACGGGGGCGGACAGGGGCGGACAGCGGCGGACGGCGTTGGCAGCGTCCGCCCCCGTCCGCCTCCGTCCGTCCCAGTCCGCCCCCGTTCAGTCTATAATAAGGAATGGCTCCTGCGCCCACGTTCGAGCTCGCCCCCCAGTACCGCCCCCAGGAAGTCGAGGCCCCGCTGTACGAGCGCTGGGCCCGGAGCGGCCTGTTCGCGCCGCGGGCCGAGGGAGAGCCGTACGTGATCGTCATGCCCCCGCCCAACATCACCGCCATCCTGCACACGGGCCAGGGGCTCAACAACGTGATCCAGGACGTGCTGATCCGCTTCGAGCGCATGCGCGGCCGGGCCGCCCTGTGGCTGCCCGGGACCGACCACGCCGGCATCGCCACGCAGAATGTCGTCGAGCGTCTGGTCGCGAAGGAGGGAACGACCCGGTTCGACCTCGGCCGCGAGAAGTTCATCGAGCGCGTGTGGACGTTCGTGCGCGAGACCGGCACGACGATTCTCGAGCAGCTGAAGGTGATCGGCAGCTCGTGCGACTGGAGTCGCACCCGGTTCACGTTCGATGAACCGTACTCGCGCGCGGTGCGTGAAGTGTTCGTGACGCTGTGGGAGCAGCAGCTCATCTATCGGGGCCACCGCGTGATTCACTGGTGCCCGCGCTGCCTGACGGCGCTCTCGGATGAGGAAGCCGAATCCAAAGAGACCACGGGTAACCTGTACTACATCCGCTATCCCGTGGACGGGGGGCCCGCGCCGTTCCTGACGGTCGCGACCACCCGGCCCGAAACCCTGCTCGGCGACACCGCGGTCGCGGTGAGTCCCAAGGACAAGCGCCACCGCGGCTTCGTCGGCAAGACGGCGCGGCTGCCGCTCACCGGCCTCGTCGTGCCCATCATCGCCGACGACGCCGTGGATCCCGACTTCGGCACCGGCTTCGTCAAGGTGACCCCCGCGCACGATGCCAACGACTTCGAGATCGGGCTGCGGCATGGGCTCGCCATGCCTCTGGTGATGACCGAAGACGGGAAGATGAGCGAGCCCGTCGGACAGTCGGACGGTCGGACCGTCGGACCGAGAGTCCCGAAGGACTTGCAGGGTGTCGATCGGTTCAAGGCTCGCAAGATGATTGTCGAGCGCCTGCAGGCGACCGGCCTGCTCGAGAAGGTCGAGCCGCACCAGCACGCGGTGCGCCACTGCTACCGCTGTGACACGGTGGTCGAGCCCCGGCTCAGCGACCAGTGGTTCGTGAAGATGAAGCCCCTCGCCGAGCCGGTGCTCGCGGCGTACCGGGATGGGCGGTTCAGGATCGTCCCGGAGCGCTGGCGCGCGACCTTCGAGCACTGGATGGAAAACATCCGCGACTGGAACATCTCCCGGCAGCTGTGGTGGGGGCACCGCATTCCGGTGTTCACCTGCACGAAGTGCAAGCACACCTGGGCGGATCGGGAAGACCCGAAGCAGTGTCCCAAGTGCCGCGGCCCCGTCGTGCAGGACCCGGACGTGCTCGACACCTGGTTCTCGTCGTGGCTGTGGCCGTTCGCCACGCTCGGCTGGCCGGAGCGCACCGCCGACCTGGCGCGGTTCTATCCGGGGCACACCCTGGTCACCGCCCCCGAGATTCTGTTCTTCTGGGTCGCCCGGATGCTGATGTCCGGCTGGCACTTCATGGATCGCCGGCTGCCGTTCACCACGGTGTACCTGCACGGCACGGTCCGCGACACTCAGCATCGCAAGATGTCCAAGTCGCTCGGCAACGGCATCGACCCGCTCGACGTCGTGCGCCTGTACGGCGCCGACGCGCTGCGCTGGACGCTGATCGCCGGCAGCTCGCTCGGCGCCGACGTGATCCTCGACCCGGCCGACTTGGAGACGACGTTCGCCCCGGGCCGCAACCTCGCCAACAAGCTGTGGAACATCGGGCGCTTCATCCTCAGCCAGCTGCCGGAGCGCGTCCCGGCGATCGAGCAGCTCGACGTCGCGGCGCTGCCGCTCGCGGACCGCTGGATCCTGTCGCGCCTGCAGCGCACCACCGTGGACGCCACCGCGCAGCTCGAGCAGTTCCGGCTCGACGAGGCGGCGAAGGTGTGCTACGAGTTCGTCTGGAAGGAGCTGGCCGACTGGTACGTCGAAGCGGTGAAGCCGCGCCTCGCAGCACGGGGCGCGGACGCGGAGGCGGCGCAGGCGGTGCTGGCCACCTGCTTCGATACGGCGCTGCGGCTGCTGCACCCCGTGGTGCCGTTCATCACCGAGGAGCTGTGGCAAAAGCTGCCGGGCCGCGCGGCCGATGAGCTGCTCGCGAGCGCGGCGTGGCCGCGGCCGCGCGCCGAGCTCGCGGACTCCACCGCCGACGCGCGGTTCGCCCGCATCCAGGACGTGGTCGTGGCCATCCGCAACATCCGCGCCGAGTACCGCATCGCCCCCAAGGCGCGGCTCGCGGCGACCGTCACCACCGGCGACGCGGGGCTCAAGCGCGCGATCGAAGGCGAGCGGGAGACGATCCTGCGGCTCGCCCAGCTCGCCGAGCTGGCGCTCGACGGCAAGGCGGCGGCCGGTCCGGGCGGCCACGCCGTGCTGGGCGACGGCAGCGCCGTGTTCGTGCCGCTCGCCGGCGCGATCGACGTGCAGCAGGAGTGCCGGCGGCTCGCCGCCGAAGTGCAGCGACTCGATCAGCAGCTCGCCGCGCTCGCGGCCAAGCTCACCAACCAGAACTTCGTCGCGCGCGCCCCGGCTGAGGTCGTCGCGCGCGAGCGCGACAAGGAGCAGGCGTGGCGCAACCAGCGCGGCGTGCTCGCCGAAAAACTCAAGGCGCTGGGCTGCTCCTGAGCCTCGCGGCCGCCGCCGCAGGCCTCGCGTGCGCCAACGTCGGCGAGCCGCCGGGGGGGCCGCCGGACACGGCCCCGCCCCAGGTAGTGGCCGTCCGCCCCGAATCGGGCGCCGTGGTCGCCAACTGGAAGGGCGACGCCGTCATCCAGTTCGACGAGGTGATCGACGAAATGGCCGGCGGCGGAGGCGGGGGGGGGGGCGGCGGCGCCATCGCCGGGATCGGCAAGCAGATCGTCCTCTCGCCGGTCGCCGGCGAGGTGAACGTCTCCTGGCACCGCTCTTCGATTCACGTGAAGCCGGCCGAGGGGTGGAAGCCGGGCCGGGTGTATCGCCTGCAGTTATTGCCGGGCATCGCCGACCTGCGGCGCAACATCCTGAAGACCGGCCGCACGGTGATCTTTTCGACGGGCCCCGCCCTGCCCTCCACCACGCTCGCCGGCACGGTGCTGCAATGGGTCGAGCAGCGCCTGCTCGTGGGCGGCGCGATCCGCGCCGTTCCCGCGGGCGACACGGCCCTGGCTTACCTCGTGCTCACGGATTCCGGCGGCCGCTTCCGCCTCGACGCCGCGCCGCCCGGCCGCTACGTGGTCTACGCCGTGCAGGACCAGAACGGCAACCGGCGGCTCGACCCCCGCGAGGCCTACGACTCGACGGTGGTGACCCTCGACACCACCGCCACGGTCGTCCTGTGGACGTTCGTGCACGACAGCGTCGGCCCGCGCCCCCGCGCCGCCGACCCGGTGGACTCCCTGACCTTCCGCGTGACGTTCAACCAGCCGATCGATCCCGCCACCATCCCCGACACGGCGCACCTCAAGCTGCTCGCGTTGCCGGACTCGACGCCCGTGCCGGTCGCAGCCGTGCTGACACCGGCCGCGTACGACTCGCTGGCGGCCCGCGAGCGCGCGGCGCTCGATTCCGCGCGCCGCGCGGCGGACACCAGCCACGCCGCGCGACCCGACACCGGGCAGCGTGCCGACACGACGCGGCGTCCTGCCCCCGCCCCCGTCCCCCCCCGGCCGCCCGGCGCCGCCCCGACCGCGCCCGCCGATACGACGTGGCGCATCCTGCTGCGCCAGCGGCCGGTCCCCACGGACAAGGTCGTCGTGCGCACCGTCCGGCCGCTCGCGCCGGCGAGCCGCTATGTCGTGCGCGTGCGCGGGGTCCGCAATCTCAACGGCGCCGCGGCGGACGGCGGCACCGTGCTCACGACGCCGAAGCCCGTGCCGCGCGACACGACCAAGACGCCACCTCCACCCAAGCCGTGACCGATCCCCGTCGGCGGCTTCCCTCGGTGGACGCCCTGCTCGTGCGGGCGGAGATCTCCGCGCTGGTGGGCCCGCACCCCCGCAGCCTCGTGGTGCGCGCGGTGCGCGATGCGCTCGACCAGGCGCGCGGTGCGGGGGGCGTCGAGCCCGACGAAGGCTGGCCCACCGCGGTGGCCGGACGGCTGGCGCGCGCGGCCGCGCCGTCGTTCGTCCCCGTCATCAACGCGACCGGCGTCGTCCTGCATACGAATCTCGGCCGCGCCCCGCTCGCCGGTCCCGCCATCGAGGCGATGTGCCGGGCGGCGGAAGGCTACACGACCCTCGAGTACGACATCGGCCGCGGCGCCCGCGGGTCGCGACACCGCCACTGCCGCGACCTCCTCGTCGAGCTGACCGGCGCCGAAGACGCGATCGTCGTGAACAACGCGGCGGGCGGCGTGCTGCTCGCGCTCGCCGCGCTGGCCCGGGACGGCGAGGCGATCGTGTCGCGCGGCGAGCTGGTGGAGATCGGCGGGTCGTTCCGCATCCCCGACGTGATGGCCCGGTCGGGCGCCCGGCTGGTCGAAGTGGGCACGACGAACCGCACGCATCTGAAGGACTACGAGCAGGCCCTGACGCACCAGACGCGCGTGCTGCTCAAGGTCCACCGCTCCAACTTCCAGGTCTCCGGATTCACCGCGGAGGTGGCGACGGCGGAGCTCGCGCAGCTGGCGCGCGCGGGCGGCGCCGCGAGCGTTTACGACGTGGGCAGCGGGCTGCTGCTCGATCTCGCGCCGTGGGGGCTCGCCGGCGAGCCGACGGTGCCGGCGGCGGTGGCGACCGGCGTCGACCTCGTCATTTGCAGCGGCGACAAGCTGCTGGGCGGGCCGCAGGCGGGTATCCTCGTGGGCCGCGCCGCGGCGATCGCGGCGTGCCGCCAGGATCCGCTCGCCCGCGCCGTGCGCTCCGACAAGTTCACCCTCGCCGCGCTCGAGGCGACGCTGGCGTTGTACCGGGACCCGGAGCGGGCGCGTCGCGAGATCCCGGTGCTCCGGATGCTCACGGAAGAGCTAGACGGCATAAAGCGTAGAGGAGAGGCGTTGAGAGAAGGCGTAGGGGGAGAGGCGTCGCTTATCGAAGGCGAGTCGGAAGTGGGCGGCGGATCCTTCCCCGGCGCGACGCTCAAGACCTGGCTCGTCGGTCTGACGTCTGATCGTCTGACGCCTGACGTCCTGGCGGAGCGGCTGCGGAGCGGGGATCCACCCGTCATCGCCCGCATCCACGAGGGGCGGGTCGTCCTCGACCCGCGCACCATCTTCCCGGAGCAGGTGACCATCGCCGCCCGGGCCGCTCGCGCCGCGCTCGATGGCTGAGGGGGGTCGCCGCGCGGCATTCCTCGACCGTGACGGCACCCTTCTCGAGGACCCGGGCTTCCTGCACCAGCCTGACCAGGCGCGGCTGCTCCCCGGCGCCGCCGCGGCGGTGCGGCGGCTCAACGACGCGGGGGTGCTCGTCGTCACGGTCAGCAATCAGTCGGGCATCGCGCGCGGGCTGTACACCGCGGCGGACTATCATGCGGTGCAGCGGCGTCTCGCCGAGCTGCTCGCGGCGCCTCCCCATCAGGCGCACCTCGACGGGGCATACTTCTGCCCGCATCACCCCGACGTCACCGGGCCGTGCGACTGCCGCAAACCGGGCACGCGGCTGTTCGAGGAAGCCCGCGCCGCCCTGGGGGGGGGGATCGATTTTACCCGTTCCTTCTTTATCGGGGACCGGCTCTCCGACGTAGGGCCCGCCCGCACCCTCGGCGGTACCGGGTTCCTCGTGCTCACCGGCGAAGGCCGCCACCACCAGGGCCAGGCCCGGGCGCTCGGTGTGACGGTCGTCGCAGACGTGGCGGCGGCGGTCCAGGAGATTCTGAGCCGCTCATGAGAACCCTTCTTGTTCTGGCCATCGCCGCCGGCGTTTCAGCCTGCGCACACGGAGGCGCGCTCGCGCCCGGCCATCTCGTCGCCGGCGACCTCGCCCAGACCGACCAGGTGTTCGCCGACGGCTCGCACTACCGGGTGTACCCGTTCCAGGGCCGCGCAGGCGACACGATCACGGCGCGGCTCACCTCCGACGACTTCGACGCCAACTTGATCCTCACCGACGCCCACGGCAACCACCTCGCCGAGGACGACGACGGCGACGGCGCCTGCAACGCCCGGCTCACCTTCGTGCTGCCCGCGACGGGCGGCTACCGCCTGTACGCGAACTCCAGCGCGCGCGCCGAGCTGGGCGCGTTTCGGATCGACCTGCAGCGGGGTAGTGGCGGGGAGCCCGCCGACAGCACCTGCCGCGGCTTCGGCCGCGTGCGGGGGCTGTTGCAAGTCGGCGAGACGCTCCACGACTCGCTCAGCGGCGATGATCCCCTGCTCGCCGGCGATTCGACCTACTTCCAGCGCTGGATCCTGCCGGTCACGCCCGGGCGGCCGGTCACCGTGGACCTCTCGTCGACCGACTTCGATCCGTACCTGATGCTGGCCCGGGGGCGCGAGCGCGTCGTCAGCGACGACGACGGCGGCCCCGGCTGCGACGCGCGCCTGGTCTTCACCCCCGTGGACGCGCGCCCGCTGCGCGTCGTGGTCAACACGTCCAGCCGGCCGGTCCGGCAGACGGGCCGGTTCACGCTGCGCGTCTCCGACGGGCGATCCCCGGTGGACTCGAGCGCCGACTGCCTCGGCCTGGCGACCCACACGATTCGGGCGGGCGAGGAGCGCAGCGGCGCCCTCGGCGCCGCGGACTTCCTGATGACGCGGGATACGACCTACGCCCAGGTCTGGGCGCTCGAGGGCCGGGCGGGCGAGACGGTCACCGTGGACCTGGTCTCCACCGCCTTCGACGCCTACCTCATGGTGGCCGGACCCGGGTTCCCCAAGCTGCTCCAGGACGACGACGACGGTGGCAATTGCAACGCCCGGATCACGATCACCTTCACCCAGAGCGGCAGCTACCAGCTGCTCGTCAACACCGCGGAGCCCAGGGGGACGGGGCCGTTCCGGCTGGCGGTGAAGGCCGGCGCGCCGGCATCAGGCTCGAGCGTGCCGCCTTGCAATCGCGAGTGATTGCGACCCGCGATTGTGCCTGCCGGTCCCGGCTTGCATTTTGGTCCCGCGCCCCCGCGCCCCCCGCGGCCCCCGCACCCCGACAAGGAGTTGTTGTGAGAGCCTCCTGTTCCCTGCTCGTCCTCGCCCTCGCGTCCCTGCCGGTCGCCCCCCCCGTGGTCGCCGCCCAGGTCCCGCTCATCGCGGGCCGTCCGGCCAGCGGGCGCCTAGTGCCGTCGGACCCGATGTTCCCCGACAGCACGCACTACAAGATGTACGCCTTCACCGGCAACCGGGGCGACACGGTAACCGCCGACCTCTCCTCGGACGACTTCGACACGAACCTCATCATCGCCGATGCCAATGGGAACCGGCTGGCCTCCGATGACGATTCCGGCGGGAAGTGCAACGCGCGGGTGAAGTACCGGCTCCCCGACGCGGCCAATTACCGCCTCTACGCGAACTCCTCGTACCGTTCCGAGCTGGGCAGCTTCCGGTTGACGCTGGTCAAGGGCACGCGCCCCGCGCCGACCGATACGTCGTGCAGCGGCTTCGGGCGCGTCGCCGGGATGATCCAGGTCGGCCAGAGTGTCTTGGGGGCGCTCAACGACAGCGGAGGGAAATTCACGGACTCGATCTACTTCGCGCGCTGGATCCTCCCCGTGCAGGCGAATCAGACGTTCACCATCGACATGACCTCGAATGACCTCGACCCGTTCCTGCGGCTCGAGCGCGGGCACCGCGACCTCATCGTCGAAAACGACGACGGCGGCGGCGGCTGCAACTCGCGCATCGTCTACACCTCGACCGATGACCGGCCGCTGCGCATCATCGCCATGACCGCGAGCAAGAATCAGCAGGGCACCTACACGCTGCGCGTCACGGACGGCGAGTCGCCCACCTCACCGAAAGGCAACTGCCGCTTCAGCGGCGCCGCGGTCGCCTCGCGCCCCGCCGGCGGTGGCGGCCAGCCCACGGCCACCCCCGTCTCCACCCAGGCGATGAGCGACCGCACCATCGCCCCGGGCCAGCGGTTGAGCGGCCGGCTCACCACCGACGACTCGCTGTGGGTCGATACCACCTACATCCAGACCTGGACGCTCACCGCGGTGCCGAACAGCCGCTATACCGTGGACCTCTCCTCCGACGAGTTCGACCCGTACCTGATGGTCGATGGGCCCGGGGTGAACGACGGCGACCTGCACAGCGGCCAGGGCTGCGCCGCCCGCGTCGCCGCGCGCTTCCCGGAGGCCGGTCCCTATCGCATCCGCGTGAACACGACGACGCACCCGCTGCGCCAGACCGGTCGTTTCACGCTCGCGGTCATCAAGGACAGCCTCGGGAAGGTCGAGGGCGACTGCTCCCCGTCGCAGCGGCCGGCGGGTGGAGGTGGACCGGTGGCGGTTTCCAGCGGCGGCCGCACCATCGCGTCGGGCCAGACGATGACCGGGCAGCTCACCGCCAACGACGAGCTGTTCCCCGACACGACGTACCTGCAGCGCTGGTCGTTCACCGCCGCCCCGGGCCGGGCCTACACCATCGACCTCGCCTCCGACGACTTCGAGCCGTACCTGATGCTCGAGGGCCCGGGCATCACCGAGTTCCAGGGCAACATGCACGGCGGGCCGGGGTGCGCGGCGCGGATCTCCCGCGTGTTCCCCCAGGCGGGGCCGTACATGATCAAGGTGAACACCACGACCGCGGTGACGCGGGCCACGGGCACTTTCCGGCTGACGGTCACCGCCGGGCAGCAGGACAAGATGGAGGACGCGTGCGCGCCGCCCAGCGGCGCCCAGGAGCCTCTGGTGCGCGAGTCCGCGATGCAGGCGATCACCATCGGCCAGACGATTCAGGGGCGGCTGACGCGGCAGGACGTGTTCCGCGACCGCGACAGCACGTACGCGCAGATGTGGTCGCTGCACGGGACCGGCGGGCAGGTCGTAACGATCGATCTGGAATCGGATGATTTCGATTCCTATCTGTTCGTCATGGGGCCCGGCATCGACCGCTCGCTGCAGGACAACGATTCCGGCGGGAACTGTCACGCGCGCCTCACGATGACGTTCCCGCAGACCGGCGATTACGAGGTCATTGTCAACACGGATGGGAAGTACGCGACGGGCGCGTACACGCTGAGCGTGACGACCGGCTCCAAGCCCAAGTCCCTCGCCCGCTGTCGCCGCGATCAGTGACGCCGGTCCGCGTCGCCGTGCTCGTTTCGGGCGGCGGCACGAACCTGCAGGCCTTGCTCGACACCTTCCCCGGGGCGGCGCCCACTGCAGCGAAGGCCGCCCCCCCCCCGGCTGCTCGTATCACCCGCGTCATCTCGAACCGGCCGGACGCCGGGGCCCTGGACCGGGCCCGGCGCGCCGACGTGCCCACGACGGCGCTTAGCGACCCCAGCGACGCCGCCGAGCTGCTCCAGGCCCTGAACGGCTGCGACCTCGCCGTCCTCGCCGGTTACCTGAAGCTCGTGCCGCCACAGGCGGTCGCGCGCTTTCGCTGGCGGATGATTAATATCCATCCCGCTCTGCTGCCGGCGTTCGGCGGCCCCGGCATGTACGGCCCGAAAGTGCACGAGGCCGTGCTCGCCAGCGGAGCGGCGCTCTCCGGCCCCACGGTGCATTACGTGGACGAGCAGTACGACCGCGGCCCGATCATCGCGCAGTGGCCGGTGCCGGTGCGACCGGGCGATACCGCGGAGACGCTCGCCGCGCGCGTGCTCGCCGCGGAGCACAAGCTGCTGCCGCGGGTGGTGCGGGCGCTGGCGGCGCGGGGCGAGTGGACCACGCCGGTGCGGCTGCACATCACGAATCTCGACGTGGAGATCGACGATGAAATCTGAGGCGGTCGGGCGGTCAGGCGGTCAGGCGGTCAGCGCCGTTGGGCAAGTCGCGGTAGTCGTCGGGGTGCTGTTGACCGCCCTACCGCCTTACCGCCTTACCGCCCAAAACACCGTCGACCAGTTGGTGCTCCGCCTCTCGGCGATGACCGCCATCTCCGGCTACGAGCAGGCGGTGGCCGACTCGCTGGTGGCGCTGTTCCCCGGCCAGGCGGCGAAGGATCGCGTGGGCAACGTCGTGCTCACCCTGGGGCGCGGCACGCCGAAGCGGCTGGTCGCCTGCCCGCTCGACGAGCCCGGCTACGTGGTCGGTAACGTGACGGAAGAAGGCTACCTCACGCTGCGGCGCGTGGGGCGCGTGACGGCCGCCGCCGCGCCGCTCTTCGACCAGCAGAACCTCGAGGGCCATCGCGTCACCCTGTTCGGCCTCAAGGGTCCGGTGCCCGGCGTGGCCGCGGTGCGCTCCACTCACCTCACGCGCGGCCGCCCGGCGGGGTCGGAGGCGGCGTTCACGGTGGACAACGCCTACGTGGACGTGGGCGCAGCGAGCCGCGCCGACGTCGAGGCGCTGGGCCTCCCGGTGCTCACCCCCGTCGCCACGCTCAAGCAGCCGCAGCGCTACGGTGGCGGTGACGGCGGCGCGCTGCTCGCCGCTCCGGCCGCCGGCCGGCGCGCCGCGTGCGCGGCGCTCGCCGCCGCCGTGCAGGCGAAGCCACGCGTCAGCGGCACGGTGGTCGTGGCGTTCACGGTGCAGAGTCTCCAGACCTCCAACGCGGGCCTCGAGTCGGTGAAGCGGCTCGCGGGCCCGTTCACCGAGGTGAACCTCGTCGCGGTACCGGCGCAGTTCGAGGGCACCCCCGTCGAGACCGTGGCGCTGACCGACGCGCGCGCGGCGGTGCAACGGATCGTGGAGTGGATGGGAGGTGGGCGATGAGGGCGGTCAGGGCGGTCAGGGCGGTCAGGGCGGTCAAGGCGGTCAAGGCGGTCATCGGAGCGCTTGCGGTCATGGTGTTGACCGCCGCTTCACCCGACCGCCTGACCGCCCAAGATTCCTCTCGCATCGCCGAGGCCGCATCCGTCCTTGCCCCTCTCATCGAGTCCTACGGCGTCTCCGGCATGGAAGCGCCCGTGCGGGAAACGGTGAAGCGGCTCCTCCCCGCGTGGGCGAAAACCGAGACCGACAGCGCCGGCAACCTGTGGCTGCGCGTGGGCCAGGGCGAGCCGCTGGTCGTGTTCGTGGCGCATATGGACGAGATCGGCTTCACTGTCGACTCGATCCTCGACGACGGCTCGCTGCACCTGCGCACCCGCGGCGGGTTTTTCTCTTCCCTGTTCGAATCGCAGCCGGCGTTGGTCCATACGGGCCGGGGCGACGTCCCCGGCATTTTCCTCCCCCGCGAGGCGCCGCGCGACTCCGCGCCTGTCCGCCGCGCGCCACCGCCGCTGCGCGTCAGTGTCGGCACGACGACCCGCGCGGCCACGCAGGCGCTCGGCGTCGCCGTGGGCAGCACCATCACGATGCCGAAGCGTTTCGCTCGCCTCGCGGGCACGCGGGCCACCGGGCGCGCCATGGACGACCGCGTGGGTTCGACCGCGCAGATCCTGGCGGTGCGCCACCTCGACCCGTCCAAGCTCAAGCATCAGGTGATCTTCGTGTGGAGCACGCGCGAAGAGATCGGGTTGGAGGGGGCGGCCGCCGTGGCCGCGGCGCTCGGCACGACGCCGAAGCGCGTCCACGCCATCGATACGTTCGTCTCGGCGGACTCACCGCTCGAGCTGCAGAACTTCGCCGTCGCCCCCATCGGCCAGGGCGCTGTCGCCCGGGCGCTCGACAACTCGGCCGTCACGCCGCCGGCGTACGTGGACTCGCTGCGCGCGGTGGCGCGCTCGCGCGGCATCGCGCTCCAGGTCGGCACCACCAACGGCGGCAACGACGGCTCGACGTTCACGCCGTACGGCGTCGTGGACGTCGCCCTCGGCTGGCCGCTGCGCTACTCGCACTCCCCCGCCGAGGTGGTGGACTTGAAGGACGTCGCCGGCCTCGCCGATCTGATCCAAGCCATCGCGGAGATCTGGTGAGGGCGCTGCTCTCCGTTTCCGACAAGCGGGGCATCGTCGAGTTCGCGCGCGCGCTGGTCGGACTGGGCTTCGAGATCGTGTCCACCGGCGGCACCGCCGAGGCGCTGCGCCAGGGAGGCGTCCCCGTCGTCCCCATCGAGCGGGTGACCGGCTTCCCCGAGATGATGGACGGCCGCGTGAAGACGCTGCATCCCAAGGTGCACGGCGGCCTGCTCGCGCGCCGGGGCCACGCGGGCGACGCGAAGGCCCTCAAAGAGCACGACATCACGCCCATCGACCTCGTCGCGGTGAATCTCTATCCGTTTCGACAGACCATTGCCAAGCCGGAGACGACGTTCGAGCAGGCGATCGAGCACATCGACATCGGCGGCCCCTCGATGCTGCGCTCGGCGGCGAAGAATCATGAAAGCGTGCTGGTGGTGGTGGACCCAGACGACTATCCGAAGGTCATCGCCACGTTGCGAGAGGGGTCACTAACCCCGGGCGAAAGCCCGGGGTCCCCGGGGTTGCGTAGAGAACTCGCCGCCAAAGTCTTCGCGCACACCGCCGCCTACGATGCGACGATCGCCGACTACCTGACCCGCAGCGGCGAAGCGCTGCCCGCGACGCTGACGCTGATCCTCGAGCGGCGCCAGGCGCTGCGCTACGGCGAGAACCCGCACCAGCGGGCCGCCCTGTACGCCACCGACGAGGCGCGCGGCATCCGCGAGCTGGTGCAGCACCACGGCAAGGAGCTGTCGTTCAACAACCTCCTCGATGTGGACGCGGCGGTGGCGGCGCTCGCGCCCTGGGACGACCGCCCGGCGTGCGTCATCATCAAGCACACGACGCCGTGCGGCATCGCCTTGGGCGCGACGCCCGCCGAGGCGTACACCCGTGCCCTGGACACCGACCGCACGTCGGCGTTCGGGTCGGTGATCGCGTTCAACACGGTGGTGGACCGGGCCGCCGCCGAGGCGATGCGCGACCTGTTCGTCGAGGTGGTCGTCGCCCCGCGCTACCATGACGACGCGCTGGCGGTGTACCGCGAGAAGAAGAACCTCCGGGTCGTCGAGCTCCCCCTCCCCCGCCCCACGGCGGAGCCCGCCTGGGACTTCAAGCGCATCCGCGGCGGCTTCCTCGTCCAGGACCGGTTCCACTACGGCGGGGAGGCGGAGGAGGCGCGGTGGAAGGTCGTGACCAAACGGGCGCCGTCCGGGGTAGAATGGCGCGATCTGCGGTTCGCCTGGGCCGCGGTGGCGACGGTCAAGTCGAACGCGATCCTGCTCGCCAAGGCGGAAGCGGCGATCGGGATCGGGGCCGGACAGATGTCGCGGGTGGACGCGTCGTTTCTCGCCGTCCATAAGGCGCGCCAGCAGGGGTTCGATCCCGCCGGCGCCGCGCTGGCGAGCGACGCGTTCTTTCCGTTCCGCGACGGCGTGGACGAGGCCGCGGCCGCCGGCGTCGCGGCGATCATCCAGCCGGGGGGCTCGGTGCGCGACGCGGAGGTGATCGCGGCGGCCGACGAGCGCGGGCTGGCGATGGTGTTCACCGGCGTGCGGCAGTTCCGACACTAACGAGAGATCATGACCAATCTTTCCGTGGCGTCCCCGAAGCGCTCCATCTCCAAACCGGCGGTGATCATCGACGTCGCCGCTGAGCCGGAGCGCCCCCCGTATCTGATGGCGGCGTTGGTCGCCCTGGGCACGCTGGTCCTCTACGTCCTGACGCTCGCGCCCACGACCCAGTTCTGGGATACCTCGGAATACATCGCCGCGGCCAAAGTCCTCGGCATCCCGCACCCGCCCGGGAACCCGTTGTTCACGCTCGTGGCCCACACGTGGGGGATGATCCCCTGGGCCGCGAACTACGGCGTGCGCATCAACCTCTTCGCCGCCGTGACGAGCGCCGTCGCGGCCGGCTGCTGGTTCCTGATCGGCGAGCGGTTCCTGCGCAGCATCGTGCCCGCCACGTGGCCGCGGCGGCTCGCGGCGCTCGCCGGGGCGCTGTGCGCGGCGACGGCGTTCACGGTGTGGAACCAGTCGGTCGTGAACGAGAAGGTGTACACCTTCAGTCTCCTGTCCATCGCGCTGATCCTGTGGTTCATTCTCCGCTGGGACGACCAACCCGCGGGCACCGCGCACGATCACCACCTGCTGCTCATCGTCTACCTGCTGGCGCTCACGTCCACGAACCACATGATGGGCGTGCTCGTCGGGTTGGTCGTGGCGGTCCTGCTCTTCCCGCCGCTCAAAGGGGAACGCGCGGTGAGCCCCGAAGAGCGGCGCCTCGAGTGGACGCAGTGGTGGGTCTTCACCGCCGTGCTCGGATTGATCGTGTCGACGGGGCTGGAGAGCTGGAAGCCGTTCGCCGCGGCCTGCGTGCTCTATGTGGGCGCGCTGCTGTTCGCCTGGTGGCACGCCAACAACTGGCGCTTCGCCCTGCTGGCGCTGGGCGTCGCGGTGCTGGGCCTGTCGGTAATCGTGTTCCTGCCGATCCGCGCCGCGCACTACCCGCCGATCAACGAGGGCGAGCCGACCACCTGGCACGCCCTCTACGACGTTTTAACGCGCGGCCAGTACGGGAAACCGCCGATCACGCAACGCCAGGCGAGCTTCTTCGCCCAGATTTTCATGTGGGGCCAGTACTTCTCGTGGCAGTGGGGCCGCGACCTGGCGGAACGGTGGCAAGCGCTGCTCGGCGTGCTGTTCGGGTTCCTAGGGGTCCTCGGCGCGTGGCGGCACTGGCTCGCGGACCGGCGGCGGGCGATCGCGATGACGTCGCTGATGGTGACGTTCACGCTGATCCTCATCTTCTACCTGAACTTCAAGTACGGGTACTCGCAGTACCTCAACCGGCCGAACCTGCTGCGCGAGGTGCGCGAGCGCGACTACTTCTTCATCGCCTCGTTCGCGCTGTGGGGCGTGTGGGTCGGGATCGGCCTCGCCACGCTCATGGAGTGGATCCAGGACGCGCTGCGCGCCGCGATCCCCGAGGAGGC
>WNFW01001993.1_pt1 | contig 17367 bp, 16 predicted proteins | sample 5400131 | NCBI WGS metagenome assembly WNFW01 (sample SAMN13153362, study PRJNA577476) | soil metagenome | isolation source: 20 cm soil or saprolite under grassland replicate 1 | place: USA:California | collected 2016-06-15 | reverse complement strand
TGATCCTTGCTTCTTTGAACGCTTCCTGAAGAACGGTTTCGTGAAGATGATGCCTGCGATTTTCTCCGGTTATCCTGTCAGTGTAGTGACTTGTCGCCGGAAACACCCATTGCCATCCCCACTCTTTGCCCGCGTTTGGGTATCTGCGCTCATCGAGAGCAAGCCTTCTACTTCTTCCGGTCTAAGAATTAACGTCGAAAATCTTGCCAAATGTTTTCGCCCTGTCCGATTGCGATACCAAAAACTCTGGCAAGCTGCTCAAAAAGATCTCAGAGGCGAGGCGGGCGAAGATCGATGAGCGGAGGCGTACTCTGCTTGTACGTTGACGCGAAATTGATCGAGCGCAACGAAGCATATGAGTCTTTTTCAGCAGCTTGCTAAGGGGAAGGCATGAAGCCCTTATCCATCCATTCGCTCAAATCCGCGCCAAACCACTCGCTCGGCAACTCTCGACCAAGCCCTCGTTTCTTACACTCTTCGTAGATCAAAGCACCTGCCGCGGCAAACTGAATGCCGACACCTGTGTTGCTTTTATAATAGATGATTTGTTGCTGGTTGATCCGTCCGGGATGTTGGCCGGTTAGAACCTGGCCTAATTCGCAAACTTTATCCCAGCCAAACTTATTTCCTTCGATGAGATCAAGAAGCTCTCGCTGCTGGTTCGTTATCGCCGTCTCTTGGTTGTTTAACACGATGAAGTCACTGCGCATCATGGTGGCCGCGTCCGCTTCGGTGCGGCGGTGAACACCGTCGGTGTTGGCGATGGTGGTCACAAGCTGCCCGGGCTCCAGCCAGTTTCCGTCGAACACGGGTTGGCTCGAATTGGTCGCGCACATCACAATATCCGATCCTTTCACTACAGCTTCGGGGCTGCTCACCGGCTGAACTTCAACGTTCAACGTTTCGGTCATCTCTTCGGCGAAGCGATCGCGGTGTTCCTTGGTGCTGCTGTAGACCTTGACCGACTCAATATTACGCACGGCACAGATAGCCGCCAGATTTGTACGCGCTTCATTGCCCGAACCGAAAATCCCCACGACTTTGGAATCCTTCTTCGCCAGAGCCCGGTTCGCGATTCCCGTCGTCGCACCCACTCGTATCGCCGACAGGCTAAAGTCGTGGATGAGCGCGAGCGGCTCCCCGGTCTGTAGACTGAATAGCAGAACAAAACCCCAACTGCGCTTCAGCGGCGAAGGGAAATCCATTCTTTTGGTTCCGGCCACCACTCGCTCTTGCACGATTGTGGAATCGTAACGTAGAGCGGCGACCCCGGAACTCGGCACCGCACCGGGAATGATGTTCGCCATGTAGCCTGGTTTTTCCAGATCAGGCGGAACCTTGTAACGTGTTCGCGGCTTGTTGACCGCGATTCCGCGCGCCTCCTCAGCGAAGGCCCGTTCCATCGCCTCGATGCAATCGCCCATATTCAGAACCTGGCGAACTTCCGGATCGCTAATCAAAAGCATGTTTGCCCCCTCGTATCTCCCTTTGGCCAAAGCGTGGTACAGGGTTTACAGGTTCAACTTGAACCGCTATACCAATCCAGAAAAGGGACTGTCAACGCGGGTCCCATCCATATTCCGCTGCCGCCAAGTGGCAAGGAGAGAAATTAATGATTTTCCTAACCAACGAACATATCCAACAAGTGCTCGACATGCCCACCTGCCTCAACGCTATGGAGGAAGCCTATCGCGAGCTGAATGAGCAGCGTGCCGGATACCGGCCGCGCATCGATTTCTACGTGCCCCGGGAGCCGCACTACTACCGCTGGGGAACCATGGAAGGCGCGTCACGCAAACTGGGAGTCTTTGCGATCCGCATGAAGTCGGACATGCTCGCCTGGGAAGAGCAAGACGGCTTCATGGTCGAAGACAAATATTGCATCCGGCGCGGGACCTATTGCGGCTTGATCTTCCTCCTCAGCACGCGCAACGCCGAGCCGCTGGCGTTAATGAACGACGGCTACCTGCAACATATGCGCGTGGGCGCCTGCGCCGGTATTGGAACTAAATATCTCTCGCGGAAGAATTCTAAAGTGCTCGCGATGATCGGCTCGGGCGGCATGGCGCGGGCGTACGCCATGGCCATTAAAGAAGTACGGCCCATCGAATTGATGCGCGTCTTTAGTCCCACGAAGTCAAACCGCGAGAAATACGCGCGGGAAATGACCGAACAACTGGACATCGAAGTCGTGGCGGTGGATTCGCCCGAAAAGGCTCTCAAGGGCGCCGACGTGGTGTCGTTAACAACTGATTCGTTGGAACCCGTGATCAAGGCCGACTGGCTCGAACCCGGCATGCACATTAATAACGTGCGTAATAACGAAACGGGTCCGGACGTGCTCAAACGCGCCGATGTGATCGCCCGGCTCGGCACATCGACTCTAGCTGCCGACCGCAATGCCCCGGGAGTTACGACGGGCAGCGACGGTATGTTCGGCTACATCGCCGGAAGCATCGAGGAGAAAAACAAAATACCTTTGGCGCCGCACCATGAAATCGATAATCCCAACGTCGGCACCGTGCCGGACATCATGTCCGATCGATGGGTTGGCCGCGCCAACGACCAGCAGATCACGTTTCTCAATAACCAAGGAACGCAGGGGCTTCAGTTCGCCGCCGTTGGCGGCACAGCCTACAATCTCGCCAAAGCCAGAGGACTTGGCCATCCCCTGCCTCTGGAATGGTTCACGCAGAACATAAGAGATTAGAAAAAGATTGGAGTGATGGAGTACTGGAGCGTTGGAGTAATGGTTTAAGAGTGCGCGCGCGCCCTACCCAATACTCCAACGCTCCACCACTCCAGTTACTTCGAAGTTAGCCTCACAAGGAGACTTCCTATGGCAACTCTGCGCTACATCGCTTTCATCAGTGAGAATCCGGAAACCCTCACGGAGTTTTACCGTCGCTTTCTCGGGACTGACGAGATTGGCCGCTCGCCTGAAGGCGATATCTCGATCACCGACGGTTTCTATAACCTGACCTTGTTCAAAAAGCGGCCGGCCCTCGGTGAAATGCGGATGGAGCCGGGACTCCACTATATCGGCTTGGAGGTGGACAATCTGGAAGAGGTTAAAGGGCGGTATCTCGCAATCAATCCTCGCGGCATGATTTTGCAGGAACCTGAAGATATTCATCACGGCGAGATCCGCATTCACGACCCCGAATGCCATCCGGTAAGTTTGTCGACCCAACGTTTCGGCGTGCCAGAGGGAAAAGAAAAATCGTTTCCGCGCATCCGCCACATCGCCTACAACGCGCTGGAACCGGAAACGATGCTGCGCTTTTACACTCAAGTCCTGGGTCTGCGCGAAGTACCATCGAGTTACGAGAGGCGCAAACAAGGGCGCGACAACCGTTTTTGCGGCGACGGCAAGACGAACCTGGCGATCCATCCGTTTTACAACCGTATCGAGGGCCACGAAGCGCGATTCGGCATCAACCACGTCGGCTTCTTGGTCCGTGACGGCTGAGCTGAGCAGCGTTTTGAAAATCGCGCCGCGTCCTTCGACCCGTCCCTATGCCGAGTTTCGCTTTCGCGACCTGGAAGGCAATGCGTTGGATCTATCGCAAACCAAGGGTTGGGAAGTGGACATCGGGAAGTGGGAAACGGCGACTTGAAGAACAGTTTCGGGTTTCCAGTTAGCTCGAACCTCGGAGGTTAAATTTTCCCGGACTCGTCCGCGCTTTTCTCAGAGTACACAGCCGTCCCAAGCTCGACCCGTCCGTCTTTCCCGCGAAAGCGGGAATCCAGAACTTTTTGGATTCCTGGATTCCGGCTCGCGCTAGCTATCGCCAGCTTGGCCGGAATGACGACTCCGTTGCTTTTCATGTTGAGCATCCCCTTTCATCGCACCCTAAGTGTGTCAATCAACCGCGGCCTAATTGTTGAATCGTCGGCATTTTGTGAGTAATGATCTTTCAGCGGCTTTTTCAGCGCGATGTCGGAAGGAGAATCCATGGCCAAACTGAAGCTCACCGTCGCCTGCGATAAATACGATTACTTGCAACCGTTGCGCGAGGGGAAAGTGCAAGCCGAAGGCATCGATCTGAATCTGATCACCGTTGAAAGCGGCATCCGCCATCAGCGCATGTATCACTACGGCGAGTATGACGCCTGCGAGTTTTCCATGTCGTCGTATCTCGTAGCCAAGAGTCAGGATGTCGGTTGGTTTAACGCGATACCCTTCTTTCCGCGCCGGATGTTCACGCATAAATTCTGCTTCATCCGCGCCGGCTCCGGTATCAAGAAGCCTGCGGATTTGAAGGGCGCTAGAATAGGACTCCGAACTTACGAAAACACTTTAGCTTTGATCACCAAGGGAATGTTCCACAACACTTACGACCTTCCGGTGACGGATGTTACCTGGGTCGTCATCAACAAAGAGCCGGTCGGTTCTCGGCTTCCCGCTTCCATCAAGATCGAGCAGCTCGAAGGAAAATGGCGGTTGGAAGATCTTTTACTGCAAGGAAAAGTCGACGCCGAAGCGGAGCCGGATCTACCGGAAGCATGGATTCGCGGCGAGGGAACTGTGGAAAGGCTCTTTCCGGAATTCGAGCAGGAAGAGCGGGATTATTACAGGAAGAGCAAAATTTTTCCGATCATGCATCCCATCATTATTAAGACGGATATCCTCAAGAACGATCCCTGGGTGGCGACGAGCTTGTACGAAGCATTCATGGCGTCGCGACGAGCTTATGACGACTTCATGCAGCAGCCGCATCGATTGAGCTTCGCCTGGGGGCGATCGTACCTAGAGCAAGAAAGACAATTCTTCGGCAAGCATCCCTTTTATCAAGGACTCAAGGAAAACTATCACGACGTGCAAAATATGATAACCTTTGCTGAGCAGCAGGCGATGCTCGCTCGGCCCTTAACGGTCGAAGAGCTTTTCACGGAAAACACCAGAGACACATGAGCCGCCGGCCCGAAATACATGCTAAAGCTATTCTTTAAGTAATTGAAAGCTCTACAGGAGGTTAGCGGAATGGCTGATTACAGAATCATGGATGCAGATGGTCACGTGATGGAGTTGGATAGCGAGCTCCGAGAGTTCATCGGCCCGCCTTACAAGGATCTCGAGTGGCACCAAAGTTATTCGTTTTGGCCCGGGCTTACGATGGATGGTTATCTCCGGTCGCTCCGACAAAAAGGCGGTTGGGCCGGCGGCGGGACTGGTCCCAATGCAAACGACTGGTTGAGCTTCCTCGACAAGAATCAAATTGAGCTTACGGTTCTTTATCCCACTCAGGGTTTGACTCACGCCGCAATTCAAGACAAAGAGTGGGCGATCTGCATGGCGCGCGCTTACAACGATTGGCTGTACAACAAATTCGTGGCGGTCAGCCCGCGTTTGGTCGGTGTCGCCCTGTTGCCGGTGCAAGATATCTCGGAAGCTGTGAAAGAACTTCGCCGTGCGGTTAACGAGCTTGGAATGGTAGGCGCGGTTTTACCCGCCGTCGCTCCTGGTGGAAGACTCTTCAGCGGTCCCGAGTTCTATCCGCTTTGGGAAGAGGCGCAGAAATTAGACGTGCCGATTTCGACCCATGGCGGTTTGAGCATGCCATCGCTGGGGCTGGACTTTGCAGCGAACTTCACTGTGGCGCATACACTCGAGCATCCCTTCGCGCAGATTCGTCAGTTTGTCAGCATGATGTTCGAAGGGATCTTTGAACTTTTTCCCAACTTCCGCTTTGGCTGCATCGAGTGCGGCGTGGGCTGGGTTCCGTACATGATGGATCGCATGGATGAAGAGCAGGAGCGAAAAGGCCACTACTCGCCGCGCTGTAAGCTCAAGCCGAGCGAGTACGTCAAAAAGGGTAATATCTTTTTCGCCGTGGAAGTGGAAGAGTCGGCGTTACCTCTTGCCGCCCAAGTGGCAAATGAGAATGCATTGATCTGGGCGTCCGATTATCCTCATGAACGGGATCAGCGCGACTTCAGCCAGGACATTCCCAACCTGATCAACCGCAAAGACGTGAGCGATGAGCTCAAGCGGAAGATTTTCTGGGACAATCCGCTGCGCTTTTATCCGCGACTGAAATCGAGAGTTGAGAAGGGCGAAACGAAAGCGGTTGCGTAGTTAAGAACTCGCCATATCACACCGCTGAGGCACAGAAGGCGCAGAGAAGAGATAGATAGTCCTCTGTGAACTCTGCGTCTCTGTGGTCAAATTCTCTTCAATGAAAATCCCGGCTAGGCGTGCTCGCCGGTTTTAGCTCCAATCGCGGTTCCCACAATTCTTCCGCTACCAAATGCACGACGCCATCTTCGACTTGAAGCGTGCCGGTAATTCCCAGAAAGTTGACTGTCTTCGCTAATAAGGAATAGCGGTTGAAAACGCTCTCCCACACGACGACATTCACAAAACCGGTTTCATCTTCCAAGGTCATGAAAACCACACCGCCGGCGGTGCCCGGTCTCTGTCGGCAAATCACCAATCCGGCATAGCGAATTCTTTCGCCGTTTTTCATATTTGCCACGGCGCGAGCATCTGGGAGTCCCTGTTCGATCAGAGCAGGACGCAGCGGCTCAAGCGGATGGCGGCGCGTGCTGTGTGACGTCGTGCGATAATCCCATCCCACTTCTTCAAAAGCGGTCAACGATTCAAAAGCCGGAGTGACTTCGCGCGCCGGCAACGACAGCGATTCATTGCGGGCGCGGACGAGTCGACCGATATCCCAGAGGGCTGTCCGCCGGTCAACCCCAAAGCTTTCGTACGCGCCCGCCTCGGCGAGCTTGCCGAGAGCGCCTTCGTCCAATCCGCTGCGACGAACAAAATCGTCGAGGGATTTAAACGGCGCGATAAGCCGCGCACCCGCAATTTTTTTCCAATCGGACTCTCTAAGCCCTTTCACGTATCTCAGTCCCATGCGCACGGCGAAACCGCCCGCGCTCTCGCGACAAGGTTCCATCGTACAGTCCCAGTCGCTGATCGTGACGTCAATGGGCCGCACGATGACATTGTGGCGCTTGGCATCTCCCACAATCGTCGCCGGCATGTAGAATCCCATAGGCTGAGCGTTGAGCAGCGAGCAAGCAAACTCCGCCGGATAATGGCACTTGAGCCACGCGGTCGCATAAGCGATCAGCGCGAAGCTGGCGGCGTGGCTTTCTGGAAAACCGTACTCGCCGAAACCGCGAATCTGCTCGAAGACCCGTTCGGCGAATTCCGGCGCGATTCCCTTCGCCTGCATGCGCGTGATGAGCCGTTCGTGATGACGCTCCATGCGCCCGGAGCGGTGCCATGCGGCCATGTCGCGCCGCAGCTGATCCGCCTCGCCCGGCGTATAGTCCGCGGCGACCACCGCAAGCCGCATCACCTGCTCCTGAAAGAGCGGCACGCCTAGGGTTTTTTCCAAGACAGGAATCAAGCTCGGATGCGGATATTCCACCGTCTCCTTGCCGCTTCGACGCCGGAGGTAGGGATGAACCATCCCGCCGGTGATCGGCCCAGGCCGGACAATACTGATTTCCACCACCAGATCGTAGAAGTTCCGTGGCTTGAGACGCGGCAGCATTGCCATCTGCGCGCGACTCTCGATTTGAAAAACGCCCACCGTGTCGCTTTTACAGATCATGTCGAAGACTGCGGAATCTCCTGAAGGTATGGTCGCCATGGAAAGGTCGACGCCGCGATGCTCCTGTAAGAGCTGAAAACAGAGATCGAGCTGCGTGAGCCCGCCCAGCCCCAGCAGGTCGACTTTGAACAAGCCGAGATCTTCCAGATCGTTCTTGTCCCATTGAATCACCGTGCGTTCCGGCATCGTGGCATTTTCGATGGGAACGATGTCGTGCACCGGCTCATGGCCCAATAGAAACCCGCCCGGATGAATGGACAGATGGCGAGGAAAATCGAGGATTTCGTTGGTGAGTTGGATCAGTTGGTTATGTTGTTTCGTTGACGGATCCAGCCCCATCTGCCGCAGCACCGCGGGATCGAGCGCGTCATAGGACGAAATAATTTTTGCCACTCGGTCTAGCAAAGTTTCGGAAAATCCCAGCGCCTTGCCGACATCGCGTAAAGCCGAGCGCGAGCGGTAGCGGACGACATTGGCAACCATCGCTGCGCGGTCGCGGCCGTACTTTTCATAAACATGCTGGATGACCTCTTCGCGCCGATCATGCTCGATATCAAGATCGATGTCCGGCGGCTCGGCGCGTTCCTTAGAGATAAACCGCTCGAAAAGTAAACCCATGCGCACCGGATCGATGGCTGTAACACCGAGGCAGTAGCAAACCGCTGAATTGGCCGCAGAGCCGCGCCCCTGACAAAGAATTGCCTGCTTGCGGCAAAACTCGACGATCTCCCACATGGTCAAAAAGTATCCCGGATAATCGAGAGCGTCGATGATCTCGAGCTCTTTTTCCAGTTGATCGATAACGTCGGCCGGAATCTTGTCGCCGTAACGCCAGAGCGCTCCGGCAAAGACAAGTTGGCGCAACCACTGCGCCGAGCTCATTCCGTCGGGCATCTTTTCCGATGGATAGCGATAGCGGATTTCAGCAAGAGAAAAGTTGCAACGCTCGGCAATCTCATAGGTGCGAGTGACCGCCAGCGGATCATCGGCGAAAAGCCTGGCAAAAGCATAAGGAGGCTTAAGCCCGTGCTCGGCATTTGGCTTGAGCTTGCGCCCGCAAGAGGACACGGGAACACCGTGCCGGATAGCCGTCAAGACATCCTGCAGCGGGCGCCGAGCCGGAGTGTGGTAAAGGACTTCATTGGCCGCGACGAGGGGAAAGCCATATCGCTTCGCCCGCTCGCGCAGCCGCGCCTCCTGCGCGACTTCGTCTTCTCTCCAATGACGAGTCATCATGCCATAAAGCCGGTCGCCAAAGGCGTCATGGAGATTAGCGGCGATTTCATCCGGCGCGACCTCCCTCACAACTAAACTTTGATCGCCGCCCCAGAGCGCAATCAATCCAGTAGCATGCCGGCAAACTTCATCCCAAGTGACTACGCTCTCGCCTTTTTCAGCACGCAGCCGCCCCGCGGTCAAAAGCCGGCAGAGGTTCGCATAACCGCTACGGTCTTGCGCCAGAAGAACAATCGGCGATCCGTCATCCACCGTCACCTGTGAGCCGACGATCAAATGCAGGCCCGCTTCCCGCGCTTTTACATGCGCACGCACAACGCCATAGACCCCGTCCCGATCGGTGAGCGCTAAAACCGGCAGACCAAGCCGATTGGCTTCTTCCACCAGCTCGTCCGGATGGCTCGCGCCTTCTAAGAATGAAAAATTACTTTTACACCAGAGCGGTACGTAGGAAGACATGAAAATTTATTTTAAACAAAAAGCCGCGTTGGAGCTACGCAGAATCAGCAGGGGGGCAATGGATTTGTACACACCGACATAATCAGTGATCGGCCCGCTCGTCCCAGATTGCCACGCGACGAAAAACCAAAAGCAAAGCACCAGCGGCATGAGTCTTGGAAGCATGGTTCGTCTTTGCGAAGGGCTAACGTTGGACTCGTTGTGCCGTTATATCCAACCAACACTTCTAGCCCATTCATGCCCTTTCCGTTTGTATTCGGCAAAATCTTCGGGCGGTTTGCCTCCCTCCAATTTGACTTCATTTCTGTGTCTCTCCAGGTCGTCCTGATATGGGGCTAAGCCAACCTCTTTTCTTTTCACATCGAGATTGGCAGGGTCTTCGACCTCGCACGAGAGTTCACCTCTTTCGTTCCAGTCTAAAACCGTACCGTAAACTTGGGGTTTGCTTTCGTTGTACCGGATTCGATCGGTAAGGAATGCAACCTGCGTTTTCGGCGCATCGCCGTCTTCAGCCGCCTTTGCCAAAAGCGCGAGGAACTTTCGCTGTAAGTCGGGGGTGCATATTGAATGTTGGGCGATGAGCCAAGCAGCGCGACAACCTTCAAGACCGACTAACGAGACGCCCGGCCAGCCATGTTTGGCAATGATTTCGTCCAGCCGTTTTGCGTTCTCTCGGTGCACCTGCTGCATCTCCGGCGCATAGTCGCCGTAGAGCTTTCCTTCTTGTAGCAGACGTGACCGCATGTCGGTATCACGTTGCTTCAGCGCTAGCAGTTCGTCGAATACTTGCCGGTTCACATTCCATCCTCCCTGGTGAACGCATAACGGGGCGCGGGAGTCTCCCGATAAGCGGATGGGCGAAGCCCAAGCGAGCGACTTTACCACTGACCCAAGACATTTTGTTTTATCTCTGACGGTCGTATCATCTCTTGTTTTTTAGTGCCAGGCGGAGCGATCTCCAACCGGTTGTCAGACCGCCTTTTCATCCAGCGGGACTCCGCCTCGGCGCCACATGAGCACTCCAAGAGTGAGCATCCACACGAGGAGGAGGAAGTTCGCCGGCATATTGATCGCCATCGCCAGTCCAGAAAATCCTGTATATGCGATCACGACCCCGGCGACCATTGTGGGCACGCCCCCTATGAGGGCGAGTCCACCGACCCATTTCGGATACGTTTGGTCAACCAGCAGCGCTTCTCCATACATGGCTGCGGTGAGACCCATTGAGAGACTCACCATGCTCGCCAACCCAATCTCAATTTGACGGACGGCGAAAGCGGCGTGAAAGACTCCCTCCCTTTGCGCTGCCGGTGCCGCGGTCCAGGCGTCCACCATAAGCTTCAGAGCTATCCCGTCCACTGCCTGCAGCGCCACCGCCACGGCCAGACTGGCAATCGCTCCTCCTGCCGCAACCCCTGCCCACGCCGTGCCGCTCCCCATCCGCAATTGTTGCGCCAGGAGCAATAGCGCGGCCACCATCAGCGCGACTCCCGCGAGCTGCGTCAGGTGTCTGCGGCGTATTCGGTGAAGGCTGCAACCGTCTGGTTTGGGTCGGCTCCCATCGGGTGCAGATAGGTTCCGACAAAAAGCAATACGCTCCCGGTGATTGCGCACGTCGCACCTATTCTACTTGCGCCCATACTCTCTCGCAATTTGCGCTGCGCGCTCTAACGTCGTGTTGAGCGGCGCGGGCCACGATACAACAGGAAACCCGCTACCGTCTCAGCGCGTCCGCTCCACCTAAGTGTTACGCTGGTTTTCCGCAACCCGACGGTTTATAAACGCGCTCGGTAGAGGCTGGATACTTAGCGAGCTTACTTGCCGGGCGACGCGGCCGAGCGACGAGTTCGCCATCGCAGTTCGGACACTTTCCTTTTAGTACTGACTCCGCACACGAAGCACAAAAGGTGCACTCGAAAGAGCAGATTCGCGCTTCGCTAGATTCTGGCGGGAGATCCTTGTTGCAGCACTCACAGTTTGGACGTAACTGAAGCATCGCATCCTCCTATTTTGATGAAGCCTAACGCCTTGCTCAGACGCGCCTATTCGCGTCGGTCTGAAGCGGCTTGATAGGCAGCGCCGCTTCTGCGGCCTAAGGCCCGCGCCGTTCTTGCTTCGGATAGGGCCTGCCGTCGCGGTGGCAATATTGCTTCCCGCTCGGCGGCAGCATCATGTCGATGTCGCAATAATACGCGCCGTCGCCTGGAAGCCGTGTGCCCACCTCGAGGAACGTGACATCGGCGCTCGAACGGTTCTGCAGGTGGTGGCCGTCCTCGTCGCCGGCCTTGAACCCGGCGCAATCGCCAGCGCGTAGGATTTCCGCCCCGGCGTTGGTCACCAGCGTGACCTCACCAGAAAGGATGTAGATGAATTCGTCCTGTGCGATGTGCCAATGGCGCTGGCTCGACCACGCGCCGGGCTTGAGGCGCACCAGGTTGACCCCATATTGCGTAAGGCCCGCGGCGTCCGCGAGCCGGGTGCGCTGCCGCGCCCGGCACGGCTCGTCGAACGGCGACGGATAAAGGGTTCCTGTGATCGCCGGCAGCGTTGCGACATCGATGCGCTTAGTCATGCTTGACTCCTTGTGTGCTGAAGCAGCAGTTGTGTCGTATGCTCGAAAGTCAACTTGGTTCGGTGATCAGTGCACCTCTGCCCGCGGCTCGGCGTCTACCTAACGCATCAGGCTGAACGGACGAGGCCGGCGAGCGTAGCGAGCGGGTCGAAGACCCGTTTCAAGCCGATGTTAGGCTGCAACGGCTCTTACTGAAACCGCAGGAGCCCTGCCCGTGCACACTCGTCCGCAACGGTCAAATAGCGCTTTATGCTGTCGGTTCCCACAACGTACGGATGCCGATCCCCAGCTTTTCGTTTCAACAACGCTGGCAGTTTTACCTTGCTCCCGTCGTAGATCGTATGATTCGATAGGAGGACATCGGCCCCCGCCTTTTCCACAATTTCCCTCAACCGCCGAGCCGAGTTGCTGTAGGTTTCGAACCAAAAACTATTCGGCTTGCCTCGATACTCCGCTCCACCCCTGAGCCAATTGAACGCAGTACCTCCCACTTCAACCGCGAGGTGAGGCTTTTCTCCGTCCTTCACCGGAATAAAAGTTGAGATCGTGCCTAACGTATGTCCCGGTGTCTTGTACATAGTCAGTGTCGTGTCGCCAAGCGTAAGCTTCTGCCCATCAACAGCGACCATATCGCGCTTGGGCTTTGGCCATGGCTGGGTATTGCGGCTCATTGCGTCCCAGTCTTCCTCGGCAAGAATGATCCGCGCACCAAAACGATCCTGGAGATACTTTGCTCCACCGGCATGATCGATATGACCGTGGCTAACAATCACATACTTGATCAAAGCCGGGTCAAGCCCGAGCTTTTTCAATCCACCGACAATTTCATCCTCGACTGAGTAATCCCATAGCGCATCGACAATGATAATGCCTTCCGAGGTAGTCACTGCCCAAGCCGAGTGCTCCGCCTGTCCGACAAAGTAAAGCTTGTCAAAAACTTTTACCGGTTCGGCGTACCAACTCGAACGGTTTGCGGGAGGGTCAGCTGCGGGCCGTGGCGTTGTGGCCGGCATACATACCGTCTCGAACAAGGCGACATGCTCCTGCCCAGCGGCCTGTCGCGCCGCAGCCACGTGAGCATCAATTGCGTCGGAAGACTGACCAGCAGAGTTGATTGACGCCCAATACATCGCAAGAGCCAGAGACATAATGCTCATAATGCAAAATCGCATTGACATTCTCCTTGTTGGTAATTGTTACTACAGCGAAGGCAGGTTCCTCAGAGGTACAAAAGAAGTTGCAGCCTATCTACAGCTTAGCCCGGACTGATTTCGCCAACCGGTCTTTTTTGTAGACAAGAACAGTCAACCCGAAAAGTATTCAGCCCTCATCTCGCTTCTGTGGTGTTGGCTATTTCTTCGCACTGATGACCAGGTTACGAGTTTCAGTCTTCCCAATATTCTCCGACTGGATCTTATCTGCCTTGCGGTACCGCACACCGCCGGCTTTAAATTCAACTTCTTCCGTTTTGCCGTCAGGGTAATGGACTCTGCTTTTTCCAGCGTTGAAAGAATATATAACCCGATCTGGTCGCTCCTTCATCTCATTTTTTTGGCCCGGTTTGGCCCGAGTCTCGACCACTCTAAACTTCTCATTTTCGAACAGCACTTTAGTAGCCGTCTCCCCTTTCGTTTTCTCCGCTTTCGCTTTCTCCTCTGCGGGTGCGGGCTTCGCCTTATCGGCTTTTGCCTTTTCTTGGGCAATCACTGTCTTGGTGGTGAAAGCCAACATCAAGGTGGCTACCATAGCCATAAGAGCTAACCTTTTCATAATCGACCCTCTATTTGATTTAGAAAGCTCGGATGCGGCAAACCCGGTCGAGGCTGATGTAGTACGTTGCGCAGGTGCTGGCGGGTCTTACGACCTGTCCTACAGTCCAGGTCGATGTCCTTGTATGCCGTGCGCGGAGCGGCTGTCAAGCAAAACAATTCCCTTGACGGGCTGAGCTGCACTGTACTAGCTTAGCTCCGTCCATAGGAAGAATCTCACGCCCCGCCGGAAAGAAGCTCCAAAAGAAAAGAGATCACCTAATGTCGGCATAAGGGAGGAACGATGAAGAACGATGTGTTCGATCGCCGAACTTTTCTGAAAGGCGCCGTGGCAGGCAGTGCTGCGGCCGTGATTGGCGCGCTGCCGCAGCCCGCACCGGCGCAGCAGGACGCACCGGCACCGGCTCAACAAGGTACACCCGCGCCAGCGCAGCGTGGCGCACCCGCGCCGGCGAGCATGAGCGCGGGCTACTCACATCTCAATCTCGAAGAGCAGGCTTTCGTCGAGGCGCTGGTCGACCACATGGTGCCGGCCGACGAGTTGTCGCCCAAGGGCACCGATATCGGCATCAACATCTACATCGATCGCGCGCTTGCCGGCGGGTGGGGCAAAGGCGAGCGCCTCTACATGCAGGGCCCGTGGAAGCTGGGCGTGCCGAGCCAGGGCTATCAGCTGCCGCTCACCCCGGCCGATCTGTATCGCGCCGGCATTGCGTCCGCCAATGCGCACTGTGTGAAGACCTACGGCAAGAGTTTCGCCAAGATCACCGAGAGCCAGCGCGAGGAATTTCTGCTGGGTCTCCAGGCTGGCAAGGTTACTTTCGAAAACGGACCGCCCGCCCGCGTTTTCTTCACCACGATGTATCAGACCGTCATGGAAGGCATGTTCTCCGACCCGATCTACGGCGGCAACCGGAACAAGGCGGGCTGGAAGATCATCGGCTTCCCCGGAGTTATCGCCGTGCATTATCAGAACGTCGAGAAGTTTCGCGACAAGAAATACACCGCCGATCCGCTCAGCATCGCGGACATGAGTTGAACCGGAGGATGACATGGCCACCAAAATGAAGGAAGTCGATGTAGTCATCGTCGGCCTGGGCTGGACGGGCGGCATACTCGCGAAGGAATTGACCGAGGCAGGGTTGAAAGTCGTCGCGCTGGAGCGCGGCGGAATGCGCAGCACCGCCAACGATTATTCGGTGCCGCAAATCCGTGACGAGCTCCGCTACGTCCAGCGCCACGATCTCATGCAAAACACCGCGAAAGACACGCTGACGATCCGCAACAATCCTTCGATGGAAGCACTGCCTATGCGGCGGCTCGGTTCGTTTTTGCCTGGCGAGGCCGTCGGCGGCGCGGGGGTGCACTGGAGCGGGCACACGTGGCGCTGGACCGACATGGAATTCAAGGTGCGCAGCCTCTACGAGGAGCGCTACGGCAAAAACTATATCCCCGCCGACATGACGATTCAGGACTGGGGCATCACCTACGCCGAGCTCGAGCCGTATTACGACAAGTTCGAGTACATGGCGGGGGTTTCAGGCAAAGCGGGAAACATTCGCGGTCAGATACAACCGGGGGGCAACCCGTTCGAAGCGCCGCGCGCCCGCGAGTATCCGCTGCCGCCCCTCTCGACGGTCCTGGCGAGCCAGATGTTCGGCGAGGCCGCGAAGAACCAGGGCTACCACCCGTTCCCGCGGCCTAGCGCCAACGCGTCCCGCGCTTACACGAATCCTGACGGGGCGCGGTTCGGCGCCTGCCAGTATTGCGGCTTCTGCCAGCGCTTCGGCTGCGAGGCGAACGCGAAAGGCAGCCCGCACATCACCGTCATTCCGATCGCGATGCGCAATCCAAACTTCGAGCTGCGTACCCACGCGTGGGTGACGAAGGTGGTGAAGGACGCGAGCGGCAGGCGCGTCACCGGGGTGACCTATACGAACGTGCTCAACGGCGAAGAGTTCGAGCAGCCCGCGGCGATGGTGCTGCTCTGCGCTTATGCCATCAACAACGTGCACCTGATGCTGCTGTCAGGCATAGGCCAGCCATACGACCCGGTGAGCCAGCAAGGCGTGATCGGCAAGAACTACTGCTACCAGACCGGCGCCGGCGCGAACCTCTTCTTCGAAGGCAGGAACTTCAACCCGTTCATCTCCGCGGGCGGGACGAACGCGACCATCGACGACTTCAACTTAAATTGGGATTTCGATCGCGGCCCGCATGGTTTCGTCGGCGGGTACACTATCAGCTCCGGCTTCAATTCCGCTCTTCCCATCGGCTACCGGCCGGTGCCCAGCGGTACACCGTCCTGGGGAAAAACATGGAAAGCGGCAACGGCGAAGTGGTACCAAACCGCGATGAACATCGGCTCGAGCGGCAGCGTCATGGCAAATCGCTACAACTACTACGATCTCGACCCGACCTATCGCAACGCGTTTGGACTGCCGCTGATGCGCATGACGTTCGACTACAAGGAGAACGAGCACAAGATGGGGCGGCACGCCGCACAGCTGGTGAACGACATCGCCAAGTCCATGAACCCCACGACGTTCAACCCCGCCACGGCCCGCACTGAGCCCTGGACGGTTGTGCCTTACCAAAGCACGCACAACACGGGCGGCTCGATCATGGGCACCAACCCGAAGAACAGTGCTGTGAACAAGTACCTGCAGAGCTGGGATGCCCACAACCTATTCCTCATCGGCGCCAACGTATTTGCCCACAACGCGGCGAACAACCCTACCGGGCCGGTCGGCGCGCTCGCCTACTGGACGGCGGACGCGATCAGGAATCGCTACATGAAAAATCCCGGGCCGTTGGTGTCCGCATGATGATGCGTCTCCAGACTATCGCAACTGCGGCGGCGACGTTGGTCCTGGCGGCCGGTATTGTGCACGCGCAAGGCGATCCCAAACGCGGCGAGAAAATCTTTGAGAACTGCCGCGCCTGTCACGCGGCCGATGGTGCAGCTAACGAAGTGGGGCCCGGTCTCCGCGGCGTCTTCGGGCGACGGGCGGGCGAGCGAGAAGATTTTCGCTACTCTCCGGCGCTCAAGCGTAGCGGCATTACCTGGACGCCTCAGACGATGGACGAGTTTGTCGCTGATCCGCAAAAGCTGGTGCCGGCGAATCGCATGCCTTACGCCGGTCTGCCCGACGCGCGCGATCGCGCCGACCTCATTACGTACATGCTACAGGTTTTTAAGTAGCGGTCGCGGAACGTTTTGTTTCGTACATAGGTCACGACTGGAGTTGTTTAGATCTAATTGTAAAGGAGGGATTAGTCATGAAGACTGCGATACTCGGTAGTGTTTTACTGCTTTCCATCCCGTTTGCCGCGCTGGCGGCCGAAAGCGACCTCTACGGGACATGGAAGCTGGTCAGCCTAAACTCAAAAGTGATCGATACCGGTGAGATGAGACAGCCTCGCGGCAAAGCGCCCAACGGCTACGTGAGCTTTACCCCGGACGGGCGCGTGACGGGGGTGATTGCGAGCGAGAAGCGTCCGAAACCGGAGAGTGTGGCCAAGATGACGGATCAGCAGCGCATCGAGTTGTTTAATACGGTGAACGCCTACGCGGGAACGTATAAGCTCGACAGCAATAAACTCACGTATCGCTACGACCTCACTCACAACGAGGTGCCTGAGAGGGCCGCGGCACGGGAAATCAAGATCGAGGGACGCAAGCTCACGATGGTCAACGAGCCGGCGTCATCTGTTATGGATGGAAAGATGAACCAAACCTCCACAATAT